>SXGT01116601.1_pt1 | contig 12559 bp, 7 predicted proteins | sample 3176221 | NCBI WGS metagenome assembly SXGT01 (sample SAMN11356862, study PRJNA531348) | freshwater metagenome | isolation source: freshwater sample F1-120 | place: China: Fuxian Lake, Yuxi | collected 2017-12-25
AACAAGTCCGATCATTTTCACTTCGAAGGCGGATGTCGCAACTTGGGCGAAGGGAAATCCCACGACAGGTTCATGGCGACCGGTGTGCAACGAGTGGGGAAACCTGACGATCATGGGTCGCGGTTACATCAGTGAAAACGCCGTCGCCGGAAACACCGCGTCGCCCAACGCGAACAATGTTGCACCCATGGAAGGACTCATCGCCGCAGGACCTGGCGACACGAATGTCATTTACGGCGGTGGCAATGATGATGACGACAGCGGTTCGCTCGCGTACTGCTCTTTCCGCTACGGCGGCAAGGTCGTTGCGCTCACCAACGAACTCAACGGTCTCTCGCTCGGTGGCGTTGGGCGCGAGACCATCATTGATCACATGGAGATCATGAACAATGTCGATGACGGCATTGAGATTTGGGGCGGAACCGTCAATCTCAAGTACTTCAGCATTTGGAATGTTGGCGATGACAGCCTCGACATCGATCAGGGGTGGCGCGGCAAGGCACAGTTCGGACTCATCGTGCAGGGGTATTCGGCCAACGCTGCGCAAGGCTCGGGCACTGGCGACAACTGCATCGAGATCGACGGCGCCGAGCAATCGGACTACCAACCCGTCACCACCGGCACGATGTACAACCTCACCGTCATCGGGAACCCTGGATCCAACGCGACCGGTTCCAACGGCGGCGATCATGCCATCGCCTATCGCGACGGCGCGCGCGTGCAGATTCGTCAGTCAATCTTCATGGACCTTGGCGAACGGCTGGTGGCGATTGACAATGTCGATGGCGACGGCGGCGCGGGCTATGGATTCAATGGCACACTCGCGTGGGCTGATACTTGGACGACGGCCTACACGGCGACTTCCACGGTGAACGCACCAGCGAACCCCTCGCTCTTCTACCGTTCACAGACCTCGGGCATGCTGAATGAGATCAAGGACACGGTGGTCTTCAACAACATCAACACAGCCGCCTACACCGAAGCGACGGCGCGCGGCGTCTTTGGCGCGTCGAACAACAATGTGCAGGCGACAACGCTGCCCATCGCGGCGATCACGCGCGGTGCGGTGGTCAATCCAACGATCACGCTCGCGGTGAAGCCTGTCATCAGTCTCGATCCCCGCGCTGCAAACAACGCGATCACCTCGATTGGAACCGCTCCCTCCGATGACTTCTTCACTCCGGTGAACTATCGCGGCGCGTTCAGCTCGACCGAGAACTGGCTTTGTGGTTGGACCGCAGCAGACGCCTTCGGATTCAATGTTGCTCCTCCCGGTGGCTGCGTCATCGCAACGATCTGCATCGGCGATGTCGATGGCAATGGAGATGTCGGAGCATCGGACCTCGCCGAACTTCTCAGTTCGTGGGGGTTTGGCACCGTTGACTTCAATAACGATGGTTTGACCGATGCGGCGGATCTCTCCGCACTCCTGGCCAACTGGGGCGCTTGCAACTGAGAGAAATGAGTGAGCCGCACCCACATGATGGGCGTCTAGTGGTGGATGGAAGTGCCCCACTAGACGCCTGTCATTGCGTTTGAACCGTTCCTCTCGCAGTCTGCACAGTCGAACACCTCGTGTATTACATGCTTCACTCAGGAATATCTCGCATCGTTTTTCTCGCAGCGCTTGGCTCCGCGCTACTCCTCAGTCGTGCGCGAGCCACAGTCGTGGCAGGTCCCTTCCAGGAGGATCCATCGCGCGAAGTTGCAGCGTCGAAAACCGTGCAGGTGAAGGCGGCACGGACGCCGACCGAGACGCAGCGAGCACTGCTCGCGTTCGCAGTCGACGCCGCAGAGGTCGTCCCCGCGAGCGGGGGATATGAGAAGGATCGCGCGCGATTGCAGGAGTTGGTGGTTGGAGCGTTCATCGAGATTGGATCGTTCGAGCAGGCAGAGTCGTGCGCGGCACGCATCGCGAATTGGCGTGGCGCAAGTGCGTGCGCGGACATCGCGATCGCGATGGCGCGCGCGGGTGATGCGGTTTCTGCCAAGCGAATCGCAGCTCTCGCGCTGCGGGACGCGGCTTCGACGCTTGAGTGGCAGGCACAGCGCGTGAGGGTCAAGGTGGCGCAAGCCAACGCGATCTTGGGTTTGGATGAAGAGGCGGCGCGACTCGAGGCAGGCGTTGGTGAACCAGAGCAAGGCAAGGTCGCCGCGGTGCGCGCAAGCCGACTTGATGACGCCGCGTTTGACGCGCAGATGAAACTGCTCGGCGGTTGGATTGCGACCAAGAATTTCGATCTCGTGCGCAATGCCTCTGTGGTGTACGCCGAATTGTTTCGAGCTTCGCAGGGGAATAAAGAGCGACGGCGCATGATCACAGCGGGAGTCGCCGCAGCGAATGAGCGGTTACCGCTTGACATTCGCATCGGCAACCTGCTCGCGCTCGCGCAGATCAGCGTGGAACAAGGGGATACATGTGGCGGACGGGAGTGGATTGAAGCGGCCGAGCATTCGTTCGCTGCGGCCGCATGGCTTCCCACCGATGCGATTGTGCAGCGAACACGCCTCGGTATCGCACGACTCGCGAGCGGCAATGCAGTGCATGGTCGCGAGCACTTGCAAGCGGCCCTCTTGTTGTATGACACCAACCGTGATCAGATTGTTGACATTGATCGCGCCTCGGCTTTGCGAAGCATCGCTGTCGCGTACGCGAAATCGCTGCGTGTGACCGAAGCACACTCCTGCTTCCTGCGTGCGATTGAAGACGGAAGCACGAATCCAAATGCTCGCCCCCGCGCGGAGGATCTCGTGCAGACATGCCTTGCCATCACTCTATGTCGATTGGAACCTGATGCACGCATGTGGTCGAAGCTCCGGTCCATTCGCGCTGGACTCATTGATCCATGGTGATCATGCCGTGATTAGGCGCCGTGGCGTTTCGCCTTCACACGACCTGCATCATCTATTCATCCAAGCCGCATGCCGCCTTAGCGCGCCGTGTGTGAATCCTCAATAACTTTCATACTCCATGTTTAGAAGAGCTCGGTGCCCAAGCGTTCGACAACCGAGTGACTGTGACTCGAGCGACACTATGAAGCGAAAACCACGCACAACCAATCATGCTCCAACGAGCGCCCCTCGACCGTTTGTTCGTCACGCAGTCGCGGTCATTGGCGTCCTGGCATGCAGTGCCGGAGCGATCGCGTCTGCCGCTCGCGATACGACCGTTCCCACGGCCGCGCCAGTGGCGCCAACGCGAATGCAAAGCGCTGCGGTGAACGAGCCAACCCTTGAGCAGGCGCGCGTCACTATGGAGAAGTGGATGCAAACGCAGCAACTCATCGGTCGCGAGCGAGGCGATTGGCAGCAAGGTCGCGAGATTCTGAGTGGACGAATTGAACTTGTAGAGAAGGAGGTCTCGACGCTTGATGAGAAGGTGAAGCAGTCGGAGTCGAGCGTCGCCGAAACGCATCGCAAGCGCGATGAGCTTCTCGCGGAAAACGATCAGCTCAAAGCAGTCACCGAGCGACTCGTGAGCGTTGTCGCCGCGATGGAGGAGGAAGTGCGAAAGCTGATGAAGCTCGCACCCGATCCCATTCGCGCGAAGTTGCAGCCTCTCTTGAACCGCATTCCCGCTGGAGGAGTGGCGACGCGCGTCTCCATCGGCGAGCGATTTCAAAATGTCCTCGGCGTACTCGACGAACTCAATCGCGCCAATAGCGAGATCACGATTTCCTTTGAGGTTCGCACGCTCGCCAATGGAAGTTCAACAGAAGTCCAAGTGATCTATGTCGGTCTCGCACAGGCGTACTACATCAGCCCTCGCGGCGAGGCGGGAGTCGGGCGTCCTGGCGTGGACGGTTGGGTCTGGGAGCCCGCGCCTCAAGCAGCCAACCAAATTCTGACCGCGCTCGAAATCATCCAAGGCAAGCACACGCCATCGTTCGTTTCACTTCCGGTGAAAATCCAATGAGCACCATTCTCCACACGCTTCGCGTTGTGACACTCGCTGTCGCAGTCACGCCGTCCTTTCTCGCTGCTTCGAGCTCCCCCGCGCAGGAACCGGCCGACCCCGCGCCTCCCTCGGGAGTGCGGGAGGTTGCTCGATCCGCAGAGGAGCGACTCGCCACGAGCATTCAGGAGCTCAACGCAATACGGCTGCGGGTTGCAGAAGAAAAGATTCCGCTCGCACAGCAACTCACGGGTCTCGAGGAACGCGCCATCGCGCTTCGCAAGGACAACGATCGCATCACTCGACTCGTGGATGTCGGCGCGCTGGAAATCGCGCAGATCAAGCTTGAGATGAAGGCGCGTCAGGATGAGCTTGGGTATGTCGGCAACATTCTCGACGAGTATGTCCGGAAGTTTGAGAGCAAGATCAATCCCACCGAGTTGCAGTATTGCGGTGCTTCCATCGAAGCCGCGAAGCAAGCCATCGAAAACAACGCGCTCACGACGCAAGAACGATTCGATCAACAGGCATCCTTCGTGGATGGATCGATCGCGCGCATTCGTGATGCATTCGGCGGCATGCGATTCTCAGGTGTTGCGGTCGACATGCTCGGCACTGTCTCGCAGGGGCAGTTCGCGATGATCGGTCCGGTCGCGCTCTTTCGCGCGACGACAGGGGCTTCGGGTCTTGCCGTGCCGCAGCTTGGTTCGAGCAATCCGATCGTGCATCCGCTCGAAGGGGAACTTGAAAACACGATCTCGACGCTCATCGCCAATGGCGAGGGCACGCTTCCGCTTGATCCATCCCGTGGCGGTGCGCTCAAGGCTCTCGTGCAAAGGACCAACCTCGTGCATGTGTTTCTCAAGGGCGGCCCAATTATGTGGCCGATTCTCGCGACTTCGATTCTCGCCTTGACGGTCGTGCTCGAGCGAGTGTTCTTCCTCTTGAACGATCGCCGGAAGCGAGATCGAAGAGCACTCAACAGTTTCTTTGGCGAAGTCGAGAAGGGTAATCTCGACGCCGCGATAGCGATCTCGCACAAGACCAAGGATTGCATCGCGCGAACGCTCGGGTATGCACTTGAACATCGCGAGCATTCACTCACCGATGCGCTTGAGTATGCGCAGCTTCGGACGCTCAAGCGTTTTCGACGCGGCATTGCGATTCTCGACACCATCATTACGCTCGCGCCCCTCCTGGGATTGCTCGGAACGGTGACGGGCATGATGGGATCTTTCGCGGTCATTGGAGGCGATCTGAGTTCGCCGGGCGCGATCACGGGCGGTATCGCTGAAGCATTGATCGCGACCGCCGCTGGTCTGGGCGTGGCGATTCTCTGCCTCCTGCCATTCAACTACCTCAATACAAAGGTGGAAGAGATCGAAGAGCAAATCTCTGGCGCGTCGGCACAGATTCGCTTGGCGTATGAACGAGTGCAGCACCTGAAGACGAATGCGATGCCCGCGAGCGTCATCGACGCTGCGGGTGGAGGGCGCTGATATGGCGGGTTCAAGCACACGCGGCGGCGGAAAGCGCAAGAAAGCGAGGCTAGAAATCATCCCGCTCATTGACATCATTTTCTTTCTCCTCGCGACCTTCGTGATGGTGAGCCTCTCGATGACGAAGAATCAAGGCGTGCAGGTTGCATTACCCACCGCTGGTTCCGCGCAGCCGCTGGGCGATCAATCCGAAATCGACAAGGCAGTCACGCTCAGCGTCAATGACAAAGGCGAAGTCTTCTTCAACAAGGACAAGATCACCGCATCGCAGTTGCCTATGCGGCTTGCGGCCTACAAGACGCAGGCGCGCGAACCCAAGGTGCTGATCAACAGCGATGGCGCAGCCGATTTCAAGTATGTCGTGACGCTCCTTGACGAAGTTCGCAAGACCGGCATCAAGTCGGTCGGCATCAACACGGACAAGAAATGAGTTACGGCGTTGTTCTCGGTGTCATCGGAGCAGTCATCGTGCATGTCGCGATCTTGCTCTTTGGTGGAATCCTCTTCATGGCGGACGACGGGGGCGCGTCGACGCGCGAAGTGGAGTTGGTCAGCGCGGTCGAGGCGGAGAAGGAGAAAGAGGACATGACCAAACCTGAGGAGCACATCGACGAGCAGATCGAGGAGACGCCGGAGGAGATTCCGGATGCCGAGGACCTCGTTCGCAATCTCGAAGTCGCGCCGATCAACGACGCGCCAGCCCTCGCGGAGGCGAGTCTCTCCGCGATCGAGGCAGCACTCAATGGCGCTATGGGTGGTGGCAGCGGCGACATGGGCAGCGCGATGGATTTTTCGAGCGGTGGCCGCATCGGTGGCAAGGGGATCGCCGGAATGGCGAGCGAGAAGATCGACGAAGCATTCACGCTGTCCGAGATTGACCAAGGGCCACGGACGATCTATCAAGTCGAGCCCCGTTATCCAAGCGAGTTTCGAGGAAAGAAGACGGAAGGGTCCGTGACGCTGCTCTTTGTCGTTGACGCGAGCGGGAAGGTCGCGAGCCCACGCGTGGCGAAGAGTTCGCACGCGGCATTTGAAAAGTCAGCACTCGACGCGATCAAGCAGTGGAAGTTCGAGGCAGGCGTGAAGGGCGGCGAGCGCGTGGCGTGCCGCCAGCGCCTCGTGATGAGTTTCAAACCGGTGCGGTGACCAGTTTCCGTACCACCGATGGCTGATGAACAAGACATGAATCGTGCCGAACGAATTCGTTCGCGGAACAATCGAATGACCCAGTACCTCGCAATTCTCTCCACGCTCGCGACGCTCCTCGTGGTGCGCAACGCACCTCTGTGCGCGCAATCGGTCGCAACCTCTGCAGCGGCGGCTGTCGATGCCGTGGCGCCTTTGCCGGTGGATGCTTCGCCGGATCTTGCGGCGATTTGGAATGACCCAACTTTTCAGCGGCAGTTTGTTGGCGCGTATGGCGTCAATGCCGAAATCGAGCCGCGCGTGACCAAGGAAGATGTCATTCTTCTTGAGAAGGTCCGCCCGTTCATGGCGGACGATTTGCCCAAGGCGGAGGCCATGCTGCGCAAGGGGATGAAGCCCGACTGCTCTGCCATCTTTGACTTCACCCTTGGCGGAGTCCTCTTTCAACAGGACAAACTCATCGACGCACTCGCGTGCTTCCGCGAGGCGGTGCGAAAGTTTCCTTCCTTCCGCCGCGCCTATCGCAACATTGGATTGATCAGCGCGCGCTCCTCAGACTTCCCGTCCGCGATCGCGGCGTTCAATCGAGTGATTGAGCTCGGTGGCGCCGATCCATACATGTATGGACTGCTCGGCTTTGCGCACGGCGCGAGGCAAGATTTTCAGCCAGCGGAGGCGGCGTACGGCAATGCGTTGCTGCTGCAACCGACCAATCTCGAATGGCGACTCGGACTGACGCGCTGCGTTTTCAAGCAGGGAAAGTTCGAAGACGCTGTGGCGCTGCTTGATGTGCTCATCACGGACTTTCCCGACAAAGCGGATTTCTGGATGCTGCAGGCCCAAGCATTTCTCGGATTGAAACAACCGCTCAAGGCGGCGATGAATCTCGAGGCGATGGATGTACTCGGCAAGTCAACGCTCGATAGCTTGCAGACACTCGGCGATGTCTACTTGTCGGAGTCGCTGCCCGATCTTGCGATTGATGCGTACAAGCGCGCCCTCGTGCTTGACCCCGCGCAACCAATGGCACGCAGCGTTCGATCGGCCGAATTGCTGGCATCCCGCGGCTTCCGTGCGCAGGCGCAAGGGTTGATTGCGGCGATCAAAGGAAGTCGCGTGGGGGAGATGGAAGACGCGGAGAAGGGAAAGCTCCTCAAACTTGAAGCTCGACTGGCGATGGCGGATGGCGGCGGAAGTGAGGCGACCGCTGCGGTACTTGAAGAAATTGTGCGGATCGATCCACTTGATGGAGAGGCACTCATGCTGCTGGGACAGCATCACACGCGCAAGGGCGAAACCGACCGCGCCATGCTCGCGTACGAACGAGCGGCAGGCATTGAGGCATGCGCCGCGAATGCCAAAGTTCGTCAGGCGCAAATCATGGTTTCACAGTCGCGATTCGCCGACGCGCTCGCACTCTTGCGTGCCGCGCAGGAATTGAAGCCTCGCGAGGATGTCGCGCGCTACCTCGAACAAGTGGAACGCATCTCCAAGTCGAAGCGATGAATGAGGCGTCTCCATGACGAAGAACTTCCTATGCATTCCATGGTCGACCGCGAGCGTTGTCATGCTCGTCACGAGCACGACACTCGCGCAACAGCAGGCCTCCTCGCTGCGCGGTAGCGTGGTTGATCACGACTTCGGCACGCCGGTTGCTGGAGCGAGCGTGACCATCGTCGAGCTTGGGACAAAAGTTTCCACCAACGACGACGGCAACTTCGTCTTCCCCTCGCTGCCGCCGGGTCGCTACACCGTCACCTACACAAGAGACGGGTACATGCGGCGCGTGACGCAGGATGTGCTCGTTGGAGAAAGGCAACTCGCGGAAATCGAAGTTGACCTCGTTGGTTTGTTTGAAGACATGGACGAGTATGTGGTGCAAGAACTCGAGCTCGGAGGCTCGGAAGCCGCGCTTCTCACGCTTCGACTTGAAAGCGCGCAACTGCTTGACTCCGTAGGCGCAGACATCATCGGACAGGCTGGTGCGAGTGACGCAGCGGGAGCGCTTCTTCTGGTTCCAGGCGCGAGCGTGCAGGATGGGCGATACGCCGTTGTTCGGGGACTTCCCGATCGTTATGTGAGCGTGCAACTCAATGGCGTGCGCCTTCCGACCTCGGATGCGGAGCGAAGGGCGGTGCAACTCGATCAGTTTCCAACGGCGGTGCTTCGAAGTCTGCAGGTGAGTAAGACCTTTACGCCGGATCAACAGGGTGATGCATCAGGCGGCGCGATCAACATCGATCTCAAAGACATTCCCGACGAGACAAGTTTTCAAATCAAGGGGCAAGTTGGAAGTAACTCACAGGTGAAGGGAGCGGGCAGCAACTTCCTGAGTTATGACGGCGGTGGGGTGAGTCATTGGGGAGGTCTCGATGGACGCGGCATTCCATCCGGCATGGATGGTCAGAGTTGGCCTAACGCCGTTGGTACACAGACCGAAGGCGCGCCTGCGCTCGATTACAAGTGGTCCGCGTCAGGTGGTGGGAAGTGGGAGATTGACGAAGGCGTGAAGGTCGGTGGCTTCGCAAGCTTTTTCTACGAGACCGACAGTTCGTATTTCAACAACGGCATCGAGGATTCATGGTGGATCACGCCAACGACCGGCGCAACGCCGCAATACTCACAGGGCGCACCAAACCAAGGCGCATTTCAGTCGAGCCTTCTCGATGTGACCCAAGGCTCGCAGTCTGTGCAGTGGGGGACGCTCGCGTGTGTTGGCATTGAGACGGAACGGCACAAGATCGGCACGACCTATCTCTACTCGCAACTTGCGGTGGACACCGCGACGCTCGCGACGAACACTCGTGGGAAACAGTATTTCTGCGGGCCTTCGTGGGACTGGTCTTCGTACTTCGGCTATCCCGTCACGCTCCCTGCGTACGAGGTCAACGATCCATCGAGCATCGCGAACAATGATCTGCTCTTCGCGTCCCCCTATCAGCGGCTCGAAACACTTGAGTACACGGAGACGACGACGGAGTCAACGATTTTGAAGGGAGAACACAAACTCACGGCCGAGCCTGGCGAGTTGTTTCTTCCGCCAATTCTCGATTGGACGCTGTCAACGAGCACTGCGACTTTCGATCAGCCAGACAAGACGCAATTCGCGTCGCTCTGGCTTCCGCCGTCTGATTCGATCGATCCTTCCTTGCCCGGCGTGTGGATGCCGTTTCAGCCAGCGGAGAACATCAACCTCGGTTGGGTGCAACACATTTGGCAGTCCATCGATGAGTCGAGCGATCAACTCTCGGTGAATCTGAAACTTCCCTTCAGGACTTCGACGGACCGTGAGGGGTATGTGAAGACTGGAGTGTTCAGCGATCGCGTCGAGCGATCCTACACACAAGACACCTTCAGCAATCGCGCAAGTGACCAAGGAACCTACTTCGTGGGTGCGTGGGATCAACCATGGAGCGCAGTCTTTCCGAGCGAAGATCATCCGATCTATCCATCGACGCAGGACATCGCGTACAACGGCAATCAGAACATTGGCGCGTTTTATCTGATGGGAGACTTGCCGCTCGGTGAGGCGTGGAATCTCATTGGCGGTTTCCGCCTCGAGTCAACGACTTTGTCAACGACGGTGCGAGGTGAACAGGACGCGGTGTGGTTTCCGCCAGGCGCGCTCGCGCAAATCGATTTCGCGGACAACCCAGACGCCGCGAATGTGAACTTCTCGCAGGACAATGCGCTGCCATCCATCGCATCGCAGTGGCAGGTGAGCGAAAAGGTCGTGTTGCGATCCTCCTTCGCACAGACTGTCGCACGCCAGACCTTTCGAGAGATCACGCCGGTGCTTCAACAGGAGTATCTAGGTGGTCCAATCTTCATTGGAAACTCTGAGTTGCTCATGAGCTCACTGAACAACTACGACTTGCGCGTGGACTACACGCCATTCGAAGGATGGCTCATCTCGGGAAGTTTGTTCTACAAGTCGCTTGCAGACACGATTGAGTACTCGCAGTTTGAGGCGCCCGGAGGGTTTCTCTACACCGCGCCCGTCAACTATCCAACCGGTGAGATCCTTGGTGGAGAGTTTGAGTTGCGACTTGGTGCGGAACAGGTCCATGAAGGACTCAGGGGGATTTCGATTGGCTTCAACACAACGCTGATTCACTCCGAGGTCACACTCCCCCAAGCAGAGCAGGAGGAGTTTGAGAGCATCGGGTTTCCACTCGCCTCACGCGACATGACAGGCGCGCCGGCCTACTTGGTCAACACGAATGTTGTGTATGACTGCGAGCCGATTGGTACGCAGCTCGGTCTTTTCTACACGCTCACCGGCGACACGCTCGAAACTGGCGCGGGCATTGACGGCGCGAACTTCGTCCCCAGTGTCTACGCGCTTCCCTACGGCACGCTCAATTTCACCGTGCAGCAGAAACTCGGCGAGCACTGGAAGCTCTTCTTCCAAGCGAAGAACCTGCTCAATCCAGAGATTCAAACCGTCTATCGATCAGATTACTTGCCTGAAGACATTCTGAGCACCTCGTACACCGCAGGCGTCGATTACTCGGTTGGGATCTCGTTTCAGTGGAACTTCTAGAACTCCGCGCGCCGGCACCGACGGAGCACAGTGAGTATTCTCCGAGCGATGTCGAAGTCGGAGCAATCGCAATCTCATCATGCTCAATCGACAAATGCCCCAACGGCGGAGGGGGTGGAAGTCGAGCACGCGACGGATTCCGACCTTGAAGATGGTTCCCTCCGCGCCAAACGCGTGGGTTTGTTTGTCGGTCCATTGCTCGCGCTTGCGGTTGTTTGCGCAACGCATCCTTCCTTGGGCGGCATGGGTGCTCTTTCGTCGCAAGCGTCAGGCGTCTTGGGACTGCTCGCACTCATGGCGACATGGTGGGTCACGCTTGCCATCGACCCTGCGATCACCGGACTCCTACCGTTCGTCGCGCTCGCGCTGCTTGGTGCTGGGACGCCCACTGAGATTGCGTCGCCGTATGCGAATGATGTGATCTTTCTCTTCGGTGGAAGTGCGTTACTTGCGTTCGCCCTCGAGCGCACGGAGGTTTCGCAACGCTTCGCGGCACTGCTCATCGGCCTTGCGGGGGACTCTCCCTTTCGGGTACTCGCCGCACTCATGATTGCCACAGCGATGCTGAGCGCATTCGTGTCGAATCTGGCGACGACGGCGACGATGATGCCACTCGCACTCGCGCTCGGTCGGCAAGCGAAGCTCGCGGCGACGAGTGAAACGCAACGCGCAGCGGCAGGGCGATTCCTCACTTCGCTTCTGTTGGGCGTCGCATTTGCGTCGAGTATTGGTGGCGCGCTCACCATCATCGGAAGTCCGCCCAACCCCATCGCGGTGAATTGGCTGCGCGAGAATGGCGTCGAATTCACCTTCAATCGTTGGATGTACTTCAGTGTGCCGACCACGCTGGTCTTCCTTCCCATCGCCATCGTGATTCTCGGCTTGTGGCTTTTTCCTGCGCGAGAACTCAGCGGCGTGCGATTGAGCGTGACGCGAACGGTGATCGGTCGCGATGGATACTGCGCGCTTGCGGTGTTTGGATCCGCTGTGCTCTTGTGGGTCACGCAGCCGCTGTACGCGAAAATGTTGCCGCAAGTGAAGGACGGAACGATCGCCGTTGCGGCTGCGGCGGTCCTCTTCTTCATTCCAAGTGCGGTTCGCGGGGGGCGGCCCATTCTCGACGCGAGCGTCTTGAGCAAGGTGCCGTGGCGCGTGTTGATGCTGTTTGGCGGTGGGTTGTGTCTTGCGGAAGCCATGCAGCGCACGGGATTGTCGAGTGCGCTGGGCGCTTTGATTGCGCAGGCGGGGACGCTTCCACAGATTGGCGTGCTCCTCGTGCTTGTCGCGACCCTCGTCATCGCGAGTGAAGTTGCGTCGAACACAACGCTGACTGCGATGGCGGTGCCAATCGTCGGCGCGCTCGCGCCTGGGCTCGGCGTCGCGCCGGAGACTCTGGTGATTCCAGCAGCGTTCGCGGCAAGCTGGGCCTTCGCGCTTCCGGTTGGAACGCCGCCCAACGCGCTGATCTACGCT
>SXGT01130320.1_pt1 | contig 12559 bp, 10 predicted proteins | sample 3176221 | NCBI WGS metagenome assembly SXGT01 (sample SAMN11356862, study PRJNA531348) | freshwater metagenome | isolation source: freshwater sample F1-120 | place: China: Fuxian Lake, Yuxi | collected 2017-12-25
ATGCTGGGTCAGCGGCCCGGCGGCGAAGGCGTATATTTCGTTGGCCTTGAACGACATGCCGGAGAACACCACCAGCACCACCGCGATGCAGCGGATCAGCTGGTTGCAGCCGGATTCGCCGGTGTGGTCCATGCGGCGGCGCGATTTCTCGGTGCCGTAGAGCGCCGTGTTCGATGCCACCATTTCCGAGACGGCATAGCCGGCTCCGAGGCGCTTGACCAACTGGCGGAACGGCCGATCGGTGACGCCCGCCATGGGTGCGGCGAACAGGTTGTTGGGCAACAAGTAGGGGCCGATGTGCACGGGTGTCAATGCAAGTGGAGCGCGTTGTTGGATTTTTGCACTGCCTAAAGATTGAGCAGGCCGTGCGGGGCGCGAATTATACGCCTCGAATTTGCTTGAACTTAAGGATTCCTCAGCGCGTGCCGAACATCATGCGTTGGGCCACCCATTTGCGTGCGAACGGCAGCAGGTTGAGCGCCGCCAGGCCGGTGCCGCGGGCGATGCGCAACGGTATCAAGGAATTGGAGAAAATGCCGACGTATTTGTCTGTCAGCCAAACGGTGGCATCGCGATCCCGCTGGCGCTCACGCTGAAAGTGATTGATCGATGCAATGCTCAGCGGTTGGCGCAACAGGGCCTCGAGCGCGAAAGCGTCGCGCAAGCCGAGGTTCAGTCCCTGGCCTGCAACCGGATGCAGGGTCTGCGCGGCGTTGCCGAGCAAGATCACACGAGGGGTCTCGGGCTCTTCGGCTTGCACCAGGGCGAGGTCGTAGGTGGCGCGCGGGCCCATGCGACGCCAGCGTTTGCGCGCAAATCTTGTCGCAAGGTTCAACTGCGCGATCAACTCGTGATCCGCCAAGCCGGCCATCGCGCGGGCGCGGTCATGCGACATGCACCAGACAACGCTGTAGCGGTCCTCCATGGGCAGCAGGGCCAATGGCCCATCCGGGGTGAATCGCTCGAACGCATCATCGCGATGGGGATAATCTGCCCAGGCTTCTGTCACGATCGCACTTTGACCGTAGTGCTTCTGTAGCAAGGCGCGTTCGGATCGGCCTTCCGCTTGCAACAGCAGAGGCGTCTCGCGCTGCCGTGTCCGGTCAGCCGTCTTCAGGGTTGCCCGCACGCAATCGGTGCCGGCGCTGGTGTCGTCAAGGCTTGTGTCAAAGTCAATCTGCACGCCGGCCGTCAGAGCCGCTTCCAGCAGGGTATTGACCAGCGGACCCAGACGCAGCACATGGCCCAAGGCATCCATGCCAAGGTCGGTGGCTTCGATGCGCGTCTGGCCGAAGCCGCCCGCCTGGCTGACATGAATATGCCGGATCGCTGTGCTGCCAAGCGCGGGCCAGATGCCCAAGCGTTGCAGCAACAACTGGCTGCCGTGTGACAAAGCGACCGCGCGCGTGTCCGAGCCGATGTCGGCGCGCCGGCGACGCTCGATTACGCGCACTTGGCATCCGCTGCGCCGTGCCACCAGGGCGCTGGCGAGGCCGACCGGACCGGCCCCGGCAATCAGGATCGCGGCGTCATCCACGCATCCACGCTTCAATGTCGTTCACGGTGCGCGGGCAATCCTCGGTCAGAAAGTCGCAGCCATCCTCCGTGAGCAGTGCATCGTCCTCGATGCGGATGCCGATGTTCCAGAATGCCTCCGGGACGTCCGGGGCCGGGCGCACGTAGATGCCAGGTTCGATCGTCACCACATTGCCGGGCTGCAGGGGCAGCCATTCTTGACCGTCCTCGCGCTTGTAGGGGCCGGCGTCGTGCACGTCCATGCCAAGCCAGTGCCCGGTGCGGTGCATGTAGTGGCGGAAATATCCGCCCTCCCGCTTGTTGCCTTGCTCGAGCACGGCATCCAGGCTCCCTGCGACCAATCCGTGATCAATCATGCCTTGCGCGAGCACGCGAACTGCGGCCTCGTGCGGGGTGTTGTACGGAGCCCCGGGTTTGGTGGCCGCGCGCGCCGCTGACTGGGCCGCCAGTACCAGCTCGTAGAGAGCCTTTTGCGGCCCGCTGAACTTGCCGTCAACCGGAAAGGTGCGCGTGATGTCGCTGGCATAGCTGCGCAGTTCGCACCCCGCATCAATCAGCAGCAGGTCGCCAGGCTTCAGTTCGGCGTTGTTGGCCACGTAGTGCAAAACGCAGGCATTGGCGCCGGAGGCCACGATCGAGCCGTAGGCGGGATATTCGGAGCCAGCACTGCGGAACGCGTGCAGGAGCTCGGCCTCGATCTCGAATTCGCGACGCCCTGGCCGGGTGGCGCGCATCGCGCGCTTGTGCGCTTCGGTGGAAATGCTGGCCGCTTCGCGCATGATGCCAAGTTCGGTAGCGTCCTTGACCATGCGCATGGCATCGAGCATGGTACGTACATCGACACTTGCCGGTGGCGCGCTGAGCCCGGCGCGCACCATGCCGCGTACGGAGTTGATGGCGGTCACCATGCGCGCATCGAACGCACTATCGAAGCCCATCGAATAGAACAGCTTGGGCTGGCCCGCCAGCAGGCCGGGCAGCATGCTGTCCAGCTCATCAATGGCGTAAGCCTCGTCCGTGCCGAATGTGTTGCAAGCGGCGGCCGGTCCATGGCGAAAGCCATCCCAGATTTCCCGCTCTTCGTGTTTGGCCCGGCAAAACAGGATGCTGCGCGAAGGCGAATCCTTGCTGGCAGCGATCAATACCACGACCGACTCAGGTTCCCCAAAGCCGGTTAGGTAGTAGAAGTAGCTGTCGTGGCGGTAGGGATAGTGGGTATCGCGGTTGCGGGCTGCCTCGGGTGCGGTGGGCAGAATGGCAATTCCCCCCCCCGCGGCTTGCATGCTGGCAAGGAGTCGCTGGCGGCGGGAGGCGAATGGCGCGGGGTCAAACGAGGTATGTGAGGTGGTCATACCGGCATTTTAGGGCGAAGACGTTGATCAAGCGCCGCCAGCCGCGCCGGCGTGCCGACATCTTCCCACTGGCCAGCATGCAACTCGCCGCCCAGGCGCCTTTGATCCATGGCGGCACGCAGCAGTGGCGCAAGTTTTGCCTTTCTGCCTCGTGGCACCTGTTCGAACAGGCCGGGTCGATACACACCGAAACCGCTGAAGGTCAGCCGTGGCGCCTGGTCACTGATACAGCCCGCCTCCAGTGCAAAGTCACCTTCCGGGTGTTGCGGCGGATTGGCAACCATCACCAGCCAGCCCAGGGCATCGGTGGCGTCCATCTGGCGAGAAATCGTGTACGCCCGGGAAAATGCAAAGTCGCACCAGACATCGCCGTTCACCACCAGAAACGGCGCATCGGGGTTATCGCTATCCGGAGTCAGCAACGGCAATGCCTGGGCGATGCCACCGGCCGTCTCCAAGGCTTCGGATTCGGGCGAGTAGCGGATCGACAGGCCGAAACGGCTGCCATCACCCAGCGCTGCCTCGATCAGATCGCCGAGCCAGGCATGATTGATCACGACCTGCCGAAACCCCGCGTGTGCCAGGCGACGCAAATGCCAGACGATCAATGGCTCTCCACCCACCTTCAGCAGCGGCTTGGGAAGCGCGTCTGTCAGGGGGCGCATGCGCTCGCCGCGTCCGGCCGCCAAAATCATCGCCCTCATGGCCGCACCGACTGAATGGTCCATAGGCACAGCATGCCGCCAGCAATCGTCCACAACACGTTACGGGTGTACCAAGCGATCACGGCGGCGAACAAGCCGGCGAGCATTCTTGGTTCCGTCGGCGTGAGAACGCCCTGAACCATGAGCAAATCGGGCCAGATCAGGGCGCTGAGGGCACTGATCGGGACGAAGCGGAGCGTGGCGCGAAACCAGTGCGGCGGCTCCATTCGATCCGCCATGCCAATGAACGAAAAGCGAATCACGAAGGTGGCGATGCCCGCCGCCAAGATGGCCAGCCAGAGGTTCATGGAAGTCGCCTCGGGGTTCGATCCATCCAGGAACCTGCCAGCATGCCGCCGACGGCAGCGGCCACAATGGCCAGTTGGTACGGCAGGCCCGCGCAGGCCAAGGCCAGGCAACCGGCTGCCACCATGGCAAGCCAAGCGGCGCGGTCGGTGAGCAGCGGCACTACGATGGCGATGAAGGTCAGGGTACCGGCGAAATCAAGCGACCAGGCGGCATGGATTTCGCTGCCTAGGAGGACCCCGGCTATGCAGGCGGCCTGCCAAACAGCCCACAGACCGAAGCCGCAACCGAACAGAAACCAGTGCCGGTGGGTCGGGTCGGCCGGGCTCGCGAAGCGCTTGAGGGCGGCGGCATAGGCTTCGTCCGTCAGCAAGTAGGCGAGCAACACCTTCCAGCGCATCGGCAGCGGCTGCAAGGGCAGGGCCAGTGCCGCGGAATAGAGGGCATGCCTCAAGTTAATGACAGCAACCGACAAGACAATCAATCCGCCTGGTGTACCGAGCGTGACCAGCTGGGTGATCAAGAGTTGTGCCGAACCGGCGAAGACGATGAACGCGGCGGCGATGGCCAGTGCTGGCGGAATGCCTGCTTTGACGGCTAGCACGCCGTAAATCAGTCCGAATGGAATCGCGCCGAGAAGCAGCGGCACCACCGCAAGCAGGCCCGCGCCGAACTCCGCTGCGGCGGGGCTGGCGGGGCGCATCGTGTCATTCAAAACGTCAGGCCGACTTGCTGTACGGCACGGCGTTCGACCCGGTCGAGTAGACGCAACAACGGCGTAAACGTGGAATAACGTTCACAAACGCTGCGCACGTAGCGCGACACCAGGGGCAAATCCTTCAGATAGCCGTCCTTGCCGTCGCGGTGGTTCAGGCGGGCAAAGATGCCCAGTACCTTGAGGTGCCGCTGCAGGCCCATCCACTCGAAATCCCGGTAGAACTCGCCGAATGCAGGGTTCACCGGCAGCCCGGCCTTTCTGGCGGTCTCCCAGTAGCGGATCGTCCAGTCCAGGACGCGTTCTTCCGGCCACTCGATGTAGGCGTCGCGCAGCAATGACACCAAGTCATAGGTGATCGGCCCGTTGACGGCGTCCTGAAAATCGAGCACGCCTGGGTCGGGTTGGCTCAGCATCAGGTTGCGCGAATGAAAGTCTCGATGCACGGCAACCCGCGGCTGGGTCAGATTGTTCGCCAGCAACTGGTCGAACGTCTTATGGAGCGTCTGCTGATCGCTATCTGTCAGCGTGTAGCCGTGATGGCGGGTGACATACCAATCCGGGAACAACGCCAGCTCACGCGCGAGGAGCGCGCGGTCGTAGTCAGGAAGTGCATTCGCCTGGGTGCCCGACTGCATGCGCACCAGGGTTTCGATGGCGTTTTGGTACACCGCATCGGCTTCGTCTGGCTTGGTGAGGAGTTGGGTGAGGTAAGTGGTGTTGCCCAGGTCGGAAAGCAGCAGGAAGCCCTGCGCCAGGTCTTGTGCGATGACCTTGGGTACGTGAATTCCTGCATCTGCGAGTAACTGCGCGATGGTAACGAAGGGGCGGCAGTCTTCCTGCGGTGGAGGGGCATCCATCGCAATCAAGGAAGGCGATCCATCAGCGAACGCCAATCTGAAATAGCGTCGGAAGCTGGCGTCGCTGGAAGCCGGGCTGAGGGCAAACGGGCGGCCGGGTAACCGGCGCTGGAGCCAGGATTCGAGGATGTTGTAGCGTTCCACTGCGTGAGGGGCGGCATGTTGCCTTAAGGCGCTGCCGACAATGGGGTGGACGTGGGGTGGACGTGGGTTGGACGTGGAGTGGACGACGGGTGAGCGGGGAGAGGGCTGGACTATAATTATGTGGTTCATTCTAGCGGATTCGACTTACGCTCGTTGCTGCGCGCAGCGTGGCCACCTTGACATATGCGGCGCAAGTTCTCCGGAGCACACTCGGCGCGGTACGCATGGCAGCTGGTCATGGCGAGTGCGGGTATTGGTACGGCTGGAATCGCATTGGCGAATGAACCCGCAGCGCCGGACCAGTTTGCTCCCGTCATGACGGCACCCTCGGTGACATACGTTTTGGCCGCAGCAACCGGAGCGCCATACGTTGCTCAGCGGGTAGCACTGGAGCCCGAGCGCCTGGTTCCGGCACCGATGATGACTGCCCCGTCAGTAACCTATGTGCTGGCATCTGCTGGGGATATCCCCACTTCAGCGTCAGGGCGCACCGCGCCCGCTGGTGTCGTACTGGTAGAAGCTACCGCTGCGCGCGAGGCGGCGCAATCGGTCGAACCGCAGGCTACTGAACCCATCGATTCTGGACAGAGGCAATCCCTGCTTGAGCGGCCGGATGTGCTGGCGTTGAAAGCGGACGAACGGATAGCGGTAGAGCGACCCTCGACGGAGCCGGTGCCCGCCTTTGTGCTGGGACTGAAAATTAGCGGGGAGACCGGTAAGCTGACGGTAATCGAGGGGGAAGCCGAACTGCGCAAGCGCGGGACCAATATCAAGGCGGACCGCATCATCTATCAGGCGGTCGAGGATCAACTCGCAGCGCAGGGGAATGTGCGGGTATACAAGCAAGGGGATCTATTTACCGGCACCGCGCTTGACCTGAAGCTGGACGCCCAGACCGGTGTTTTCCTCAAGGCGGAGTATCTCCTGGCGAATAACCGGGCGCGTGGCAGCGCCGAGCGGCTCGAATTTTTGGGCAACGACCGTTATCGGGCTGACGATGCTGTCTACACCACCTGCGGACCAGGGAATGATGACTGGTATCTACAAGTCAAGGAGTTGAAGCTCGATTACGGCCGAGATATCGGTGAAGTTGACGAAGCGAAGCTGATGTTCAAGGGGATGAACATTCTCTCGGTGCCCGGCATGAGTTTTGCGCTCAACTCCAAGCGCAAGTCCGGTTTTCTGACGCCTTCATTCGGCAGCACGATCCAGAGTGGACAGGAACTGTCGGTCCCGTATTACCTCAACATCGCGCCGAACCGCGATCTGACCATCACACCGCGGTTCATGACCAAGCGCGGCCTGCAGACCAGTTTTAACGCACGCTACATTGGGGAAGGCTATCAGGGCGAAGGGCGGCTGGAGTGGCTTCCCGAGGACCGCATTACCAAAACCAACCGCAACGGATTCAGTTTGCTGCACCGGCAGTCGTATGGAGGGTGGGCAGGATTGCTCAATGTCAATAAGGTATCTGACAGTGACTACTTCACCGACCTATCCAGCCGCATTACAGCGACATCGCAAAGAACGTTGGCCCGGGAAGGGTCGGTTACATACTCGGCGCCTTACTACAACTTTGGTGCGCGCATCCAGTCTTTTCAGGCACTACAGGATCCGCTCAACCCGATTGCGACACCTTATCACCGTGTGCCTCAGCTCACACTCAACTCGCGCACCTTTGACGCGGGCGGGTTTGACATCAACGTTGCCAACGAATTCACTCGCTTTACCCACCCGTCGCTCGTAATGGGTAATCGGTTGGTTGTTAACCCCAGCGTCAGCTATCCGCTGCTGTCCGCAGGTGCTTTCCTCACACCCAAGCTATCGTTGCACACCACCAAATACTTCTTGCAGCAGAATGCCGCCGGAACACCAGACGGATTTACCCGAACGGTGTCCTCATTCAGCCTCGACGGCGGGCTCGTGTTCGAACGTCCGACCTCTTTGCTTGGGCAGAATTACACACAGACGCTGGAACCCAGGGTGATGTACTTGCGTGTGCCGGACCGCGAACAGACGCGTATTCCGGTGTTTGATTCAGGGTTGCCGGATTTGAACTTTGCCCAGATTTTTTCCGAGAACCTCTACTCCGGGCAGGACAGGATTGCTGATGCGAACCAGATCACGTTTGGGGTGACCTCTCGTTTCATCGGCACCGACAAGCTGAACGAGCGGTTGCGGTTTGCGCTTGCGCAGCGCTACTATTTCACCGACCAGACGGTGACCCTGCCCGGCGAGACGCCGCGCACTGACCGCACCAGCGATACGCTGGCTTCGGTGTCGGGGGAAATCGCTCCCAAGCTGATTTTGGAGACTGCGCTACAGTACAACGGCAACCAGCGTGAGGTGCGCCGGGTCAGCCACGGCGTGCGCTGGTCTCCCGAGCCGGGCAAGACGCTGTCGGCTGCCTATCGGTATCGGCGCGACCTCCTGGAACAAGTGGATGTGGCTGGCCAATGGAAATTTGCCAGCCAATGGTCCGGAGTGGCGCGGTACAACTATTCCCTGCGCGACAATAAACTGGTGGAGGCGCTGGCGGGCGTCGAGTACGATGGTGAATGCTGGGTTGGACGCGTAGTGTTTCAGCGCTTTGCCACTTCCACGCAGCGTGCTTCGACATCCATCTTCTTCCAGATCGAGCTGAACGGATTGTCCCGCCTGGGGTCCAATCCGATCGACGCCCTGCGCCGCAATATTCCCGGTTACACCAAGCTGAACGAGAATCAGCTGCCGGCACCTCGAACCATGGATCGGTACGAATGACATGATGTTTCATCGAAATTGCGCGTGCCTCCTGGCCTCCATGCTTGGCTTATTGACGAGCACGTCTGTGCTGGCGCAGGCGGACAAGCTCACCCCAGGACTGTCTGCACAGCCGCGCACCCGCGTGATCCTCGCCGATCGCATCGTGGCGGTGGTCAACGACGATATTGTCACCCTGCGCGAACTGGAAGAGCGGATTCGCATCGTCAAGAGTCAATTGAGCAGGCAGAATGTGGCGCTGCCAGCAGACGATGTCCTGCAAACTCAGGTGCTGGAGCGCGTCATCGTCGATCGCGCCCAGCTGCATTTTGCACGGGAGATCGGGTTGCGCGTCGATGACACCCAACTCGACCGTGCTGTGGCGAGAATTGCAGAGGAGAATCGCATGACGCCGGCGCAGTTTCGCGATGCGGTGGAACGTGATGGCGTGCCATTCAATCGTTTTCGCGAAGACATCCGCCTCGACATTCTGATCAACCGGTTACGTCAGAATGAGGTCGAAAGCAAGATTGTCATCAACGAAGGAGAGATCGACAACTTCCTCGCGCAGGACAAGACCGCGACCACGGAGCAGGAAATCAATCTTGGCCACATACTGGTGCGTGTGCCCGAGAGCGCCACGCCGGATCAGATCGAGGCGCGGCGCAAGCGCGCTGAAGAAGCGCTTGCCCAGTTACGTGGTGGTGCCGAATTCGGCAAGGTCTCCGCAAGCTTCTCCGACTCTCCCGAAGCATTGACCGGCGGCGTGCTGGGGATGCGCCCGGTGGATCGCCTTCCACAGCTGTTTGTCGATGCCGTGGAGCGACTGCGGAAGGATGAGGTATCGGCGGTTGTGCGCAGCCCCAACGGCTTTCACATTCTCAAGGTCATCGAGCGGCGCAGCGGTGACACAAAAGTGAGCGTGCAGCAGACCAAGGCGCGGCACATCCTGATCCGGACGAGCGAAATCGTCTCACAGGACCAGGCACGTCGCCGACTGGTCGAGTTGCGCGAGCGCCTCGCCAATAAAGCGGCGGAATTTTGCGATTTGGCCCGGCAGTTTTCCGCTGATGGCAGTGCGTCGCGTTGCGGCGACCTCGGCACGATCTACCCTGGTGACACGGTGCCGGAGTTTGAGCAGGCGATGAATGCGCTGGCGCCTGGCGAATTGAGCCAGCCGGTGCAGACCCAGTTTGGTTGGCATCTGATTCAGGTGATGGAGCGGGGCGCTGGAGGCCTGAGTGTTGAGCGGGAACGGCAGGCCGCACGTCAGGCGCTGCGTGAGCGCAAAGTCGACGAGGCCTACCAGGAGTGGTTGCGTCAGTTGCGTGATCGTGCATTCGTCGAGTATCGCCTGGAAGACCGGTAATGGCTGCGCTACGCCCGGTGATTGCCATCGCGACCGGGGAGCCCGCAGGAATTGGTCCGGACATTGCGCTGATGATGTTGCAGCGGCGTCGGCTCTGGCGCGGTTGCGCTGTGGTGCTGATCGGGGATGCGAACCTGCTGCAGGCGCGCGCGCGCCGCCTCGGGTTGGACTCCCAGGCTCTGTTCAGGGGGGTTGAATTTGGTCATGTGCCGCTGCGCGCCAAAGTGCGTTCGGGGCATCTTGATCCTGCGAACGCTCCTTACGTGCTTGCTACTCTGGACGCTGCCATCGCCGGCTGCCAATCCGGCGCATTCTCGGCGATGGTCACAGCGCCGATACACAAGGGGGTCATCAATGATGGTGCTGCGGCGCGGGCGCCGAAGTTCACCGGCCATACCGAGTATCTTGCCGACAAAACGGGTTGCAGTCGTGTCGTCATGCTGCTGGTCGGGCCACGTGCGGCGACGGCCGCCGGAGTGCGAGGCACCACGCCGTTGCGGGTAGCCCTGGCAACCACACACCTGCCATTGAAATCAGTACCGGCCGCGCTCAATCGGACCATGCTCAAGGAGACGCTACGCATCCTGGAGCGAGACCTTCAGGGCAAGTTTGGCGTGCCGCATCCGCGCATTCTGGTGGCCGGCCTGAATCCGCATGCCGGAGAAGGCGGGCACCTGGGTACGGAGGAACTGAAGACCATTGCGCCTGTCATCGCTTCGCTGCGCCAACAGGGTATGCGCGTCAGCGGTCCGTATCCAGCTGATACGCTGTTCACCCCGCACCTGCTGGACCAGGGAGACGCGGTACTCGCCATGTACCACGATCAAGGCTTGCCGGCACTGAAGTACGCCTCCTTCGGACAAGGCGTCAATGTCACCTTGGGCCTGCCATTGATTCGTACCTCGGTCGACCATGGCACTGCACTGGATCTGGCAGTGTCGGCAGCGCGGGTGCGCACGGCCGATGCCGGCAGTTTGGCCGAAGCGTTTACCCTTGCGCGTCAGCTGGTAGTAACCGCTTCGCTCCACGGGCCAAGGCGCTCCAGCCCAAGGCCACAACGCAAAACAGGATGAGAGGCAGATTGCCGCCGAGCGCATAGGGCGTCATCCCGCTGCGGCCTTGCACGCTGGTGTTGAGAACGCCTGCTGTGAAGAACCGCAGCATGTTGATGGTACGGCCATCGTAGTCAATTGCGGCAGTCGCGCCGGTATTGGTGGCGCGGAGCACCGGCCTGCCCGCCTCAATCGCGCGCATCCGGCTCGCCTGCAGTTGCTGGTGCGGTGCGAGCGAGTCGCCAAACCACGCCAGATTGGAGATATTGGCCAGAATCGTGGCCTTCGGCAAGGACGTGATGATTTCCTCGCCGAATAGGTCTTCGTAGCAGATATTGACGGCGATCTGTTGGCCGGCCACCTGAATCGGAGTCTGGCCCAGGCCGCCGCGCGAAAAATCCCCAAGCGGCATGTTCATCAAATCGACAAACCAGCGAAAGCCGAAGGGGATGAATTCACCAAACGGCACCAGATGCGATTTGTCATAGACTTGCCCGGCTTCAAGGCCCAGCGAAACGGCGCTGTTGAAGTACGGGGCTGCCGCGCGCCTACCGCTTGCGGCCGCACCCGCAGGCAGCGCCGGCTCGCTACGCGGAACACCCGTGATGAGCGTCGCGCCTTGTTGACGCGCAAGACGGTCGAAACGTTCCAGCACTTCGCGCGGAATCGCATGCAGCATGCGCGGCAACGCTGTTTCCGGGAGCAAAATCAGTTGTGTCGCTGAACCATCTGAGAGCCTGAGGTAACGTTCGACGGTCGATTCGAACCTTCCAGGAACAAACTTCAGGTCCTGGGGAATGTTGCCCTGGACCAGGCGCACCTGAAGCGGCGCACCCGCTGGTGTTGTCCATGCCAGCGTTTTGAGCAAGTGGCCGCCCAGCATGACCAGTCCGACAGCGCCCAACACCAGGATGCGCTGCCGTTTGCGTTCGGTTGCATAGCCTGCAGCAAGCAAAGCGCCGAGCAATGCAGCCAGATAGGTCATGCCGAATACACCAGCCAGCGGTGCAAATCCCGCCAGCGGTCCGTCGGTGTAAGCGTACCCGGGACCAATCCAGGGAAACCCGGTGAAAACCCAGCTACGCAGCCATTCGGCCAGGGTGATGGCAGACGGGGTCACGAACAACAAGTGGCGCCAGGTAGGGGTTGCGATGCGAGACTGCACCCAGCCGGCAAGCGCCCAGTAGGCGGCCATGATGGCGGCGAACAATAGCGTGGCCAAGCCAGCGATGGCGGCAGGCATGCCGCCCGCATCGTGCATGCTGACATACACCCACGACACGCCGGCGCCAAACCATCCCATCGCGAACACGAAGCCGGCCAGAGCGGCCCGTCCGCGCGGGAGCGTGCGCCAATGGTGCAGCAATACCGCCAGCAGCAGGGGCTGCAGCCACCACGCCCCAAACGGGGCGAAGGTCAGCACCATGGCCACGCCGGCCAGCGGCGTTGCAGCCCAGCGCACCAGTGGCCGTGAAATGGTCAAGCGGCTTCTGGGTTGACCAGACGTTCGACCCGCAGGATATGGATCTGGCGGCTGTCAGCACGCAACACCTGGAACTTGAATCCCTGGATTGTCACCACCTCGCCACGCATCGGTACGCGTCCGGTACGATGGACCACCAGGCCGCCGACCGTGTCGGCATCCTGATCCGGCAGCTCGGCATGGAAGTGCTGGTTGAAGTCGGCAACTTCGGTCAACGCCCGCACGCGGAACTTGCCGTCCTTGTCCGCCAGGATATTGTCTTCGGCTTCATCAAAATCAAACTCATCGTCGATCTC
>SXGT01603331.1_pt1 | contig 12559 bp, 9 predicted proteins | sample 3176221 | NCBI WGS metagenome assembly SXGT01 (sample SAMN11356862, study PRJNA531348) | freshwater metagenome | isolation source: freshwater sample F1-120 | place: China: Fuxian Lake, Yuxi | collected 2017-12-25
AGGTCGTTGCTGGTTGCGAACATGCGTAAGACATCGTTCGCTTTGATCTTGCCTTCGAACACGCGGATGTAGGCGATAACGCCTTTATAGGAGTCGTAATGCGCGTCAAAGACGAGTGCGCGCAGGGGGGCATCGTCCGCATCTTTTGGAGCGGGGACACGTTCTACAATGGCTTCGAGAATGGACTCGACGTTGATACCTTCTTTGGCGGAGACGCGCAGAACTGAATCGGGGTCGATGCCAAGCAGGGAGCCGACATCTTCTGCCACTTCGTCGGGGCGGGCGGAGGGGAGATCGATCTTGTTGATAACGGGAACGAGGGTCAGGTCGGCATCGAGGGCTTGATAAAGGTTGGCAAGAGTTTGTGCTTCGATGCCTTGTGTGGCGTCCACAACGAGAATGGCGCCTTCGCAAGCTTTGAGCGCACGGCTGACTTCGTAGCCGAAGTCCACGTGCCCGGGAGTATCAATAAGATTGAGCTCGTATTTTTGCCCATCTTTGGCGGTGTAGAACATGCGCACGGCAGAAGCCTTGATGGTGACGCCTTTTTCGCGTTCGAGATCCATCGAGTCGAGTGCCTGATCGGTCATATCACGCTCTGAGACGGTGCCTGTCAATTGCAGGAGTCTGTCTGCGAGTGTGGATTTGCCGTGATCTACATGGGCGATAATGCAAAAGTTTCGGATATGGTCGGTCATACTGCTTTCAATTTTCCGTAAAATGGCGATGTTTGGCAGATTTTTGCCCAACAAGCGACCGAAGTATACCCGATTAAGGAGGAAGAATCTTTGCAGGGAAACCCATGAATACCCTACTTAATCATCATGGCAAAACTATAGAGTGGCGATACAATTTATTTATCTTATTAGGAAAAGACCATGGAAAATCGATCAAACAGATATAACTTGTTCTTCTTTGTATTCGTAGTGGGAGCGCTCAGTGGGCTGCTCCTGACCACACTTGCCACCTGGGCTGATTTGGAAGCTGCCTATTATGGGTTTTCCCGCCGTGCCAGTACGCCCTTAAAAGGGTTTAGCTGCCCGGTCTTGATGACGGCAGGTGAGACAAATGTTGTTTCGCTGAAAATCAAGAACACAACCGATGGAAAGATCTCGCCCACAGTTTTAGTGGAGACCAGTTCCCCAGTATCTGCCTATGAGTTCAACGAAAATATTGAAATTGCAGCCGGGGAGCAGGTGAACCGCGAATGGACAATTGGACCAGACAACCTGGACTTGAAGCGCTTTATCTTTGCGAAAGCACTGATCTATTCATCTTACCCCCTTCCAGATAGTGAGATCACCTGCGGTATCTATGTCCTTAATTTGCCTGGTACTGGAGCCGTATTCACTTGGGGTTTGGTGGTGCTGAGTCTGTTTGGGATGGGCATTGGGCTGTATGGGGTGTACCAGACCCAGGGTCCATTAAGAGGAGGCATGGATGTTGCCCGCCTGCTGATGTTCTTCACCATCGTGGTCCTGTTGTCGTTGACGGCGGTTCTTGTCGGTTCATGGCTTTGGGGCGTCCTAATGCTGGTGGTATCAATTCTTTTGACTCTGATCTCTGCTGGTCTCTTCATCGGGCGTGCCCGGGTGTAAAAGGGGAAACCAGAAAAGGGTATGAAACGTATTTAGAAGGTGAAGGAGACAAAATGGAAATATTAGTAACGTTATGTTTAGGTGGGTTAGGCGTTCTTTTTCTGGTCTTGCTGACAGGGATCCGCTTTATCCCGAACAACCGTATTGGTATCGTGGAAAAGCGCTTTGGTGGGAAATCACTGAAGTCGGGCTTGATCGCCTTGAACGGCGAGACGGGCTTCCAGCCGCAGGTGCTGCGTGGTGGTCTGCATTACCGAATGCCAGTTCAGTATGCTGTACATATTGCACCATTGGTGACCATTACCCAGGGCAAGATCGGGTACGTGTTCGCACGTGACGGTCTGCCACTTGAGCCGGCGCAGGTATTGGCTTCGAACGTAACCGCTGGTGATTTTCAAGATGTGACCAGTTTCTTGAAGAATGGCGGGCAGAAAGGTCCGCAACGCTTGATCTTGCGTGAAGGTACTTATGCCTTCAACCTGATGCAGTTCGTGGTGATTACCGAAGAACGGGTGTACTCGCTGCCCTTAAGTCGGGATGATACCGCCGTCATCGTGCGCATGGCGGAAGTGATCAAGGAACGTGATGGTTTCCGACCGGTCATCATCAAAGATAACGACGATATGATCGGCATTGTGACCGTACACGATGGTCCGTCTCTGCCGCAGGGTGAGATCATTGCCCCAGTTGTTGGTGACAACCCTGATAAGGCAGCTGAATATCACAACAAGTTCCAGGATGCCGACCGCTTCTTGAACGCGGGCGGTATGCGTGGACGTCAATTGCAGGTGTTGGTAGAAGGTACATATTACGTCAACCGCCTGTTTGCCACAGTGGAGATGATCCAGAAGACCATCATTGAAGTTGGTAATGTCGGCGTTGTGGTTTCATACACCGGCGAACAGGGCGCGGATCTTTCCGGCTCAGAATACCGACACGGTGAGTTGGTCACACGCGGTCAGCGCGGTGTGTGGAGTGAAGCGCTTTTGCCAGGCAAGTATCCATTCAACACCTATGCGGGCAAGGTCATTCCGGTGCCGACCACGAACTTCATTTTGAAGTGGATCAAGAACGAAGTCGGCTCGCATAACTTTGATGAGAATCTTTCTGAAGTTGCGCTCATCACCAAAGATGCCTTTGAACCGACCCTGCCGCTTTCGGTGGTGGTTCACATCGACTATAAGAAGGCTCCGCTGGTCATCCAACGCTTCGGCGATATCAAAAAGCTGGTTGAGCAAACTCTCGACCCGATGGTAGCGGCGTATTTCAAAAATATTGCGCAGACCCGCACACTCATCCAGTTATTGCAGGAACGCAGCGCTATCCAGCAGCAATCCAGCATGGAGATGAAGGAAAAGTTCGCTCATTACAACCTCGAACTTGAGGAAGTGTTGATCGGCACCCCATCCTCCCCGGCCGGTGACAAGCAGATCGAAACCATCCTGACCCAGTTACGTCAGCGCCAGGTGGCTGAAGAACAGGTTGAAACCTATTCCCAACAGGAAAAAGCGGCGGTCAAGGAACGTGAACTGCGTGAAGCAGAATCACGCGCTGCCATGCAAGGCAAAATGACCGAGGCTGAGTTAAGCATCACCATTCAGTCGAATCAGGGTAAGGCGGAGTATGAACGCTCCATCCAGCAGGCGCAGCAGATCCGTGCGCTGGCAGAAGCGGAAGCCGAAAAGGTCGCCCGCGTTGGTATCGCTCAAGCGCTTGCCACCGAAGAACAGGTACGTGCGTATGGTGGTCCGCAATTCCAGGTGACGCAACAGGTGCTCAATCGCTTTGCTGAAGCCATTCAACAATCCGGCGTGGACGTGGTTCCGCGTGTGGTGGTGGGCGGCGGTAACGGTGAGAAAGGCGGCAGCACGCAGTCCAACATCATGGAAGGTCTGCTGACCATGCTGCTCTCAGAACGCTTTGGAGTTACTGGCGAAGCTGGTACTACGCAACGTTCGCCTGATGTAGAAGCGATGCGCGAGAAGATCCTGAAAGATATGCAGAAGAAAGATGATAAGGGCGAAGGCAAGAAAGCCTGATCATTAAATCAAAAGAGGCTGGTGCTTCAAGCATCAGCCTCTTTTTTTGTTAACCGTTTTTACTGATCGAATAGATCCATACCGGTTCGTTGACGCCATTGAGCGGAAGTTCGGTTTTCTTTTCAAGCCGCATGCCCATCTTCTGGGCGACCTTCTGTGAGCCGATGTTCTCTGGCTCGATCAAAGATATAAGACGAGAAAGGTTCAGTGTTTCAAAACCATATTTCAAAATTGCCTGTGCTGCTTCACTAGCCAAGCCTTGCCCCCAATATTCTTCTGCGATGGTATATGCCACTTCCACTTCGTGAACACCATCCACGTCCCACGGCAGCAATCCGCAGCGACCGATAAACTTGCCCGTCTCTTTGTGGATGGTCGCCCACAATCCCAATTCGGAGTGGCGTGGATGCCCATGCATGTGCCATTCCAATTCTTCCTGCGCCTCTTCGCGGGAACGCGGCGCATCGGGAATATATCTGGTAATGTTCGGGTTTTGATACAACGCCCAAAGGTCTTCCAAGTCTGCAAGAATTTGATGGCGCAAGATAAGCCGAGGGGTTTCCAGGATCATACTCATCTTATTTCCTCACGATCGCATACATCTCCAGATCACTGGGTTTGCCCTTCCACACCTGATAACTCCGAAGCAAACCCTCGAACTGCATTCCAACTTTAAGTAGGACTTTTGAAGAAGCCTTGTTTTCAGGAAGAACCACCGCCTCGATCCGGACCAGGTCCAGTTTCTCGAACCCATACTGGATCAACGCCTGAACTGCTTCGGTGGCGAGTCCCTGTCCCCAGTAAGCTCGCGCAATGGTGTAGCCCACTTCCACTTTTCGGTTATAGCCCGGTTTGTTGATATTGATGATGCCGATCAACTTTTTGTCTGCCAGGTGTTCGATGCCCCATGCCCAAAACCCATGTTTTTCATACGCTTCCAGAAAATCGTTTAAATTCTCGCGAGCTTCTTCGATATTCTTGTAATGGTCCCATGGGGTGAATGCATCAATTTCGGGGTCGGAGGCGTACTCGTATAAATCGTCGAGGTCGGTCGGGCGCAGGTCACGCAGAATCAGGCGCGGAGTAGCAAGAAGCGGGAAGTCAGGGAAGCGAGTTTTTGAATCCATTCCCACATTATAGATTCTCCTAAAAGAAAAAGCTCCGTGACATAAGTCCTGTCAATGCGGGTTCTAACTAATAATGATCAGCAAAAACAGCAGAGTGGGAATACTAAACACAAGTAATTTGCTGTTGAATATGTCACGCTTATAAGATTTCATATAATTTGAAATCTCAAAACCATCTTCATAGATCCCGAACAGGGTGGGATGACGTTTGGCAAGCCCCAACCTCGAAGCAAATTCGATCGATGCCATTTCGAAGCCGATCTTCTCTTTACTTCTGCGATAAGAAAAATTCGAGTAGAAGCGCAGGTCTTCCCCAATTGAACGATCGTATTCCTGCAAAACAGACTTGATATCAGAGCCCTGTGTGAAGATTTCGTACAAGGATCCGATCGAAGCAATGCCAAGATTGATCAGGTCGCCGGTGCTCTCAAACCCATGCGCAGCATCTCCTACAAGCAGCGCATTATTCAAACAAAATGTTGGTGCACGAACCTGTTCAAATTTTCCGGCATAGCCGTTTTCCCACGCTTCATCCAGTTCTTGTTTTGATTCCACGAACGGACCAAAATAACTCTCGTTCAAAACCTTCAGGCGCGGCAAGTCCACCTCCGCACCATGTTTGATCAGTATGCTGATCTCCTCCTGCGGCTGCCGCATGCCTGTGGTGACAATACGAAATTTTTCAGCCGGGTAATTCGCCAGGTTATCAACGAAGACATTCGAAGCCAGAAAACGATCCCCCCCGGAAAACTTTTCACGCATGGCGCCCTTTGATGGTAGGCGATAGGCATACCAGTTATCCAAAAATGTCTGCCCAAACTCATGCTCATCAAAATTAGGGTGTACTTTCGACATGAATTTGCGGGTCTGGCTGTTAATGCCATCCGTGCCCAGCAGCAGATCAAAGGGCAACTCTCCTAAGGTCGCTTCAGTGCAGATATTGCCTTCAAAATCAATACTTTCCACCCGGGCATTGAAATGAACAGGGATTCCTTCTTCGATCACTCGCTCATAGAGTTTTGAGATGGCATGGTTTCTCCAATGAGAATAGACCCCCTCCTTTGCGGAGACAAATCTAAAATCTCTGCCGAAGATGCGTTTATGAAGTACAACGCCAAAGAATTCAGAACGCTGTGAGTGGATTTCCTGCCAGATGCCGATGCTTTGTAGGATATTTATCGAAGCAGGTGAAAAAACGATCGGGAAGGTAAATCCGTGTTTTTTGAGAAATGCTTCTTTGGATTGACGTTCGAGGAGAATGACATTCTCAAAATGGTCCTTGAATTTCAATGCAGAGACCATGCCAATTGGTCCCGCACCCACAATGACCAGATTGTTATAATTCTTTACTGTCATCTCTTTAACTATCCTCGTGAGTTCATTTATTATCTTAGCACGGGAAGTTATATCTGATCCTTTTCAGTTTTATCCCAAAACCGGACCCGCCTGGCAAGGTCATTCATCATGCGGGTTTGCGGCGCAGAATCGAGGATCATCTTGTTGTACTCATCCATCCTGCCTTGTTTCTGATATTGCATTGCCAGCCGAATTTCGGGGATCTCGGCGATCATGAAGATCACAAGCAACACAATCGCATAGACCGCAAGTGCCCAACTGTCATTAACCAACCAACCCCATAACCCAAGAATGGGAAACCAAAGGATGAGCGAAGTGTGCGGCTGATTAATGATTATCGCCAACAAGACTGCAAGTGTCATGCAAACCAACATCCCCACGGGTTCTATAACAAGCAGGCTTCCCAACATTGGAGAAAGTCCGCGCCCGCCCTGGAAACGATAATAAATGGGATAGTTATGCCCAAGAATGCAAAATATGCTGAACACAAAGTGATATATCCCAGCTGGAAAATAAAGCAGCAAGAACAAAACAGGAATAAAAGCTTTCAGGATATCGAGCAGCGCGACAATGCCGCCAAATTTTTTTCCGAGCGCGATCGAGGCCGTGGATGCGCCAATTCCGCTCACGGTTCCTTCCAAGCCCTGGTCTGATCGGTGCCTTCTTGCTTCATCGAGGCTCTGGGTTGGGTTCACCCATCGGGCAACGACCCGCGCAAAAGAGATGGACCCGATCAAATATCCTGCGAACACAACAACGGTGAGAGTTAACGTATCCATGATTTATCCTAAAATATTAACCGCACCCTGATAGCCATCCACGATGATGTCACTGCCATCGGGCAGGTTGCATGCGCCGTTGACCGAAACCACACAGGGGATGCCATATTCGCGTGCGACGATGGAACTGTGAGACAAAATGCCGCCCGATTCTGCCACTACAGCTCCTGCTTTGGCAAAGAGCGGTGTCCATGCCACATCCGAATAAGGAATGACGATCACATCCCCTTTTTCCACTCGGTGAAAATCTTCTGTTGAGCGCACAACCTTTACACGTCCCTGATAGTATCCGGAAGAGGTTGGGATACCAGTGAGTATTTTTGCATCAGATTTCAATAGATCGAGTGGTGGGGCGGCATTGCCATAAATGATCTCTGGCAGCACAATGTCGCGGCTGCGTTCTATATTGTCCTTGTGCGCTTGGATCTTTTTCTTCAACTCTTTTGCGTTCACACCGCCTTCCACCAGAGAACGGACTTCCTGCCAGGTAAGATAGTAAATATCATCGCGGGCATCGAGAGCACCATCCTTTATTGATCTCTCTGCCAACTCATTGAAGTACACACGGAACCAGCCATAAGACGAGGTGTACATGGAACTGATCTTTTCGCGCAGCAAGCGGAACGTGCGGGCACGCTGATAGATCGGTCGTATCCGCATGCGTAGGAGAGTGGATGCTTTCAACGTCTGCCAGGTTATCTTTTTGTTGTCCCTTGCAGAGACGGCGTGATCCACAACCATACGAATGACCTTTTCCGGTTCTTCGCGCCAGGGAGTCTTCGAAAAATCGTTCCCGCTTTCGCTCAAATGCCCGAAACGCTTGATGAACTCATCCACCAATTGCATGAAGGAACCTGTCTCAGGATCGGATTTCAATTCGTTGTAGCTCAGCGAGCGAATCTTCTCTTGCATAGGTCGTGGAAGTTCATTGAACCGGTTATGAATTTCATCGAGGTGATGATTGGGGTCGTAATCCTCCACCTGCGGAAGTCCTTCGGTTAGATTGAAATCCACAAATTCAACGCCTGTCCGTTTGAGCTGTGATTTCAAGACCGCATTGTAAATGTTCATCAAGATCGGAATAACAATGTTTTGATACGCCACCAGTGTGTTGAACTTGAAGTGTTCGTCTATCTTTACCAATAGCTCGTGGGATGAAAGGGTCTTGATATCTTCCATCTGTGTCTTATGAATTTTCGTTCCAAATTCCTCAAGCTCGGCTTTCACACTTCGGTCATACGTCCATGCTCGCGCGACGAATCCAAGAATGCGCGGGATATGCCGAAACGTTTTCAGGGATGGGCTAAATGGCGGGCGCTTGCTTTCACGTTTGAAGCCAAGCAGCATTTCCAAGCCTTCGCGCGGAAAGCCAAGGATCTCGAAGATCGTGCCGATCGCCCCCATGTTGAAATAAGCGCGGTAATGGAAAATGGACGTCAGGTCTTCGGGCTTGAGATGGGTTGTGCCCATCAATGAATCGAAAAGACGGATCCATGCTGTATTGACCAATGGAATGTTGACCGAAGCGATCAATGGTTTGATGATGCCCGGAAGCACTTCGCGCGAAATGCGATTTGAATACAGCGGCACATTCGTCAGGGCGGTGATGGGGCGAATTTGCAGCCAGTAAATATTCTTTCCGTCGTATGCCCATTCCAGGTCGACGGGAGAGCCGTAGAGTTTCTGGATCCGGCGCGCTTCATTGGCGATCTCACGGATCACATCTTCAAACTCTGCTTCAGTCTCCGGTTTGGTTGTGAATTGCCCCCAGCGGTAGATCCAACGTGCGGGTGTGACCCCATCCTGCATCAATGCTTCGCCAAGTCCATGCACTGCTTCAATGACGACCTCATCCAAACCGGTGATGGGATTTTTACTGAACACCACGCCGGAGATCTGAGGGGTAACCATCTTCTGCACAAGCACAGCCATCTTCAACTCTTTCCCCGTCTCACCAAGTTTTTTCATGTAAGGCTGGAGGGTTTCAGAACGGCTGGAGTTGAGCACATCTCGTATGGCATCAACGATGGCGTCCAGTCCTTGCACATTCACCCGGCTGAGGAATTGACCTGCAAAGGAGAGTTCTTTGTCATCCTCCAGGTTTGCAGAAGAACGAACCGCATAGGGCTCATCAAGTTCGAGCCTGTCTTTAATTGCATCCTTTAGTTTTACAAACCCCGTCTGAGGATCGTGTTCGATCATTTCACTTGCGGAATAGGTCACGACCAGAGTTTTGGGAATCAGCAGGCGATGCTTTGCGAGCCAGTGAAGCCCAACACCCTTTTTGCCGAAACTGTCCACATGGCGTACGTCTGCAATATCAGCAAGAAAGGAAGGATTCATGATCAGGCTCCATCAGGGTGAAGACGGCGGTGTTGGGGCGGTCAGGTAGCGGATATTTTCTTCCATGGGAAGGATGCCATACAGCCCTGTATCTTTCAGATCGAGATGTTCAAAGAGGAATATTTTTGGTGGAAAGTAAGTGAACGTGGAAAACGCCGCAAACAGGATGAAAAAAACGACAATGGCAGCCTGGTTATATCTTTTTTCGAGCGGTGAACGACTCAATAATTTGTAGCTGATCACCTGCCCAATAAATACTGCCAGATAAAAAAGGAACAGGTCAGCTGGAAAGTAACTACGTCCCAAGATCGGAGCATAGATATACCAACCGATTGTGATCACCAATGGCATGATCACAAGTCCCGCAACCTTGGCGACGATATAGTTATTAACCATATCCTTCACGTAGGTATACTGGATTAGGGCAAAGACCAACCCTGGAAAGAACACCATCTTAAGATGCTCCCAGGTGCTTTCGTTGACCGATGAAAGATAGGCAACTTCCACGCTTGAAAAATCGCTTAATTCGAATGTGAAATGCAGGGACGCGCCAATAAGCCCGATAAAAATGAACCCCCCAATTTCCCAGAGCAATAGTATGTTTTTCATGGGCGCTACCTATAAGACTCCAAAAATGAACAGTAAGCCGATAAGTGCGATCAGTGCACCGCCAACCCGTAAGATGATCTTTCCACGTTCGTAATGACGGGAAATATCTCCGATCACTACACCAGTGATATGGATCAGCGCTGTTCCCATCAAGAAACCTAAAGCATACAGAAAGGGCTCTGCAGTTTCAGGGACTTCCGAACCGTGGGCATAGCCATGGAAAATGGCAAAGAACCCAACCCCAACCATGGCAACCAGAATGGAGAGGCGGCGTTCAGCAGCGATCACCGAACCCAAGATAACAAGGGATACAGCAATGCCAAATTCTGTGGCGGTCAGCCCGATATCGATCAAACCTAATAGCCCACCCACAGCCATCACACTCACAAACGTAGCAGGAACCGTCCAAATGGCACGACCGCCGATCTGTGCGCTGAGAATACCAACGCTCAGCATCGCAAGTAAATGGTCATATCCCAATACCGGGTGAACGAGTCCACTTAGGAACCCGCCTAACGCCAGATTGGTGCCATCGTGAGCATATGCCACGCCAGGTACGATGGCAAGTGTAAGTGCAAGGATAAAGGACTGCAAAACTTTAATTCGCGACATAGTATCAACCTTTCTACATATCTGATCAGACCGATAATAGAATGTTACTATGAGGAAGTAAAAATCCCCTTCATCTTCCTGCTTTGAAACGCTTTCAAAATCTATCAGTCTTTTGGTTAATCAAGTCCTAATGTACTGCTCTGCTTGTGAAAAATTTCGATATACCCTTGTTGTTAATTGAATAACGTAAAAACAATAAATAAAAAAGCCCTGAAACTTTTGTTTCAGGGCTTTTTTGACTGTTCTTGTTACTTTACCAAATTCCTCAACACGGTGTGCAAGATACCGCCGTTGCGGTAGTAGTTCACTTCCACATCGGTGTTCAACAGCGCAGTGACTTTGAATTCGATCACCTTGCCGTCGGCTTTCCTGGCTTTCACGGTCAATTCGGCTTTAGGCTGAACCTTATCGCTCAAGCCTTCGATGTCAAACACTTCGCTGCCATCGAGACCAAGAGATTCAGCATTCTGACCTTCAGCAAATCTCAGCGGAAGCACACCCATGCCCACCAAATTAGAGCGATGGATGCGTTCGAAGGATTCGGCGATGACCGCTTTCACACCTTGCAGCATGGGACCCTTCGCCGCCCAGTCACGGCTCGAACCCGTGCCATATTCTTTGCCCGCGAGGACGATGCTTGCCACGCCTTCGCTTTGATACTTCATCGCCGCATCAAAGATGGACATCACTTCGCCGGACGGCTGATGCTTGGTCCAGTTGCCTTCCTTGGGCGCGACCATGATGTTCTTAAGACGGATGTTCGCAAAGGTACCGCGGGCCATCACCAGGTCATTACCGCGGCGGGTGCCGTATTGATTGAAGTCCTTGGGCTGAACACCGCGGTCCTGCAGGAACTTGCCAGCGGGAGAGTCCGCAGCGATGTTACCGGCGGGAGAAATGTGGTCGGTGGTGATGGAGTCACCGAACAGACCAAGTACACGCGCATTCTTGATGGGCTGAATGGTTGGGGTATCAAGCGCAAGAGTTTGGAAGTAAGGCGGATGATGAATGTAAGTGGACTCTTCGCTCCACTCGAACAAATCACCTTCTTTGATGCTGATGTTCTGCCACATGTCCGAGCCGGAGAAGACGTCGGAATATTTATCAGAGAACATTTCCGATGTAACGCTTTGTGCGACCGCTTCCTGGATCTCTTTCTGGGTGGGCCACAAATCCTTTAGATAGACTTCCTTACCGTCAGAACCAGTGCCGAGAGCTTCGTTGTTCAGGTCAATGTCCACGGTGCCAGCGAGGGCGTAGGCAACAACCAGCGGAGGAGAGGCGAGGAAGTTCGCCTTCACGAGCGGATGCACACGTCCTTCAAAGTTGCGGTTGCCGGAGATGACCGCCGAAGCGACGAGGTCAGAGCCAGTGACAGCCTTGGCAACTTCGCCGGGCAATGGACCGGAGTTACCGATACAAGTTGTACAACCATACGCAATGACGTTGAAACCGAGCTTGGAAAGCGGGTCAATGAGACCAGCCTTCTTGAGATACTCGGTCACCACACGTGAGCCAGGGGCAAGGGAGGTCTTCACATACGGCTTGACGTTCAAGCCTTTTTCCACAGCTTTCTTGGCAACAAGTCCCGCCGCAACGAGCACGGACGGATTGCTGGTGTTAGTGCAAGAAGTGATGGCGGCAATTACAACGGCGCCATGCTTCATCTGAGTGGAGCCGCCGTTGGTTCCGAAGGTCGCTTCTTTGGTGAGGGCTTCCTGTGAGAGTTCGAAGCCGCGATCTTTAACCGGGGCGGTTAAGGCTTTTCGGAATGTATCCTTCATATCCGTAAGCGCGACGCGGTCCTGCGGGCGCTTGGGTCCAGCCAATGAAGGCACGACAGATGCCAAATCCAGTTCGAGCGTATCAGTGAATTCTGGTTCGGGGCTGTTGGCTTCGCGGAAGAGTCCCTGAGCGCGGAGATAGGCTTCAGTGCGGGAAATGACTTCTTCGGAGCGACCGGTCAATCGCATGTAGCGAAGCGTCTCTTCATCCACAGGGAAGTAGCCCATGGTGGCGCCGTATTCAGGAGCCATGTTGGCAATGGTGGCGCGGTCGGTCAGCGACATGTTGTTGAGACCTTCACCAAAGAACTC
>SXGT01778280.1_pt1 | contig 12559 bp, 9 predicted proteins | sample 3176221 | NCBI WGS metagenome assembly SXGT01 (sample SAMN11356862, study PRJNA531348) | freshwater metagenome | isolation source: freshwater sample F1-120 | place: China: Fuxian Lake, Yuxi | collected 2017-12-25
GTAGGCGTGCTCCCACACGTCCACGGTCAGCAGGGCCTTGTCGCCCGTGGTCAGCGGGGTGCCGGCGGCGCCCATGTTGACGATGTCGACCGAGCCGTCGGCCTTCTTCACCAGCCAGGTCCAGCCCGAGCCGAAATTGCCGACTGCGCTCTTCGCGAAGGCCTCCTTGAAGGCGTCGAACGAACCCCACTTCTTGTCGATCGCCGCGGCCAGCGCGCCCGAAGGCTTGCCGCCGCCGCCGGGCTTCATGCTGTTCCAGAAGAAGGTGTGGTTCCACACCTGGGCGGAGTTGTTGAAGATGCCGCCGGAGGACTTCTTCACGATGTCCTCGAGGCCGGCGTTCTCGAACTCGGTGCCCTTGACCAGGTTGTTCAGGTTGGTGGCGTAGGCCTGATGGTGCTTGCCGTAGTGGAACTCGAAGGTCTCCTTCGAGATGTGCGGCGCCAGCGCGTCCATGGCGTAGGGAAGGGGGGAGAGCTTGTGTTCCATGTTGCAAAAACCTCTCTTGGTTCGGTTGTACGGGGAGGGTCAGGGATTGTAGGGACCATTGGCGCGGCTGACAACGCGCCTACAGGATGCCAATAGCGCCGGAAGTGCCTTCAGCCCTGGCAATCCCTCGAGCGGCGATCAACGCAGTTCCAGGCGGCCCCCGCTCATCCTGCCGCTGTAGTCGCGGCCGCCGGCCTTGAAGCTGATCTCCTCGCCACGCACCCTGCCTTCGAGGACGAAGGTCTTGCCCCCGGTGGTCAGGGTGCCGGAGAGCATCTGGAACTCCTGCTTGAGGGTGACTTCGGCCTGCGCAAGCTTGTGGGTGCCGGCGAAGCGCGCAGGAACGATCCAGAGGTGGGCTGTACACCATGAGGACGTGCAACCGGCATCCGCGCTCACCGTGGCCGTCTCGTCGGCGGTCCACTCGCCCATGGTGAAGCTGTTCGAGACGATGCGGGTGCCCGGCTTCAGCGCGAGGATCTTCGGGCGCAGCTTCAGGTTGATGTCCGGCAGCAGGAACATGGTGATGACGCTTGCCTTGGAAAAATCGGTCTCGAAGAGGTCGGCCTTGATGAAGCTGGCCTTGTCGGCCACGCCTTCCTTCGCGGCATTGCGCTTGGAGAGCTCGACCATGTCCGGGTTGTACTCGATGCCGAGCGCACGGGCGCCACGCTTGGCGGCAGCGATGACGGTGCGGCCATCGCCCGAGCCGAGATCGATGACGAAGTCGCGCGGCGTCATTCCGGCCATGTCCAGCATCTTGTCGACCACGGCCTGCGGCGTAGGCACCCAGACGACATCCTTTCCCTGCTGGCCGGATCTCGGCTCGTAGGCCGCTGGCGCCTTCTGCGCCTGCGCGAGGGCTGTCGTGCCCGATGCGCCGCAGAGCGAGGCGAACAGGAGTGCGAGTGCGGCGCGGCGCATCAGTTCGGACGCAGGCATTGCAAGACCCCCGGGAAATTTGAAGTTGTGAAAGAGATCATGGGAACGCGGCGCGAATCGCCGGAAGCCGGGTTGCCGTGCCGACCAGAACGAGGGCCACCAGTGTTCCGACCGCGTACCAGTAGCGCCGGAAGTACTTCACCCCCTCCGCGGGCAGATTCTCGCGGCTCGCGTAGCTGATCGCGGCGATCAGGCCGGATTCCCTCCGGCCGGTGGCTTTCTCGCGCCAGTGGCCGACCATGAGGCGGTAGTAGACGATCAGGTAGAGGTTGGCAAGGACCAGCGCCATGAAGAGCGTGTCCATCCCCGGTCAGGCGGCGAGGCTCGCGAGCAGCTCCTCGCTCTCGATGACCAGCCGGTGGCTGTCGATCGCGAGCACGCCGCGGCGCTTCAGGTTGCCGAGACAGGAGGTCACGGTCTGGCGCGTGGTGCCGACCATGTCGGCGATTTCCTGGTGCGTGAGCGGCAGGGCCAGCACCAGCTCGGTGCCGCGGCGCACGCCGTGGCGCGCGGCGAGCCGCAGGATCAGTTTGGCGATGCGCGTGTCGACATCGTCGGAAACGAGATTGGCGTGCATCTCGCCGAGGACGCGCAGGCGGGACGACAGCACCTGCATCGAGAGCAGCGCCACGCGCGGCCGTTCCTCGACGAAGGCCATGAACTGTTCCTGCGCGACGCACAGCACTTCGCAGGGCTCGCAGGCTACCGCGCTGACGCTGCGTCCCCCGCCGCGAGCGACCTCGGCAAGGCCGAAGATCTCGCCGGGCAGGCAGAACCACAGGATGACTTCGCGCCCGGGCGCGGAAGGCTGGTAGATCTTCACGCGACCGCTGCGCAGGAAATACACCGTCCTGCCGGGGCCGCCTGCCCTGAAGACGAAGTCGTTTCGCGCAAAGCGCTCGCGGCGACCGAGCGCATCCAGCGCGGCGAGTTCACCCGCGTTCAGGTGCTGGACGAAATCGGTAGGCGCGGGGACGTGTTGCATGGCAGCAGGAACACCGGATCGCAGAGATTCTAGAGGATATGTCGGCCAGCCGACAGCATTGGCTTCGGGGGTTTGCTCCAATCGCGCAACTCAGGAGGAGGATCCATGAGCAGCGGCACATTGATTGCGCAGTTTCGCCAGAACGTCGTCGATTCGGGTCGATCGCCAGGCAAGGCCTGGGCGGGGTTCGTCATCGCCTGGGCCGCGCTCTTCCTCATCCTCAACATGCCGCTGCTGGAGGGCTTGAAGCCCGAGGGGCAGGCAGTGCTCGCGGTGATGGTGTGGGCGTGCCTGATGTGGGTGTTCGAGTGCGTGCCGCCGGGCATCTCCGGGCTGCTGATCCCGATGCTGCTGGTGATGACCGGGGGCTCTTCGCCCTTTCCCAAGGCGGCCAGCGGGTTCACCACGCCGGTCCTGTTCCTCTGCCTGTCGGCGTTCCTCTTCGCCGCCATCATGCAGGCTGCCGGCCTCGATCGGCGCATCGCACTGGTGCTCTTGCACAAGATGAAGGCCACCACGGTCAATGGCGTGATCTGGTCCATGTTCGTGGTCAACCTGGTGCTGTCGTTCATCATCCCGGCGGCGAACGCACGCGCGGCGACGCTTCTTCCGGTGATCAACGGCATCACGAACTTCTTCGGAGACTCGGCGGCCGAGCGCGACGGCAAGAAGGCGATCGTCATCCAGACCCTGGTCTACGGCTCGATGATCAGCGGCATGTGCATCCTCACGGCGCACCTTCCCAACCTTGTCATCGTCAGCCTCTTCGAGAAGCAGCTGAAGCTGCAGCTTTCCTACGTGGACTGGTTCATCATGCAGTGGCCGTACCTGGGCATGTTCGTCATCACGCAGTGGTGGGTGCAGTACTTCTTCAAGACGCGCGGCACCTCGATCCAGGGCGGTTACCAGGCGGTCGAGAGGCAGCGGGCCGAATTGCCGCGCATGACGGTGTCCGAGTGGCTGATCGTCGCCGTGTTCGCGCTGATCGCGCTGATGTGGATGTTCGAGGATCCGATCGTCAAGAACTGGGTCAAGACCCTGCGCTCGCACAACGCGGCGCTGATCGGCCTCGCGTTGCTGTTCATTCCCGGCCTGTTCAGGTTCAAGTGGCAGGACATCCAGAACCGCACCATCTGGGGAACGATCCTGCTGCTCGCCGGCGCGCTGTCGCTCTCCGGCGCGATGGCCGACTCGGGCCTGGCCCGGTACCTTGCCGACAAGCTGCATCCGGTCAGCACCGGTGAGGCCTGGTGGTGGATCCTGCTGGTGTTCATGGTCGGCACGCACATCATGCGGCTGGGAATGCTCTCCAACGTCGCCGCGATCACGATGATCGCGCCGATCCTCATCGCGCTCGCCCCCAAGCTCGGCCTGCATCCGGTGGCGTTCACCATGCTTGTCGCGGACACCGACACCTTCGCGTACATCCTGCCCACGCAGATCACTGCCGCAGTCATCGCGTACTCCAGCGGGACGTTCACGGCCTCGGACTATGCAAAGGTCGGGATCGTGTCGGTGCTCATCGCCATCGCCTACGGCATCTGCGTGATGGCGCCGTGGTACGCGTTCGTCGGCGTTCCGGTCTGGGATCCGGCCGCAGCGTGGCCTTTCAAGAAACTTTGATCCTGGAGTCCGCATGAACAAGAAATCCGAACCAGCCACCTCCGTGCAACCCGCGTTCACCGAAAGGACGCTGCGCGAGAAACTCGGCGCATACACTGCGCCGCAAGGGTTGTACGAGCGCAACAAGGCGCGCCCCTTCGTCGGCAAGGTGTCCTGCAGCGTCGACCGGCTCGTTGCCGGCAGCTGGAACGAGATCGTTCTGGACTACGAGATCGGCGCCTCGGGCGTCGCCGACGGCGCGTGGTTCAAGGTCACGTTCAAGTTCTACTCCGACTGGGCGCTTTTCCAGACCGTTGATCCCGCCGGCGCCAACTACGTCTCCGCGGAGTACCAGGCCGGCCCGCTCGCCAAGGGGCAGAGCCCCGCCAGCGTGCAGTCGCTCAAGGTGCGCTTCGACCAGAAGGGCCATGAACGGCCCTTCCAGAAGGCGGTGATCGTCGACACCGTGGACGGCTACCTCAACGCGGGCGACCACATCATCATCCGCCTCGGCGATCGCCGCAGCGGCGGCCCCGGCACGCGCGTGCAGACGTTCATCGAGGACAAGTTCCGCTTCCGCTGCTACGTTGACCCGCTGGGCACCTCGCGATTCGTCGCCATCCCGGGCGACAACGTCATCGACATCGTTGCCGATGCGCCGAGCGCGATGGCGCTGGTCGGTCCGCGCATGGTGCGGCCCGGAACACCGATCCGGTTGCGCGTCAACGCGCATGACCGCTGGGGAAACGCCTGCGCTGCGGGCGGCAAGGCCGAGATTGTCGCAAGGCGCGATGGCGCGGAGGTGTATCGCCGCGAGATTGCGCTAGACGAGGGCGGCTGGGCATCCGCGGCCGTTTCCGGCCTTCCGGCCGAACCCGGCGAACTCGCGGTTACAGCGAGCCTGTGCGGAGCGCGCGATGTCGCGCCCGCGACGCATTACGTGACCGTCGACAGCGAGACCCCGTGCGACCGCATCCTGTATGCTGACCTGCACGTGCACTCTCATGACACGGTCGGTACCAACAGCCCGGACTACAACACCGCCTATGGCAGGGACATCGCCGGCCTCGACGTGATGACGTACACCGCGAACGATTTCCAGATCACCGACGCGAACTGGGAGCTCGGTGTGAAGACCATGCGCAGTTTCCACAAGGACGGCGAGTTCGTCTGCTACCCGGTGCAGGAATGGTGCGGCAGCTCTACTGCAGGCGGCGACCACAACGTCGTGTTCCTTGGCGGGGATCCGCCGGATTTCCCGTTCAATGCGCGCGGCGAGCACAACCGCACCTTCGTATGGAACGAGGACATGAAGGGCACCGGCGTCGAGCTGGGACGCTGGCCGATCGAGGAGCTCTGGGCGGCCTATGTCGACGACGCCGAGAACCATCTCATCATGCCGCACGTAGGGGGGCGCCGCTATATTCCCGACTGGCACCACCCGAAGCTCGAGCGCCTGATCGAGATCAGTTCGTCATGGGGGCACTTCGGCTGGCTGTACCAGGACGTGATCGAGCGCGGTTACAAGCTCGGCGCATCCGCGTCCGGCGACGAGCATCGCGGCCGTCCCGGCGGCGGCCTGCCCGGGACGCAGGTGTTCGGCACCAAGGGCGGCATCACGGGCATCATCGCCGACAGGCTGGAGCGCGCGGCGGTTGCGAAGGCTCTGCGCGCCCGCCATACGTTTGCCGCCACCGGCGAGCGCGTGGCCGGGCTGGCACGCTGCGGAAAGCATGTCCAGGGCGACGAGTTCACGCACCAGGGCGCCGCCGAGATCCGCTATCGACTCCTCGGCACGACCGGCTGGGACGAGGTGGTCGCCTGCGACCACACCGGCGTGATCTTACGCCGCGACCTGCAGAAGGAGGCCGGCTATTCGGCGCGCCGAGTGCGCGTGCGATGGGGCGGCGCGCGCATTCCCGATCGCTACCGCTGGGCGGAGTGGCGAGGCACGGTCAGCGTGCTGAACGGCACCATCAACGGTTTTGCCGGCGGGGGATTCGAGCATCCGGAGGAATCCGTCTGGAGGGCGGGGCCGACCGAGATCGGTTTTCGCACCGACACCTACGGTGACAGCGATTGCGTGGTGATCGACATCGACAAGTTGGAGAACTGCCGGATCCGCGTGAGCGGGCGCATCGATGGCTACGTCAAGGTCGGCGACCCGCTGGCGGGAAACCCCTTCGTGCATTGCCCGACCTTCGACTGGGAGGTCGCCGGCGCGGAGTTGCTGGCGAGCGACGGGAGGCTGCGCCTGGAACTGGGCGGCGCCGAGCTGTTCCTCGCGATCGAGCGCATGAGCGAGACGCCGACGCCGCGGGACGTATCCGGAACGCTGAAGGTGGATCCGGCCAACGGGCCGCACGGCTTCCGGCCGGTGTACTTCCACGGTCGCCAGACCGACGACGCCAAGGTCTGGACTTCCGCGATGTTCATCGCCTTCAAGTGAGCGGATCCAGGCCGTGGTGACGGTAGATCGAAGCGGCTTCCGGCTGGCGCATGAAGGAAACAAACGCCGCGCCGAACTCGCCGCCGTCGCCTGCCAGGGAGATATGCGTGTCGCTCCGGACATGCGCATCCTCGTGGCCCAGCGCCACGGTCTCGAAACGGTCGGGAAAATTGCGCGTGTAACGCAACCCGAGGTGTGCGAACACGACTGCGCAATCGGCTGTGCCCGAGGCCACGGCCTGGGGCGCCTCGCGGTGATGGATGATTTCACCGAACACCAGCCGCGGCGAAGGCGTGCCTTCCGCGGCAATGAGTTCCAGCGCCGTGCCGGCGCGTGCTGCGACGCGCCGTAACGTATCGAGGTAGGCGTCGAAGCTGACCTTCTCGGTCCGCGGGTTCGACAGGAACACCCGCACGTCGCGGCGCGCCAGGTCAGCGATGCCGCGAATGCCCAGGGGGTTGCCGCGTGGCACGAGCAGCACCGCGCCGCGGTTGCGCGCGACGGGCGCAGGCGGGCCGAGCAGTCCCGCGGCGTGCAGGCGCGCGAGTACGGCGGGAGGGCTGAGGAAGACGTGCGGACGCACCGACAGGCGCAGATTGCCGACCCGCAGCGCACCCCGCTCCAGCCATTCGGAGACCACGCGCGGCGGTGTCGTGGCAAAGAAGGGTTCCCCGGCCTCGGGGTGCAATGTCGAGAACGCGGCGAGCACGTCCAGTAGCGCCATGTGGTGATTGCCGTCGGAGAACACCACCAGCCGCGCGCAAGCGGGATCGCCGTGCAGGTCCAGTGCGATGTTCGAGCCGGCGTGATCGAGACTCGCGTCACCGCCGGCCGCGACGGCAATCTCCTTGGGCCAGCAAAGACGGGTCATCTCCCCGCCCCTGCTGCCGGCTGCATCCTGCATTCCTCGAAGATGCGCGCCGTGCAAGTGGCGCAGACCTGCGGATCGAACTGCGGCACGATGGCTTCCAGCGCGTCCTCCTTGCGCGAGAACACCCGTACCGGCTCTCCGTCCCGCAGGAAGCCGCTGCGCTCCAGCGCCGCGCTGGCGTCTGGCCGCATTCCGTGGAGGTAGAGTTCCCCGCCTGCGGCCCTGCGGCGCGCGCGTTCCTCCGCCAGCAGGTCCGTGCCCGACACATCGACGAAATTCATTCCTTTCACCAGGAGCAGCAGGCGCTTCTGCGCCGGCGGCGCCGCGCGTGCCTCGTCCAGCGACGCGGCGACGTGGTTCACCGCGCCGAAGTAGAGCGATCCCTCGAGACGCAGGATCCTGAGCTGGGGGCATTCCGCCATGCCCGGCTCGATGACGCGGAACTTGCGCCCCGGGTCGCGCGGGTCCGGCGCGAGCGCGCGCAGCGCGGGGCGCGAAGTGCGGTTGAGGTAGATCACCAGCGACAGCGTGACGCCGAACAGGATCGCGAACTCGAGCTCCGCTAACAGCGTCGCCGCGAAAGTCACCGCGAGCACCGCCGCCTCCGCGCGGCTCGCGGAGGCGATGTGCCGTATCGCGCGCACGTCGATCAGGTTCCAGGCCACCATGAACAGCAGACCCACCATCGCCGCCAGCGGCAGCTGCGCGAGCAGGGGGGCGCTGACCAGGAGCAGCACGACCAGTGCGCCCGCGGAGAACACGGCGGCCAGCGGCGTCTTCGCGCCCGAATCGTAGTTCAGGCCCGAGCGGTTGAACGAGCCGCTCGACGGGTACGCCGAGAAGAAGCTGCCGAGGACGTTGGACAGGCCCTGGCCGACGAATTCCCGGTTGCCATCGATGCGCTGCCCGGAGCGCACGGCGATCGAACGCGCGATCGCCGTGGCCTCGACCAGGCCGAGGATCGACACCGCGAAGGCGACGCCGAGGAGCTTGCTGAACGTCGCTGCGTCGAACTCGGGCGACGACACCGGGGGCAGGGCAGCGGGGAGCGGGCCGAGCACGGCGAGCCCCGTGTGGGCCGCGCCCAGCCACTGGTTGAGGCCGTGCGCGAGCAGGCCGCCGGCGGTGATCGCGACGACCATGTAGGGGATGTGCGGCATCCAGCGGCGCGCGGCGAGGCCGGCGGCGATCGTCGCAGCGCCGACCACCGCCACCCAGGGCTTGATCCCGGCGACCGCCGCCGCGAACGCGCCGAGCGTCTGCAGGATCGAGCCGCCCCGCGGCAGCGACAGCCCGAAGAAGGCGCCGAGTTGCGCGACGATGATCAGCACGCCGGCGCCCGCGGTGAACCCGACCACCACGGTGTGCGAGACGAAGTTAAGCAGCGTGCCCAGCCGGGCGAGGCCCATGACGAGCTGGATCGCGCCGACCAGCAGGGCGAGCTTCAGCGCGAGCGCCACGTAGAGCGCGCTTTCCGGCTGCGCCAGCGGCGAAAGGGTCGCGAAGATGACGAGCGAGATCGCGTTCGTCGGCCCGGAGACGAGGTGCCAGCTCGAGCCGGACAGCGCGGCGACGATCGCCGGCACCATCGCGGAATAGAGGCCGTACTCCGGCGGCAGGCCGGCGAGCGTCGCGAATGCGATGCCCTGCGGCACCACGACGATGGCGCCGATCAGTCCGGCGAGCGCGTCGGCACGCAGGTTCGCGCGCGTGACGCGGTCGCGCCACGAGAAGTCGGGCAGCAGTCGCCTTGATAGGGCGATCAGCGCGTTCTTGAGCATCCGTTCAATTCTGGATACAGTCGCCGGCGATGGCAATGGCGAAGCGCGATACCTGCCGTCGGCTAGAATGCACCTCATCCCAATGATGGAAATGCGCGGCAGCGTGCGTCGCCTGCTCCCCTTTCTCGCGTGGTATCCCGTATCGCGGTCCGCGCTCAAGGCAGACGTGCTCGCGGGGATCGCGGTGGCGCTGGTGCTGGTGCCGCAGTCGATGGCATACGCGCAGCTCGCCGGCATGCCGCCGCACTACGGCCTGTACGCGTCGCTGCTGCCGGTCGCCGTCGGCGCGCTGTGGGGATCGTCGCGCCAGCTCGCGACCGGGCCCGTGGCGATGGTCTCGCTGCTGACGGGGACCACGCTGGCGCAGTTCGCGGCGACGGGAAGCGAGCAGTTCGTCGCCTATGCGGTCCTGCTGTCGCTGATGGTCGGCGCGCTGCAGCTTGCCATCGGATTGGCGCGGCTGGGCGCGATCGTCAGTTTCCTGTCGCATCCCGTGATCGTGGGGTTCACCAACGCCGCCGCGATCATCATCGCGCTGTCGCAGCTCAACAAGCTGCTGGGCGTGCCGGTCGATCGCGGTGAGCATTTCCTCGTCGATATCGCCGGCGTGCTGGCGCAGGCGCCGCAGGCGCACCTGCCGACACTGGCGATCGGCCTCGCGGCGCTGGCCCTGATGCTCGCCTGCCGCCGCTTCGCGCCGAAGCTTCCCGGCGTGCTGGTCGCCGTGGCGCTGGCGACCGCGATCAGCTGGGCCATCGGGTTCGATCGTTCGTCGGTGGTCGCATTTTCCGCGATCGCCGATGACACGGTCCGCGGCATGGCTCTCGAGGCGGCGCGCGTGCAGGCTCGCGTCGACGACTGGCAGCGGCGCTCGGTGGCGGGCATGGAGCGGCTCAAGTCGGTGAAGGGGGATGGCGGCGCCGCGCGCGAGGCCCGGCTGGCGCAGACGCTCGAGGTGGAAGCGCTCCGCGCGCGCATCCAGGAAGCGAACCAGGAGAACCGCTTCCGCATGCGCGCCCTGCGCAGCCTCGCGCTGGTGCGGGAAGAGGGCGCCGCCGGCCGGTATCACTTCGAGGACGCGGTGCCACCGGGGACCACGATCCAGCCTCAGCGCTGGCGCGTCGTGCGCGTATCGGGGGACGAAGTCCACCTTCGAGGAGGTGGCGAAGTGGTCGGCAGCATCCCGAGCGGATTTCCCGAGCTGCGCCTGCCCGGCGCGAGCTGGGACATGCTGCTGACGCTGCTGTCCACGGCGATCGTCATCACCCTCGTCGGATTCATGGAGGCCATCTCGATCGCGAAGTCGATGGCGACCCGCACGAGGCAGAAGGTCGACGCCAACCAGGAGCTTATCGGGCAGGGCCTTGCCAACCTCGCCAGTTCGGCCTCCGGTTCGTTCCCGGTGAGCGGCTCGTTCTCGCGATCCGCGGTCAACCTGAGCGCGGGCGCGGTCACCGGGATGAGCTCGGTGATCACGGCCGCGCTGGTGATGCTTACGCTGCTGTTCCTCACGCCGCTGCTGTACCACCTGCCGCAGTCGGTGCTCGCTGCGATCATCGTGCAGGCGGTGGTCGGCCTGGTCAGCTTTCCTGCGATGCGACACGCGTGGCAGGCGCACCGGCATGACGGCATTGCGGCCCTGGTCACGTTCGTCGCCACGCTGCTGCTCGCGCCGCACCTGGACCTCGGCATCCTCGTCGGCGGCGGCCTGGCGATCCTGCTGTACCTCTACCGGACCATGCGTCCGCGGGTGGCGCTGCTGTCGCGCCACGTCGACGGCACGCTGCGCGATGCGGCCGCGCACGGCCTGCCGGTGAGCGACAAGGTCGTCGTGTTCCGCTTCGACGGCGACCTGTACTTCGGCAACGTGCCGTATTTCGAGGACGCGATCCTCGAAGCCGTGGCTGCCCGGCCGCAGGCGAAGCGGCTGCTGATCGTCGGCGAGGGCATCAACGAGATCGACGCCTCGGGCGAGGAAGTGATCCGTCATCTCGTCGAGCGGCTGCGCGAGGGCGGACTGCAGGTGGCTTTCAGCGGGCTCAAGTTGCAGGTGCTGGCGGTGATGCGCAACACCGGTCTCTACGAAGTGATCCGCGAGGAGAACATGCACCGGACCGAGGACCTCGCGCTGCAGGCGCTGCTCGCCGGCGAGGACGATCCGGCCTTGGCGCCGGCCCGGCGATAGCGCGCGATGCCGAAACTCGCCGCCAACCTCTCCCTCCTGTTCGCCGACCGGCCGTTCCTCGACCGTTTCGCAGCGGCGGCGCGCGCGGGGTTCCGCTACGTCGAGTACCAGTTCCCGTACGCCTCCGGAACGCCGGCACAGGTCGCCGGCGCGGCGCGAGGCGCGGGTGTCGAGGTCGTGCTGCACAACCTGCCCGCGGGCGACGCGGCGAAGGGCGACCGCGGCATCGCCTGCCTGCCCGGGCGGCGCGCCGAGTTCCGCGAGGGCGTCGAACGCGCCATCGAGTACGCGAAGGCGGCCGGTTGCCCGCGCATGAACTGCCTGGCCGGCGTGCCGGTCGGGGGCCTGTCGCGCGAAGCGGCGCTCGAGACCCTGGTCGAGAACGTCGCCCACGCGGCGGCGCGCCTCGCGGCCGCCGGCATGGACCTGATGCTCGAGCCGATCAATCCGCGCACCGTGCCGGGTTTCCTCGTCAACACCTCGCGGGACGCGGTCGCGGTGCTCGATGCGTCAGGCGCGAAGAACGCCTACGTGCAGTACGATCTCTTCCACATGCAGATCGTCGAGGGCGACCTGGCGAAGACCATCGAGCGCCTGCTGCCGCGCATCGGCCACATGCAGCTCGCCGACGTTCCCGGTCGCCACGAGCCGGGCACCGGCGAGGTCAGCTTCGCGTGGCTGCTGCCGGAGATCGACCGCCTCGGCTACTCGGGCTGGATCGGGTGCGAATACAATCCCCTGCGAGGAACGATCGAAGGACTTGGTTGGGCGAAACCCTGGCTCTGATGGGCGCTGGCGAACACATCGACATCGCAAGGCAGCGCGCCGTGGTGCAGGCGCTGCGCGCGTTCCTTCCCGAGCGCTGCGTGCTCTGGGAGGAGGAGGACACGCGTCCGTTCGAATGCGATGGCCTGACGGCGTATCGCAAGCTGCCGATGGTGGTGGCGCTGCCCGAGACCGAGGAGCAGGTGCGGCGCATCCTCGTCACTTGCCACGGCATGGAAGTCCCCGTCGTGCCGCGGGGCGCGGGCACCGGGCTCTCGGGCGGTGCACTGCCGCTTGGCGATGGCGTGCTGCTGTCGATGGCGAAGTTCATGCGCGTGCTGCGGGTCGACCCGCTGGCGCGGGTCGCGGTCGTGCAGCCGGGCGTCAGGAACGCGGCGATCTCGGACGTGGTGTCGGCGGTCGGCCGCGACTACGCGCCGGATCCCTCGCGCCCGATCGCGTGCGCGATCGGCGGCACCGGCGCCGAGAA
>SXGT01023478.1_pt1 | contig 12558 bp, 7 predicted proteins | sample 3176221 | NCBI WGS metagenome assembly SXGT01 (sample SAMN11356862, study PRJNA531348) | freshwater metagenome | isolation source: freshwater sample F1-120 | place: China: Fuxian Lake, Yuxi | collected 2017-12-25
GCACCGGCTGCTGGTCGGACCGACCCTCGCCGACCGGGTCATCGGCCTCGACCTGCTGTTCGCCGTCGCCATCGTGCTCAGCCTGACCGCTGCGCTGCTCAGTCAACGCACGGTGTTCCTCGATGTCGCGATCGGTCTGGCGGTGGTCGGTTTCGTCGCCACGCTGGCCTGGGCGCGACTGATCCAGTCACGCGCGAGGGGGGAAGCGGAATGAGCGAGATACTTGGCTGGCTGGTCTGCGGCCTGGCACTGATCATCCTGCTGATCGCTGCGCTGGGCGTGTACCGCCTGCCAGATGCCTTGTCCCGTCAGCATGCCGCCACCAAGGCCGCCACCCTGAGCCTGACCCTGTTCGCGCTGGGCGCCGGCTTGCTGGCGTGGGACTGGGCCTGGACCTGGCGGCTGGTCCTGCTGGTAGCGATTCTTTTCGCCGCGTTGCCGCTGGCGTCGCACGCCCTGGGGCGGGCGGCGGCCGATGCGGACGAGCCGCAATTGCCCAGTTGATCCAGCAAGGTTGATTCGTGCCGGACACTCGGGGTTGGTGGCCCACGGACAGCCGTTCGGCCGGAACCGACATCCAGATTCGCCGCTCAATTCGTGCTGAGTGGCAGCTTTGTGGAGTGGCTGCAATGAGTGTTGTCGTCCAAAACCAGCCTGTCGCCTTCTAGCTCCAACAGACATTAGAGGGTGGCTCTGCTCCGAGACCTGCCGGATGTCTACTTGGCTGTTTGCCCATTTTTGACGGCCAAGGCATGACACTAATTTTGGTGAACGTCAGCAATCGTGAACGCATTTGTTGGGCAGAACCCAGCCAGGAAGAGTCCAACTCGGAACCACTGGAAGAATTCCAACCGGTCGGTTTCGCATCCTGGATGCCGCCAACTGCGGGACCGCCATGGTCTAAAAATCGTCAGCTCCGGATGGTTTCTGTTTCCGTGCGCCTCATGCGGCAGGGCAACGCTCCAGTTGCCGACCATTGACCCTAAGCGGGGGTATGACAATATGCGTCGCTCATCGCAAGAACGATGAATCTCAGCAATTTTCCAGAGTGAGCCATGGTTATTTCATAAAAACGGCCAAATTCTGCTGCAGACAGGAACAGGGAAATGAACGACAGCGTACCGATGGGTGAATCAGCGTCCAAGCAACCGCTTCTGGTCATTGCCGCCGCATTAGGCGCGAAGCTGAATCTTGCTGATTTTCAGAATGCCGTCCCGATGCTGCGGGAGTTGAGCATCCACAACGATTCCATTGCGGACGAGAAAGAACTCGACCTCAGTATTGAATCGATCCCTGCATTCCTGAAGACCAAGCAATGGCATATCGATGCCGTCAATGCGGGCCAACGTTGCCACATCACCGAATTGGATGTGCAACTCGATGGCGCTTTGCTGTCACGGCTGACGGAAGCAGAGACAGCGACGGTTTCGTTTGTCTTGCGCCGTCGCGGCGAAGCCGGCGTTGAACTGGCTCGGCTCGAACAGAGCGTGGAATTGCTGCCACGCAACCAATGGGGCGGCTTGTCCCACCTTCCCGACATGGTCGCGGCTTTCGTGCAGCCGAACGATCCATCGGTTGAGCGACTGCTCAAGCAAACCGCCGAAGTCCTGCGCAAGCATGGCAAGAACCCGGCGCTGGATGGTTACACGGGCGGCTCGAAGCGGGCCTGGGAGCTGACCTCCGGCATCTGGAGCGCCGTGGCCGCAATGGGGCTGGACTATGCGCTGCCGCCCGCCAGCTTCGAGCATGCCGGGCAGAAAGTACGCGGACCGGGTCAGATTGCCGAGTCGGGTTTGGCCACCTGCCTCGATCTCGCGCTGTTGTTCTGCTCGGCCATCGAACAGGCCGGCCTGAACCCGCTGCTGGTGTTCATCCGGGGCCACGCCTTCGCCGGGGTTTGGCTCAAGAACGAAGAATTTTCGACCACTGTGGTCGATGACATCACGGCCTTGCGGAAGCGGATCAAGCTCAAGGAATTGGTGCTGTTCGAAACCACGCTGGCAACCCAGCGGCCAGCGCCGACCTTTTCCTATGCGGTGCAACTCGGGGCGCAGCATGTCTCCGAGAACGAGGAGGAAGCCTTCGAATTGGCCGTGGATATTCGCCGGGCCAGGTTGCAGCGGATCAAACCGCTGGCCAGCGCGGAAGCGCACAGTACCGCGAGCCCTGTCGAGACCGCGCCAGCCGTGGAACCAGCATTCGACGAAGCCCCCGATCTGCCGGAAGACGATGCGCTTGCCGAAGCCGATCCCGCCACGCTCAACCCCAAGGACCGGCTGGTTCGCTGGCAACGCAAATTGCTCGACCTGTCGCTGCGCAACAACCTGCTCAATTTCAAGGGCGGCAAGAAGTCGCTGAAACTGGAAGCGCCCGACCCCGGCGCGCTCGAAGACCTGCTGGCTGAAGGCCGAACCCTCAAATTGCTGTCCCGGCCCGACCTGATGGACGGCGCTGACCCGCGCAACCAGGCGATCCATGAAGGGCGCGAACGCGAGGATGTGCGCCGTGAACATGCCCGCGAGGCATTACTCCGGCACGAGGTATTCGTCGCCATCCAGCAAACCGAGTTGGATAGTCGCTTGGTGGAGTTGTATCGCGCGGCCCGGACCACGCTGCAGGAAGGCGGCGCGAACACCCTGTTCCTGGCGCTTGGTTTCCTCTCATGGACGCGGGATGAGAAGGGTAAAACCCAGACCGGCCAGCACTATCGCGCCCCCTTGATTCTGGTGCCGGTGACCTTGAACCGGAAAAGCGTGCGCTCGGGTTTCAGCCTGACCCTGCACGACGACGAGCCCCGCTTCAATCCGACCCTGATCGAAATGCTGCGCCAGGACTTCAAGCTCAACCTGGGCGTGGCCGAAGGCGAATTGCCCAAGGACGATGCCGGCCTGGATGTGGTCGCGATCTGGAAGGCGGTGTCCCAGGCCGTGAAGGACATCCCCGGATGGGAAGTCTCCGAGGACGTGGCCTTGGCGATGTTCTCCTTCGCGAAGTACCTGATGTGGAAAGACCTGACCGACCGCACCGAGCAATTGCGCGAGAACCCGGTGGTGCGCCACCTCATCGACACGCCGCGCGAGAGTTTCCCTACCGGCGTCGACTTCCCCAACCCGAAGCGGCTCGACCACGAATACACACCCGAGCAGACCTTCTGCCCGCTGGCGGCCGATTCCTCCCAGCTTTCCGCCGTCATGGCAGCGGCGCGCGGCAAGGATTTCGTCCTGGTCGGCCCGCCTGGCACCGGCAAAAGCCAGACCATCTCCAACCTGATCGCCCAATGTCTGGCTGAGCGCAAGCGGGTGCTGTTCGTGTCCGAGAAGATCGCCGCGCTCGACGTGGTTTACCGGCGCCTGCGCGAGGTCGGCCTGGGCGAGTTCTGTCTGGAGCTGCATTCCAGCAAGGCGAGAAAACTGGATGTGCTGGCGCAACTGGAAAAGGCCTGGAACGCGCATGGCGAAATCGACCCGGATGCATGGCGTGCCGAAGCGCGGCGGTTGAAACAGTTGCGCGACCAACTCAATGTCTATGTCGAGCGACTGCATCACCGCCACGGCAATGGCATGACGGTCTACGAGGCCATCGGCCGGCTCGTGGCGGGGACCGATGTGCCCGCCCTGGCGCTGTCCTGGTCTTCACCCCATGTCCACGACGCCGCTGCCATGGAAACCCTGCGCGACGTAGCTGACCGCCTGGAGGTCAATGCCCAGGCGGTCGGCTACGCCAGTCTCGCCAGCAACCCCCTGGCCGCCATCGGCAACACCGAATGGGCACCAAGCTGGCAACAGGGGCTGATCGAAGCGACGCGCGCCGTGCTGCCGGTCGCGCAAGCGGTTTCACAATCCGCCGGGCAATTCCTGCAAGCCGTCGGCCTGCCCCAACCCATGTTGGATCGCCGGGCGCGCGGCGCCATCGCCGTGCTGGCCAGGACGCTCCCCCAGACCGCTGGCCGGGATTGGCGCTTCGTCCTGCGCAACGATGCCCGCACCTTGGCCGAGCGGCTGCACGCAGGCGCGGCATTGCTGAGTCAGCACCGCGCCATCAACGCCGAACTCACGCCGCCCTGGCCGGATGGAGTCGTCAATTCCGGCCGTCAGGGGCTGAAATTGCTCCAGCAGCGCGCAGCACTCCACGCCCACCTGGGCCAACCCTGGCCCCCGGGCGTCAACGAAACCCTACGCAAAGGTCTTGGCCTGCTGGACGAACTTGCCCGGACTACCGGGCAACTCACGGTCAAGTACAGCGAACAAATCGAGTCGTTAAACGTGAACCAGCTTCAGCGCGAATGGGCCAAGGCCGAGAAGGCGATCTGGCCGCTATCCTGGTTCGGCAAGCGCACGATAAGCAAGACGCTGGCCGCAACGGTGGCTGGCGCAGGCGAGCCGGATGTCGGTAAAGACCTCACCACGCTGGTCAAGATTCGGGGCTTGCGCGCCGAGATCGCCGCGCTCGATCCTGGCCCGCTCGCCGAAAGCATCTGGGCTGGCCTGAAAACCCGGCCCGAATGGGTGCAAACCGCCTTAGCCCTGCAAACGGCGCTGACTGCCGCGCGCAACGAGCAGCCCTGGAACGACACCAACTTCGAGCCCATTGCCGAAGGCTATTGCGGCGAACGCCTGGCCAAAGAACTGGAACGCATGCGTCTGTTGCACCTGCTGGATGGCGAATTGGCCAAGCTGACGTGGCTGGCCGCAGCGACGGCTGATCTATGGACGGGACTATCCACGCACACTGGACACATGGACGCGGGCTTAAGCTTCCAAGAGGCGTATGCAGGCATCAGGGAATCGGGTGCGCTCACCGGCGACCACGCTGCCGTGGCCGGTGGCGATTGCGGCGCCGCTTTGCAGTCCGACTTGCAACACCTGCGCCTACGCGCGCAGGTTGAGCAGAAGTTGGCCGAGCTGGCCGAGTTGGGCACACTCACCGCCGGCCTCTGGCATGGCCTGAATACGCGCGTCGACGAACTGGAAAAGGCCTTGAAGTTCCAGCCCTCCATCGCCGCCGTAATCGCCAATCTGGCTACCCGCCCCGAAGACGTCGCCGCCATCAAAGCGCCGCTGGAACGCCTCATCGGCGACGGCAATGCGCTGCTGGAACCGGGCGGCAACATCGCCGAAGCCGGTGCGGGCTATCTCGCCGCCTGGGGCGCCCTGCAACCGGCCCTGGACCTACTGACCACGGCGGGGCAGTTCACCGACGCCGGCAAAACCGAGTTCGCCGAAGCGACGCTCGATCAACTCCTGGGGCGCTGTAGCGCCATCGTCGGCGCGGAAAACCGACTGCATGCCTGGTGCGCCTGGCGCAAAGTCGGCGATCAGGCGGCCAGCCTCGGGCTGTCCCCGTTGGTAGCCGGCATCGAGACCGGCGCCGTAACGCCGGGCAGCGTGCGGCGCGTATTCGAAACCAATTACAGCCGCTGGTGGCTGAACGGCGTGGTCGACGAGGAGCCGGTCATCCGCGCCTTCGTCTCGGCGGAACACGAGAAACGCATCGCCGACTTCCGTGCTCTCGACCAACGTTTCACCGACCTGACTCGCGCCTGGGTGCGCGCCAGCCTCTGCGCCGAACTGCCGAAACAGGACGGCGTGCCGCGCAATTCAGAGTGGGGCATCCTGCGCCACGAGATGAGCAAGAAAAAGCGTCACATGCCGCTGCGGGAACTGATGTCCAACATCCCCACGGCCTTGACCAGTCTCACGCCCTGCCTGCTCATGAGTCCCTTGTCCATCGCCCAATACCTGGCCGCCGACGCCTCGCGCTTCGACGTGGTGGTGTTCGACGAAGCCTCGCAAATCCCGGTCTGGGACGCGGTCGGCGCCATCGCTCGGGGCAAACAGGTGGTCATGGTCGGCGACCCGAAACAACTGCCTCCCACCAACTTCTTCGACCGCGCCGAGTCGGACCTGGACGACGAAGACGTGGAAGGCGACCTGGAAAGCATCCTCGACGAATGCCTGGGCGCCAACCTGCCGACCTTGAACCTCTCCTGGCACTACCGCAGCCGCCACGAAAGCCTGATCGCCTTCTCCAACCACCTCTACTACGGCGGCGGGCTGGTCACCTTCCCGTCTCCGGTCACCGAAGACCGCGCCGTCAGCTTCCACCCCGTCGCCGGCGTCTATGAAAAAGGCGGCGCCCGCATCAACAAACCGGAAGCCCACGCCCTGGTCGCCGACCTGGTGGCGCGCCTGAAATCGCCCGGCTTCCGCGAGTCCAAGCTGACCATCGGCGTGGTCACCTTCAACGGCGAACAGCAAGCCCTCATCGAAGACCTGCTGGACGAAGAACGCCGCAAAGACCCCGCCCTCGAACCCTGGTTCGCGGAAACCGAACTGGAACCCGTGTTCGTCAAGAACCTGGAAAGCGTCCAGGGCGACGAGCGCGACATCATGTACTTCTCCATCACCTACGGCCCGGACCTGCACGGCTCGGTGTCGATGAACTTCGGCCCGATGAACCGCGAAGGCGGCGAACGCCGCCTCAATGTCGCCATCACCCGCGCCCGCCATGAACTGCGTGTGTTCAGCAGCCTGCGGCCCGAACAGATGGACCTCGCCCGCACCCAGGCCCTGGGCGTGCGCGACCTGAAACTCTTCCTCGAATTCGCCGAACGCGGCCCCCGCGCCCTGGCCGAAGCTAGCCAAGGCAGCCAAGGCGATTATGAAAGCCCGTTCGAAGAAGCCGTAGCCGGCGCACTCGGCCGCAAAGACTGGCAACTGCACACCCAAGTCGGCGCCTCCGCCTTTCGCATCGACCTCGCCGTCGTCCACCCCGACGCCCCAGGCGTCTACCTCAGCGGCATCGAATGCGACGGCGCCACTTACCACCGCAGCGCCACCGCCCGCGACCGCGACCAACTGCGCGAACACGTCCTGCGCGGCCTGGGCTGGGAAATCCAGCGCGTCTGGTCGACGGACTGGTGGATCGATCCCGCCGGCACCCTGGAGAAACTGGACGCCAGATTGCGCGTGTTGCTGGAGGTTAGCCGCACACAGCGGGCTGAAGCGGCGGAGAAAGAGGCGGCGCGACTGGCGGCGGAAGAGACCATTGCCAGTGCCATGGAAGAGACCCATACCGTCACGCTCCCCGAAGCTGCGCCGGTATCGACTGAGGTCTATGCCCGCAATGTCCCCGAAACCGGCATCAAGGCCGTATTTGTCGAATCAGACCCAGCCAGCGTGGTCGAAGCCGTCAACCCGGAAGCCTTCCACGACACCGCTTATGACCCGGTGCTGATACGCATGATCGCCCACGTAGTCGAGATCGAAGGCCCGGTACTGGACGCGGTGCTCGCACGTCGCATCGCCAGGGCGCATGGCTTCCAAAGAACCGGGGCGCGGATACGGGAACGGGTCGAAGCGCTGGCGGCTCAGGTATTCAGAACGACCGAGGAAGAGGTTGGGACGTTCTACTGGCCCACGGGGCAAAGCCCGGATGGGCCTATCATGTTTCGGCGGGCGGCTGGGGATGCGTGCAGGGCGGTGGATGAAATCTGCATGCTAGAGTTGTTGGCGTTGACGCAGGAGGTGGTCGCTGGTGGCAATAGTGGTGAGGCGGCTATCGTTGACATGGCACGAGAGATGGGAATACAGGTTCTCCGCACGGCAAGTCGTGGGCGGATCGAGAAGGCCATGCGTGCATCCAGTGTTTGAACCATGAGCCAACTTCTACGTTTATCCGAGCACCCGCTAAGCCAGAAATGGTTGGCTCGGTTCCACTCCAGTGGAGACAGAGCTCTCGCCGCACAGTTGCTCAATCAACTCAAGCTTGTTTCCGCGCGTGAGTTCGAAGCTGGCATTGAAACAGCGTTGATTGAATTGCAGACAAGGCTGAAAGCGACCATCGCGGTCTATCCGGTTGGACCGGCAATACCAGATGACATTGCGGGATACGATCAATTCACTGGAGGCATCTCCAGAGTCGAGAATAGCCAGACACGAGAAGTTGGCCGTCGCCGAAAATATGGTAGCGAGGACAGAGTCGGGCATGTGCTTACCAAACTGCAAGAGAGGTTCAAGCGCGGGACAGGTGCCTCAACAATCGAATGTCAGCCGACATTGAACCAGCTAAAAACGCAGGGCATTCGGCACATCGTGCTGGTCGATGATGTGTGTGGTAGCGGAACGCGCATCGCGGATTACTGGAAAACCATTCCTCGCCGCATCAAGAGCCTGCTTTCGCTAAAGAGCGCTGAGCTCTGGATAGTCCTTTATGCCATTACTCCCTTAGGCAAGGCCGCAATTAGTGAAGTGATGCCGAATTTCCCATTGTCGAACCACTTGATTACGGTTCTACCTGATGCCGATTTGCGCAAATTGTTAACCCCGGAATTGCGCACGCTTTGCGTGAACTACGCCAAGCAGTTTGGTATGAGTTCTTCGGGGCTTGGTTATCGTGGCAGCACGTGTTCTGTAGTTTTCGAGCATGGCTGTCCTAACAACTTGCCAGCAATCTTCTGGGCTAAATGCAAGGGTTGGGAAGGGCTGTTTCCAAATCGCTCGATTCCCCACGAAATGCGCTCATGTTTCGATGAGGATGGTTCGGAACGTGCGATTGAAGCGCTTTGGCGTGTAAATCAACCCCAACTGGCATTGAGTTTGTTGGATGCGTTGGATCATGCCGAACCACTGACTTCCGAGCAGAGGATGTTGCTGAGCATGCTTGGGTTGAGCCTGCGTGGCGTATTGGAAACTGATTTGGCTTCACGGTTGATGATAACCATCTCCGAAACAAAAAAACTGCTCGGAATAGCAGTGGAAATGGGACTTTTTGACAAGAGCCAAGATCGAGTGACAGCGATGGGAAAGGAGCTCGTTTCTCGCTTCCGTGAACGTTTTCAGAAGGTCTGTCGACAGCGACCAGTTGGCATAAGCCCCGATGGCTATTACCCTTCGCAATGTGAAGGGAAGCTTCGAGAACTTGGCATAACCGGCCGAGGTAATGGGCGGTCGGTACCGGTGGAGCCGTAGTGATGTGGTCCCATCTACGGGGCGCGGAGTCCGCAGTCCTGGATGTAGCTGTCTTGAGTGCGAGTTGGGCAATCGACCAGTCAACGCTTTGCTTGTGTCTCGCGACCAGGTCGATTGACCAGCCCGCAGAGCTGGCTTGAAGCAAGGCATGGAGTTTTCCCTTCACACCTACCTTAATCGCCTGCGCGATAGCGGTGCATCCGGCGATTACATGGATGCGGTTCGTCGTAACGCCAAGCCACTTGTTGATTGTGGTTTACCAGTCATTTTGACCCTCGGGCACCTGGCCTACATCGCTGGGGTGTCTTATGGTGTATTGACCAACATCATCAAGCGGCAGGCCGATCCTTATCGTGTATTCGCGATTCGTAAACGCAGTGGGGGCAAGCGCTTTATCTGTGTTCCCGAGGCCGGCTTGCTGGACCTGCAACGCTGGATTCATGACCAGATCCTGTGCTCGGCAACCGCGCAAAAGAGCCTGTCCTGTTGTGTTACTGCCTACACACCCGGTAGTAGCCATATCGTTAACGCCAAGAGGCACGTCGGTGCGGCGTGGATCTTGAAACTCGATATCACCCGTTTCTTCGAGTCGATCTCGGAACGTCAGGTTTATCGCATTTTTCGTAGTTTAGGTTATCGGGCCTTGGTCGCTTTTTGTCTCACCCGCTTGTGCACCAGGGTACTTCCAGCATCATCCGATAAACGCTTGCACCGGCACACCAAACGCTGGCAGCCAGGCAAACAACGACAGTTTCTCCGGTCACGTGTCCTCGGTCATCTACCTCAAGGTGCCCCTACCAGCCCGATGCTGGCGAATCTTGTATGCGTGGCGCTGGATGCTGAACTTCAGAAAATCGCAGCCCGAGAGAGCCTGACCTATACCCGGTACGCAGACGATATGACGTTTTCTGGGGAGATGGCTGATCGTTCTACGGCGGCCAGATTAGCCAAAGAAATATCCGTTGCGGTCGGGCGATACGGTTTTGGTATCAACGTACAAAAAACTAACATTGCCAAGAACGGTGGTCGCAAGATCGTGACAGGTCTATCTGTCGATGGAGATGTCGTCCGCTTACCACGCGCCTACAAGGACGACATTCGTCAGGAACTGTTCTATCTCGACAAACATGGTCTCCAAAGCCACTGCTCGCGAATTGGACAGAAGAATCCATTGTCCTATCTGTTACGGTTGGCAGGTCGAATTCGCTACGCAGGTTCTGTTGAACCCGTGTTTGGAAAACGAATGATGGACAAATTCCAGCGAATATTTCCCGGCTTCCTGGAGACTGAGCGGATGGTCAGGCCGCTTCCCGCAAGGCCACCCTGATTCAATCTCGTCAAACGGCCACGCGTTTCCCATCTACCCGTTCCAGTTGCACCTGCACCTGTTCTTTCAGGAACGGCATTGGAGTAGCCCACTAATAACCAGCACTGACATGACCGAATTCCCCCCCCCAACCCGGCGAATTCCTCCTCTACGAAACCGAGGATGGCCGCACCCGCGTGGAATGTCGGTTCGTCACCGATACCCTTTGGCTACCCCAGGCAGGCATGGCCGAACTGTTCCAGACCAGCAAACAGAACATCGCCAAGCACCTCAAGTCCATCTTTGCCGAGGGCGAGTTGGTCCCGGATTCAGTTGTCAACCAATGGTTGACAACTGCCGCCGACGGCAAAAACTACAGGGTGGCCTTCTACAACCTGGACGCCATCCTGGCGGTCGGTTACCGGGTCCGTTCAGCGCGTGGCACCCAGTTTCGCCGCTGGGCGACCGAGCGGCTGCGGGAGTATCTGGTCAAGGGCTTCACGCTGGATGACGAACGCCTGAAGAACCCGCCTGCCGCCGGGTCGGCCGTGCCGGATCGTTTCGATGAGTTGCTGGAGCGCATCCGCGACATCCGCGCCAGCGAGCGGCGGATGTATCTGCGGGTGCGGGAGATATTTGCCATGGCGGCCGATTACGCGCCGTCGCTGCCGGAAACCACCCGGTTCTTCCGGCTTATCCAGAACAAGCTGCACTTCGCCGTCACCGGCAAGACCGCCGCCGAACTGATCGCCGAGCGCGCCGACAGCAGCCAACCGAACATGGGCCTGTCCACCTGGAAATCGGGCAGTGTGCGGAAGACGGACGTGACCGTGGCCAAGAACTATCTGCATGAGCGGGAAATCGGCGAACTCAACCGCATCGTGACTATGTGGCTTGACTTCGCGGAGGATCAGGCGCGCCGCCGCAAGGAGGTGTTCCTGAAAGACTGGGCGGAAAAGCTGGATGCCTTCCTTGCGTTCAACGAGCGCGACGTGCTGAATGGCGCGGGCCGGGTATCCAAAAAACAGGCCGATGCCCAGGCCGAAGTCCAATACGAAGCATTCGCCGCCCGACGACGTGCGCTGTTGGAGGCGGAAGGCGCCGAGGTCAATGTGAGGGCATTGGAGGATGCCGCCAAGGCACTGCCCAAGCCGCAGAAGAAGTGATGGCCTTCGACGATTTCACCACCGCCTTGGATATGGGCCAGTTGATTCCAGCTGCCACCTTGCTGAGGCAGTTAGCCCACTGCGAAAGCGACGAATATTGCCGTCAGCTGATCGTGACCGGCCACCATGAAGACTTGACCAACAAGCTGTTGGATCACCTATTGCTACCACCTGGCCATTCCATGAAGGTGATTGAATTCACTGAATGACGTGCAGACGATGGCCCAGATTGGACAACCTATGAGGCGCGTATGCCGTTGGTGGATTGGCCGGATAAGTCAAATACCAGCCGCGTGTGATGGTGAAGACGCTGCTGAAACGATACAAATATCCCCCGGACAAGCAGGAGGAAGCGACCGAGACGGTACTGAAGCAGGCGGAGTCGCTGTCGGCGGAGTGGGTGGGGGCGTAGCCATGCGACACACCGAGAAAGACACATCAGATAGCGTTTGCGTGAACCCGGTTTGCGCAACTGGTGCCGTGTCGGATGGCTGCGGATTTATCGCGCTTGACCTTTCGGCCGCATGCAGCGGCTTGCCCCGGAAGATCAGCCAACAACGCAGATAGTCAGAGATCAATGTTCATTCGGGGGGAGCGGAGTCCCGGCCCGGTGTGGACCGTGGAACACATTCCGGACCTTCAATCCCCCCCCAGCCGTTTCTTGTGCCGGTTCAGGCTGCCGGTCAGTTCGGAGATGATTTCTCCTGCGGCGTGAATGACCTGGTTCGGCGTGAAGCCGCAATGGCGCATTTCCCGGTAGAAACCTCGTGCGAGCATTTTGGCGACCTTGTCGGGGTCATGCGTGGACAGGGAAATGACCGAGCAGGCGTCGGTGGCGCCTTCCAGCGTGAAAGCCATCTGGGCGAAGCGGGAATCGAGCATGCGATTGAGACGGCCGACCTGGATGGCGCGGCCGATCAGCAGCGCGGCAAGTTCCGCATTGGCCTGGTCGGTGGCAGAGAAGCTGCCTCGATCAATCGGCAAACTGATGTTGAGCACGCCGGCGGGCCATCGTCGCTGCAACGAGATTCCAGTCGCAGTCATACTTGTGAGTCCCTGGTTCCCATTGCGGGTCCTGGCGTTCGCCGAAGCACCTGAGGTCCGGGGCAAGGACTAC
>SXGT01709814.1_pt1 | contig 12558 bp, 5 predicted proteins | sample 3176221 | NCBI WGS metagenome assembly SXGT01 (sample SAMN11356862, study PRJNA531348) | freshwater metagenome | isolation source: freshwater sample F1-120 | place: China: Fuxian Lake, Yuxi | collected 2017-12-25
GGAGGCCACGGCCAGTTCGGCGATTGCTGGATCAGAATGGAGCCGCTGCCGCGCGGCGCGAAGTTCGAATTCGTCAACGAAGTCTTCGGCGGCGCCATTCCAAAGAACTATATTCCGGCGATAGAAAAGGGTATTATCGAAACTTCCGCGAACGGTTATCTTGCGGGGTTTCCGATGGTGGACTTCCGGGTGGTGGTCTACGACGGATCCTATCACGACGTCGATTCTTCCGAACTCGCTTTCAAACTTGCCGCGCGCAAGGCGTTCCGGAACGCGATGGCTCAGGCGAAGCCGGCGCTCCTCGAACCGGTAATGAACGTGGAGATTCAGGCGCCGGTCGAATATGCGGGCGACCTGATGGGCGATCTCAACGGACGCCGCGGCCGTATCGCAGGCATGGAAACGCGTGGAAGCACGCAGATTCTCCGCGCCCAGGTACCCATGGCGGAAATGCTGAACTATCAGAACGACCTCACGTCGATGACGCAAGGCAGGGCGTCGTTCAGCATGGAGTACGACCACTACGATTTCGTGCCCTCACTGCAGGCGGAGAAAGTAGTCGCTGCGGCGAAGGCCGCGAAGGCCGGTGTAGCAGAGGAAGAGGAGTAGCTGCTCGGATCGGAAGGAAGAATTCCGGCGGAGGGCGGCGTTCCCGTGAGGAAGTTGCGGGGCCACGATCGTCTGCCGCCGGTTCCGCCTTGGGGATTTCGTGTATTTGCGAGCGCAGCTAGACGAGGGCGCCTCACTGCGCATAGCCGCAAACTCAGCGGCGTCTCTGGCCGCCCGGACTGCCGCTGCTGCGCTCCGTCGGCGGCGAAGGTCTCCCGGTTCTCCTGGGTGCAATTTCACGGCGTGTATCGGGTTCGACGTCGGCCGCCCCGGCTCGCCAGCGCCGGCATAGCGTGGTTGCCTTCCCCCTCAGACGACAGGGCCGCGGATCCGGTTTCGGTCCTCGAAGTTTCATTACTCTGGCTTGAGTTCGCGCGTGGGGATATGCGCCGATCCCTCCGTTGCCTTTCCGAGCCGGAGTGGACCGTCTTTGGTTGACGGGCGCGGTGAAGCACCCGCTGCAAGCCACACCCGGAGGATCACCGTTACGCCTTGTGCCGGAAAATGGCATGCGCGTCTTGAAAGGGAAAATTAACAACGGCATGGCGTAAGCCGTGCCGCGCTACAATTCTACCAATGACGAGATCGACGAAACTCTATGCCTTTGTGGGTGCCTTAGCAGTTGCGGGCGTGGGTGTTTTCACGCTTCGGACCTTCTTCGGCTTGCGGGTTGAGCTTGCCGGCAGCGGAACACGGCCGATGTTCTCGTTCTACAAGCCGGAGCAGCATTTCACGAACCTCGAACGGCAAAGGGCGGCTGCGCCCGTCCTCTCGCCCGAAAACATTGTCCATCCCGCATCCTCCCCGGTTGCCGAAAAAGCGGCGGCGCCGCTCGCGGCTGAGTATTGGACAACGTTTCGCGGCCCGCAGTTGCTCGGCGTTTATGCGCAGATGGCCATCGATACTAACTGGCCCGCAATCGGGCTGAAACAGTTGTGGCGTCAGCCGGTTGGCGGCGGGTACGCCTCGTTTGTCATCGCCCGCGGTAAGGCGTACACGATCGAACAACGGCGGGCGCGGGAGATTGTCGCTGCCTACGATGTCGCTACTGGCCGCGAGCTTTGGGCGCATGGTTGGGACGCACTTTTCGATGAGTCCATGGGCGGCAGTGGACCCCGCGCGACTCCCACCTGGGACGAGGGTCTTGTCTACGCACTGGGTGCTGCGGGTGAGTTGCGCTGTCTCGATGGCGAAACGGGCAAACGCATATGGTCCAAGAACATCCTGTCCGACAACGGGGCGGAAAATATTCAGTGGGGGATGGCAGCCGCCCCGCTTGTGGTGGATGGTAAAGTGATCGTGCTGCCCGGCGGGCCTGGCGGCAAATCGGTTGTGGCGTACGGCAAGACGACGGGCGAGGCTGTGTGGAAGGCTCTCGACGACCGGCAGTCGTACACGTCGCCCATGGTGGTCACGCTCGCCGGGCGGCGGCAACTGCTCGTCGTGAGCGCAAGCCGCGCCATGGGGCTGGCTATCGAGAGCGGCGCGCTGCTTTGGGAATACCCTTGGCGGACCGAACACGAAATTAACAGTGCGCAGCCGATTGTCACGGCGCCGGATCGTGTCTTCATCTCGGCCGGCTATGGCCACGGATCGGCGGTGTTCCAGATCGTCGCGGCAGACGGCAGGTTTTCGGCGAAAACGGTCTGGGAGAACACCCGGATGAAGAACAAGTTCAGCAGTTCCGTGCTGCGCGAGGGGTATATTTACGGTCTCGACGAAGCGATTCTCGCCTCTATCGATGCCGCCACCGGTGAACTGAAGTGGAAGGGCGGCCGTTATGGTTTCGGCCAGTTGTTGCTCGCCGGGGAGCACTTGCTCGTCCTGTCCGAGACGGGTGGCATGGCTCTCGTGAAGGCCTCGCCTGACGGATTCCACGAAGTGGCTCAATTCCCGGCGCTCGACGGGAAGACGTGGAACAATCCCGCGATCGCCGATGGGCGTCTCTTCGTGCGCAACACGACGGAAATGGCCTGTTTTCGCATCGCGAAGGAGTAATATGCGTTTCGCGATCCAACTGCTCGCGCTCTCATTCGCGGCGGATACTCCTGCGAACTTCAGGTCATTGCCGGCGTCTCGGAATATGGAGCGGCGAGCGACGTCGCGTCGTCCACTCCGCTAATCTAAATGGAGCTTGCGCGGGGCGCGCTCGGACCGGTCCTCTTCGTCACCGCTGATGAAGAGGCTGTGTTCGCCGCCTGGTACGGGATCCGCGCCGCAGGCGAGGGGCGCCATTGGCGAGCGAGAGTGCTGGCCAGGATCTCAAACGCGTTGATGCTCCGGATGATTGCAGCCCGTGAACTCGTCGATGGCGCGGTCGCCGTTGTACTTGAGGTACTTGCTGCCTTCAGGCGTCAGGCAGTAGGCATCGATCACCATCGACTTCAGGCGGGTGAAGAAGGCGCCGGGCCTGGATTCGTCCGCCGCGAGTTTGGCGAGCGCGAGATCGAGTGCGGGTCCGCTGAGGCCCGCCATGGGCGCGAGGCCCGCGCGGAATTCGTCGCGGCTCGCGGACGCGGCGTGGTGGAGCAGCGTGTCGATGAAGAACGCGGCTCCCGCGTCGCCCGCGCCGGCCGAACTTGCATCGGCGGGCAGGATCAGATTCGCGACGCGCGTCACCAGCGCATACTCATCGGAACTCAAAGCTCGCGGCTTGTAGTCCGCAGGGGGCGCCGCGTAGGCGGTTGCCGCGCCGCCAAGGATCTGGAATACTTCGCGGCGGTTCATGCGCCCAGTTCTCCTTTTCGCATCTTCTCAGCCAGTTTGTCGCACATGCGCCATGACAGGGCGACATTGCTCAGCGTTGGATTCTTTTCGGGATAGCGAGGGAAGACCGACGAATCGCCCACGAACAGGTTGCGGATTTCGTGCGATTGCCCGTCGCGGTTCAACACCGATGTCCTGGGATCGTTGCCCATGGCAACGGTTCCCACCCAGTGATTGGAATCAATCACGATCTTGTCCGCGTTCACCTTGCCGGGCGTCGAGTGCACCTTGCCGCCGCCCGCGCCAATGATCTCCTCGCAGGTTTCCACCATGTCGTTGGCCATCGCCAGATCGTTGTCGGAGTAGTGCAGGTGGACGCGCGGGAAAGGCAGGCCGAAGCGGTCTTTCCTGGTTTCGTCAAGGTCGACGTAGTTGCGCGAGGTCTGCAGCAGCATGCCCTGCAGGTTCATGCTGGCGTGCGCCGCGTTGGCTTCGCGGAGCTTCTGCTTGAATGACGCGCCATAGCCGGGAATGTCGCGGACCGGCAGGCGCATGGGATGGAGTCCACCGCCGCATTGCACCTGATAGGTCCCTTCGAACTTGGTGCTCGGCTTGTCCCAGTACATGCCCGTGAGCAGGGAATGATAGTAGTCGGTGCCGTCGTCGTTCGAGGCGTCGCGGGTCTTCAGCCCGTCGAAGATGCCGGTGACGGTGACGCCGAAGTGCGACGTCAGTCCGCGGCCGACGCGTCCGCTGCCGTTGGCCACGCGGTTGATGAGCAGATGCCTCGCGGTTTCGACGGTGCTGCAGGCGAGCACCAGCGCCTTGCAGTCGTATTGGACCTCTTCGCCTTTCTCATTGATGCACGTGAGGCCCGCGACATGACCCGCGTCGCGCATGCGGATGCGGGTCATCATGGTTCCGGTGAAGACGGTCAGGTTGCCGGTCTTGAGGCCCATCGGGATCGGCGTGTTGGCCGAGGTGTACTTGGAATCGACCTCGCATCCCGCCATGCAGTGGCCGCAGTAGTGGCACTTCACGCGGCCGGCGCCGTTCACGGTGGGTATCGCCTTGCGCTGTGCGATGAACTCCATGGCCCGGCCGCGAGCCTTTAGTTTTTGGACGCCGCGCCACAGCATCCGCTCGTTGCAACGCATCGGAACGCCCGGCAGGAAGTCGCCGTCGGGGAGATTTGAGAGGCCGTCCTTGAAGCCCGATACACACATCAATCGCTCGGTTTGCGAATAGTACGGCGCGACCTCCTCGTACGGGATCGGCCAGCTGCGGAAGTCGGACCGGCCGAAGCGGAGTGTGTGTCCGGCCCAGCAGAGGGAGCGTCCGCCGAGCGCCCGCAACAGGCCGTGGCGGGGATTGTCGCCGACGCCAGTGAAGTGATCCTTGTCCTGGTACTCGGTGACGCGATAGTACGGCGAACGCCCTTTGGCGAGGCGCGCGTCGAGTTGCGAGAAGTACGGGCCGTGGGCGTTGTAGTCGGCGCCGGGGTGCAGCCGCTGGCCGGATTCGATGAGCGCCGTCTTCAGGCCATGTTTGGCGAGCACATAGGAAGCGATTCCGCCGCCGGGGCCGCTGCCGACAATCACTACGTCAAAACGAGGATGGGGCATATTGTCTTTAGGCTCAGAACACGTTACCGCATGCCGCCGGCACTTCCTTCGACCTCGCGGAACGGCCACCGAAAGGCACGAGTCGGTCCGCCCCGCGAACCGCAGCCGTCCAGAGCTTGGAGTAAGAGGCGGACGGCTAACTGCGATTCGTCCGCCTCACTTTCACCATTCAGCCGAATTGCAGACTAGAAGCTGAGTCGCAGGCCCAGCCGGAACTGCCGCTCGTCAATGCCGTCACGCCCGATGCCCGACGTGCTGGTAATTTCTCCGAACCCTCCGAACCGCCGCAGGGGATCTGCGATCGTCGGATTAAAGCTCGATACGTTGGTTCCAGGGTTGTTGAAATGCGGAGTATTGGTAAAGTTGAACGCCTCCGCGCGGAACTCCAGCTTGGTGCGCTCCGTGATCGCGAACTTACGGAAGACGCTGAAATCCCAGTTGACGACGCCGGGTCCGCGCACGATGTTGTGCCCGGTGTTGCCGAAGCGCGCCCCCGTGACCGGGGCGAAGGCCGTGACGTCGAAGTAGGGAGTTCCCCTTCCGACCGCTCCGAACTTCTCCACGGACGGCTTCACCTGATCGGCCGTCTGAGCAGAACCAGGCATGTTCAGCGAGGCGCCGTCGGAACCGATGGTAAACGGCGTGCCGCTGAAGAAGCTCATGATGCTGTTAGCCTGCCACCCGCCCAGGACAGCCGCCGCCGCTCCAGTGGTGGCGTATTTCTTTCCCTTTCCAAACGGGATCTCAAAAATGTTCGAGATCTGGACGTTGTGCGTGCGGTCGTAATTGCGGACGTTCCGATTCCGGTCGAAGAACGCAACGGCGCTTACCGCGGGCCCGCCATCGTTGTTATCGACATAGCCGATCACCTTGGACCAGGTATAGGCCATGTTCAGACCCAAGCCCCGAGCCAGGCGACGCTCGAGCGTCGCCTGCAACGAATCGTAACGAGTGGTCCCGAAAGGCTTCACCAGGGTAGTCGCCGCGGTGCGCCCGAACTGCTGCCTGAAGGGACGGCCCGCCTGCCCGGCGCCGATTACCTGTCCGGCATTGAGGTCGAGGTAACCCATCTGGTTCGTGCTGCGCGTGGCGACATAGCCGGCTTGGCCGACGAAGCCGCCCATGAGCTGCTTCTGGATCGTGAAATTCCACGACTGCACGTAGCCGCGTTTGAAGTTCCTGTCCGCCGTCACGAGCGCGAAGGTGCCGGGAATATCGACAACCCCATTTCCAAAGTCCGGGACCACGGCCCTTGGGATGCCCTGCGCGATCGGGGCGTAAGGCTGGAAGCTGTTCACGCCTTCCAGATTCTGGATCAGCAGCACGGGATAGTTCGTGCGGAATGGCCTCTGTAAGGAGAACGGATCGTTCGTCAAACCATATCCGGCGCGAATCACGAAGCCTTCGTTGACGCGATAGGCTAACCCAAGCCTCGGCGCGAACTTCCGCTTGCTCTCGTTCACTCCGCAATCTCTCGGGACATTTCCGACGCCGCAGATCAGCATCTTGTTGGCCGCCTGGTCGTACAACTCCAAGCCGCGATCGGCTCGTGTCGGGAATGGGAAGTACTCCCAACGCAAGCCGTAGGAAAGCGTCAGTTTTCGAGAAACGTTCCAACGGTCGCGAACGTAGAAGCTGTATTGAAAAGACCGCGTGTTGTACTCGTCCGGCACCTGCGTGATCTTGCCAGCCCGCTGCGGCAGACCCAGGAGGAACGCGGAATAGGAATTAAAGTTGTTGGCTGCCTGGGTCGGGACATTCGTCGGCCCGCCGGTGAATGCGAATCCACCTTGAGCGCCGTAAAAAGCGCCAGTGGCCTCGGGTTGGGCATGGTTCATTCCGGTGCTGTACAGGTCGAATCCGAACCGGACTTCATGCGCCTTCTTTGTCCAGTTGAAATTCGCCACGTACTGAGATTGCGGGTCGCGCCGGTCGTATGGCATGAAGTTGTAGGGCACGCCCAGCGCCGTGTAGCCGTCGATATCGAACTGGGGCCATCCGCCTTCGAAACGGCGGGAACCATTCGTTCCAGGGATTCCCAGAAAATCACTGCCGAGCTTTTCTTCGAGACGGGCCTGGGCTACGTGGGTGTCCATCCTGGTGTAGCCGTAGTAGGCGTCCATGATCAGGGTGGGAGTGAATACATAGGTAGCCGCGCCTGTGAAGCTGTAGGTGTCGCCGTTGGCAGTGCCCGGATTTCCGCCGGCGCCTGAAATCTCGGGTCCGCCTAGCGCGCCGAACATCTGGGGGTTGTTCATGCTGTAGTGCAACTGGCTGTAGCGCCCGAACATCGTAAGTTTGCTCGATGCGCTGTAGTTGACTTTCGAGTCCACGCGGTGCCGGTCGTAGACGTAGGAACCGCCAAGAAAGAAGTTGTTCACCAGGCCGGGCTGATTGGGATTCGGAGTGAGGTCGACGAGCTTCTTCGTTATTGGACTGAAGCGGCTGGCCGGGATGCGGTTGTCCGCGAAGGCGACGCGCCCGCTGCCATCCGGGTTGCCGGTGAGGGGGTCGTAAACGATGCGCGGAGATTCGCTCATGTCGCCCAGTTTCATGGCCGGCGTCGGCACCGAACCGAACCGGGAGGCGAACTCGCGATTCGGGCTGCCCTCATAGCTGACGAAGTAGAAGAGCTTGTCCTTCCTGATTGGGCCTCCCACGGTCCCGCCGAACTCGTTGTTTACAAGCTTCGGCTTGCTCTGGCCGGCCGGCAGGAAGAAATTCTTCGCTTTGAGATTGTTATTGGTGTTGTATTCAAACAGCACCGCGTGCAGGTCGTTCGTGCCGCCGCGGATCTGGACGTTAACCGCCGCCCCGCCTGCGAGGCCCTGCTCGGCATCGAAACTGTTGGTGACTACGTTCACGGTTTCGATGGCTTCGAGCGTCGGGACGAACGCCGTGGCATGCGGCAGCCACGGCGCGATGGAACTCGCTCCGTCGATCTTCGTGTTGTTGATGGACTGACTCGCGCCGTTGACGTTGAACGTCAGCGCGCGTGAAGGGTTGGTGGGAACTGAATGCGCGTTTGAAGGCGGACGGAACCCCGGGAGAGTTTTGAAGAGCTGCTGATAGTTGCGTCCGGGCGCCACTGGCAGGTTCTGAAACGATTCAGCCGTGATTTCCGACCGCACTTCCGAGCGGTCCGTCTGCATGGCGGTGGCGACCGCGGTCACTTGTACCGTCTCCGCAACCGAGCCCATTTGAAGCCCGACATCGACGCGCGTGACACTGTTGATGGATACGGCAACGCCGGAGTTGGTGTACATCCGGAAGCCGTCGCGCACCACTTTCACGTCGTAACTTCCCGGTTGCAGCGTCTGGAACGAGAACAGGCCAGCCTCGTTTGTCGCCGCCTCGCGAACCTGATTCGTTTGGCGTTCCGTGATCGTGACCTTGGCGTCGACAATGGCGGCGTTGGTTGGATCAGTCACGTTTCCGATGAGCGATCCGTATAGAATTTGAGCGTTTGCGGTTCCGATTGACAATCCGGCGGTTACGAGGACCGCCAGAAGCGATTTCATGCGCATGTGACCTCCATGTTCTTCCGGCAAAGGGAGAACTACCCCTGCCTACATTCGCGATAAGTATAGCATCAACAAAAGCGGGTGCGGGGGAATGGGAATTGTAACGAATCCACCACAAGCCTGTTGCCGCTAGGCAGCACGTTTTCTCCACGAACGTCGACGGAGTGGTGGCGGCGTCGCAATTTCGTACCAGCGGTGACCGTGGAACTCGCGCTCGAAATACCGGCGTCGGCCGTCCTCGACGCGCTCCATAATTTCGCATTCGCCCTTTTCGCAGGACCAGACAGACTCGTTGGGACTGATTCGAATGACCTTCATTTTGAATGACCTCCGTCAGACTGGCGAAGTTGTGCAGCAAAGCGGCCACTCGACTGATCGTGTAGTAGCAAGCACTTACGGAGGCGGGTACGTGCTAAGATGTGGACGCTCTGAGACGCTGTCGCGGTGGCTTCGCCATAGAGAGCCGAAGTTGGCCGTGCGCGTGCCTCAACCCGACGTTAGGTGACGATATGGCCGCCCAATCGATTTTGCAAACGTCATTATCGCGAAACCCGCCACGGCGCGTTCCGTTTGATCTGCGAGACTTGTTCACCGCACTGGAACTCCAGGAAATTGCAGACAAGCATCGAGTCGGTATTCTCGACAGTGCCATGGAGGAGATTGTGGCGAGTCCCCAGGCACGGAACTGGTGCCGCATCATTTCCAACGGTGGCCCATCGGACGTGAACTGTGCCAACTGTGCGGCCGAGGCCCGGCTGAGTTCACGCGAGTACGGAGAGGTTGGGTGGACAACTTGCGCGAACGGGCTAGAGCGGTTGCTGATTCCCATTCGTTGCTACGGCCACGTGATCGGATGGGTCACGGGGCGGCCGTTCGTCGCAGCAAAGATTGGCCCCCTGATCGAGGATATCGGCGATAAGAGACTTAGGAACGAGGCGGAATTCCTCAATACGCCAATATCCCGGCATGACATTGAGGAATCGACCTCACATGCGCACGAGGACTTGGTACCGAAGTGCGGAGAACGGCGACGTAAGGCGATCATGGAAAAGGCGCGACAAGCGGTACTGGATGCCAAGGAAATTGAGACGGTCCACACGGCGCTCTTTAGTGGAATTCAAGACTTATATGGGGATCTCAAGGCTGTCCACTTGTACGAGGTTCATAGAGATTTGGGAGGCGAATGCTACCGGCTGGTCAAATCCGATGGCAGCGAAGCTCAGGCCGACGACTATCGACTTCCCCGGAAGAAGACCCATCTTGGGGTTTCGATCGCTAATGCCAGACCATACTATGTAGCAAGGTTGGGTAAGGATGATCCCGACTTCGTGCATACCTCGAGCGCACCGCGGCCGAAGAGTGTGTTCACGATCCCGATGAAGCTAGGGGCGCAGGCCGCACCCGCTGCCCTTCAAATGCAATCGAACCGGGAAGACTTCTTCAGCAAGGAAATAGACCGGGAGGTGGCGATTCAACTGGCCGTGCTGGCGGCGTCGGTTGCCTCGAAGATTGCTCTCCGCAAGGAGATCGCGGCGGCGGACCTGCGTGCGGAAAAGGCAAATAGCTGGAATGACTTTGTTGTCGGTATCCTGCTCGACAATACTTGGAGCCGGTTCGACATTCTGAAAAAGAAGCAGGCGGTCTATAGCCAGTTCGTGGAACAGTTGCGCGCCGTCGCGGGCGTGGACTGCATCGGGACCAGCGTGCGGTTGATCAACACCCTCACCGAGATTATGGGGTTTGTCGCAGCAAGCGGCGCCGGATTTACCCCGGAGAGAATGCAAAAGCAATATTCACCGCGGTTAAAGGGCGCTGCGTTTAAAGCCATGCTTGAGGGGCATCTTTATTATCAAGACGTCACGGAACGAAATGATTACTATAAGCTCATCCCTGAAACACGCTCGCTGTGGATCAAGCGTTTCCATGTTCACGGGGAAGCCGTAGGAATCGTGGCTGTTGATTGGAAAGAAACCGGCCGGTGCAGTCCGGAGATGCACGAACAATTCTGTTCGTTGATCACGCAGTTCGAACGGGTCCTCGAAGTGCTTACCGACCGTCAGGAATTGTTAGTAGCGAACATGCAATCACCTGTCTCCCACGGTTCAGATCTCGACGATGCGGTCCGGCCACTGGTGAAGGATCTGAAGGTTCTGTTTGAGGCGCGCGCATGCTCGTTGTTTCTGGACCGGCGGAACCAAAGGGTTCTCACGCTCCAAGCGACAACGAATCCGGGGCAAGGGCACGAGAGCTACCGGTTCGGTTTCGGGATCACAGGCTGGGTTGCTGAGCACAAAAAGACCGTTCGTATACGCCACACGGGCGACAAGGGAGAACTAAGAACAATCCAGAAGTTGCACGGCATCTCCCAACTTTTGAGTCACGCGGACAACTACAAGGAGAATATTGATTACGGTTCGGCTCGGAAGCTAAGTTTCCTCGCGGCGCCTTTGGTGGCGAGAGGAAGAGTCTTGGGCGTCGTTCGGTTGACAGTCAAGAACAACGAAGCACAAGAGTTCACGCACCAGGACGAGTCCTTCTTGCAGGAGATTGCAAACAAGATGGCCCATGCCATGGACGTGCGCTGGCTGGCGGAAGACACCGACCTTCAACTGCGCGAAATGGAGCGCGAAGCAAACTTCCGTGAGCAACTCCGCCTTGCCGCGGGCTTGCCGGAAGTGTGCCAGGTGTTATCCGACCAGTTCATGCACAGGACCCACGCCCGCGGGGCTCATCTACTGGTTTCAGATGAGGAAGAACCGCTTCAGGCCCAGGTCGCTTCCGGCGTACTCAAACTCTTGTTGACATTACCAACTTATCCCGAATTGCCTCCAGAGGCATCGTCGGACTCCATCTGGATTGATTCTCGGTGGACGCCTCTATGCTCGGCACTAAAAGAGCACCTGTCGGCCCTCGCGGACGAACTCGTTCAGGCGGCGGTTTCGATCCCACTACCGATGACAGGTGCTACCGCGAGGCTTGTGCTGGTTTGGCAGAGCCCCCAGCACACCAGGAAGGCGTTTAACCGGGACATCGCGGACCTCAAGGAAAGCCTGGAGGCGTCCCTCAACCAAGCGCGAATTCAGCGGCGTCAGAAAGACACGAATGAGGAGTTGGAGCGTTTACAGCAAGTAGCGATCGCATGTGGTGAAAGAAGGAGTTTGACAGAAATCTGCGTGAAAATTTTGAGTGTGGCCTTGAGCGAAGCGCGGCTCGATCGCGGCACGATCCGACTGCGCGGAACGGATGACGACTGGGTAATGTACGCGCGGACGGGCCCAAAGGCGGACGAAGTACCGTCCGCAATCAAAACCAACTACGGCCTGAGCCGATGTCTGAGCGCGAAGGAGCCCTTCGTGATCGAATCAGCCGACGAGGCGTGGAAGCAATATTTGGCATCGCTCGCACCCGGGATGCGGCGTAATTATCTGGAGGAACTCTCCTACCTTGTAGTGGTCCCGCTGTATCAGGACGCGCAATGCCTGGGAGCCATCATATTGAAGAGTATAAGCCCCAGTCCGATCCCAGCGAGAGGTTTGCACTTCCTGAGGACCCTAGGGAGTTATGCGAGCGTGGCCATCCGATCACTCCAACTCCACGAGAAGGAACTGGAGGCGCGACCAATCGAACTCCTAGGTGCAATGCTCGGCGGGTTTCTTCATACAATGCGGAACAAGGCGAACAATGCCATGATGAGTCTCGGCGTGCTGGAGAGTGAGAAGCTGCCGCTGGAAGAGCGCACACACTGGATGACGAGTCTCAAGAACGATTTGGCGAGGATCAAAGACGTCTGCGAAAACCTGAAGCTGTTTGCCGGTGGCGTGGACAACAAGCATTCGGGTGTACCTGTAAACGACATTTTCGCACAGGTTTGGGAAGACATGCCCAATGACTTGAAAGCCAGCGTGGAGACGCACCTCAAGCTGGATCCGAAGCAGCCGCAAGTTCAGGGCAACGTTACACCTGACCAATGCATCATATCGCCATGCCCGTGAGGGTTGAGGCGCGCCCAACCATTTGGATGACCCCATAAACATGGGGTAAAACTGGAATTTGGCGGAGTTCGCGCTTCGCCAACCCACCCCAATCGAGGTCAC
>SXGT01806287.1_pt1 | contig 12558 bp, 10 predicted proteins | sample 3176221 | NCBI WGS metagenome assembly SXGT01 (sample SAMN11356862, study PRJNA531348) | freshwater metagenome | isolation source: freshwater sample F1-120 | place: China: Fuxian Lake, Yuxi | collected 2017-12-25
AGAGGGCCGGGGTGAGGGTGCATCGCCCTTAACTGAATCTCTCAAATCGTTTTCAGAGGCTGCCATGCCGATCCGAATCTCAGGCATTACCTGTATCAGCCTCGGTTTGCTCCCCGTTTTCCTCGCCGGCTGCGAATCCCAGCCCGCCGTGGGCCCGCTCCCGGTGCATGTTGTTCAAGCTCCCGCGACTCCCTCGCCTGCGCCAGCCACGGCTCCCAGCCCAGCCGCCGCTTCCATGGGTGGCACCTTCTCGCTCCCCATCGGAGCCCCTCTTCCGCCCTCGGCCGCGGGCGAACCAGCGCCCAGTTCCCCGGCCCCAGCCCCCTTCAGCATTCCGCCCCTTGCTCAGCAGCCGCACAAGGGCCAACAGCCCGAGCCCGCCACTCCCGCCCCATCCAGAACCAGCACACCGTCCGCTGCTCCGGGACGGTCCATCCACCTCTCCGCCGGCATCGCCGTGCCGCAGATCCTCCCCATCGGCACCGTCATGGCCATCAGCGTTGACTACTCGCTCAATATCGGCCTCAATACGTCGTCGCGCTACTTTTTGGTCGTCAAATCCGGTGCCGGCGAATCGCCTAGCGAAGTCCAACTCGCATCCTCCGGCAACCTCTCCATCTTCTTTGAGCAACTGAAACCCGAGCACCGTCCCTTCTCCGTCCGCATCGAAGAAGTCACCCCCGGCTCCAATCGCCGCGCAATCATCTCCAACGAAGTGACGCTGCAGACGAATTATTAAGTGGCGTTGACTCGTGGCAGGCTGACGCGGAAGGTCGAGCCTTCCCGGAGGCGACTGTCGAGGCCGACGGTGCCGCCGAAGGCTTGGGCGAGGTGCTTGACGATGGAAAGCCCCAGGCCGGTGCCGCCGAGTTCGCGGGAGCGGGCTTTGTCGGCCCGGTAGAAGCGCTCGAAGACGCGGGCCTGGTCCTTTTCGGCGATGCCGATGCCCGTGTCCTGAACCTCCAGGGCGACGAAGCGGTGGTTGGGAGTCGCCCGGACCGCGACATGTCCCCCTGCGGGCGTGTATTTGAGGGCGTTGTCCACCAGGTTGCTGAGGATCGTCCGGACCCCTTCCTCATCGGCCCGGACGAAGACCTCTTCGCCGGGGGAATCGATGCGAAGCTCGATGTTGCGGGCGGCGGCGGCATCGGCGAACTGGGCAGCACATTCGTCGAAGACTTCTCGCAGCGGGACGTCGACGATGTCGAAGGTCTCCTCGCCGGCTTCGACGCGGGCAATCTGCAGCATGTCCAGGATCAGTTGGTGCAGCCGCTCGGCTTGCTCCTCGATGCGGGCGACGAAGGCCAGGTTGTGCTCGGGATCGTTGACGGCACCCAGGCGGAGTGTTTCGGCATAGGCCTTGATAGCGGCCAGCGGGGTTTTGAGTTCGTGCGAGACGTTGGCGACCAGTTCTCGGCGGAGGTTTTCGAGGCGGCGGATATCGCTTACATCGTGGAGCACCACGATCACGCCGGGACAGGGATTGCCGGGGAGCCGATTGGCCCGCAATGCGAGGCGGCGGCGCTGCGAGCCAACGACGTCGAACTCCCGCTGGATCGGCTCAGCCTCCGCGAAAGCGTCTTGCACCGCATCGTACACGGGGCGAACACGAGTCACTTCCAAGAGGGGTCGGCCCTGCGGCTCGGCGGCGGAGAATTCGAGAAGCTCGCGGCCGGCATCGTTGGCCAGCATTACTGTTGTGTCAGGACCGACGGCCAAAACCCCCTCGCGCATGCTGCTGAGGACCGCTTGCAGATGCTCGGCGTTGGTCTGCAACTCTCCGACACCGCGGCTGAGCTTGCGGCGTATTTGCTCGACGTCGGCGGAGAGCATGGCCATTTCATCGGCCGCATTCGCCGAAGGGGGCTTGCCGTCTTCACTCTTGGCTAGTTCCCGCACGCTCTGCGACAGCCGGGCCAGCGGCTCGGTCACTTGAGCGACGGCATACCAGGTCGCCAGAGCGCCTAAGCCAAACCACAAGATTGTGACCAAGCCAAACCAAACACCGGCCATTTGTGCTGCCGCCATCGCGCCGACAATCCCCGCAAACAGCGCCAGCAGCGCCGCGTAGAGCAGGAACAATCGCCAGAAGCGGGCGGAGAAGGTCATGAATTGAAATCAAACGAGGACGAGGCCACGGAATGAACACGGATGAAACACGGATGAGGAGGGACAGGATAACAAAGCAATTCGAAGATCTGACTTCATCCGTGTTCAATCCGTGGCTCGAGAATCTGCTTTCTACTCCTCTCGCCATTCCCCTTTGATGCCCGGTGGCTTGAGGTCGTAGCGGCGGATTTTGCGGTCGAGAGTGCTCCGCTCGACTCCCAGGATGGCCGAGGTGCGACTTTTGTTCCAGCCGGTGGCCTTGAGTGTGGCGTGGATATGCCGCTTCTCGACGTCGTCGAGGGAAAGTGGCTCGTAGGTGCTTTTGGGAAGCTGGATGTCCCCCGATTCGCTCGAAGTGGCGAGGTTGGAAAGATGCAAATCCTCGACGTCGATGAATTCGCTGCGGGCCAGAACGACGGCCCGCTCGATGACGTTCTTCAACTCGCGGACATTGCCGGGCCAGCGATACTGCTGCATCCGGTGGATTGCCTCGGGAGTGAAGCCGCGGATTTTGCGGCTGGTTTCGGCGTTGTAGCGGTCGAGGAAAAAGTTGGCGAGTTCGAGAATATCGTCGCCCCGTTTGCGGAGCGGCGGGACAAAAATCTCCACGACGTGCAACCGGAAGTAGAGATCGCGGCGGAACTTGTTTTCGGCGACGGCTTTTTCCAGGTCGCGGTTGGTGGCGGCTATCACGCGGACATCGACCTTAATGGGCTGCGAACCGCCGACCCGCTCGAAGGGATGCCCTTCCAGCACGCGCAGAAATTTGGCCTGAATCGACGGGCTCATCTCGCCGATTTCGTCAAGCATCAGCGTCCCCTGATGGGCCGACTCGAACTTGCCAATCTTGCGATCCGTGGCACCCGTGAAGGCTCCCTTCTCGTGGCCGAAGAGCTCGCTTTCGAGGAGCGTTTCAGAGAGGGCGGCGCAGTTGAGACAGACGAAGGGGCCCTTTTTTCGAGGGCTGGCGTAGTGCATGGCTCGCGCGACCAGCTCTTTGCCGACGCCGCTTTCGCCGCGAATGAGCACGGTGGCTCGACTGGGAGCGGCACGAGCGATTTGCTGCTGGACGGCATCGAGGACCGGGCTGTTGCCGACGATGGCGCTTTCCGCGCCGAGTTGTTTGCGAAGCTGCTGGACTTCGCTTTGCGTCTGCGAGAGGTTCTCGGAAAGCTCCTGCTGGCGGGCGAGATTTTTGAGGGCCAGTGCGACGTTATCGGCCACCGCCAGCGTAAACTCCAAATCGTCAGGATCGGCGACGCGGTTGGTCTGCGTGGAATAGGTATGGAGCAGACCGACGACCTTGCGGTCTTGCCGGATGGGGGCGCAGATGACGCTGGTGGAATGGATCTCCCCTTTGCTGTCGCGGCTGCCGAGGTTGCTGTCCCCTTCGACGTTGCGAGCCAGCACCGCCTCGCCATCGCGGAGGACCGTGACCGCGAGAAACGCCGAGAGCCGATGGTAGCTGGGCTCGACGTCGGTGCGCGAGGCGACCACATTAAGCTCTGCCGTCGTCACCTCCGCCGCCTCTTTTCCTTTGGGAAGCAGGAGCACCGCACCGGCGTCAATCTGTGTGCTTTCGAAGAGGCCGTTGAGCGCGAGATGAGCGACCGAGGCAATGTCCGGCTGGCTGGCGAGTTCGAAGGCGAGCTTGCAAAGCTTGGTTGCCGCTTGACCAACTTTGGGATGTTCGAGTTCGCCGCCGCCGGGGCTGAGAAAGCGGGCGTGGCTGCGGCGATGGGTGATGGCGGATGGCTCGCTCGACGTGAGCACATTGGAGTCGCTGATTTCTCCCGTCTCGCGCAGCTTTGGCGCGCCGGCGACAGTCTCTTCCGCATCACTGAGAAATCCCGCCGGCGGCCCTTCACCGGGAGTATCCGGAAAAGCCTTCGACAAATCCTGGACATACGCAAGCTGGCAATGGGCGATGCGAATCACCTCTCCCGGTGTCAGCGGATAGTCACCGCGAACTTGCTTGCTGCCAACGATGGTGCCGTTGCGGCTCTCCAAATCACGGAGCGTCCACTGTCCTCGGGTGATGAAGATTTCGGCGTGGTTGCGGCTGGCCCGTTCATCCTTGATGACAATCTGGTTGGTCCCCGCCCGTCCGATGGTGACGGTCCTCCCCGGAACCAAACGAAAAACGTCGGTCCACTTCGACCCTTCGCGAATGACCAAATAGGCAAGCATGCAAAAGTGAGGCGAATTCCCGCGTTTTTTGAGACGAGCCAAGAGCGGGAAGTCTGTTCCAACTACCACCTTAGCTTGCCTGGCGCTCCACTGGCAAGAGGCACTTTTGACCAGCCGTTTTGCTCCTGGTTCGCCCCCGCGACAAAGGCGAGCATTGCTTTACCTCAGGCTTTTTCAGCAAATTCTTGCAATTTCCAGGAGGTCCAGCTACTCTAGATGGTGTGACCGGGAGCTCCAGGCGAGACAGGCAACTGGCGACCTGCGGGGCGTTTCGCAGCGACTCAGTCACACCAATGGGACGCACTTCCTACGGATCGGAGAGGGCCCATTGGCACGCGCGTTTTTTGCCAGGAATCGTTTATTTTTCGGAGTGCAGGTATGAAGATGAATCGAATTGTCGCCCTGACTTTGGCCTTGGTTGCGGCGGCGAGCCTGTTGCCGGGTGAAGCCTGGGCGCAAAATGGGAACAATAACAACGGCTTTTTCGGCCAGGCAGTCGGTGGAGTTTTCATCTCTCCCGATGGGCTCCTGTCGATGCCCATTACCAGGGACATCACCGCTTCCCGCGAGGCCTACCACAAGGCCATGAAGCCGCAAGCGGACGCTTTGAAGAATAAGGTCGGCATGCGGATGATCTCGCTGCGGGCCCTGGAGGAAGCGGTTGCCAAGAGCGATGACAAGAATGCTTTGCCGGAAGAAATTCTCTTCCTGGCCGGCATCCAGCGGATTGAATATGTCTTCCTCTATCCCGAGCAGAACGACATCGTCCTGGCTGGCCCGGGTGAGGGCTGGAAAGTGGATGCGAACGCCAACATCGTCGGTATCACCACCGGCCGTCCCGTGCTGCGGCTGGAAGATCTGCTGCTGGCGCTGCGAACCACGGAAAACGCCCGCAACGGCGGCATCAGCGTTTCGATCGATCCGACCGAGGAAGGCCGTTTGGCGCTGGACCGCGCTGCCGCGTCCTTTGTGAAATTCACGCCAGAAGTTCCCGTGGCCTTTGAAAAGGCGATGGGACCGCAGATGATCTCGATCAACGGCGTACCGAAGACCAGCCACCTGGCCCGTACGCTGGTCGCCAGCGATTACAAGATGAAGCGGATTGCCATGAAGCTGGAACCGTCGCCCGTCAAGGGACTTGGCAGCTATGTGGACATGATCAAGTCCCAGCCCAAGAACATGATGCCCCGCTGGTGGATGGCTTGCGACTACGAGCCGATGGCCAAAAGCGCCGATGGCCTGGCGTGGCAGCTTCGCGGCAAGGGTGTGAAGGTCATGACGGAAGATGAAGTCATCGCCGCTGGAAAAGTTGCCGGCACCGGCAAGACCAGCGATGCCGCCCAGAAATGGGCCGACAACATGACTGCCAAGTACGACGAACTCTCCGTTGCCGAGCCAATCTTTGGCGAGCTGCGGAATGTGATGGATCTGTGCGTCATCTCCGCCCTCATCGCCAAGGAAAACCTGCTGGCCAAGGCCAATCTGGAAATCCCCACGATTTTGGCCAGCGACAGCAAGGTCCAGCCGAGCGAATGGCACGCCCCGACCCAGGTTGCCACACAGTGCAGCGTTGTGCATCGCGGCAGCAAGTACTTCATCACTGCTTCCGGCGGTGTGGAGATCAACTCGTGGGCCATCGCCGACAAGACGCAGGAAGTTCCCGCTGTTGGCGAAACCCGCCAGAAAGCCGCCGCGAAGAACGCGGGAAGCCTGTACTGGTAGCATTTTGCCGAAGCCTGGCAATCTTGAAACGATTTAGGCTGGTCCGTTAAGAAAGCGGACCAGCCTTTTTTCGTCGCCGCAGGTAATGGAAACGGCGCTGGCAACAGGAATTACGAGCCCCATCGTTTCATGAGTGTATGAGGCACGCCAAGCTGGTCGAGAATCCTGGCGACGACGAAGTCAACCAAATCGCGGATTGAAGTGACGCCGTGATACCAACCAGGCATTGCGGGAAGGATGACAGCGCCCGCTTCGGCCGCCCTGCGGAGGTTGTCGAGTTGAATGACCGAAAGCGGGGTCTCTCGAGGGACGAGAATCAGACGGCGGTGCTCCTTCAGATGAACGTCGGCGGCCCTCTGGATCAGGTTCATGCTGGCGGCGTGAGCAATGCCGCTGAGCGTGCTTCCGGAACAGGGACAGACGACCATTCCACCCGTTAAGAACGAGCCACTGGCGGGAGGAGCTAGAAAATCGTCGTGGCGGTGGTAAAGGAGTCGGCCTGGCTGCGAAGAAATTTTGGAAGCTGGCGGAAGACCCTCACCCCGGCTCTCTCCCAGGGGGAGAGGGGGCAGGAGGAGCGGGTGTCTCTTTGCCGAGAACAATGGCGAAGGGTCAAAGTGGTCCAAATCGACCTCAACACTCAGCTCCTGCTTCAACACTGCTTTTCCCGAGGGGCTGATCAGGAGATGCACGTCTCGTCCGCTGGCCAAAAGTACATCCAGCAGGCGCACGGCATAGACCGCTCCGCTGGCGCCGGTAATGGCAAGAATGAGTGGATGCATAACAAGTGGGGTAGGCTTCCAGCCTGTCCAGAATATTTTCAGGGCAGGCTGGAAACCTACCCCACCTTATTTTACTCCCACATAGAGCGTGGCGATTCCCAGCGTCAACGGATAGTACCTGACCGAGGAAAGCCCGGCCGCTCGCATTCGTTCCGCCAGGGCTTCACCGCACGGGAATTGGCCCACGCTTTCGGGAAGATAGCTGTAGGCCTTTGACTTGTTCCGTGCCAGCATCTGGCCAATCCTCGGCAGCACATGGCGAAAATACCAGCCGTAGAAGCCCTTGAAGGGCTGCCAGGTTGGCTGTGAGAATTCGAGGATTGCGACTTTGCCTCCAGGCATGCAAACGCGGGTCATTTCCGCGAGGCCCCGATCCGTGTCGGCGACGTTTCGCAGCCCGAACGCGACAGAGACGATCTGAAATCTGTTGTCTTCAAAAGAAAGATTCTGAGCGTCAGCCTCTTGAAAGGTGAGCACATCCCCTATTCCCCGCCGTTTCTTTTTCTTCTCACCGATGGCCAGCATTTCAGGACAGAAGTCGGTGGCAAAAATCGGCGTTTGGCCCCGTGTGTATCGAAAAAAAGCGAGGGCCAAATCCCCCGTTCCAGTGCAGATGTCGAGGATGGGGTCGCTCCCCGCGGGCCGCAGCTTGCGGACGGTTCGCCACCGCCAATAGCGGTCCACATTCATCGAGAGCAGGTGGTTCATGCGGTCATAGCTCGGCGCAATTTCGCCGAACATTTGCCGCACTCGCTCCCCCGATTTGTCAACCGCCGCCGTGGACATCGATTTGCCGCTAGTCGTTATGAGACAAGGTGTTAAGGAAAACTGCCGGGCCGAAGCCGCCGATGTGGAGTCGAGAGAATTCGTCCGCGGCAGCGGGAAAATTCTAGGGTTGCATGCCCGAACTTGGACTGCTAATTACGTGTCCGCTGCTCGTGACCATCTGATTGTAGAGCACATTGGCGGCCGATTCCAATTGTAGGGAATTCAGGCAATTTGCCGATGTACTTCCTTCCGAAATTAACCGCAGGCGTTAGAATACATTAACCGCCTCCTGAAGTTTAGACACCATGTCCGTTGCTACGTCTCCCCGGCCAGTTGCTCTGCGCCAGGACGCACCTTCGCCCACTAAGCCGCGTCTTGCTGCGCCAGAAGCACTACCTGCTGTCCAGTCGCAGGATGCGGAATTGTCAGGCGGATCAATTTTGATTCCACCGGCTGCCGCAGAGGCTGCACCGCCGGCTCGCGTTTCTCCACGGAACGATCTGGCCTACAGCACGGGTGACGCCGCCAGCTATAGCTTGATGGTCGGGCTGGGCGAATCCTATTTCTCCGCTTTCGCGCTCGCAATCGGCACCGGCCAGACTTTTGCCGGCCTGCTCGCCACCTTGCCACAACTCGCGGGCTCCTTGCTTCAATTGGCCGGACCTTGGGGCGTGAAAAAGCTCGGCTCCCAGCGCCGCTGGATTGTCACATTCGTCAGCCTCCAAGCGACCAGCCTGCTGCTGTTGCCAGTCGCCTCGTTCTTCAGCGGCGGAATGGCGGGACTCATGGTCTTTCTCGCGGTCACGCTCTACTGGGGTAGCGGCCTTGCCACCGGACCCGTTTGGGCGACCTGGATCGAAGAGATCATTCCCCGCAGCATGCGAACCAACTACTTCGCCTGCCGCGCTCGGGTCGGCCAATTCTGTACGCTCCTGGGCTTTATCGCCGGCGGCGTCGCGCTCCAACTGGGCAAAGCCAATGCCTGGGTTTTGACAGCGTTCTGCGGCATCTTTCTGTTTGCCTCCGCCTGCCGTTTCGTTTCCGCCTGGTGCCTCAGCCGGCAGCGGGATTCCCACAAAGGGAATCTGGTGGAGAGGCGAGTCCGTATTGGCCACTTCTTGCAAAGGAAACACGCCAAAACTGCCGGCGAAGTCGGTGGCCGCCTGGTGCTATATCTGCTGGCGGTGCAAATGGTCGTACAGATATCCGGCCCGTACTTCACGCCCTACATGCTCAAGGACTTGCTGGGAAACGACCCGCTCGCCTACTTCAATTACGTCGTGCTCATCGGCATCTGCTTCTTGGGCAAGGTGCTGGCCATGCCCGCCTGGGGTCGCTATGCCATGACTGTGGGACCCAAGCGGCTGCTTCTGGTAGGCGGCATCGCCATCGTTCCCATCAGCGGCCTCTGGATCTTTAGCGGCTATTTTGGCGGCTGGAATTTGACGCTTCCCATCAACCTTTACATTGCCCATTTCGACTGGGTTGTCACCAGCGAACTGGCCTATTTGTTCGTTGTTCAACTCGTCTCCGGCATTGCCTGGGCGGGTTTCGAGTTGGCGATGGCCCTCATGTTCTTTGAAGCCATCCCCCGCCAAAGCCGCACCAGCGTGCTCGCCATCTACAACTTCGGTAACGCCCTGGCCCTGGTCGTCGGCAGTTTGATCGGTGCGGCCATCATGACGGCCATGCGAGAATCCCACGGGGCTTATCTGACTCTCTTCGGAGTCTCCTCCATCCTACGGCTGGTAACGCTGGCGTTGCTGCTTGTGCCCGCCAAGAAAATGGCGGCATGACGAAGGTTTTCCTTTCTCACTTTTGTTGGGCCTTGTAAAGATACGGATTCATCGTTGGGTCGTTATACATCTTGAGCTGGCGGTAAGTCTTATGCCGTTTACGGCCGGCGAACAGGTCGTCCAGCAGTTCCTGGGCTGAGCGAGAAAGGTCGTCAAACTGAGCCAAGGCGATGGCCAGCTTGGTGGTCACGTTTTGCCGATGCTCGGCAGTCGCGTCCGCGCGGTCCCGCTGCTCCTCGAGGTGGTAGATGCGAAGGGTGAGAATCGAGAGCCGATCAATGGCGCTGCCGGCGGTTTCGGTGCTTTGCCGGGCGTCTGCCAGAGGAGCAATTCCGCGTCGACCTAGCTCTTCCATAATCCAGTCGTCAATCCTCTCGATGTAGTCGTTCCGCTTCTGGTTGAAGCCGTCGATGGCCCGCTTCACCTCGGCAATCCTCTCTGCCGTCACGTCGCGGCTGCGGGCGATGTCTTCCTCGTGCCAGAGCAGAAAGTTGAAGCTGAACTGCTGGCAGACGAGCCCCAGCAAGCCGTCATACGGATTGTTCACCGGCTGGCTGTGCCATGTCGCGCACCTCTGGCGGTGGAGTTGGGTGATATTGGCGATCGATTCCATTTGCATTTCCTGGCGGAGCTTGAAGTCTGTTTGGCTGCGATTTTAGGCTTTGTCCCCGCTTTTCGGAACATTGCTTTCGGCAAATCGGATTGCTGTATGCGGGGAGCGCCGGCGGCGCTTACAATGGAAGCATGAAGGTACTCGTCATGAAATCTGGTTCTAACAAGGCGTCTAAGTTCGACCCGCCACGGCCATCGCGCGGCTACTATTACTTCGCTATTGCGGCCGCGGTGCTCATGGCAATTCTGGGCATTATGGTACTCAACAATCCCACGGCCTGGTCCCAACGGCCGCCGCCGGGCAACCTCAAGCTCGAGAACATTCCCTTCAACGGTGAGCGGGCTTTTGAGCACCTGGAAGCCATCTGCGCGCTGGGCCCGCGTGTCTCCGCCACGCAGAAAATGCTTGATCAACAGACCTATCTGCAGGCTCATTTCCAAAAGTGCGGCGGCAAAGTCGAGCTGCAACAGTTTGAAGTCAGGCATCCCGAGAACGGCGCGCTCGTGACCCTAGCTAACATGATTGTGCGGTGGCATCCCGAAAATACCGAGCGGATTCTGCTCTGTACGCACTACGACACCCGCCCCTTCGCGGACAATGACCGCGATCCGCGGATGCAGCGCAAGCCGGGAGTCTTTCTGGGCGCGAACGACGGCGCGAGCGGAACGGCGCTATTTTGCGAGATGGCGGAGAACATGGCGAAGCTCCCCTGCAAATACGGCGTGGACATGGTCCTGTTCGACGGTGAAGAGTTCATCTTTGACAGCGACCGCGACAAGTACTTTCTGGGCTCCGAGCATTTCGCCGAAAAGTATGTGATGGCCCCCCGAAGCTACTCGTACAAATGGGGCGTGCTGGTGGACATGATCGGAGACAAGGAACTGCAGATCTATCGCGAAGTCAATAGCATGCAAGGGGCGGAGTCCCAGGCCCTCATCGCGGACATCTGGTCCACCGCGCGGCAGCTCGGCGTGCGGGAGTTCATACCACAGACCGTGCACGAAGTGCGGGACGACCACCTGGCCCTCCGCAACATCGCCAAGATCCCCACGATCGACATCATCGATTTTGACTACCCTCGTCCTCGCGTTGCAAGCTACTGGCACACCACCAAGGACAAGCCCGAAAACTGCTCGGCCCTCTCGTTGGCGAAGGTGGGATACGTCCTGGAAGAGTGGCTGAAGAAGGTGAAATAAATCGGAAGGACGAAATGACAAAATTCGAATTCTAAATGACGAATGAAAGAGGAAAAATACTGGTGCCCCTCATCTCATTCGCCATTCGGAATTCGAATTTAGACATTCCCCATGCTCCCTACCCTCCTCTTCTCCGCGGTAATCGTCTTCGGCTCGGTGGTACTTCTGGCCTGGCATGTGAAAGCCTGGCGGGAAGCGGACCACGGCGGGTTGGCGGAGCGGGACTATGAGTTCTTTCGCCGGCAGTATCGCCGCCGCATGCAGGCCAGCGGCATGCTGGGTATGATTGGCCTGCTGATTTTCGGCCACCTTTGGGTCGCTGATAATACGATGCTGGCGTTGTACTGGACCGGCGTGCTCGGGCTGCTGGTCTGGACCGTGCTGCTGGCCGCCAGCGATTTTGCCGCTTCACGCCTGCACTACGGGCCGCAAGTCGCCCAGCAGCAGACGGAGCACTTGCTCTTGAATCGCGAAATCGAGAGATTCCGCCGCGAAACCAGTTCCCCGCCCCCCACTGACCCTATGCAGGAGACTGAATGACTCGAGCCCTACGTATTGCTGTCTATCCTGGAGATGGCATCGGCCCCGAAGTCACCGCTCAAGCGGTTCGTGTGCTGCGCGGACTGGAAACAAGTTCGCAAGCGACCTTTGACCTTACGGAATTCCCTTGGGGCATCAACTATTGGCAGCAGCACGGCCGAGTGGTCCCCGAGGACTTCCTCGAAGTTCTTCGCCCCTTCGACGCCATCCTGCTTGGTGCCGTCGGTTGGCCGGAGCTATTGCCGGACTATGAAACGCTGGCTCCCCTCGTCCGGATTCGCCAGGCTTTTGACCAGTATGCCTGCGTCCGGCCTGCACGGCTGTATCCGGGGCTGAAAAGTGTGCTGGCGGGAAAAGGACCGGCGGATATCGATATCGTGGTCATTCGCGAAAACTCCGAAGGGGAATATGTCGACAACGGCGGACGCCTGAAGCGGGGCACGCCGGACGAAGTCGCCGTGCAGTCTGCGGTCCACACTCGCCGCGGCATCGAGCGCATTCTGCGCTATGGGTTCGCGCTCGCCAGAAAGCGGCGCAAGAAGCTCACGATGGCGACGAAGTCGAATGCGCAGCGCTACGCCTACGGCTTGTGGGATGAAGTGCTGGCCGAGCTTGCGCCACAATTCCCCGATGTGGAATGCGAGCGGCAGCACTGTGATGCCCTGATCATGAATTTCGTCCGCTGGCCGGAGCGGTTTGACGTGGTGGTGGCGTCGAACCTGTTTGGCGATCTGCTGACCGACCTCGGCGGAGTGCTCGGTGGCGGCTTGGGATTGGCCCCAAGTACAAACACGAACCCCGAGCGGCTATTTCCCAGCATGTTCGAGCCGGTGCATGGCAGC
>SXGT01941067.1_pt1 | contig 12556 bp, 6 predicted proteins | sample 3176221 | NCBI WGS metagenome assembly SXGT01 (sample SAMN11356862, study PRJNA531348) | freshwater metagenome | isolation source: freshwater sample F1-120 | place: China: Fuxian Lake, Yuxi | collected 2017-12-25
ACGATCGCGATGGCCGCCCAGGAGATTTGCTCCGGCCAGGCCGATGTCGTCGTGGCTGGCGGGCTGGAGAGTATGAGCCGGGTCGCCATGTTCGCGCGATCCTACCCGAATCCAAAGTTTGCGAACGAATGGCCCGATGTCTACCTCGGCATGGGCCTCACGGCGGAGAACCTTGCCAGGAAGTATGGGATCTCAAGGGAAGAATCGGACAGGTTCTCACTCGAGAGCCACCAGAAGGCCTTGAAGGCGATTCGCGAGGGTAGATTCAAGGACGAGATCGTGCCAGTGAGCGTGGATCTGCGCAAACCGGCGCCGGGCGGCAAGACCGTGATCGAGTCGATTCAACTCGCCGTGGATGAGTGCCCACGAGCCGACACGACGCTCGACGGGCTTGCGAGGCTGAAGCCCGTCTTCGCCGTCAAGGGTACGGTGACCGCCGGCAATGCGTCGCAGATGTCTGACGGTGCCGCCGCAGTCGTGGTCATGAGCGTGTCGCGGGCGAAGGAGTTGGGCCTGAAGCCGCTGGCAAGGTTGAAGTCGTTCGCGGTGGCTGGTGTGCCGCCAGAGATCATGGGCATTGGGCCCGTGGCGGCAGTGCCGAAGGCACTGAAGCAAGCGGGTCTCACACTGGATCAAATGGACATCATCGAGCTCAACGAGGCCTTCGCAGTTCAGGCTCTGAGTGTCATGAAGGAGCTGGGCATGCCATCCGAAAAGGTCAACGTCTCGGGCGGCGCGGTGGCTCTGGGCCATCCTCTCGGAGCCACGGGGGCTCGGCTCGTTGTTACGGCCCTCAGTGAGCTTGGGCGCCGCAGGGCTCGGTACGCGCTGATCACGATGTGCGTCGGCGGCGGGATGGGCGCGGCAGCAGTCCTCGAACGCCTCTGAGCATGGCAAGCCTCCCCATCACGCAAGCAGCTCGTTGACCACCCTTGCAGGCTCCACGCCGGTAAGACGCACATCGAGTCCCTGACTCTTCACCGAGAAGCGTTGGTGGTCGAATCCCAGCAGCTGGAGCACCGTGGCGTGAAAATCTCGGACGTGGACGGGATCCTTGACGATGTTGTAGCAGAAGTCATCCGTCTCCCCGTGAATGGTGCCGCCCTTGATGCCTCCGCCCGCCATCCAGATGGTATAGCAGCGTGGGTGGTGGTCACGGCCGTAGTTCTCGTGGCTCAGGCTCCCCTGGGAGTAGATCGTGCGGCCAAACTCACCGCCCCAGATTAACAGGGTCGAGTCGAACAACCCGCGCTGCTTGAGATCATGGATCAAGCCGGAGCAGGCCTGGTCGATATCCCGGCACTGGCTCGGAAGGCGACCCGCCACGTTGGCGTGGGTGTCCCAGTTGTTGTGATAAATCTGAATGAAGCGTACACCCCGCTCCACCAGTCGCCGTGCGAGCAGCACGGAGTGCGCAAAGGAGCCCGGCTTCCTCGCCTCGTCACCGTACAGGGCGTAGGTGGATGCCGGTTCCTGGGTGACTTCGGTTAGCTCGGGCACGCTCGACTGCATGCGGAAGGCCATCTCGTACTGCTGAATTCGCGTGTGCGTCTCGGGGTCGCCCACGATCTGGTAGTTCATCTCGTTGAGCTTGCGGAGTCCGTCGAGCGTGAAGCGCCGGACGTGTCCCGGCACTCCGGGCGGGTTACCAATGTAAAGAATGGGGTCGCCGCCAGCGCGGAGCGCGACGCCGGCGTGCTCGCCGGACAGGCAGCCGGAGGACCAGAGCCGGGCGGCAATTGCCTGGGTCTGATCGGTATTCGTGGGCCGCGCCACGAGCACAACGAAGGTCGGGAGGTTCGAGTTCATCGACCCGAGTCCATACGAGGCCCACGCCCCCAGGCACGGTCGCCCCGTCACCTGGTTGCCGGTCTGCATGTAGCAGATCGCCGGCTCGTGGTTGATTGCCTCGGTGTTGAGGCTACGGATAAAACACATGTCGTCGACCCGCTGGGCTGTGTGCGGGAGGAGCTCGCTGACCCACATGCCACACTTTCCGTGCCGCGCGAACTTGTACTTTGAAGGAGCGATCGGGAAACGGGCCTGTCCCGAGGTCATTGTGGTCAAACGCTGACCCCGGCGGATCGAATCGGGGAGGTCCTTGTCATACCACTCGTTCATGGCCGGCTTGTAATCGAAGAGGTCCATCTGGGATGGCCCGCCCACCATGTGAAGGTAGATCACCTGTTTTGCCCGGGGGGCGAAGTGGGTCTGCCCCGGCACGAGAACCTCGGAGGCAGCCGATTTCCGGACACCAAGAAGCGAGGCCAGGGCGGCCGTGCCCAGGGCGTTGGCGCCGTTGCGGAAAAACTGGCGACGTGTCTCGGAGTGGACGTATTCGTTGTAAAGCTCCATGGGTTTTCGAGCTCCTAGAGTTTCCTACTTGTTCAGAGCCTCGTCGAGGTTCAGGAGTTGATTCGTGACCAGGGTCCAGGCGGCCAGGGTTGGCACATCCAGCGACGCATCTGGCCTGGATTCGCCGACCTTGAGGACGGCACTGGCGTCAACTGGATGGGACCGGTAGTGCGTCAGAAGGTTTTCGAGTGAGGCCTTGACGACCTCCTGCTCCTCCTGCCGGAAGGGGCGAGCAAGGGCTCTCCTTGAGATGAAATCGATGCGGGATTCATCCGAGTTGCCGCCGTCCTTCAGCGTCTTTTCCGCCAGGCGCCGGGCAGCTTCGAAGAACTGAGGATCGTTGAGCGTCACGAGGGCCTGGAGGGGAGTGTTCGTGCGTTCGCGGCGCACCGTGCAAACTTCACGGTTTGGCGCATTCAGGATATCCATCGACGCCGGCGGCGCCGCGCGCTTCCAGAACGTGTAAAGGCTTCGGCGGTAAAGGCTCTCACCCGAGTCTTGTTGGTAGCTTCGGGTGTTGCTTTCCTTCATGGCAACGGCCTCCCAGACCCCCTCGGGTTGATACGGCTTCAAGCTGGGGCCACCGATCCTCGGCGACAGAAGGTCGCTCACCACGAGCGCGTAGTCCCGCAACATTTCCGCATCCATGCGAAAACGGGGACCCCGCGACAGGAGGCGGTTTTGCGGGTCCTTCTCGAGCTTTTCCCGGGTCCAGTTGGCCGCCTGGCGGTACGTCGCCGACGTCACGATCAGCCTGAAGAGCTGCTTTACGTCCCAGCCACTTTCGCGAAACTCGACCGCGAGCCAATCGAGCAACTCGGGGTGTGTCGGCAGCTCGCCAGAAATTCCGAAATCGCCTGGCGTTCGAACAATCCCCGTCCCGAAGACCTCCTGCCAGAAGCGGTTGACGGTGACCCGGGCCGTCAGTGGCTGCTCGGGCAGGAAAAGCCACTTCGCGAAGCCCAGGCGGTTGCGCGGAAAATCCTGTGGAAACGGGGGAAGAATGTCGGGAGTGTCGGCCGTGACTTGATCCAGGCGCTGACTGTATTCCCCTCTGTGGAGGATGAAGGCCGTGGGTTTTTCGGCGCGCTCTTGCATTACGAGGGCGTAGGTACCTCGCGCCTGCATCGACGAGATTTCACTCTCGAGGGCGCGCTTTCGGTTCCCGAGCGTCCTGAATTGCTCATCGGCTGACTGAAGCCAGTGGAGATAAAGCTCCTCACCTTCGGCCGGTGAGCGCTCGCTCGCTGGCTTTTCGACAAGCCACGCTGCGCGGGTCGAGCTTGCCAGCAATTCGGCCTCTGTGGCCGAGAGGGCCCGGTCATAAAGGCGCACGTCCTGAACGGCAAGCTCGTCAAGGTGTCCGCCCTTCGTGCGCTCACCCACCCGGAAAGACGCCGTCGTGCGGATCGACCCCTTGAGACGATCGACGCTTCTGGAGGTTTCCTGCTGTTCGCCGCGGAGGTAAATTTTGATACCGGAGGCTTTCGAGGAGCCGTCGTAGGTGAGGAGCACATGAGTCCATTCGCCAGCCTTGAGGGGTTTTTGCGAAATGGCGCGCAACGCATCCTGGTCCCAGGAACTGACGATGTGAGAGCCCACCTTGCCGCCGTCCGACCAGAGGTCCCAGCCCCGGAGGGCGTGTTCCTCGTCCATGCGTGCGGCGATGGCCCCATGCTGTCCGTCCTTCGCGAGCTTCACCCAGGCGGAGCAGGAGAAAGCCTGGTCTTTCTCGAAGTCTCCGGCATCGGGTGCCTCGATCACGGCCCCCCTGGTGCTCTTCCAGGCCTTCCTTGCCACATGGCCCGTGTCCCATGAGGGGAGATCCGGGAAGGTAATGCCCAGGGGCCTGGAGTCGCAGAGCAGCTTCACCGAGGTTCCTTCCCCCTCGTTCAGAGGTGCGTGGAAGCGCAGACCCATGGCCGGAACAGCGGAGGAGAACTTTGCGCTCGAGGCGTTCAAGAGCCAGCGATCGAAGTCGGGTCGCGCCGTGTTTCTGCGCTCCTCGAATGTCCCGGTCACCTCCGCATGCTCTCTCTGGACGGTGTCCCAACGCTCCCGGTCACCGGCGCTGGGGACCGGCACCTTCGGTGGCGTATTCTTGATGTTGCCGTCCATGGCGTCTTGCGAGGTGTTGTTGAAGAAGGCGGCCATCTCGTAAAACTCGCGCTGAGTGAGCGGATCGAACTTGTGGTCGTGGCAGACCGCGCACCCGGACGTGAGACCCATCCAGATGAGCGACGTCGTCTCGGTTCGGTCACGCGTGTAGAGGACGAGATACTCCTCGGGGATTATTCCGCCCTCGTTGGTTGTCATGTTGCAGCGGTTGAAGCCGGAGGCCACGAGCTGCTCGAGGCTCGCGGTCTCGATCAAATCCCCGGCGAGCTGCTCCACCGTGAAGCGATCGAAGGGCAGGTTGAGATTGAAGGCTCTGATGACCCAGTCTCGATAGGCGTACGTCTCGCGGTAGTTATCGAAGTGAATTCCGTGAGTGTCTGCGTAGCGGGCAGCGTCCAGCCAGTAACGAGCGCGGTGTTCGCCCCAGGCACTCGAGAGGAGCAGCCGGTTCACAAGGCGCTCATGGGCGTTGGCCTCGGTGTCCAGCAGGAAGCTTTCCACCAGCTCGGGGCTGGGCGGCAGGCCAGTCAAGTCGAGGCTCAACCGCCGTGCGATCGTGCGTCGGTCCGCTTCCGGAGCGGGCTCGATTCCATGTTCCTCGAGCTTCGCGAGAATGAACTGGTCGATGGGGTTTTTCACCCACTGGGCATGCCTCACGTTCGGTAATTCGGCGCGCCTCGGCGGAAGAAAAGACCAGTGGGCCTCGTACTCGGCGCCAGTCGCGATCCAGCGCCGGAGCGTTTCCTTCTCCTGGGGTTTGAGTCGCTTTTGGGTCCTGGGCGGGGGCATCAACTCCTCAGGATCCGTCGAAAGGATGCGCTTGAGGATCTCGCTCTTGGCCGGGTCTCCTGGCACGATGGCCCGCGACTTGACCGCCGCTTCAGGTTGGTCGAGCCTCAAGTCCGCCTTGCGGGAGGCGCTGTCGGCGCCATGGCACGCAAAACAGTTCTCGGCCAGGATGGGACGGATGTCGCGGTTGTATCGAAGCCTATCCGCAGGGCTGACCGTGGCGACCTGGCAGAGCCAAGCCACCACGACGGTCTGAAGTCGGAGGTGGGGGATCATGAGCTTTGAGTCTCACCAAGAATTTTCCAAGGAGTCAACACAGAGGAAAGCTTGAGACTTCCGCCACACGGAGGCAAGTTCCTGGCCAGCGGAAAATCTTATTTTACTCCCAAACGCCGGAGGCGTTCGACCTCGGAGGTGACGAAGCCGATGTTCATGAAGGGCTGTGCGCTGACACGGGACCAGCGGATGCCACCTTGCCAGTCGAGGAGGTAGAGGCCATGGAGAGCAAGGTCCTCGAAGGTGTCGTGCGCGCCGAACCCCCTGGCGACCTTGCGGTCGGGATCGGACAGAAGCGGGAACGGGATGGACGGACCCTTCGGCCCGGCGAGGAGCTCGAGTGACTTCTCGGGCGTGTCGTCACTGATTCCCAGGGCCTGGATTCCAAGCCTCTCGAAGGAATCCTTCTCCTTGCCCATCGCGACGAGCTGCTCGACGCAGTGCGAGCACGAGCCTCCGAGATAGAACGACAGGAGCACGTACTTGCCCCGGAAGCTCTCGAGGCTCACCCTTGCGCCCTTCGAGTCACTGAGCGCGAAGAGGGGTGCAGGGCTCGGGGCCCAGAGCCTGGAACCCTCCGGCAGAGGGGGTAAGTTCAGCTTCTCGAGCCGCAGCAGCTCTCCTGCCGTGACGAAGGCCCTTGTGGATCCGGTGTTGTCTGACCGCACAATGGCCACCCCCAGATCCGCGAGCCTCCTGGCGTGGGGCAGATCCTGGTCTGCATCCTTCCACGCTTCCATGAACTGTGCATAAGCCTCCCTCGTTTCCTTCAGTTTGCCGCGGCGGTGGAGCGCCTCCGCCAGGCCTGCCAGGCTCACGAGCGTGTGCTCGCGATCAGCAAGCACTGCACGGAAGCAGTCCTCGGCCAGTCCCCAGTTCTGAGCCTCGAGGTGTGCCTGACCCACGGACTCGAGGAATGGCCGTGGATGGCCTCCGGGGTCGCCCTTCGTTTTCTCCGCCTGGAGTTTCTGGCCTTTCGCAAGAAGCGCGAAGCCCTCGAGCAGCTTGCCTTCGCGGACGCGGAGGCGTCCCTTGAGCTCACTGCGGATCGTCTCGAGCACGTCCGCCTCCTGGCCGGGCTTCGTTGCCGCCTCGTCCGCGAGCTTCTCGAGACTCGAGAGCTCGAGAGCGACGCTTGCGAAGTCGCCCTTGCCAAGGAAGGCGAAGCCCCGGCTATAAGCTTTCCAGCCTTTCTGTTCGGGAGTGTCGCCCCATTCGAGGTGTGGGTCCTGGAGCAACTCGTCCCAGCGCTCGTAGCGAAGGAGAATCCGCATCAACGAGGCTCGTCCGAGGCTCTGGGCCACCTCCACTCCGGGATCCCGGGGCGTCTCGACAAGGTTTCGCGCGTAGTCGATTGCGTCGTGAACTCCGCCCAAGTGGCTCAAGTTCGCGATCAAGTAATGCTGGTTGTGCGCGTAGTTGTGGATCTGGAAAGGCAGGACACTGTGGTCGTACATGTGTTTGTGGTCCACGCAGGCGGAGCTTGCCTGCTGATAAACTGCGTTCTTCCACTGCGACACGCCATTGTAGATGTGTCCGGGCATGTGCCACGCGTGGGCGATGCCCGGTGCTGCCCTGGCATAGGTCTTCGCGCTCAGGAGCGCTTGCGCCGGATCCCTGTTATCCCAGAGGTGAATCCTGTAGTGGTGCGCGCCGGGGTGGAGCGGCGCCTTGCGAAGCACCTCGGCGATCAACAGGTCGACTGCAACGTGGCTCGAGATCTTGTCGCCTCGCCAACTGTTCCCGACGACCGTCCATGCAAGGAAGGCCTTGGCCTCGATGTCCTCGCCGTAGGCGAGCACGACCGTCTCGAGCCCTTTTACGTAGTCCAGGCGGCGATCGGCGTCGCCTTTCGACGGATTGTAGTAGGCCTCGAGGGCCTCAATGTATTTCCTCTCCCGGTCAGTGGCCTTCGCGATGCGCCTGCGCGCCGCCGAGAGAAACTCCTCGGCGCGCTTTCCATTGTTCTGGTTGGCCATCGCCATGCCCCAGTAGGCCATGGGGCACTCGGGGTCCAGGAACGCCGTCTGGCGGAAGGATCGCTCGGCCTCGAAGTAGTAAAACGTGTGAAGTTGCGCAACCCCCTGATTGAAAAAAGCCTGCGCCTCGGCGTTCGATGTCGTGATTGGGAACGCGACGTCTCCCACACCAGGCATCTTCCAGGCCTGCTGACGAGGCCCTTCGTCGAACGCCTCACCATGAAGGGAGTGGCCGGGGGTGACGTTGCGACCCTCACCCGTCTGCGCCGGGAGCACGGCTGTCAAGAACAACAGGCCAACTGACGGTAAACCACTCTTCGTTTGTGCCATGAATTCGGTGTTATTCCATCCGGGGAGCTCTTCCGAGGGAGAGGCCCCTGATCATAGCAGCTCCTGCTTCAGGGGACCAAGCCCATCCGGGCGGGTCGCAGCGGAGCTTGTTCCGAAAGTCGGTGCGCCGGTCCAGAGCCTTGCGGCCGCCCGAAGCCAGGCACGGAATCTCGGGACAGGCGCTCAAGGATTATTCCCGCTCCGGTCGAGAAAGAGACGAGGCGTGTTTCCATTCCATCTCGGATCCTCGAAGGCGCAATGCTCTTCTACGAGTACTCCTTCATCTTTCTTTTCCTGCCCGCAACGCTAACCGTTCACTTTCTCTTGCCAGCCAGCGCCCGAAACGGATGGCTTTTCCTGACGAGTTGCGTGTTTTACTCGGCCTCGAGCCTCGCCTTCCTCCCGATTCTGCTGCTCTCGGTTGCACTGGACTACTTGCTCGGCCGCTCGATCCACCAGGCAGCATCCCTGCGGGCCCGCAAGGCGTGGCTCTGCGCATCGGTGGCACTTAACCTGGGCCTCCTCGGGTTTTTCAAGTACGCGGGGCTCATCACGCGGACGCTGAGCGACCTCACGGGCTCTTCCGTAATTCCCGTTCTCGACGTCCCGCTTCCCGTGGGCATCTCCTTTTACACGTTCCAGTCGATGAGCTATACGATCGACATCTTCCGGGGCCAGGCCTCACCGGCTCGGTCACTGGTCGACTTTGGTGCCTTTGTGACGCTTTTTCCTCAGCTCATCGCGGGACCCATCGTTCGCTACGACCAGATGGACCGGGAGCTTCGCGACCGCCGGGTGTCCGTTGATGGATTTGCGGAGGGTGCGCGCTTCTTTGTCCTTGGCCTCGCGAAGAAGATCCTCCTGGCCGACTCGGCCGCCGCGCTCGCCGATCCACTCTTCGCGCTCCAGGAGCCAGGCTTTTGCGCGGCATGGGCCTCGGTGCTCCTTTACTCCTTCCAGATTTACTTCGACTTCTCGGGCTACAGCGACATGGCCGTGGGGCTGGGCAAGATGATCGGCTTCGAGTTTCCGCAGAACTTCAATTCGCCCTACAAGGCAACCTCGTTCTCCGACTTCTGGAAACGCTGGCACATGACGCTCTCGCGGTGGCTCCGGGATAACCTCTACGTGCCGCTCGGCGGCAACCGACAAGGTCCCGTGCGTACCCAATGGAACCTGCTGCTGACGATGCTCCTCGGTGGACTCTGGCACGGGGCCAGCTGGAACTACCTCGTCTGGGGCGCCTACCACGGCGGGCTCCTCGCTCTCGAACGTGCGCTGGGCACGCGAAATGTGCTCCTTCGATTGCCTTGCCCGGCGCGTGCAGTCATCGTATTCGTTTGCGTGAGCGTTGGGTGGGTCTTCTTCCGTTGCGGCGACCTTGCACACTCGGTCGTTTGGCTCGGGGCGCTCCTTTCGCCGGGCACGTTGGGGGCTTCCATCTCATGGAACACATGGGTCACGTGCATTCTTCTCCTTGGAATTGTCTGGCTCATGAAGAACTCCTGGGAGTGGAAGGCACGCTTCGGGTGGCCCGAGAACGCCCTTGTCACCTGTGGATTCATCGCGAGTGTTGTTGTTGCGCTCGGGAAGGGATCGTCGCCCTTTCTTTACTTCCAGTTCTGAGGAATCGTGGCACCGAGTCGAGGCAAGACTTCGTTTCTTTGGGTTCTGGGAATCGCCTGGGCGGTGCTCTTTGCGCTTTCGTGGATCTCGAGATCGCCCTTTTTCAGGCACTGGGAGCTCCTGCGTGAAGGAATCGTCGCGTTCCGGCCACTCACGCAACTTGAGATGCCAGCGTGCGGTGACCTGGGACGCAATTCCCATATCAGCGAGCTCCAATACTGGCGCAGGCTCCGTTTCACGACCGACGAACTTGGCTTCAGAAACCTGGAAGGCGCCTCGTGGTCTCGCTTCGTTGTGGTGGGGGACTCGTTTGTTGTCGGTTCGGGCATTGACGATTCGGAGACCATTCCCGTGGTCCTTTCGCGTGTGCTGGGCGAACCCGTCACCAACTACGGCTGTGTTGCCGGGCTCGGGCCGCTGGCGTACCTTGCTGACACGCGGTCGAGGGAGTTGCCGCCCGGGGTCGTTGTGTGGGCACCGGCTTACCGCGTCGTGGAGCCCGTGCCGCTCGGGACTGCATCCGTAAAGAAGCCTTGCGAGACGACGGAGCGTGGGGCCCCGAGCCAGAACCCATTCAGTCGGTGGATCGGGTCGTGGGGCAGTGTGGGCGAGGAGATCACGGCATGGAAGATGCTGATCGAGGAGCGATCCACCCTCACTTGCCTTGCGCGCTCGATGTTTCACGAGGTCTACTGGTGGTTTGCAGGGAGGCCCTGGGAGATCCGTGCGATCGAGGTCGACGGCCTGCCTGCGCTCGTCCTCACTCTCGAGGCTCAGGGCCTTTCCGCCGGTCCGGAGGCGAGGCGCTTACAGGAGACCGTGGAGGGGATCGAGCAGTTCAAGAGGAGCGTGAGTGCGCGCGGTTCTCGATTCGTCTTTGCGCCGATCCCGGATGTGGGGACGATTTACGAGGATCACTATCCGGAGTCGGATCGCGGCGGCCTGGCATCGCCTCCGTTCATCGAGCTGGTCTTCCGCGCCCTGGTGAGCCGCGGTGTTGCCTGCGTCGACTTGCGCCCTGCTCTCCGGGAGAGCCGTCTTCCCTACCTCTACCTCCGTGATGACACTCACCTTTCGCCCCGGGGCGCAGAGCAGGTGGGGCGGGCGCTTGCGGGCGCCGTGCGGACGGTGCTCGCGAGCGAGCGATAGTCGAACCAAGCTTCCACCAGGGATTCACGGGATCGTCTTCTAGAGCAAGGGTGCCATTCGCCGCGGTGATTCTGCCCCGGGGTGTCAGGCCAGAATTTCCGTCAGGACGTTGCCGCCAACATCGGTTAGACGGAAGTCGCGGCCGTTGAAGCGGTAGGTCAGCCGCGTATGGTCTAGCCCCAGCAAGTGCAGCAAAGTGGCGTGCAAGTCGTTGACGTGGACTTTCTTCTCCACGGATTTGTAGCCAAAGTCGTCCGTCGCTCCGTAATGGAAACCCTGTTTCACGCCCGCCCCGGCCAGCCAGATCGTGAACGCGTTGGGGTTGTGGTCACGGCCTTTCGAGCCCTGCGAATCGGAGGTCCGCCCGAACTCACCACCCCAGATGACGAGGGTCGATTCGAGCAGTCCGCGCTCCGCAAGGTCCGACAGCAGCGCCGCCGCCGGCTGGTCGGTGTGCAGGCCGCAGGAACGGTGATTCGTCTTCAAGTCAGAGTGGCAATCCCACGGCACGTCGTTGACGCTGCCGTCTCCCTCGGTGCCCTTGCCTGCGAAAATCTGGACGAACCGCACGCCCCGCTCGATGAGCCTCCGCGCGAGAAGACACTGCCGCGCGAACGTGGCGCACTCCGGCTTGTCGAGTCCGTACAGTTGTTGGGTCGATGGGGTCTCCTGGGTGAGATCCAGGGCTTCCGGAGCGGCCATCTGCATCCGATAGGCCAGCTCGTAGGAGTTGATCCGGGCTGCGAGATCAGCCTGAGTCGGCCGCGTTGCCGCGTGCTCCTGGTTCAACTGGCGGATCAGGTCCAGCTGCGACCGTTGCTGGGCGTCAGTTTGCTTGCTGTCACGCAAGAGATTGTCGATGGCCTCCTTGCGTCGGGCGTCGAGCGCGAGGGCTTGATAGGTCTTCGGCAGGAAGCCGGCTGACCAGATTTGATCGTCCCCGCGGGGCCGGGTGTCGTGCATCACCACGTAGGACGGCAAGTTCTGATTCATCGACCCGAGTCCGTAGGCCGTCCAGGCTCCCATGGCTGGCAGACCGGGCCGGTTCGTGCCGCACATGAGCTCAATCGAGGCCGGCGCGTGGTTATTCTGCTCGAGGTACATGGAGTGGAGGAAGCACATCTTGTCGACGTGCTGTGACAGGTGGGGGAATAGGTCTGAGACCCACGTGTCCGATTGGCCGAACCGCTTCCACTCAAACGGCGACTTCAGACACTTGCCACTGGTCGTGAAGAATCCCGTCTTCGGGTCCGACCCCGCCAGCTTCTCTCCATCGCGCTTTTGCAGCTCTGGCTTGTAATCCCAGGTATCCACCTGCGAAGGGCCGCCCGTCATGAACAGCCACACAACTGACTTCACCCGCGCGGGAAAGTGCGGCGGCTTGAGAGCGAGCGGGGTGGCCCCGGCGGACTCCGCCCGGGAATCTCGGCAGAGCAAGCTAGCCAGTGCCAGCGATCCAAATCCCAGGCCGGCTTGCTTGAGGAATTGCCGCCGGGCTGGAAGCTGGAGGTCGGAAGTTGAGTTATTGGAAAACACTGTGGAGTCCCTGGAGGTTGAGTGTTGGGCAAAATGCCGCTACCCTGGCCGTGAGGAGCCCATGCCCCGCACAAGTTTCACGGCTAGGGCGTTGAGATATACTGCACGCGGGCAGTGTTGAGACCTTTTGCAGCCTGCGAAAGGTTGCGCCTGCTCGCGCCAGAGGCGCCCGGCGCCCATCCGGCGCCGAGTCGGGGGTTTGCGGCGCGCGGGCGGAGCCGCAAACGGCTCGGAGGGAGCCGGCGCCAGCGAGAGCTGGCGGCTCCCGAGAGCCTGGCCCGGAGGCGCACGCGCAGCGCGGACCGGAGGGGCCGCGTGGCGTTGTTGCCGCCGCCCTCGCTCCACCCTCGCTCCGCTCGGAGGCGAGCCGTCGTGGGGGAGGGTCCGCCTCCCCCACC
>SXGT01682543.1_pt1 | contig 12555 bp, 13 predicted proteins | sample 3176221 | NCBI WGS metagenome assembly SXGT01 (sample SAMN11356862, study PRJNA531348) | freshwater metagenome | isolation source: freshwater sample F1-120 | place: China: Fuxian Lake, Yuxi | collected 2017-12-25
CGACACCGCGGACACTTCCCCAACGAACAAGCCGCGATGAAGGTCCTCTACCTCGTCGCCACCGAACGCAAGAAGAACCGCGAGAACCTCACCGGGAGGACCAACGGCTGGAAACACATGCTCAACACGCTTAGCATCCACTACGGCGACCGCATCGCCGACCACATCCGATAGTTCAATGACCACAGCCAGTTACACACAGAATCTGACAGTCCCGTTCCGGAGGGCCCTGGCGGCGGTGATGTGGTCGATGCCACTGTTGTCGAGTCGTTGCCGTCATCGGCCTCTCGCGACCGCGCTCGCGGCGAGCAGGCCGTTCACCGTCGGTCGTGACGCCACCCCTGCACGCGTGCGGTGAGCTATGCCTCGGCAAGTGCTCATATCGGTACTCTCACAGCAGCGCGGCTCCGCACAGTCGCGATCTGTCGCCCGCCCTTCTGATACCCGGGCTAGCCGAGAAGTTCGCTCAGCGCATTGGTAATAATCCACATTTGCTTGCCGACGTTTTGGCGAAGAGCCTTTTCCTGTCTTGGCGAACGCTTCTTATGCGCGACGCGAATTCGGTCTGGATTGATGCGCTTCAGAGCAGTCGCCACTTTGGCATCGATACCGTTCGGGGTATCGATGGCAAGATACGCGTCCTTGAGCTGACCGATCGTCATTCGGTTGACACCAGCAGCCGTGAGACGGCGGGGCGTGCCGTCTGGCTTCAGAATGCGGATACGGTTCGTCGTGAGGTGCTTGTTCAGATACGAACGGGCCGCGGTCTCCATCGAGACGCATGCCTCCTCGAAGCCCCCCTGCCACTCGCCGCGATGAATGTTCTCATACGCTGGCCCCAGGCTCTTCCGAACCCGATTCGAAAAGCGATTCAACGCCGGCGGATCGAGGTTAATCCCGAGATCAACAGCGTTGAGTGCCTCGACAACTGTGTCGCTCACGAAGTAGAGACCCGCACCGGTCTCGCCAAGCCGCGCCTGGTCAGCGGGCGTCACCAAGGACGCGACTGGCAAACCGACAACTACTCTCGTGTCCGCCGTGCATGACCTACCGTACGCAACCCAGTCCCTGACCTTGTCGAACGGCATTTCGGACGCCACCTCCATGAATAGTGTCTTCGACTGCCGCTTGCAATGCAGAGTGGGTGTATACGGATAGTCAACGCTCGACTTCTCGGGCTTGACCGTATAACCGAGCACGCTGAAGTGATCCGCGAGCGCCTCTGCCACACCAACCAGTTCGTCGGGTACGGTGCGAAACTCCCAGGCCACGACTTGCCGATCCGCCTTCAGCCGCGCAGCAATGCGCGTATCGTCGTCGACAGAGACAGGAGCTGCTCGCGGAGCCCGCTTCCGACATAGTGTCCCTCTTCGAGGTGTTCCGACAGCCTCGCATTCATACGCTCCGCGAGTTGCTCGGTACCGTGCTCGAAATCGGCCTCGGCTGCGGAGTCGCGGAAAGCATTGTCGATGCTATAGGTGGGATCGCCGACGAGCCTCCGTGTCACCGATTGTGCGGTGCCGAGCGAGACTTCCTCTCGTTCGACAGCTCGCGCAATGCGCGCCAGCTGGCGGGGTGCCACCGTATTCTTGATGACGCCGGTTCGGAACTTCTCGAGAAGCGCTCGCCGCAGGCGCTCCTCCTCGCGAGCGTTGATGACTTGGCGCTTTCTCAGGGCCGCAACGCCCTTAGTTGTCTCGAGGACATGGTCCACGGTAATCACTTGCTGCGTGCGTGGCTTCTGAAGTTCTTCCATGAGCTGCTCGCGATACTCCTCAGGCAAAGCCAGCAGCTTCTTGAGGCGACGGACTTCGCCGCGCCCCATTGACGCGATCTCAGCTAGCTCACTCTCTCTCGGGGCTCGCCCCTGTCGCTGAGTGAACTCCACCTCAAGTTCCTGGAGCTTGTATGCGGTCGGAAGAGGGTCCCAGTCCTTCCGCGCGTTGTGGATCGCGAACATCATCATGATGTTCTGCATGCGATCTGGCTTGGGCTGGATGATGACGGGTACTCGAGGTAGCCCGAGCTTCAAAGCGCATCTCCAACGACGTTCGCCATCGAGGATGATCAAAGCCCGGTCCGAGCGGTAGACGGTGAGGGGGACCAGAATGCCCTGGTTGCGGATGCTCTCTTGCAGGGCCTGGAGTTCGTCCTCGCGGAAGATGAGACGCGGATTCTCAGGATTGCGATGGAGGCGGTCGGGATTGACTGTTTCCACGTTGTGCTCAGGCACGGCCACGACCTCTCGTGCCAGCGATGAACAATGCCTCCGTGACGGTGCCTCTCGCCGAGCGATCCCCGGCAAGCGTGGAGGCACGCGAGAAGGGGATGACCGCGAACTCGTTGTAGAGGTCGAGCAGATCCGAGTGAAACGCGTTGGCTACGATCACACTTGCGCCGTCGCGCGCCAGACGTCGGGCGGTCTCGGCAAGCCGTTCCTGATCATTCCAGGAGAAGAGGTTCTCGTTGTAGTCAACGAAGCCATTGTTGTTATGCCGGGTTACATAGGGGGGGTCGAGGAAGATGAGGTCGCCATTCCCGGCGCCGTCCAGCGTTTCCTCAAAGTCAGCCGACTTGATCGACACCCCGCGGGGTCGGAGGGCCAACGAGCAGGCATGCAGATGGTGTGGGGCGATCAGATGGGACGTTTTCGGAGCTCCAAACGGCACGTTGAATTCGCCGCTGGCGTTCACGCGGTAGAGTCCGTTCCACGCGCCGCGGTTGAGAAAGATCAGTTCGGCTGCTCTGCGGTATGTGCCCCCTGATCGGTTGCGGCGCACGTCGTAGTAGAGAGCTTCGTTCCTGGGGTCGAGTCCACTGAGATACCGCAGGACGTGGGATGGACCGTCACGTACCGCCTTGTATGCGCTGATCAGCTCGTCCGTCGTGTCGCCCAGAACCGCCCGCTTGGGCTGAAGGAGGAAGAAGAGCGCTCCAGACCCGAGGAAAGGTTCGTAGTAACGATGAAGGCGGTCCGGCAGGAGAGGGACGATGTGTCGGAGTAGCCTTTGTTTGGACCCTACCCAGCGCAGGAAAGGGCGCGGAGATGCCGAGAGGCTACGTTCCGCTCGTCGCTGCAGCGCTTCCCGATCTAGCCGACAACTTGTTCCGTTCACCGGGACCAAAACCCCCCGCTCCGTTGGCATCATTCTTAGAAGGTCTGTGTCCAGTCGCACAACCAGCGCATCGCGGCTCGGTGGAACGCTCTGTCGGCAGAGCGCGACAACCGCTGTGGCCGACGTGAATGCACCAGGCGTCGATGATCGCCTGTCTCGGTGAGGCGCGCCTCGTGCCAGCGTCAGGATAGCGACCTGGCCGGACCCGACGCACACCCCTGATCCATGCTCCAGCGAGGTCTCGTGCCTCGGTCGCGAAGCTTCGCTCGGCGCGCGATGAACGTCCGGAGCGCATCGCACAGAACCCGCGGCGCGCATCACGACCAAGACCCGCGGCCTAGCTGCTCGAAGGTGCGTAGGGAAAGTCGCTCATTTCCACAACCCACTGTCCCGCGCCAGCGGGGCAGAACCTCTGATGGTTTCATCTAACAGAGGGACCTGTCGAGGCCGGCCGCTTGGTTCGTCCGCGACCATTCGTGTATTCCGCATCGAGCAGAACGGCAAGTAGACGATCCTTACGCATCGCAGCGAAGACGATGTTCCACACGCAAGCCACAAAAATTGCTGACCACAGCAGGATGACGATGCCCGCCGGAAACGCGTTGGAATCCGTCACTCCATTACGAGCCCCCTCGACGATTAGTGCAACCTGCGATAGCACATAGAAGAGCGCGCCAATCGAGGCGACGACCTGTGAACCGTAGGGCGCTCTCATGGAGGAGTGGCGCCGTGACATTCGAGCATAGAACGGAGGATAGGCAACGTCGGGTACTTGCGAGATCTCCGTTTCTAGCATGCACAGATAGGCTTCATCTGCACACTGGAGTAGAAATCTGAAGGTAGTCCAACCTAAGTGAAACAGCGGCAATACGGGCAGCAGGAGCCACCACCAGCGATTGGGTGGGGTGCCGCCCGATGAATAGCGATCGATAAGGACCGTGAAGCTTCCGGCAAACGCGATCATGCCTGTTGCTACGTGAATCGTGGTCGTCTGCGCTCCAATAGCCGCCGCCTGCGTGCGTGCATAGTATTCCTGCATGAGCATGCCAATATCGCGGTCGCTCTTATCCATGGCTATGCATCTACCTTCGACTGTTATTGAACGTCGCACTCGCGCGTCGTTGCGCAATCATCGTCAATAGTCGCTAGCCCCGCCCTTGCCATGATCTGAACACAGAGATAGCCCGGATCTGCGACATGCGAATCACCTAGGTTGAGTCGCCTCGGATCGCTGTGATGGTTGGCGTGTAGCGACTCACCCCAGGTAATCAACGCGAGGCGCGGCCGATTAATTGACTCGTAGATCGGTCGCCCCTCTTGCTTATGACGATGGCACCACAGTGCTATACCGCTGCCGGAGACCTTGGAAACCAGGACCCAAGCGAGGCCTGCCAGGATGCCGTATCCCGCTCCGAGCTGTAATAGCAATGCCCCGAGCACGACGCCTGGTCCGATGGTTGGTGCAAGTGATGACGAGTCGGGTATGTCGCTTGCGAGCGCCGCTGCTCTTGAGTCCGGGAACGTCCGCAGCATCTTGCCAGTACGAAGAATCTCCAACCCCGAATAGAACCGAGGGCTATGGGGGTCTCGTCGGGTGTCAGAATGCGCATGATGTAGGCGGTGGATCGCGACCCATTTCCTCGCATTGATCCCGAGAGCCCACGTCGTGAGAATGCGGAAGCACCGCTCCAAGGGCCGCCGGTACACAACCAGGTTATGCGCGAGCCCGCGATGTAGATATATGGATGACAGAAGGGTCGACGCGAGCCCAAGCGCGACGCCAGTAGCAACGGCGATGGAGAAATCAACGATGCTCACCCCGACCACGGCAACTGGAAGCATAATGGTCCTAGATCGCGTCGATCGCTCGAGACATCGCCTTGAAGCCCGCTGCCTGCAGCCTATCCAACTGCGTTCGGGTCGTATTGGTGCGAGAGAAGTCCAACGTTTCATCGCCAGGTTCGCATGATACGACCCGAAGGCTCCCGGCCTCGCCGCGTGCGATAGTGCGCAGAGTCGACTCAACTAGAGGATTAGGTGCGAGAAGCATGTGCCGTATGACGCGTGGAATCCGGCGGTCCACCCTGATCGCGAGGCGCTCTGTCTTGCCGATCTCGTGGCTGGAGAGTTGGGCCAACGGCTTGGTTGCAATGGTCAGAATGGTGTCTGCCTTGTCCGCGAGTGACATTGCGTGGTGCAGCGGTAGCGGATCGCCGATCCCTCCATCAACGTAACGAGCGCCCTCGAATCGGACTTTTCGTCCGTAGAGAATAGGTACTGCCATCGTCGCGCGCAGCAGCGTCATCGCGTTTCGACTTTCAAGGCGCTCATACCTGAGTAGACCTGTGGACGCGTCGACGAGGGCTACCCAAAGTTCGGGACGGCCTGGAGATGACAAAGCCCGTAGGTCGATGAGTGGTGCGAGAACCTCATCGACGAGATAGTCGATATCAGAGATCCTATGTACCCGGAGTCGATTGATGAATCGACCATCGATGAGCCTCCGCACTACCTCGTCGACAAAGGCGCTGCTATCGTCTGCGAGATATGCAAGAGGTGCGACGGCCCCAGCACTTGCGCTAGAGAAGCTCCGAACGGTCACTGTCGGAGCGTTCTTGAGCCGCAATATGGCACCAAGCGCAAAGGCGACGCGCATGCCACCACCTTGAATGGCAACCCTGAGCGGTGTCCCACTAGCGGCGAGCATTGCAGCCCATATACCGATGTGTGCGACGTTGAATCGCTTTAGGTGAGCGGGTACGTACGGCGAATTCCTTCATCGACGAGAATTATACTCCGAATCGCTATAGTTCACTATAGGGCATCGGCGGCGATACGCGTTCGCGCTGCCACTCAGAACTCGATCTCCGGCGAGTTCCAGGGTGCGCCCTTGGCGACGGTGATGAAGTCGACTTGGGTGCTCTCCCGGATCTTGATCTGCATGCGGGCGTAGAAGATCGACTTCCACCCGACGGTGAGCTTCTTGCGGTCTACTCCGTTCAGTGTCTTCTTCTGGGTGGTCCAGCTGAAGATCCAGAAGCCGTACTTCACCCGGATCTTGGCTCCGGCTGGATCGATGAAGTAGGCCGTACCGCTCCAGTTCCATCCCGAAGCGACATTGCGGTACTTGCCTGACTTGAAGTACTTCGTTGCCACGATCGACCTCCTCAACGGTTGTGTCGTTCGATCTGCCGTACAACTGGCCACGGACTCTCCGATCGCCGGATCTCTGCTCCGGAGACGCCCGCCGGCCGAGGTCCGGGGACCGGAGCGATGCGTGTTGGTCGGTCAGCGCAGTCGTAGCCCGGCCCAGAGCTGGTAGAGCACCCAGGACATGAGGCCGGCGATCGCGACGAAGAACGCGATCTGTAGTGGGCCTGCCAGCCCGATGAGAACCCGCAGGATCCGGTTCACCCAACTGTCGGTGATCTTCTCGCGAGCAGCCGTGACCCGAGCGACGTTACGGCCGCGGTCACTCAGCCCGTCAGTGATCACCACGACCTGGTCGCCGCTGGTGATCCGCGCCCAGTCCGCGAGCGTGTCGTTGCGGCCGAACATCAGCGAGGCGATGTCACCGACGGCCGCGCCAGCGTGCTTGGCCATGGCAGCAGAGATGCTCTGGCCCGCCGCCGGCAGCAAGTCCACCAGCTGTGCGGGGAGGTTCTGTTGGATCCAGCCGACCAAGGCCCCGACGATGCGAGTTGCCTGCCGTTTCAGCCAGTTCGCGAGCCCGCCCAGCGCGCCGAGGAACTCGCGGAAGGCTCGGGCGCCGGCGTCGCTGAGCAGTTCGGTGATCCCGCCGGCCAGCATTCCCGGCGCGGCTTGCACCAGTCCGTGGCCGAGGAGCGCGACGACCTCTTTCCCGGTGGCTGTCTCGAGCGTGCCGAGCGATGTCAGGAGTGACGGTGCAACCACCGCCGCACCCTGCACACGCCGTAGCCCCGCGATGGTGGCCAGACACGTCTCGTGTTCGACCAGCCAACCCCGTCCGAGATCCTCGTAGGAGAGCGCTGCCAGGTCGGCGTATTCGAATGGTTCGCTGCCCGCGCCGGTCAGGGCTTCGATCATCACCGCGGCGTCGATCGCCAGGGCCGACACGTTCAGGTCGACGTCGAGATCCGACTCCTCACTCGCCATCGCGATGAGCTGACCGGCGAGCCCGAGATAGCGATCGACCTGCTCGACGATCATGCCCTCATCGAGCTCGGCCTCGACCAGCGAGAAATTCTGCGATAGACGCGGCGCGAGTTCCCCGAGCAACGATAGAGAAACGTCATCCCATTCGCGCAACGTCGCTGCATACCCATGTGACGGCACGGCGAGTCCCCCTCTCGAACACGGCACCGAAGAGGTGCCGGTTCTGAAGTCGCAACGGCCGGAGGCAGAACCTCGGCCCCGAATGCGCTCGCCCCGCAGACTCCGGGGTGGTGGTCCCACGTAGCGGACCACCGCGCTCGACCTGTTCTTGTGGATCTGGTCGCCGTTTCGACGCGCTCATAGACTCAGACCTCGCCATCACGGATCGTGGAAGACTGTTGATCATGTTTCACGAATGGCGACGTTGTTGGGAGGCGCGTGGCGGGATGCCCGCCTTCTTGAGCACTCTCGGCGGGACCCCCACCTCCCGCCACGCGCCGTACTCGATGCGTCGTGTCGTAGCGAACTCGCCGGCCACCGCTACGAATTGCTCTTCGATCGGACGGTCCGTTGTCTCTTCACCCGCGGCGAGCGCAAGTAGGTAACGGTCGATGACCGCGTCGACGGCGTTTGCGGGCGTTGCACGTGTTTGGGGTTGGCGACCCACGTCGGTCATCCGTTCGCGAGATTGACTTGGATGGTGGGTTGAGGCGCGGCAGCAACGGTGACGTCGAGTGGCCGACCGGCGTCGATGTCGGCTTGGTCGGCGTGACAATCGATGGGCATCTGGTACTGATCGGTGCTGTTGTCGAGCATCGCCAGGGTCGCGGTGCGGATCGCTTCGACGATGTCGGGAGCGAGGTTGTTGAGGGTGTCGCGGATGTGGTCAGGGAGTTCGTCGGCGAGCCCGAGTGCTCCGACCATGTCAACAAGGGTGGTGCCTTCGGCGTGGAGCCGGCGAACGGTTTCTCGGATCATGGGGTCGGTGAGCGCTCGGTTCACGGAGCCCACGAGTGTCATTCCCGGTGTCATTTCCCGCCTCAAGTCCTCTCGGTCCGAAATTGGAGGGTTGGATGATCTCGGCGGAGTTGTAGGCGCTCTCTGTAAACGGGGTGTAAACGCTTCGGAGGTGCGCCGTTGGTGGCGAGGCGCTACGTTCCGCGTTCGGGTCGGCGACACGCTCGGGGGAATGCGTGGATATCCGGATACTGGGGCCGATCGAGGTTCGCCACGACGGCACTCCGATGGTGCTGCGCGGCGCGAAGCCCCGCGAGTTACTCACGCTGTTCGCGACTCGCCCGAATCGGGCGGTGAGTGCGTCCGAGCTGGTAGATGCACTGTGGGAGGGTGAGCCACCCCGGACCGCTGCCGCGGCGTTGCGGGTCTATGTCGGCAAGGTTCGTGACGTGCTCGACGTTGGGGGAGGACGAACGGGGCCGAGTAGTCGCTTGCCCTTAGGCCCGCACGGCTACTTGTTGAGGGCCGAGGTGGACGAGATCGATTTCGGCCGTTTCGAGCGGTTCATCGTCCTCGGCCGCGAAGCCAATCTCGACGGGGATCCAAGACGCGCGATTCGCCTGCTCGTGGATGCACTCGACCTGTGGCGAGGTGAACCGCTTTGTGACGCCGCGCACCTCGAGGTCATGCGCGGCCTGGTCACTCGCATTCATGACTTGCGAGTCACCGCGGTTGAGGAACTCGCGGATGCTCGATTGTCGGTTGGGGATCATGAACTCGTGACCGGTCTGCTGGCCGAGACACTCGCGGCGCATCCCCTCCGCGAACAACTCGCTGCTCGTCTGATGGTGGCGTTGTACCGATCCGGACGCCAACCGGAGGCGCTCGAGGTGTTTCGGCGTCTCGAGCGCGACCTCGATGAGCATGGATTGGAGACCAGCGCAGAACTTCGCCGCATTGAAGAAGACGTCCTGCTCCGAAGACCCACGCTCGATCGATCCGCACCGAGCGGTCGCGTCGACACCCGTCAAAGCCGACCAGCACCGCGGAGGTTCATCGGCCGCCGCGCCGAACTCGCCCAACTGGTCGCCGCTACGGACGCCGCGATGGCCGGTCAGCGACGATTGGTGTTGATCAACGGCGAACCCGGCGTCGGCAAGTCGACACTCGCGGATGAGTACAGGCGATGGATGGCGACCCGTGGCGTCACGGTTCTCAAAGGCAGTTGTACTGCGCGGCCGGCAGTGAGCTACGAACCCCTCGTCGAAGCCTTCAAAGACGCCGCACTCGTTGGTCTCGAACCCGACCCGCGCACGGGCGGACCGGTTGACCTGTCGGGTGCCGGGAGTGGGGGCCGAGTGCCCGTTGGTCAGATTTCGAATGATGGTGCGCAGATCCGCCGCTACCGATTCTTCGAATCCCTTGCCGAGATCATCGACCGGGTGGCGTCATCGCCAGTCGTGCTCCTCATCGAGGACCTGCACTGGGCAGACCGCCCGACGCTGCTCGCCCTCCGGCACCTCTCGCGGTATCGATCCGAGAGAGGCTTCGTACTCGTCGCGACCATGCGCGGCGACGAAATCGGTGGCGCTCGTGCCGACACGATCGACACCCTCGCCGCGCGTTCGCTGCGGGGCACGATCTGCCTCGATGGCTTCAACGACAGCGAGGTTCGCGCGCTGATTCGAGCCGAGGCCCCACCCGAGGCACTGGACGAGCTGTTACGCACGGCGCCGACACTGCGGTCACTCACTGCGGGTAACCCGCTCTACCTGCGAGAGCTGCTCTACGACATCGACGACGAGACGATCAAAATCGACGAACTCGTCAGTACCCGGCCCGGGTTGGCCATCGCACCAAGTGGCTGTTCGACCCTGCGGGAGCGTTTCGACCAGCTCGCTGAACCCGCGCGCATGATCCTGCGCGCTGCGGCAGTTCTGGCCAAGCCGGCAACCCCTGACACGTTGTTGTCGGTGTCAGGGCAGGCACCGGCCGACGACATGTTCGAAGCGATCGAGGAGTGCCTCGCGGCGCGGTTACTCATCGACGATCCGTCAAGGGTCGGCCATTACGGCTTCTCCCATGAGATCTTCCGCCATGCCGTCTCGACCTACACCGACCCCGACGAGACCGCCGCACTGCATCTTCGTGCAGCGCAGCTCGCTCGCTCGACCGAAAGCGTCTCGCTGACAGAGGTCGCGCACCACCTCCTCGCCGCCGGTAACCTCGCCGACCCGACCGATACCGGCGCCTACGCCGAGGCTGCTGGCAACGAAGCGATGCAGTGTTTCGCGTGGAGCGAAGCGGCCCGATGGTTCCAGGTAGCGATCGCATACTGCGACGACCTTGCGGCCGAGACCGCGAAGCTGTACTTGGTGTTGGGTCGGGCGCTGGAACGAGATCAGCAGCTCGACCAAGCGCAAGAAGCCCTGATTCGCGGCGCCGAGTTGGCACGCCATGATGATCGCGCACTGCTCGGTGAGATCGCGCTCGCCCTCGACGGTCCGTGGAGTTCGGGAACCCCGATCCAAGGGATCGCCCGCGGGTATCTCGAGGAGGCAATTGCCAGCGTTGCCGTCGACGACGTGCAGCGACGGGTGGTGCTCCTCAACGGCCTGGCCTCCAACCTCTACTACAGCGACCCAGCACGCGAGGCGGCCGCCGCTGCAGAGGCGATGGCATTGACCGAACGTCATCCGGACTCGCCGTCACGTGCCGTCGCGGAACTCGCCCTGCACCGAAGCCTTACCCACCAACCCGAAATGCGCCACGAACGACTCCGTCTTGCGAGTGAGGCGCTCGCCCGGCTCGCCGAAGCCGCTGGCATGAACGAGTTTCGCTTGCGGGTCCAACGCGAGTTCCTGGCCGATCTCCTCGAGAACGGCATGATCGACGACTTCGATCGACAACTCGATGACTACGACACCGAAGCATCCGAGACAGGAAGCCCCCGCGACCTGTACTGGGCAGCGGCACTACGTGCCACCAGCGCAACGTTGCGCGGCGAACTCGGCGTCGCGGAGCAACTCGCCCGAGGCGCCGAACGCCGCGGCCGAGAGCTCGAACAGAACTCGATCGGTGCATACATGCTGCACCAGTTCATGATCCGTTACCAACAGGGTCGACTTGCCGAACAACTCCCCACGCTTCGCAACGCCGCGACCGCCGACACGGTGTTCTGGGCTGGCGCATGCCTCGCCGCGACCGCGCTCGCCGAAACAGGCCACCACACCTCGGCTCGGAAAATGATCGCTGATGTGATCGGCGACGACGCCCGAGGCCTCCCCAAAGACGTCTTCTGGCTAGCCGCAATGGTCATGTTCGGCGGGGTTGCGGCCACGATCGGCGACGCCAAGATGTGCGTCGCGATCGCGGAAGAAGTCACGGACTGCGCAGATCACGTCGTCGTGTTCGGAACCGGCGGCGCGATCCTGGGCCCAACACACCTATGGCTCGCCAAGATGTTCGCCGCCGCCGGCGATCTCACTGCATCGCTCGAACACGCCCACGCCGGCCTGACGAGCGCCCAAGCGCTCCGCGCTCCGTACTGGATCGCAGAAGGCCACCTCAGTCACGCCCACGCACTCGGCACCAGCGCCGCCGTGCGACGAACGGTGCAAGAACATCACCACGAGGCAAGCCTCATCGCCGCCCGACACGGCTTCGGACGGATCACCGCGCGACTCGCCGCAACGCAGTAGAGGTCCGCGCTCCCAGCTTGGGCCAGCCGCGCCTGAAGCGCGTTTACGGATTCTTTGCAGGCCGATGGCACATTCTGCGCTCTGAGACCAAGCGCGGGCCCAGACCATCGTCTGCGACCCCACATTCCGAAATGGTGGCCAGTCGATGGACCTCTCCGTGACGTTCAACAACCTCTCCAAGACCACGTTCTCGCTCGACGTGAACGGCTACAACAACGCCGTCGTCGTGAATCCGTCGCAGCTGCCAGCGAACAAACTCAACGCCATGGATACCCAAGTCATGGCGATGTCCAACGAGACACCCGTTGGTGAGGGAGCCTCAACATTTTGGTGTTGCTGGCTGGACCCGCAAACCGGCAACCGTTTCGGGGTACAGATCATCGACGGAGGACAGCCATTCGGGATGGGTCCCCGACCGACCTGGCAGGTCATGGCCGACAACGGACCGCCAGGGAGCTCCCCATCGTGGGCGAACTCCGGGGATGACCCTGCTCAGCAGTATCAATGGGCGACCTCGGTCGGATACAAGATCGTCGGATCGCCGGTCTCCACCCATGAGACGCTCAACATCACCGTGCTCATTCAGAACCTCCCGACGGGGACCTGACGTGCTCAGCCTTTGGATCGGGCTCAAAGCCGGTCCG
>SXGT01079931.1_pt1 | contig 12554 bp, 5 predicted proteins | sample 3176221 | NCBI WGS metagenome assembly SXGT01 (sample SAMN11356862, study PRJNA531348) | freshwater metagenome | isolation source: freshwater sample F1-120 | place: China: Fuxian Lake, Yuxi | collected 2017-12-25
TCCAGGTAGGTGACGCCAAGATTTCCTTTGGCTACCTGTGCCCGCTCGAGGTATCCTGCTTTTTCAAAGGCGCTTACGGCTTGTTGATACTTTTGGATGGCTTGGGTGATATCTACTTCCAACATGCCCATAATATTTAGGGCATTCCCGATGCCGTAGTTATCTCCTGCTTGCTGGCAATACTCCAGCGATTTGAGAATGGCTTCCTCAAATTTCTCAACCTGGCGGCTAAGGTCGTAGGCATTCGCCACTGCCCAATAGGCGCGTCCCGCGCCAGAGAGGTCGCCGAGGCTGAGGTAGAGGTCTATGGCTTTTTGACCGTTCTTGATCGAATCTTGATTCTTCTGAATCCGGAATTGTGCTTCGGAGAGGCGAAAGAGGCTTTCGGCACACAGGCTGGCGTGTTGGGGCGCTTCGCGAAGCGCATTTACTACCGCTGTAGCCGATTTGATTGCGCCGTTCAAGTCGCCCGTGCGCATTTGGACGAGGGCGAGGCGGTTTAACGCTATCGCGTTTAATGTACGATTTTCGATTGACGAGTCTTGATTGCCCTTCGCCAATTTCATCATCGCTTTGGCATCTTGCATGGCAAGGTCGAGGTTGCCTTGGGCAATGTAGGATTCGGAGCGCAGGTCGAGCAGGGACATTTGCATAGGGGCGCGGTTTCCGCGCCCTTTGCCAGTGCGGGGAGACCCCGCCCCTACTTTTTCCAATGCCTGTGTTGCTGAATCAATTGCCGCCATGTGCTGACCCGTCCATGCGAGTTGGCGAATCCGCTCAATGGTTTGGTGAAGATCCTGTTTTGTAGCGCTGCTTTTCTTGATCATAAATTATTCCAGTAAACCAATATGGGTATGTTATGCCGATAGATTTTCGTTATAAAAGCCTGAGAGATTACGAACGTTCCAACGTGCCAACCGTGCGGGATAGATGTGCAACCCGTTCACTCAACAACAAGACCATTGCGTGATGGAAGATGCTGGCAGTTTCGGGTTCTTCCGCTTCCAATTTTTTCAATGCATCTTTCGAGAGCACATAGATCACCGAAGGCTGGTCCACGATCACGCTGGCGGTGCGGGGCGAACCTCGATAAAAGCCCAACTCGCCAACGGTGCGTCCGCCTTGCATGGTTTCGAGGCGCACAGGGTTTTCACCGGGCGCTCCCAACTGGGCCGTGACCTGACCTGATTCGATGAAGTACATCAAGTCGGCTGGGTCGCCTTCTTTCATCAAATATTCACCCGGAGAAAATTCGCGCCGTAATAAATGTGGGATCAACTTTTGAATACCGTCCACTTTGATCACCGCATAAAGCTGAGAGAAGAGATCGGGGGCATCCGTCTGCTCGGATGGGCGTGTGGAAAGGATGGTGTTTTCGCACCATTCAATGCCATGGTCGAGATCGGGGAAGAGATGGATGTGCGCCTCTTGATCTTTAGAGATCTCGTGTTGAAAGCGCTTCAGAAGATTTTCGGTCAGCCCGGTGAGTACCAGAGTGATACCTGACTCCTGACCCCATTGGAACATGCGCGCAAAACTGAGCATGCCGGTCGAGTCAATGCCCCGTACTTTTGAGAAATCGAGCAGGACATATTCAATGCTTGGACTTTGGGTCATGGCGATATTGGAACGCAGTTCCGCGAGGATGCCGTTGGCGGTGCCAAAAAAGATAAAACCTTCGAGCTTTAATATGCGGATCTTTTCTCCGTGGGTCTCAAGCCATTTTTGATGTTCCGGTTTACGCGTAACACGGCTGCGATATTCGCTCCCACTTAACATAAACCTGATCACCCGAATTTGGCTGTAGCTTACTGCAAACATGATCAGCGCCAAAACCAAACCCGCTACAATGCCTTCCAGAAACCCGCGGAAGACGACAACCAACAAGATCAGGATGATGACAAAAAAATCACTGCGCGAAAATTTGAACCAGGCTTCATAGACCCACTCGCTCATCAACTGAATGCCCAGCAAGACGAGCGCCGCGCCGAAAACGAATTTGGGAATAAGCAGGACGGCAGATGTACCAACGAAAATGGTAAGAAAAAGAATTACAGCAATCAAGATGCCAACCAGGCGTGTCTTGCTGCCAGTAAGGGAATGATTCAATGTGGAAAAACTGACATCTTGAAACCCCACCAACCCGCCTGCCAACCCTGCAGAGATGTTTCCAACTCCTGCGGCGATCAATTCACGGTTGAGGTCAATATCCTTTTTTGCCACCAATTCCATGGCGCTGGAGTTCAGCAGTAAATTAACGATCGCAATGGTGATAATGGGAATGATGGCAGGCGTGAATTTTAGCAAGGTACCCCAATCCACTTGTGTAAGCAGGCCGGAGTTCAAAGGAAGTTGCCAGGCAGTGGCAGATTGCATGGGGTCTAATAACCAGCCGGTTTCGCGCAACTGGGGGAGGGAGAGTCCCATGCTCAAGACAACTCCGTAGAATAGCAGGGTGGCGAGCAGGATGAGCCCGGGGATGATGTAAGGCTTATCGCTTTTTTGAGTGACCCAGTGAATAATCAGCGCCAGAGCGAGCCCAGGCAGCCAGAGCACCAGAACAGCGGGTTGAAGCCATGTCATCCCTATTGAGGTTTCATCAGCCATCAATCCGATTCCGCCTACGATAAGGAACCAACCTGTCCCAGCGAGAAAACCGCCAATGACGGGATATGGCAAAAAGCGCACCAACCCGCCAAGTTTGAAATATCCCAATGCCAGCAGAGTGACTCCGGTGAGGAGACTGGTGAGGATGACCATCATGGTCACCGTGGCGAACTGGGCGTTTAAAGATCCTGCCAATGCCGCCATGATGCCGATGGATGCCACTCCTAACATTGCACCAGTGGCATCCTGCTCGATGGCGATGCTCCCGGAATTGGAACTGAGCAAGGCAACGACAAGACACAGGATCGCATCTCCAAACAGAATGAATCCGATCGCATGGGAAACAAACCCTGAGAGGTCGCCTGAATAGATCAATGCGGCGAAGGAGACAACAAAGATGATCTCAAGCACTGAGAGAAACAGAGCTGTGAACAGACTGTTCCCAAAAGAGCCCATTGAAAGGAAACTTTCTTTTTTCAGTGTCAAGATTTTGCTCCTCGCCTCATTTGTACCGGGCTTATTAATCCAAATTGGTTTCGCTGGTGCGTAGGTCGTGCAATACCTGCTGGTCCAGGTGACCCAGCCGGGAGGTATCGATCATATTCATTCTCACCATGCGTTCGGTCATACGTGTCATAAAGATGCGATTTAATTGCGGGTCGGTTGACATTTCTCGCAGGGTTTGCGAAGGCACTCTTACAAGGGTGGATGCCTGATCTGTGATGACGTTCGCAGTTCGGATCGCGCCAGTCAGTGCTGCGATCTCGCCGAAAAAGTCACCGGTTTGTAGAATTTCCAAAACTTTTGTGTTGCCGTTATCGTCCCATCCGGCAAATGCGTGACCTGAAAGAATAAAGTAGGCAGAGTCGCTGGTCTCATTCCTGCGGATGATGACGGTGCCCGCAGCCACTTCATGAAGCGTCATTTGAGATGTTAAACGTTGTAGCTTTTCAGGGTCCAATCGGGAAAAAGCGGGAATGGTTTGTGCCAGGCGTTCCCGGTCTGCAGGGGTGAGAAGATTGCCTTGACCCAATCCCATTTGGTTGGGGGCGGTTCGAAGGAGGGTGATCGCCCGTTTCCATTCAGCGGCAGGTTGACCCAGCCCCGGTAGAAAGAGCACCGTCAACCCGACGGCTAGAAACAGATAAGAACTGTAGAGCATCATTGTACGTATGTCATACAAGTCTGCCAGCCCCGCCAACGCCATGCCCAACACAAAGGTCACATCGCGTACAACGAAGAAGGCACTGTTTACCCGACCACGTGCCTCGCGGGGGGTGGCGCGTTGGATCACGAGTTGCCGTCCTATGTAGGAAGGCGTATTGACCAGACCGATAACACCAGTCAGGAAAATACCGAGTGCCATGCTGTGTGCGAATGAATACCAGATAGAAAAGATCGCCATCAATACATAGCTGATGACCAGCCATTGTCCTTCACGGATGCGATCTGCCAGCCGTGCCATGAACAGACTGCCGATCGCAATACCGATCGCTTCTGAGGCTTGCTGCAACCCGAAATCGAACTCTGTACCGTTAAGTTCGTTGAGCGCGAATGGCAATAGGAGCGTGTTCTGAAATCCGATCAATAAAAAGATGGGACCCGCAATGATGAACAAAGATCGCAGGATGGGGGTGTTCGTCACCACACCCAAACCAGACTTCAAGTTTTCTGCGATCGCGCGAACACTGGTCGATTCGATAGGAGGCAGGAATGGAATGACGGTGAAGAGAATCAGGAATGCCGATAAAACAAAAGAAACGGCATCGATATAAAAAGCCCACTCTACGGGCAGTTTGGCTACAATAAAACCTGCCGCGGCAAACCCGATCATCTGTGACCCGACAGATGAGATGGACATCAGTGCATTGGCAGAGGCCAGTTCTTCATCGCTTGCCACTTCAGGCAGCACGCTGGCATGGGCTGAGTCGAAGAACTGCGTGATTCCGCTTGTCAATGCAACAATGACATACAGCCAGTTTAGATGTAAGTGGATCAGGCTTGGTATGAGGAAGATCAAAATGGCGCGCAACAGGTCCGATACGAGCATGATACGTTTGCGGTCGTAGCGGTCCACGAATACACCTGCGAGCATCCCGATCACAATGGTCGGTCCAGAAGTGGCGATCAGCATCAAGCCTACGCTCAACGCGGACCCTGTTTCCCGAAAGACCAGCACCGATGCCGCTAAAGTGGTCAGGGCGCTGCCGATGGAGGAGACCAATTGCCCCGTCCACATGAATGTGAAGTTGCGATTACGAAAGATTGCGAAGGGTGAATTTGATTGTGTGTTTGTCATATTGATTTATTTATCCTTCGTTTTGCGTGATCGGGAATTGGATCTGCGCCAGCAATGCATCCATGGTCTGGCTGGCTTCTTCGATGGTGGACCCTTGCAGCATGATCTCGCCGAGCCAATCGGGAACGCCTTTGTCTGAGCCAACGATATTTTGCCCAACCTCCACCGCCACTTTCGCATGAAGAATTTGAGGGTGGTCTGCAATGGAATTTAGGAAATCAACATTGTTCACTACGCCAGAGATCGGGCTGGGCAAGTCGGAAGTGATCAAGCAAGTGAGTGGTTGAAGAGCTTTTTGCGGGCGTATTGGAACATCCAAACAAGTTAACAGATATTGCTCTACTAGGTCCACACCCCATACTTGACGGTGGAAATAATAAACTGGTCCTCCGCCGATGCGTGCGTTGACCTCGATCAGGCGGGGACCGTTTGAGGTGTATTTCATTTCTACGTGAAAGGCGCCATTTGTGAATTCAAGTGCCTGAAGGACTCTTTCAGCAAACTCGATCATTTCATTCTGATGATCTAATGGAAAATCCGGCGGCATCTGCGAACCTGCTTCTTTCAGGTGCGTGGGCTGGGTCAGGTCACGGATGACGCTGGCATACACCCGTTTGCCTTCAGAGAGGAGGACATCCACATCGAATTCCTCGCCATTGAGGTATTCTTCCAACGTCATGTCGAACCCCTTTGCCCAGATGATCTCTTCATCGTTATCGCTATGCACCCCCGATTTATTCAAATGTCCTTCTGCGTCAGCGAGCGTCTGCGAATAGCGTTGATGCAGTTCCTCTATGCTGTGCACGAGATAGGTGGAGATCGAACTTACACCTGAAATGGGCTTCAATACCGATGGAAAGCCTACGTGTGCTGAGGCTATATCCAGGTCGGCTACAGATTTGATGCGGAAGAAGCGTGGTGAGGGAATACCTGCTTCGATACATACTTCGCGGGTGAATATCTTGTTCTTGCTGAAGCCAATGGAAAGCAGGGAGGGACCCTTAAAGCCAAGCACATTTGCTAATAAGGCCACCAGTGGTCCGCCATGATCTTCAAATGTAGCGATGCCATCGAATTGCAGTCCGGTGGCTTTGATCGCTGCGAAGGCACGTTCGGGCAGAGTTTCGGTGGGTAACAAGTCCACTTCGATGAACTTTTCAAATAGGCCATCTTTCACGGCTTTTCCGGTCCAATGGCCGGGTCCATCCATCACTACCATATTCACTCCCAGTTTGCGGGCGTGTTCATATAAATGACGTTTGCCTTTGTAACTTCCCATCACAAAGAGAATACGTTTTCCACGCAGGATTTCAAGCCGCTGTGCTTCAACTTCGCTACTTGAAGTCCGCAGAGTCTGTTTCTTTTCTTCGCTGAGGGTGAAGGTTGTTTTCATGCTGGCGCCTTCAAGCCTGTGGTCTAATTCGGGTTCGCTCGAAAAGGAAGCCAACGCTTCATTTCGGTCTCCATAGATCTCAAGAGACATGTGAAGCCCCATAACCTGGAGTGCCGAGAGTACATTTGGTGATGGGCTGACTATTTTAAGGAAGGGGGACTTAAAGCCCTCTTTTTGTGAGTTTTTTGAGGCAGGATTTTCATTTTTAGCGGAAAGTGTTTTTGCGATCTTGAAGACCGCTCGTACACCGGCACTGCTGATGAACCGAACCTGGCTGAAGTCGAGCAGGACATAGCTCATACCTGCCTTGATCTCCTGCAACACTTGTGACTGGAATTCCTCGTACGTGGAGTTGTCGAGATCGCCTACGGCTTGGATCGCACAGATCGGAACAAATTCATCATGCCGTGCGATTTTTATTTTCAACAATGAAGACATATGTATTTCTCCTGATAAAGTTTTGTGTTCCCAATAACAATGGGGAGAGCGAATCAACCGATCTTTGATGGGCAGGGGACTGTGGTTTTACCAACACATGAAACTGCTTATGCCTCAAATCCATGATCTCCATGGGGTGAAAAGCTGGTGTGTTGGAAGAAAAATAGACGCTCAAGCCATTTATTCTTCATTGTTTTGGATACGTCTCGCACGATTTTCCCAAAAAAAGTAAATCCAAGTAAGTGCCAAAAGGGATACCAATTGTTGTATAAACCAAAAAGGGTGGTCCCTTTTTGGACACCCTCTTGGCGGTATTTTTTCTTTCGGACAATGATGGTTGAATGTATTATATTTTTAGGTTTAATCAAATAGCCTGTTTGGGGGATGATTTATAGATAATATGCGGTATGGGATCATATAGAAGGCAAGTCTTGATTTTTTTGAAATTCGCATGTGGTTTTCCTTGAAGAGTACAACGGCAATATGAATACTAATTTCGGATGACTAAATGCGTTCATTTACAAGTAAATATCGTTTTATAATCTAGTCTTTCAAATACAGGCATTATTACGGATGAGTTTATAAATGAACACTACACATCAAACCAAACCAGCTATTGCCGGCAACAAGATCCTCGTAGTCGATGATGAACCTTTTAATGTCGATTATCTCCAGCAGGAACTTGAAGAAATGGATTATGAAATTATCACTGCCCGGAATGGTTTGGAGGCTCTTGAGAAAGTTCGAGCCGAATCACCAGACCTTGTCTTGCTGGATATCATGATGCCTATTATGGATGGGTTTACGGTTCTGGACCGTATGAAGACGGACTCGGACCCAGTAATACGCGATATTCCGGTCATTATCATTTCTGCCATGATAGATCTCAAAAGTGTTGTGCGTGGCATTGAAAAAGGTGCGGAAGATTATTTACCCAAACCGTTTGAGCCGGTGCTGTTGAGAGCCCGCATTTCCTCGTGCTTGGAAAGAAAACACCTGCGTGATGAACACCGCGGACTTATCCGTACCTTTGCCGACAAAGATGTGGCGGACCACTTAATGCGCGAAGGCTTCTCATTGGGCGGCAAACATACCGTTATCACTTCCATGTTCTGCGATATTCGCAACTTCACCACGATCACAGAAGCCAATGACCCGGTGGATGTGATCGAGTTGATCAACCGCTACTACGAGATCGTCATCGAGACAGTTCAAACTCATGGCGGGAATGTTAACCAGATGCAGGGGGATGGCTTGATGTCTTTTTTTGGTGCGCCGGTGTTTTACCCGGACCATGCCCAGCGAGCTGTTAATAGTGCCCTGGAGATCTATCAGAAATTGGATGTATACAATAACGCCCAAAGCATGAAAGGCGGACAAAAGATCGAGATCGGTATCGGGATCGCAACTGGCAGGGTGGTGGCAGGTTATGCAGGGGTTAAATCTCGCGCCACCTATCTGTGTGTGGGCGATATCGTCAACCTCAGCGCAAGGCTTGAATCCCATACCAAATCTGCAAAAAAACGGATTCTGATCGATGGAGCTACTTACGAAAGTTTGAATCAATCCATAAAGGTTGAGCCGTTGGGTGAGGAACTTTTCAAGGGGAAAACACTGCCCGTCAGTATTTTTTCAGTGGATGGATAACGGATTCGAGAGTAACAAATTTATCGAAAAGGCAGAGAAAATGGATTTTGAACAAGCAGTGCAATACGTACTCGATCGAATGCAGAAGGAACTCTCTCCCCAGCTTTTGTATCACAGCATAGGACATACACGCGATGATGTTGTACCGGCAGTTGGACGTTTGGCTGAATTTACAGGTGTCAAAGGTGAAAGCCTGACTCTGTTGCAGACAGCTGCCTGGTTCCATGATTTGGGCTTTGTCATTTCTGCCGTTGACCATGAACTGAAGAGTGTTCAAATTGCAAAAGATGTGTTGCCTGGGTATGGTTACTCATCTGATCAGATCAAAATCGTGGAAGGTGCCATCCTGGCAACGATCGTCCCGCAAAATCCCCAGTCAGAACTTGGGCTGCTTTTATCCGACGCAGATTTGGATGTGTTGGGACGTCAGGATTTCTTTGATCGAAATATGGCATTACGAAAGGAACTTGAGAACTTTGGCAGGAAATTCAGTGATGAAGAATGGTACATTAACCAGATCAAATTTATTGAAGCGCATCGGTACTTTTCTTCGGCTGCACGAATGCTGCGTGACGAACAGAAACAAAATAACCTTGCCGCATTAAGGCGACTTCTCACTGCAATAAAGAAATAACCTTTTACGAAGTTTTCTCAATTATTTTTTGATTATTTCTAGTAGACGTTTGTTGCACCAGATCACAACCAGTCCAAAACGGATTCATCCCTAATAATGCAAATCGCCAACAGTGGATCGCATTTCAGCAGCCCGTTGGCGGTTTCCTTTATCACCCTTAGGTACGGATGATGACTTCTATGCCATTCTGTTGCTCCTCACCCCAAGATGCAAATTTAATACATCTTTAGTCCTTGGAATTCATGAAGAGAGGTTGAATTCGGAAATAATTATTTTGCTTTTCGATCGTTCCGCAATTATTTGGATGTGGTTCTATTTCCGTTGGACAGCAAGCAGGGTGATATCGTCTAACTGATCTGCATCGCGGATATGCCGATCTAATTCAGACCTGAGATGCTCGATCAACGTGTGTGCTGACTCGCAGTTCGTTTGAAAAGCATCGTAAATGCGTTGATGCCCAAAAAATTCACCGTGAGGGTCCATGCAATCTGGAACACCATCTGTAAAGGCAAAGAATATGTCACCTGACATTAATTGTATTTCGCCTGTTTCAAAATTCGAATTGATCATGACGCCTACCGCAGGTCCCGTTTTGATAAGGGACTCGCGTACTTTTCCCGCTTGAAGAATGAGCGGAGGTTCATGTCCGCCATTAATGTAAGTAAGGGTGCCGTCTTGCGGGTTGAGGATGCCAAAAAAGAGCGTTGCAAACATGCCGCTTTTTTCATGCGTTTCTGCAATATAGTTGTTTGTAAGATTCATGGTGTGTATGAGGCGTTCTTGAATTGAATGAGTTTGCCTGGAGTCTTTGACTTTTTCAAAATATTCCTGGTTGGCAATAACGCGGACCAGACTTCGGAACAAGGTCATGAACAGGGCAGCACCCACGCCTTTATCGCATACATCTGCAATGACAAGACCAATGTTCCCGTCTGATAGTTCGAACACATCATAGAAATCTCCCGCTACTTCTCGCGCCGACATAAGCAGCGCAGTGATTTCCCAGCCTTCCGCTTGTGGAAGCATGTCGGGCAGGAACCCCGCCTGAATTTCGCGTCCGATTTCCAATTCGCGCTGGAGCGCTTTGAGAAAGAGTTTTTCCTGTTCCCACAACCGTGCATTCTCCAAAGCAATGCTCATACTACTTGCAAGGGTCTCAAGCAATCGCACATCTGATTCGCTAAAAGCATGCTCCCGTTCCATGTTTTCGAGAGCGATCACTCCACGGGTTTGTCCGCCAGATACAAGTGGAACATGGACTGATGATTTCTCGATGTACAGATCTGAAACGACAAGGTTTCCAACTCTTAATGTGAACGGTCCCTGCAGACCCGATTCCTTCGTTGGACCAGTAAGAATGTGACCGCCATACTCTTCAAATGCTTTCGTTACATTTTCATTGAGAACGAGTGTTTTGCCTGTGCGAAAAACATGGGCAATAAACCCATACTCCGGGAGCGGGATCGGGTCGTGTGCCCAGCGCTTTCCGTATTCGAATGCATAAGGCATGTGAATAAGATTCATGGCGGGCTCATATATGATGATACTCAGATCGGTATTATGGAAAATATCCCGAAGCTTTTCACCAACCAGGTCGTAGATTTCCTGCATATCCAGTTTGGATGCCAGCCCTGCCTGCACACTGTTAATGATCGCGAGTTCTGAAACGCGTTGTTGCTCCCCCTGGTAGAGGCGTGCATTTATGATCGCAACGCCTACGTTAGACGAGAGGGTCTCCAATAAGTGCAATTGGTTATCGTTGAACGCATATGGACGTTGGTTTGCCAGGGCAAGGATCCCAAGCACTTGGTCTTTATCCTTGATCGGAACGCCAAGCCAGGATTGGCTTAAGATACCTTCTCCTCTTTCAATGATCTCTGGTGGGAAATATGCGCCGTTATCAATTTCCTCCTGTAGAGTGTTCAGCATCAACGGCTCACCGGTGCGAATCACTTTGGATGCCAGACCTGTCCCGAGGGGGAACGGTTCAACATAATCGATGTACCCGCCTTCATTTTTGTCGTATTCAAAAGAGACATGGATGAGATTCGTTTGTGGGTCCAACAACATGATTTCTACGGAATCGGTGTCGAAAATTTCGAGCACCTTCTCGCCAACAAGCTTTGTCATGGTGTTCACATCCAGAGTTTTCACCATGGCTTCACTGACACTGTTGAGGATGTCAAGTTCTGCAGCGCGTTGCTCGGTTTCCTTAAGGAGGCGTTGAGTCTGATTGAAGAGGCTTGCGTTGTTGATGGCGGTCGCGGCTTGAGCGGCAAACGCCATGGCAAGTTGAGCATAATGATCGTTGTAAAAACCAGGCTCCTCCATATCCAGGGTGATCATGCCAATAAGATTCTGGTTGTCGATAATAGGCACAGCCAAGTAACTGCGGATCGTGGTCGCGGCGTGCGACCCGGTGCTGAAATACTGGGGATAACTCTTAGACGCATCGGCAAGGATGATCGGTTTGAGCGATCTCGAGATCAAATACCCGATCTCATCTTCATGTTGATTGAATTCGAAGCTGATGCCGATCAGTTCGTCGATATTCGTAAACCCCCGCCCCGCGGCAAATACCCGCCGGTTCTCAAGAACCTGATAGATTCCCGCACTGTCATACGGGATCACTTTTTGGATTTCTGTTAATACCAGGTCGAACACATCCTTAAGGCTCAATGACCGGTTCAGTGCCTGAGCGACCGAGCGTAGGGTTTCTGCCTGCTCGCGAGCTTGTTGTTCGGCTTTGAATAAGCGTGCGTTTTGAAAAGCAATCCCCACATTGGATGCGATCGTATTGAGAAGCCGCTGATCATTTTCGGTGAAACGTCCTTCCTTCCTGGTACTTTGAACACTGATGACCCCGATCGCTTCACCACTTACAAAGATGGGTACACCCAGGTACGATAAGGCTTGTTTGCCGATGAGTGCCACACCCAACTGCTGGCGCTGTTGGTTCATAGCTTCATTGATAAGGAGGGGAGCACCGGTTTGAATGATCCTGCTGGTTAGCCCCTGTCCCAATTGGATGGGTTCAAGATGTTGTTCACCGTATTGATAAGGGAAATTGATGATGCCTTTTTCCTGGTCGAGCAACGCAACATACGCGATATCCGCTTTAAATACCGAACGGAGCTGCTCACCAACGAGATCGATGAGCATGTTCAGATCAAGTTCAGATACAAGTGCAGCGCTTACGGTGTTGACCGTGGCAAGTTCACGGGCGCGGTGCTGGGTTTCGTCGAAGAGGCGGGCATTTTCAATCGCAACACTCATGGCATTGGCCAGAGTTTGAAGCAGTTGAACATCTGATGCGCTGAATGCATTCTCCCGGTCGATATCCTGGAGCGAGATGATGCCGATCACCCTGCCCTCGGTCACCATCGGAACGAACAAGGCTGATTTGGGCCAGGTACCGGTCAGCAGGGGGTTGTTGTATTGAGCTGCCAGCTTCAAAAAATTGTGGCTAATGAGTAGTGGAACACCCGTGCGGATGACCTGCTGCCGAAAGCCATAAGGTTCCCTGGGCGAAAAAA
>SXGT01776282.1_pt1 | contig 12554 bp, 10 predicted proteins | sample 3176221 | NCBI WGS metagenome assembly SXGT01 (sample SAMN11356862, study PRJNA531348) | freshwater metagenome | isolation source: freshwater sample F1-120 | place: China: Fuxian Lake, Yuxi | collected 2017-12-25
CATGCGCACGGGGTCGGTGGTACGACCAAACTCGGAGTCGACCGAGTTGAGTGCCTGCTCAGCCTCTTCCTCGGCTTCGTCGGCATCGACGGGTGCAGCACTCTGTTCGGCCAGCAGGATTTCTTCCGGTGCCGGGGCATGGTCATAGACCTGAATGCCCATATCGCTGAAGGTGGTGATGATCGACTCGATCTGCTCGGCATCAACGATATCATCCGGCAGATGGTCGTTGATCTCGGCATAGGTCAGGTAACCCCGTTCCTTGCCGAGGGTGATCAGGCTTTTCAGACGGGTACGGCGCGCTTCAAGATCGATCGTGGCCGGTTGTGAGAGTTCGAGCGCTGCGAGCATTTGCTTGTCGCGCAATTTTTTAGCGGCCTTGGCCGACAAGGGCTTGGCTGGCGCCGCGTTTTCCTCGGCAGCGGGTGCCGGAGTTGACTCTATGGGTGGCATATTGGCAGCGACGACCTTTTCGGGTTTGATGCTCGGCTTGCCGGCCTTGGCCGGCTCGGTTGTAACAACGGGTTTCGCCGCCGCACTGACTGGCGCCTTGACAGGCGCGGGCTTGGCCTTCACCGCCGGCTTCGATGCAGGCTTGGCGGCCACCTTGGCGACCGGTTTTGCAACCGCTTTGGCGGGCGCCTTGGCCACTGGCTTTGCAACCGGCTTTGGCGCTGGCTTAGTCGCTGATTTTTGGGCGACTTTCACGGTGGGCTTGCGGGAAGCTGCCGTTGCTTTGGCAGCGGGCTTGGCGGTTGACTTGGTCATGGGCTCGACTCGAAATTCGGCGAAACGTTAAATTATATATGATTTATCAAGCTTTTTTACGTGCGAGCAGGCTGGCCAGCGTCTGTCGCTCCGCGGTACTCAGGGTACCGGCACGCGCTTGCGCGGTCAGGACATCGACTTGGCGCTGCAAGGAAAGCTGGTGCAGGCGCCGGATGGCATCGAGGAATACCTCTTCCTGCTCTCCTTCATCCTCCGCTTCTCGCTCGGCCTGGCTCGCCAGACCGGCAATCAGGTCGGCATGCGGGCTGCCGCGGAAGTGCTCCATCAACAAGCCGAGATTGCCTGCGGGCAGAGACACCTGATCGATGGCTTCGGCCACAGCGAGGAGTGCAACGCCTTCGGCACTGTCCTGAGAGATCAGGTCGAGCGGCAGACGTGCCGCTCGCTCGGGGCGACGCAAGACGGTCATCAGCAGGATGCGTTCGAGCGCATTGGGCGCGGGGTGAAGACGCGCTCGTGGCGGGGCAGGGCGGCCGCGCGCCTGCGGCTTGAGGCCGCATTGCGATTCAACTTCACCCGGCGTCATGGCTGCCGCTTCGGCCACGGCACGTGTCAGTTGCAGACGGAGCACCGGCGCGGCCAGTTTGGTCAGGTACGGTTTGGCCTCGTGCACGAGGCGCGCGCGTCCTTCTGCCGTGGCAAGATCAAGATCGGCCTTCAATTCGCGCATCAGAAATTCGGTCAGCGTGGTCGGCTGGGCCGCCAGGCGACGAAAAGCCTCAGCGCCTTCGGCCCGGACAAAGCTGTCCGGATCATGCTCGGCTGACAGGAACAGGAAGCCCACCAACTTGTCGTCAGCCAGCAGTTCCAGACTGGATTCCAGCGCACGCCAGGCCGCCTTGCGACCGGCCTTGTCACCATCGAAACAGAACACCACCTGACTGGCCTGACGCAACAGCTTGCGCACGTGATTCGGCGTGGTTGCCGTTCCCAGCGTCGCCACGGCATTGCCGATGCCGTACTGGGCCAGCGCCACCACATCCATATAACCTTCCACGACGATGATGCGGTCGTCGTCGCGAATAGCTTGGCGCGCCTGCGGCAGGCCGTAAAGCTCCTCGCCCTTGTGGAATAGCACCGTTTCCGGCGAGTTCAGGTATTTCGGTTCCCCTGCACCCAGCACGCGCCCGCCAAAACCGATGACGTTGCTGCGCTGGTCGAGGATCGGAAACATGATGCGATCCCGGAAGCGGTCGTAACGCCGCCCCTGTTCGCTGTCGATGACAAGGCCACATTCGGCCAGCACCGGACCGGCATAATCATCAAAGACGCGCTGCAGTCCCTGCCATTCATCCGGCGCATAGCCAAGGCCATAACGTGCCGCGATTTCGCCCGTCAACCCTCTGCTTTTGAGGTAATCAATGGCCTTGGGCGAAGCTTTTAGTTGCTCCTTGTAGAAGCGCGCTGCCTGCCCCATGCGCTCGGTCAGCGGCTGCTGCTTGGCTTTTTCCTGAGAGCGGGCGCTGACTTCCTGCGGAACTGCCAACCCCAGATGACCGGCCAGATCCTCGACGGCCTCGACAAAACCCAAGCCGGCATATTGCATGACAAAGCTGATGGCGCTGCCATGCGCGCCACAACCGAAGCAGTGATAGAACTGCTTGGACGGGCTGACCGTAAAGGATGGGGTCTTCTCGGAATGGAAGGGGCAGCAGGCCTGATAGTTGGCGCCCGCTTTCTTGAGCGCGATGTGGCGCTCGACGACGTCGACGATGTCGACGCGCGAAAGCAGTTCCTGAACGAATGAGTCGGGGATCACGGCGTGGCTATGCGCCGGTCAGACTAGCCTTTACGAGCTTGGACACTTCGCCCATGTCGGCACGGCCGGCCAGTTGCGGCTTGACCAACCCGATGACCTTGCCCATGTCGGCCGGCCCCTTGGCACCAGAATCTGCGACTGCTTTAGCAACAATCGCGGCCACCTCGTCGGCACTCATGGCCTGCGGCATATAAGCCGACAGCACCCCTACTTCGAACTTCTCGGCATCGGCCAGATCCTGACGTTGCGCCGCTTCATACTGGGTAATCGAATCCTTGCGCTGCTTCAGCATCTTTTCGATAACCGCGATCACGGCGGCATCGTCAAGCTCGATGCGCTCATCCACTTCCTTTTGCTTGATGGCCGCCAGCAGCAGGCGAATGGCACCGAGGCGCGCCGTTTCCTTCGCCTTCATGGCGGACTTCATATCGTCGGTAATGCGGGCTTTCAGGGACATTTTTATCCTCCAAAATTTGAAACGACAAAACCGCCCGCGGCTAGCACCGGGGCGGTGTCCTCTACTGGCGCCTGCGTCAGCAGGCAACCAGAGAAATCAATACATCTTGGGCGGCAGGAGCTGGCTGCGGATGCGCTTGTGATGGCGCTTGACGGCAGCGGCGAGCTTGCGCTTGCGCTCGGAAGTGGGCTTCTCATAGAACTCGCGCGAACGAAGTTCGGTGAGCGTGCCAGCCTTTTCGATGGTGCGCTTGAAGCGACGAATGGCGACCTCGAAGGGCTCGTTTTCCTTGACGCGAATACCAGGCATGCGAATTTCCTAGACTTGATTGGATGAAAGGGGGCGAATTCTAGCCATTTCACGGCGCTTGTCAAAGTAAAATTTCACGATGCTGGTACTGGGTATCGAATCCTCCTGCGACGAAACGGGCCTCGCCCTCTACGACACCGAGCGTGGTCTGAGGTCGCATGCCGTCCACACACAGGTAGCGATGCACGAAGCTTATGGCGGAGTGGTGCCCGAACTGGCTTCGCGCGACCATATCCGTCGGCTGATTCCCCTGCTGGAAAAAGTGCTGACCGAGGCCAGCGCAACACGCAGGGACATTGAGGCCATTGGCTACACCGCCGGGCCCGGACTCGCCGGCGCGCTACTGGTCGGGGCGAGCTTTGCCGAGGCACTGGCACTGGCCCTCGATATTCCGGCCCTGCCGATCCACCACCTTGAAGGCCACCTGCTTTCCCCGCTGCTCTCCAAGGAGCCCGCAACTTTTCCCTTCATCGCCCTGCTGGTGTCTGGTGGCCACACACAGCTCATGTGTGTCACGCAAGTGGGCACTTACGAGCTTATGGGCGAATCGCTTGACGATGCCGCCGGCGAGGCTTTTGACAAGACCGCACAACTGCTGGGGCTCGGCTATCCCGGCGGGCCGGCACTGGCGAAACTGGCTGATCAAGGCAACCTAGGAAAGTTCAAACTACCACGCCCGATGCTGAACAGCGGCGATTTCATGTTCAGCTTTTCCGGCCTCAAAACCGCCGTATTGACGGTTGTGCGTGAGCGCACACTGACCGAACAGGACAAGGCTGATCTGGCTGCCGAGTTTCAGGAAGCGGCCACCGAAGTGGTCGCCACCAAGGCCCTCGCGGCCTGTCGCCAGCGTCGACTGACCACGCTGGTCGTCGCCGGTGGCGTCGGCGCCAACCAGCGCCTGCGCCAGCGACTGGATGAGGCAGGCAGCAAACGCGGGGTGCGGGTCTGTTATCCGGAAATGGCGCTGTGCACCGACAACGGCGCAATGATCGCCTTCGCTGCCGCGCAACGCCTGCTGACCGGCAATAGTGAAATGACAAACCGCAACGGCGCGTTTGCGATCAAACCCCGTTGGCCGTTGGCGACGATCTAGGCCTTCTTCTTGCCGATCCGGCCTTCGGTGCCCGCGACAAGGCGCACGATATTGGCCTTGTGGCGCACGATCAGTAGCAGGCACATCACCCCAACGACGATCGACACCGCACCGATGCCGTGATTGCTCAAAGCCAGCGTCGGTGCCACGCAGGCCGCGATGATCGCCGCCAGGGATGAGTAACGCGTGACGACCGCCGTCACCAGCCAGGTCAGCGCGGTCAGCAGGGCAACCCAGCCGTCCAGCCCGATCAGTACGCCAATCGCGGTTGCCACGCCCTTGCCACCCTTGAACCTGAGAAATACCGGAAACAGGTGGCCGAGGAATGCCGCCAGTCCGGTAAAGGCAACTGCCGTCCCGTCAGCGCCGACTTTTGCAGCGAGGAACATCGCGATCCAGCCCTTGGCTGCATCGCCCAGCAAGGTCAGCGCAGCAGCAGCCTTGTTGCCGGTACGCAGTACGTTGGTCGCGCCCGGGTTGCCCGAGCCGAAGCTGCGCGGGTCGGCCAGGCCAAAGACTTTCGAGACGATCACCGCGAAGGGCAGCGAGCCGATCAGGTAGCCCAACGCTAAATAGGGTAGGTAAATAAACAGGGTTTCCATAGAATGGCCCGGATTGTAATTGAGGCCGCCCCATGGATTTCATCTTCATCGAGGACATGCGTGTCGAAGCGCATGTCGGCATTTATGACCGCGAGCGCGCCGCGCCGCAAACGCTGGACATCTCGCTCACCTTTGGCGTACCCGACGAGGCCGCACAGGATGACGATATCGCCAAGACGATCGACTACGCCGTCGTGATTGAGCGCATCCGCAGCGAACTCGCCGCGCGTCACTTCAACCTGCTTGAAACGCTGGGCGAATACGTCATCGGTCTGCTGCTCGACGAGTTTCGCGCGCCCTGGGGAAAAGTCTCCATCGCCAAAGTCGGCATCGCGCGTGGCGTCAAGCGCGTCGGCGTGCAGATCGAGCGGGCGCGAAACGATCCCCCCATACAGGGGGCGAGACTTACGCTGCCTGTACCAACAAACCCTTGAGATACTCCCCCTCGGGAAATGCGAGATCGACCGGATGGTCGGCAGCACCCTGCAGGCGCTTGACGATGCGCGCGTTTCTATTCATATCCCGTCCCGCATCGCAGGCCGCACCGGCAACAATCTTCTGGAACAGTTCGGCACCGATGCCACCGGAGCAAGAATAGGTCATCAACCATCCGCCCGGAGCGAGCAGCTTGAAGCCAAGCAGGTTGATGTCTTTATAGGCGCGGCTGGCGCGTTCGGCATGGCTGGCCGAAGGCGCGAACTTTGGTGGATCGAGGACGATCAGGTCAAAGGTTTCGCCGGCTGCTTTCAACTTGCGCAGTTCGTCGAAGACGTTGGCGCAGCGCCATTCAGCTTTTGCCGCATCCAGTCGGGGATTGAGTACGAGATTGGCCGCCGCACGGTCGAGTGCGGGTTGCGAACTGTCGATGGACAGCACACTGGCCGCGCCGCCTGCGAGGGCTTGGAGTGAAAATCCGCCGGTGTAGCAGAAGCAGTTGAGGATGCGCTTGCCCTGGCTCAGTTCGGCGAGCATCCGACGGTTATCGCGCTGATCAAGATAGAAACCGGTCTTGTGGCCGGCGACGATATCAACGGCCATGGTCACGCCATGCTCTTCGATGGTGATCTCGCTGGCGGGGGCCGCGCCGTGCAGCCAGCCGGTGGCCGGTTCCAGCCCTTCGAGGCCGCGCACTTCGGAATCGGAACGTTCATAGACGCGCGCACAGCCGGTCGCCTTCAGCAAGCCATCAACGATGGCGCTACGCCATTTCTCGGCGCCGGCACTGGTTAGCTGAACGACAACCGTATCACCGTACTGGTCGGCGATGACGCCGGGAAGGCCATCGGATTCGGCATGGATCAGGCGCAGCCCTTGCTGGCCGGTCAGTTCTGGCAATGTGTGCCGCCGTGCAACCGCCTCGGACACGCGGCGCTTGAAGAAGGCATGATCGATGGTCGCCTCGACATCGAAGCTCCAGACGCGTGCGCGGATTTTCGAGTGCGGTGAAAATGCGGCTTTCGCCAGCGGTTTGCCGTGCGCATCGACGACCGTCACGGTGTCGCCGGGCTTCGCGTGACCGCCGAGGTGCGCCACGGAAGTATCAAAAACCCACGGGTGACGCTTGAATAGCGAGCGCTCCTTGCCGGGGTGGAGAATCAGTTCAGCCATATCAATTTCCCTGTCGGATCAGAATGTCCTGGACCTGGGCCGGCGCGAAAGCGACATCCCAGCACCAGACCCCAAACCCGCCTTTTGCGTTCACCGCCTCGACCCAGGCGGCGAGCGCAGCGCGCTTGGCGCGATTCTGCTCGGAATCCTCGCCCTTGATCTCCAGCACCAGGGTCTTGCCGTTGGCGAGGCGGATCAGGAAGTCCGGCAGGTAACGCCGCCGCACGCCGTTCCACAGATAGACGATCTGAAAACCGAGATGATCGTTCTTGGCGTAGGCCAGCACGCGCCGATCCATTTCCAGCAGGTTCGCCGCCTGCTGCTCCCAGGCCGAATCGGCCAGCATGTGGCTGATCTGCGATTTTTGCGTGGCGTGACAGACCTTGGTCGTATACCACGTCCGCATGGCGCGCGTCGAGCCGAGGGGTTGCTCTTCATCGAACACCGGTTCGAGCCGTTCGCGATTCTGCTGTTCGACGTGGCGCATGAGATGCTGCACGATGCCATCGAGATTCAGGGCAATCAAAATGCGGCGGCGAGCTTCGTCCTGATGGAACAGGCTGGGAATGTCGAGCTTGTCCGTGGTCAGAAAGTGCTCGACCAGACGGATCAACTGCAGCGCCAGAAAATCGCGCTGCCCGGTAAAACCATCGACCGTTTGCTCAAAAGCCTTCTGCGCGGCACGAAAGATCAGGCGCTGCAGCCGGAAGCTCTCGGGCAGCAGTTCCAGATCGATGCGCGTCACCTTGCTCATGTCGGCCGCACCGCCCAACGCCGGGGCAATCTCGGCGACGATGGGCGTCTGCGCCGGGTCGAGCTGCAAGGGTGGCACCGCATCCCAGTCCACCACCAGCGTCGGGCGTGTCACCGTATCGACACGCAGCACATTCGGCCAGCGGATTTCCAGCGCGTTGCGCTCGGGCAGTGCCTCGATCTGCGTACTCGGTTTGGGCGGCGGCGGTGCCGTCCCGCCAGCGCCGACTTCCTGAAAGATCGACAGCGGCACGCCAAAGATGTTCACGTACTCCGGCTTGAACAGTCCATTCTCGTCAAGGTCGTGCGACACGCGCCGCAGGCCGCGGCCGATCACCTGCTCGCACAGCAGCTGCGAGGTAAAGGCGCGCAGGCCCATGATGTGAGTGACGTTTTTAGCGTCCCAGCCTTCGGACAGCATCGCCACCGAAATCACCTTCTGCACATCCTGACCGGCGCGACCGCGCTTGCCGACGTTATCAACAATCTCGCGAAGCAGCTCTTCCTTCGTCAGTCCGGCCAGCCGTTCCTTCACATTGGCAGGAATATCCGCTGCAGCGACGATGGCGCGCAGTTCCCCCTCGTAATCCTTGTCGCTGGCCGCCGTCTCACCCTGCTCGGCCTTGTCCAGCACCTTCGAGTCCACCCGCAGCGTCTTTTCCGGCGCATGGAGTTCCGGCCAGTGGGCATTACCCTGCTTGAAATAGTGCTCGATGCGCGCGGCGGTTTCGGTGCGATTGCACACCGTCAGCAGCACCGGAGGCGAGGTATGCCCCGCCGCCTGCCAATCGGCCAGCGCCGCGCGCCAATCGGCACCGAGCAGCGTGTAGGCATCCTGCACCAGCTTCGGCAGCGGCTCGTGCGCCTGCGCCCCGCGCCGGTTCAGATCGTCCGCCACCTCGTCGTCGCGGTAAAGGTGGTAGAGCTTGGAGCGTAGCGTCCTTGTATCCGGTAGCGCATCGTCACGCACCACCACACGCGGCGTTTTCACCAGCCCGGCCTCAATGGCGTCGTTGAGGCCGAAATCGGAGACGATCCAGCCAAACAAGCCGGCTTCCGCATTCGCCTTGCCGGTTGGTGCGAACGGCGTGGCCGACAAATCGAAGCAGCGCAGCAGCCCGCGTGTCTTGTGAAGCCGATCCAGCCCCTCGATCCAGCGCGTCGCCTCGTCCAGGTCGATGCCCGACTCAGCCGCCTGCTTCTTCGACAGCTTCACATCCGCCGGCACGCGCCAGGCGTGGTGCGCTTCGTCGTTGATGACCACCAGATTCTTGTGCGTCGCCAGCTTGCCGAGCACGCGGCGCGCATAGGCCTCGTCGCTTTCCTTGCCCTTCTTCACCACCGAACGCTCCGGCGGCGCCAGCGGCATCAAGGCATGCCAGTTGTCGATCAGGAGCTCGGCGCGGTTGACCTGCTGGCGCAGCGCCTCCGACGGGCACAGGCCGAATTCGTCATAGACGTTATCGACTTCGCCCGGATACAGCACGCGCAGCCGCTCCTTCACCGTCAGCCCCGGCGCAACGACGAAAATGACGCGCGAAAAATCCTTGCGCTTCGGATAGGCCAGCGCATTCGCCACCTGCCAGACGACGATCATGCCCATCACCAGCGTCTTGCCGGTACCGGTGGCCATCTTGCTGCACACGCGCTCCCACGGCCCACCGTCGCCGGGCAGGAATACGCCTTGCCTGAACTCGGGCGAACCTTCCACCCACCAGATCAGGGTCTCGACGGCTTCGAGCTGGCAGAAGTAGAACGGATGCACGCGCGCCGTGCGGTCGTACCAGTGTTCCAGCAGCCGACGCGAAATGGCCGTCGCGCCCGGATAGCCGGCCGCGCGCCAGGCATCCACCCGCCCGCGAATCTCGTTCACCTTATCCAGCGTCTCGCTGCGCCGCGTGTTGTTGCGGATGTCGAAAATCTCGTAGCTGGCCGGACGACGGCCAGCGGCTTCGACCAGCGCACCGCCGTTGCCCGGCTGCCAATGGCGCGTGGGGGCGGCGTAGGGAGAATTGAGGATCAGAGAATCAGTGGGCATCAGTGAACGTTGCGCAGCCGATCTTGCCAATAGCCAGGGCGACGCTTGTGGTGGGCGTAGGCGATCACGACAATCTCGTTCTCTACAGCGAGATATACCACGTCATAGGGGAAGTGCCGCAGTATGAAGCGGCGCGAGCGACGCCGCACCACCGGGGCTGCCTCTGGCTGTTCGACGATCCGGCGCTTTGCCCTTTCCACTTCCTGCCAGAACGCCTCGGCGGATTGCGGGCTGCGCTCTGCATACCAGGCAATTGCTTCTTCAAATTCTGCGCTCGCGGCCGGAAGCTGGCGCATCTTCATTTCGACAGGTACTTCTGCCGCATACGCTCCATGAAGACGTCGAAATCCTCTGCCACCGTCTCCCCTCGTTCGTATTCGTCGATACGCCGCTCGCATTCCTCGGCCCAGGCTGCTTCCCACTCGGCGTCGGGAATAGCCGCCTCAGCATAGAGCAGGTCGGCGAGTTCGATGCGCTCATCGGCAGAGAGCTTCTTGGCTTCATTGAACAGCTCATTCACATGTGCATTCATCTCTCAATCCTCCAGATTCACAATCCGTAACGACTCAATCCCCCGGTCGTCCACGATCTTCACCGCCACCTTTTTATTATCCCCCGCTGCGAAGGGCAGCGACACCGTGCCGTGAAACGCATCCAGCGCATCCTCATCCAATTCGGCGCGGATGTCCTTCTTCAGCTTTTCCCAGCCCTCACCCTTGCCGGCCAGCGGGAAGAACACCTGATGCGGGAACAGCGAGCGCTCGTCGTAGTCGGTGTCGAGCGACCACATGGCGATGCGGCCCTTGCCGCCCGAGACCAGTTCGCCCTTGGCGGTATCGAAATAGTCGAAGCCGTTGACCTCGACTTCGTACAGGCCGTCCTTGCGCTTGCGCACCGCCACGTCGGGCTGGCCCATCAGCCAGAAGCTCTGGTTGCTTGACCGCGCTTTCTTCAGGTCGTCGGTCAGCAGATCGGTGTTCATCTGCGCCTTGAGCGCCGTGATGCCTTTCAGGTGGTCAATGTCCTTGGCTGCCTCAGGATCGAAAGTGAAGGCGCAGAAGACGATCATCTTCGGCAGCGGGAACAGGTTGCCGGCCTCTTCCAGCGCATTGGTCACGGCACGTTGTTCCAGCGCCGCGTGTTCGGGGCCGAAATGGACGACAACGCGCAGGCCGTCTTCGGTATGGCCGGTGCAATGCAGATACTTCGTGCCGGGCAGGGTTTCCAGTTCGGCGAACTTGAGGATTTGCCCGCCCTTGCCGCGAATACCGGTTTTCAGCAGTTCGTCGCGCCACTGGTGCTGGCGGGAGGATTCGCCGGAGCGGGCGATGCTGGCATCCGCTGCCATATCGCCGTCCTGCCAGCGCCGACTTTCATCGTCCAGCGCCTGCACGGTCGGAAACGGCACCGCCTCCACCGAAAACGGCCCGGTGATGCGCAGCTTGTTTTTCGATTTCGCCGGCTGGTCATAGAGTGTTTCCTGATCGGCATGGTCGGCGATGGAGCGATCCATCGCTTTTTGCATCGCCTGTCGCGCGGCATGGAAGGCCTCGAAAGCCGGGCGGGCTTTTTCATCGGCACCCGCCGGAAAGTCGAACGGCACTTCCCATTCCTTGGCGTCCGCTTTCAGCGCCTTGTTCAGTTCATGCAACGCCGCCTCGATGGCCGGATGCATGCGCTCGTAAATCGCGTCGATGTCCGGGTTGTTGGCGATGGACTTGAGCGTGACATGCGGCACCGTCTTCCAGATAAACCCGCCGCGCAGCCCTTCGTGCGGATAGCGCAACTCGAAGTAGTCGTAGCTCGAGGTCATCAGCCGCTGCTTCGCCAACGTCACCGCCACGCGCGAGGTATCGCAAGTCATCCAGCGCCGGCCCCACTTCTCCGCCACATAGGCCGTGGTCCCCGAACCGCAGGTCGGATCAAGCACGAGGTCGCCGGGGTCGGTGGTCATCAGGAGGCAGCGTTCGATGATTTTTTGGCTTGTTTGAACGACATACACCTTATCCATTCCACTGCCCGATTGAGTGTCTGCCCAAAAATTGGTTATTGGTATTGCGGGGAAATCATCTAGATAGCGCACATACGTTGCATTGTTGCCCTGCTTGGCTATACGCCCAGCCTTTACAAGCCGATCCATTCCGACCGATGTCGCAGTCCAGCCACGATTGGCTGTGGGAAAGAAGTCTTCACCGTTAAGCCGAACCGGAAAGTGCATTGCCGAACCTTCGCCAGAAGGACGACCTTCACGCTGACTCGTGGCAAGCTGGTATCTAAACGGCCGAACATCAGAAGAAATGGCAGTTGCACCTGAAAGCTCTGCGGCAGCTAGGCGTCGGGTTGCACCACTTGCAAGTCGGGCCGATGTGTAGGCATCTGATCCGTCATCCCCCATTGCTCGCTCTCGGAACAAGGTACGAAACTTGAGGCGCACGGGATCTTTTGCATACCAGATAATGAAGTCAGTTGTGCCCGGCAGATAAAGTGAGGTTTGACCTGCGGTCTTCTTGAAGGTGATAACACTTACGAAGTTCTGTGCACCAAACACGTCGTCCAGTATTTCCCGAACGTGATGCAGGTTTTCGTCCCCAATCTGCACAAACACGCTGCCGCTCTCGCTCAACAACTCCTTCGCCAGCAGCAGCCGGTCGCGCAGGTAGGTCAAATACGAGTGAATCCCCAGCTCCCAGGTATCGCGAAACGCCTTGATCATTTCCGGCTCTTGGGTCAGGTCTTCGTCCTTGCGGTCCTTGACGTCGCGCTTGTTCACGAAGGGCTGGAAGTTGGAGCCGTATTTGATGCCGTAGGGCGGGTCGAGGTAGATCATTTGCACCTGCCCGGCCATGCCTTCCTTTTGCAGCAGGGAGTTCATCACCAGCAGGGAATCGCCGGCAACTAAGCGGTTGCTCCAGCCCTTGTCGTGCTTATAGAAGTCGATGGCGTCGCGCAGCGGCAGGTTTTCGAAGGGGGCGTCGAACAGGCCCGGCTGCATGGCCTTCTGCTGCGCGGCTTTGGCGCCTTTCGCCTTGTCCTTCGCCGTCTCGCCAGCGCCGACTTTCTTGCGCAGGGCCGAAAGGATGCTGGCCGGGTCGATGCGCTCATGCACATGCAGGCTGACGGTGTCGACCGCAAAACTGGTGCGC
>SXGT01872351.1_pt1 | contig 12552 bp, 9 predicted proteins | sample 3176221 | NCBI WGS metagenome assembly SXGT01 (sample SAMN11356862, study PRJNA531348) | freshwater metagenome | isolation source: freshwater sample F1-120 | place: China: Fuxian Lake, Yuxi | collected 2017-12-25
AATGTTATAGGTGAAGAAGTGTTGTCAAAAAATCTCAACTCGGGAAGCAATACAATTCAATTAAATGTTTCGGGTTTTTCTTCTGGAATTTATTTTATTCAGTCGGGAAGACAGGCGGAGAAATTTGTGAAGCAGTAATCAAAGGCATACCACTCAGACTGAGGATTTTTTCTCTGTGCCTCCGTGCCTCTGTGGTAAAAACCCCTATGAGTGGTACCCGCTTTTCATTTTATCTATTTTTGGCCCTATAAATTTCAGTAATAAGTAACACCCCATGAACAAAACCCGCCTTGAAGCTTTCAGCGATGGAGTAATAGCCATTATCATCACCATTATGGTATTGGAAATAAAAATACCACATGAGGCAACGCTTCATGCTTTGCTTGAGCTCACTCCCGTTTTCATCAGCTATGTGCTGAGTTTTCTTACGCTAGCTATCTATTTGGGCAACCATCACCACCTCTTGCATACAGTGCGCCATGTAACTCCTAAAATCATCTGGGCAAATATGGGTTTGCTGTTCTCTCTTTCGCTCATTCCCTTCACTACCGGCTGGATGGGTGAAAACCATTTTGCCGAACTCACAGTTGCACTCTATGCCGTTAACCATTTATTTTGCGGTTTTATGGCTTTTCTCCTGCAAGAGGCTATTATTGCCCACCTCCCCGAAAAAAACAAATTGATGGAGGCCATTCTCAAGTCAAAAAAGAAAGCCATGCTATCGGTGGTAGCCCATTTAGTTGCCATTCCTGTTGCATTTTATTATCCCATTGTATCGACTGCTCTCATCGGTATCTCTGCTATCATGTGGACTATACCCGATAAATACGTGGAGCGCGCGCTGATGGAAACAGAAGAGTAAAAGAAACCGACTACCTTCCTTTTCTCAAGGAGAGGGTCAGGGGGTGGTCAAAAAACCTATTTTTACCCAACAAAACCCGATGAAAAAAGTCCTCCTCATTCTCCTTACCATTCTGCTGCTGCTTGCAGCCGTTCTACTGTTCAATACTTTATCCTTTTATACAAAGCAAATAAAAGCAGAAGCTGTTCCGCTTTACAAAACCGATGATGCAGTTATACAGCGTTTGAGCAGGGCCATACAATTCAAAACTGTATCGTATCAGGATTCAGGAAAAATGGACACCACCGCTTTCATGGGCTTGCATCGTTTTCTTCAGCAATCTTTTCCTTTAGTTGATTCCCTTTTAACGCTTGAAAAAATAAATACCTACAGTTTGTTATACAAATGGCAGGGCAGTAATCCCGGATTGAAACCGATATTGCTTATGGCGCATCAGGATGTGGTACCCGTTGACCCTGTTACGCTTTCCGGCTGGGCGCATCCGCCTTTTGAAGGAGTAGTTAAAGATGGTTTTGTTTTCGGTCGCGGTGCCTTGGATATAAAGAGCGGCATCATGGGTGAAATGGAAGCTGTAGAATATTTATTGCACGAAGGTTTTAAACCCGAGCGTACTGTTTACCTTGCCTACGGACATGATGAAGAAATAGGAGGGAGGCAGGGCGCACTTCAGATTGCAAACTATCTGCAACAACAAAATGTGGAACTGGAATATGTGTTGGATGAAGGCGGTTCCATCATCAGCGGAATAGTTCCCGGAGTAGAAAAACCGGTTGCCATTATCGGTATTGCCGAGAAGGGTTATGTTAGTTTAGAACTGAGTGTGGAGGAAGAAGGCGGACACAGTTCCATGCCGCCAAAACAAAGTGCAATCGGTATTTTAAGCGCAGCCATTACAAAACTGGAAACACACCCGTTTCCTAATCAAATGAACGGAGTTGGCGCAGTGCTTTTTGATTATGTAGGACCTGAAATGGATTTTGGAATGCGCCTTGTTTTTGCCAACCGTTGGTTGTTTGGTCCTGTTATTGAAAGTCAGCTCGACAAGAAGAATTCCACGCGCGCATCCATGCATACAACTACCGCAGCTACTATTTTCAAAAGCGGTGAAAAAGAAAATGTGCTTCCTATTAAAGCATATGCTGTTGTCAATTTCCGCATCATGCCGGGCGACAGTGCGCAAGGTGTTATAGATTATGTGAAAAGAGTTATCAATGACCAACGTATAAAAGTAGGAACCACCAGTCAGCAGCCCGATGAGCCATCTGGGGTGTCAGATCTCAGCTCCCCCGCGTTTGGTGTTATCCATAAAACAACAGCAGAAATTTTTCCGGATGTATTGGTAGCGCCTTATTTAGTATTGGGAGCAACCGATTCAAAACATTACAAGAACATCACCAAAAATATTTTCCGCTTTGAACCAACACGTCTGGATGATGCAGACCTCAAACGTATTCACGGAACAGACGAACGTATTTCTATTGAGAGTTATAAAGAAACCATCAGCTTTTATATTCAGTTAATTAAGAATTCTAATCCATGAAACAGTTATTAATTTTTCTTCCTCTTGTGTTTATTCTTTCCTGTAAAGAACAAGCTAAACAAGCTGAAACAACTACAACAGCAACCACACAAGCCGGCTGGACAAAGCCTGCTATTTATTCGCTTGACGCACCCACTACTTATTATGATGATCTGGAAGACACAGATTTTTCAGACTACTCAAAATTGATTTACGAGATTTTTGAGCAGGTGTATGCCGGCAATTTGCAGGCCTACAATTTTATGGATGGCTCGCCTTTAAGCATTGATGATGTAAAAAAAGCTTCCAATTTTACAGATACAGTTTATGTTGAAAATCCGGAGACCGAAGTATTGGAAACCAAAATAGTTCAGAACGAACTGGACAAAAACATCATTTCAATTAAGTTGAAAGAGACCTGGCATTTCAACAAAGAAACACTTCAGTTGGAGAAGCGTGTGTTAGGCGCAGCACCCCGCATGGCAGTTATTGAACCCGAAACCGGACAGATTAAAGGTTACACTCCGATCTTCTGGGTGTTCTTTGATAAGCAAGCTGAAGAGCAATTTAAAAAGCAAGTTAATTAATGAAACATTTCATTTTCTGCTTTTTTGTTTTTGTTTCCTGTTTTAGTGTAGCTCAGAATTCTTTCAAAGTAATTCCCCTCGGTGTAAAAGGCGGTCTTGACGAAAGCAACCTCTCTGCCTACCTGGTCGCACCTGAAGGTTCCGATACCTATGTTTGCCTGGATGCCGGAACTATTTACAACGGTGTTGAAAAAGCAATTGCTACAAAAGCAGTTAAAGGCGATGTACAATCGTTTTTAAAAAACAATATCAAAGCCTACTTAATTTCTCATGCCCATCTTGATCATATTTCAGGTCTTGTTCTCAATTCCGTAGATGATACCACCAAGAATATTTACGGACTTCCCTTCACCCTCGACTACTTGCAGAAACATTATTTCAACTGGAAGAGCTGGCCTAACTTTGGCAGCGATGGTGACAGCCCTGCGTTAAAAAAGTATCAGTACAAGTTTCTGGCTCCCGGTGCCGAAACTAAAATTGAGAACACTGCACTTTCAGCAAAAACATTTCCGTTAAGTCACTCAACACCTTATCAGAGTTCTGCATTTTTACTGCGTAACAATGATAACTACATTTTATACTTTGGTGACACCGGTACAGATAAATTGGAGAAATCCAATCGTATGGAAAGTGTATGGAAAGAGATTGCGCCTTTAATGAAAGAGAAAAAACTGAAAGCAATTTTTCTTGAAGTTTCTTATCCGGATGAGCAACCTGATAATAAACTCTTTGGACACCTTACACCCAAATGGCTGATGCACGAAATGGAAGTACTTGCAAAACTTGCCGGGAAAGATGCTTTGAAAGAGTTGAATGTGATTATCACGCACATAAAGCCAACAGGTAATAATGATGAAACGATTAAGAAACAAATAAGCGAACAGAATAAGTACAAGCTGAATTTTATTTTTGCAGAGCAAGGGGTGTTGTATAATTTTTAAAAACAAACCGAATGAAGAAACTGCTACTCTTATTAATTACCAATTGTCAATTATCAATTTTCAATTGTTCTGCGCAAGTAACGCTCAGCATCACAGACTTTGGCGCAGTGAATGATGGAACAACGCTTAATACCACAGCCATACAAGATGCTATTGACAGTTGTTTCAACGCAGGCGGTGGAGAAGTGCATGTTCCCGAAGGAGGAACTTTTCTGAGCGGAACTATTTTTCTTAAAAGTAATGTGTTGTTATATCTCGATAGTGCAGCCATTTTAAAAGGCAGCGGCAATCCTGCTCACTATCCCGAAATTGAATCGCAGGTGCAAGGCATGGCTGACGACTATCGCAAACGTTCACTGATATATGCAGAAGGCGAAAACAACATCGGCATAGTTGGTAAAGGCACATTAGATGGCAATAGTTTTGCCTCGGCATTTATTATTAATTCAAGTCAACGCGCTTTTGGCGTGCGTTTTATATCCTGCGTTAATGTGCGCTATGAAGACGTAAACATGAAAAATTCTTCCTTCTGGATGATGCATAATTTAAATTGCGACACCTTGTTAATGTCAGGTTTAAAGATTAATAATTCAGGTGTTGGAAATAATGACGGAATTGCTTTTGACGGTTGTCGCTATGTGCGCATTCACGATTGCACGGTTGAAAGTTTTGATGATGCCATGGTAATGAAAACAACCAGCACTCATAATCTTTACGATGTGGAAGTATATAATTGCACATTTTCAAGTCTTGCACGCGTAATTAAAATCGGAACTGAAACCGTGGGCGATGTCAATAAAGTTCACATACATGATTGCGTTGTTACAGAAGGAGGATTAGGTCAGCCGGGCGAGATTGGAATTAATGTTGCAAGCATTGACGGTGCACATATCGACAGTGTGCTGATTGAAAACATCACCGTTTCAGGCGTGCAGGTTCCTATTGTGGTGCGGCTTGGCGACAGCAACCGACAGTATGTTGATTCACTACCTCCGCTACCTGCAGGAACATTTAAAAACCTTGTATTGCGCAATATTTCAGGAGAAGGACTAAATAATCTTCCATGTCATTTTAGCGGAATTCCGGGACATAGTTTAGAAAATGTTCGTCTCGAAAATATTTCGTTTACAGTTCCCGGGGGATCTGCTGCAGTAGATTCTAATTATGTAATTCCCGAAAATATTGAAGAACGTCCCGAAATGGATTTATTCGGCAATACGCTCCCTGCTTACGGAATTTATTTTCGTCACGTAAACGGATTAACATTAGACAGTGTTTGTTTTTCACCACAGCAGAGTGATGCGCGCGCCATGATATGGATTGACGATGTACAAACTATGAACTTCAATGATGTTTGCCAGTCGCCTGTGTTTGGTGCTATTGAAGACAACAACTTACAGAATTCTGTACAATTAATTTATGATGTACAGAATTCATTATTGCAAATAAAAAATGCTGAGCAAGGAAAGTTCAACATTTATGGAATTGACGGAAGATTACTTTTGTCGGAAGAAGTAAATTCATCAGAAGCTTTTTATAATTGCGCTGCATTTCCATTTGCATGGAAGCTTGAAGCAGTAAAAGGAAATTTGAGAACAGGAAAAATCTGGATAAAAAACTAAACGAATAAAACTATGTACGGAGAACTTAAAACTCATCTTGAAAAAGAAATACAAAACATCCACAATTCAGGATTATTTAAAAAAGAAAGAGTAATAGAATCGGCTCAGGGTGCTGAAATCAGCGTGGGCGGAAAAACGGTGATTAATTTCTGTGCAAATAATTACCTCGGACTTTCAAGTCACCCGAAAGTTGTTCAGGCAGCAAAAGATGTTTTAGATACACGAGGTTTCGGAATGTCTTCTGTGCGCTTTATCTGCGGCACGCAGGATATTCACAAAACATTAGAAAAAAAGATTTCTGATTTTCTTGGAACCGAAGACACTATATTATATGCAGCAGCATTTGATGCAAACGGTGGAGTATTTGAACCACTGTTTGGTGAAGAAGATGCTATCATTTCTGATGAATTGAATCATGCTTCCATTATTGATGGTGTACGTTTGTGCAAGGCACAACGCTATCGTTACAAGAACAACGACATGGCTGACCTGGAAGCACAATTAAAACAGGCACAGTCACAACGCTTCAGAATCATTGTTACGGATGGAGCTTTCTCCATGGATGGTTTTTTAGCAAAGCTGGATGAGATTTGTGTTCTTGCCGAAAAGTACAATGCCTTGGTAATGGTGGATGACAGCCACTGCACAGGCTTTGTTGGTAAAACAGGAAGAGGAACACACGAGCATTGTGGTGTAATAGGTAAGGTAGATATCATCACCGGAACATTGGGTAAAGCTTTGGGCGGTGCGATGGGAGGCTTTACTTCGGGAAGAAAAGAGATTATTGAAATGCTGCGTCAGCGTTCACGACCGTATTTGTTCTCCAACTCATTAGCTCCTTCCATTGTTGGTGCAGCTACCGCAGTTTTTGATTTGCTGAGTGAAACAACTGCCTTGCGCGACAAGCTGATGGACAACACTGCGTACTTCCGTAAAGCCATGACAGCAGCAGGTTTCAATATACGCGAAGGAATTCATCCGATTGTTCCTATCATGTTGTATGATGCAAAAATTGCACAGGTCTTTGCCGATAAATTATTGGCAGAAGGAATTTACGTGATTGGTTTCTTCTTCCCTGTTGTACCTAAAGAAAAAGCCCGTATCCGTGTTCAGATTTCGGCAGGGCACGAAAGAGAACATTTAGATAAAGCGATTGCTGCGTTTACAAAAGTGGGCAAAGAGTTGGGAGTGTTGAAATAGATTTTACTTCCGTTCAGCAGTATAGGCTGAATGATAAACTCTGAAACTGCTGATTACTTCATTGTCTTCGTCAATGAGGCTTAACGTTACATAGTTGTTTTCAATAATGTCCACTCTGCCAAAAGCATTTTTGAAATTCAGATTTCCGATTCCATTACCGCCCTGGTTCCATATTTCGTCTCCTATATCATACATCATAGTTCCTTTACCCACTAAATTCAGGAAATAAGCAAGGTAAGTTCCGGTAACGCTCATGCCACTTGCATTCATTTCAGGCAAACCTGCGTTTGCTCCATCATCCATCAAATTATGGTGGGTATCACCACTGATGACGATTACATCTTTAATATTTTCCTGTTTAATAAAGTTTAAAAAATCTTCCTGCTCTTTTGGATAACCCGCAAAATAAGAAGCAAAGCCTGTTGCCATGTGAAATCCATTGTAACCTTTCGCCTGTATTTTCTGAATCTTCATTCCCTTGTCTATCAGTTTGCGCAAAGCTTTATTGAAAGGTGCACCACTGACAATAAATTTCCAATCAGCTGTTGAATTTTTTAAACCGCTTTTCAGCCATTGCATTTGTTTTTCTCCAAACAATGTTACACTGTCTTTAGGCGAAAATGACCATTTGTTTTTCTTTTCATTATAGCTGAAGTTAGCTGCCAGTGCGTCTTCATGTGCCGAGCAGCGGTCAACAAAAAAGAACTCAGCATTACCGAATGTAAAGCTGTGATAAACCCCTTCTGAAGTATCTGCCATGGTATAACCGGGAAAAAATTCGGTGTAACCTTTTATCACATTTCTACGCCATGAAGTTGGAAATGAATCAATAATAAATTTGTGTTCTACCTTTCCTTTGAAACTGCTTTTGATATTATTCTTATTGTATCTGCCACCATTGCCTCCCACATAATCATTATCGTCATAGATGTAATCAATAGGAATGGAATACAACATTTCTTTCATCACTTTTTCGTCATAACGTCTGCGGTACGAATAAGCAACCTTTGAGTAATCAGCAGAATAATCAGGTGAAATCTGGTAATCAGGATAGGTAAAATCTCCTGTGTGCAGCAGGAAGCGCGGATTCTGTTTTGGTATAACATCAAACACTTTCATGTTCTCTGTTTCCTGGCAGGAGCCTGTAACGAAAGTGTAATTTCCTCTTTTACCGGTTTCAGGAAAGGTTGTGAAACTGCCCTGAATGCTGTCTTTCTTCTCGCCAATCAGGAAGGAATAAAAATATTTAGTGTCCGGTTTTAAGCCAAAGAAATCAACAATAGTTGTATTGAATTTTTCTTTAGTGGTGAAACCTTTAAAAGATTTAGTATTGCTCTCACCTCCATTTTCTGAAAGAAGAACAATAATGGATTGAGGCTGTTCCGTGCAGATATACATCCTCGCACCCGAGGGAGTTACGCCACCGATTGCCGGACCATTAATAATAAACTGGCTCTTTGCAGAAAAAGTAAAAAGAGTGAGAAAAAGAAAAAGTAAACTATTTCTTATCAAGCTGAATTCCTAGTTCTTTCAGTTGCTCAGGGTTTATTGTTGAAGGTGAATCTATCATCATATCACGTCCTGAATTATTTTTTGGGAAAGCAATAAAATCACGAATAGAATCGGATCCACCAAACAAAGAGCAAAGCCTGTCGAAACCAAAGGCAATACCACCGTGCGGAGGCGCACCGAACTCAAATGCATTCATCAGAAAACCGAATTGGTATTGTGCATCTTCTTTAGTGAAACCAAGCACTTCAAACATTTTTGCCTGTAAGTCTTTGTTATGGATTCTTATAGAACCACCGCCAACTTCAACACCATTAATTACCATGTCGTATGCATTGGCACGTATTTTTCCCGGGTCAGAATCAAGTAATGAAATATCTTCCGGCTTAGGTGAAGTAAACGGATGGTGCATCGCGTGCCAGCGGTTTGTTTCTTCACTCCATTCCAATAATGGAAAGTCAACAACCCACAATGGAGAAAATACATCTTTATCACGAAACCCAAGTCTGCTGCCCATTTCCAAACGTAATTCGCTCAGTGCTTTTCTAGTTTTTGATTCTACTCCGCCAAGAACAAGAATTAAATCTCCGGGCTGTGCATTAAATGCTGCTGCCCATTTCTTCAATTCTTCTTCATTGTAAAATTTATCAACTGAAGATTTCAAAGTTCCGTCAGCATTATAGCGCAGGTAAATTAATCCACCGGCACCAAGTTGCGGACGTTTTACAAATTCTGTCAGTTCGTCTAATTGCTTGCGGGTATATTCTGAGCAACCTTTGGCACAAATGCCTAACACTGTTTCGGCATCATCAAAAATTTTGAAACTTTTTCCTTTTACTAACTCTGTCAGTTCTACAAACTTCATTTCAAAACGTGTATCAGGCTTGTCATTACCATAATATTTCATGGCATCAGCATAGGTCATGTGCGGTAATGATTCTATCTCAACACCTTTTACTTTTTTAAAAAGATTTTTTACCAATCCTTCAAATGTATTCAGAATATCTTCCTGTTCCACAAAACTCATTTCGCAGTCTATCTGCGTGAACTCAGGCTGACGGTCGGCTCGCAAATCTTCATCCCGGAAGCATTTTACAATTTGATAATATTTATCAAAACCACCTACCATTAAAATCTGCTTAAACGTTTGAGGTGATTGCGGCAATGCATAAAACTCACCTTGATTCATCCGCGAAGGCACAACAAAATCTCTGGCTCCTTCGGGCGTTGATTTAATAAGCACAGGCGTTTCCACTTCAAGAAAACCTTGTAAGTCAAGATAATTTCGTGTTTCAATTGCCATGCGGTGTCGCAGTTCTAAATTCTTTCTCACGGCAGTTCTGCGTAAATCAAGGTAGCGGTATTTCATGCGCAGTTCATCTCCGCCATCGGTATTATCCTCAATTGTAAAAGGCGGGGTGATGGCTGCATTCAGCAATTCAATTATATCAACCACAATTTCAATTTCACCGGTTGGCATTTTCAGATTTTTACTGCTGCGCTCGGCAACTTTTCCTGTAATTTTTATTACAAATTCTCTTCCCAGTTTACGTGCTTCCAGACATAGAGTTGGATTGGTTTCCATATTGAAAGCCAATTGCGTTAATCCATATCGGTCGCGCAAATCAATAAAGGTCATTCCGCCCAAATCGCGTGAGCGTTGCACCCAGCCGGCAAGTTTTACTGTTTGTCCAACATTTGTAATCGTAAGTTCTCCGCAAGTATGTGTTCTGTGCATGTTCTGTTTTTAAAGAGGCAGCGAAATTAAGAAATCATCGGAAACGTATATAGATTGAAGAAAAACTTAGTGTATATTGGTGCACTATAGCGGTTAATCATATGAAACAATACTTTATTAACAAACAACAACAACTTCCTCTTGTAATTGAGCCGGATGGCGATAAATCAGCCGAAGGATTAAAAGAATACATCCGCAAAAATCACAAGGAATTGCTTGATAAAATGTATAAGCACGGAGCAATTCTATTTCGTGGTTTTGATATCAGTTCGCCAAAAGAGTTTGAAGAAATTTCTAAGCTTGTTGATCCGAATTTAAAGAATGATTATCTCGGAACTTCTCCACGTGATAAAGTTGCAGGAACAGACTATGTTTTTTCTGCCAGCGAGCTTCCCGGCTTTTATCCCATTCCCCAGCATTGTGAAATGAGCTATATGAAAAACAAACCAATCAAGCTGTTTTTCTATTGCAATGTTGAACCGGAATATGGAGGTGAAACACCCGTTTGCAATTTTCGGAAAGTTTATAATGATTTAGATCCAGAATTGAAGAGAGAGTTTGAAAAGCGCAGACTTAAATTAGTCCGCAACTATAGCGCACCCGGCAAACGTAGCAAATTCAACCTTTGGGAACTGAAAAGTTGGCCGGACATTTTTCATACTACCGATAAAGAAGAAGTGGAAAAACAATTTCGCAAATACGAAGTTGATTTTGCATGGAAAGATAATGGTGATTTAAGGATTACTCACATTAATGATGCTGTTGTTGCACATCCTGTCACTAGAGAAAAAGTGTGGTTTAATCATACACAGGTATTTAATATTGACTCTGCACCTATTGAGTATGAATTTATTCATCAGCGTCAGAAACGCATGAAAACATTGATGATGAAATTGTTTTTAAATGTGGCAACCAAACTCAAAAAAAGAGGAACTTCTGCTGAAGAACAAAGCATGAATATGTTGTTTGCCGATGGAACAGAAATTCCGAAAAAATATATCCGTAACATTGAAGAAACCATCTGGAAAAACATGGTGATATTTCCGTGGAAGAAAAATGATTTGCTGGCAATTGATAATCTTGGAACTTCACACGGAAGGCTTCCCTATGAAGGCAAACGCCAGATTTTAGTTTGCTGGAGTGAGGAGTAATTTCAGTTTACCAACTGTAAGGAAGCTGTCGCGAAACAATAGTAAAAGAATCATACTGAACGGTCAGTAGAACCTGATAATTTTCCACTTCTCCTGCTCCTAAATTTATTCTAACCAAAGGAGTATGGTCACTGTGAATTTCGCTGAAAGAAGCAAATAAAATTTCAGAGGTGAAATTATCTGCTTCAACAGTTTCGGTATAAACGTAGGTTTCATCCAAAGAATTTTTGACCTGAGTAATTAAATGATTATATATTTTTTTTGCTTCTTTTTCTGTTGAAGCCTCGGTAAAACAGGAAACACCTTTAGTGCTTTCATTGGAATGAAGCGGAAAATACTTCAGTTTACTCAAGCCCGGTAATTCAATTTTGAGATTATAACAAGCAACAGTATCCATATTTTCCAGACAGATAAGTGTGCTGTCATTATCAGTAAGATTCCGGAATGAGTTATCAGCATCATTTAAAAGCAGTAATAAGTTGCTGGCAAAAAGTGTATCCTTTTTCACAGATTGAGGTGTTACCTTCATCACTTTTCCTGCACCAAAACCACAACCCAGTTCGAGAAAATAATTCCGATCTTTTTTCCATTCATAAATACTCAGGTACATCCAGTCCTGAGAATAATAGTTGCCCTCATCTTTTAAGAAGAGATAGCGTTTGATACAAGGAGGTTCCAACGAACTGATGTCATTTACGATAGTGAAATTTTTATCGGTAGCTGATATTTGAGAATATACTTCTGCAAATTTTTTTACGACACTTTCAAGGGATGAAAATTCACCATAGTTAGCCAGATAAGTATCTGCAATAATGTAACAGCTGCTTGCGCCCTGAATTTTAATTTTTCCCTCATGCCTGACTTGCCCACTTGTGTGTTCAGATACTTCATCACCTCTTACAGACTGATAATTATCTGAATGTGCATTTTTTACTGCGCTAAAAGTCCGGGAAAAACCTGTCACATAAGGAAACTCATTGATATTATACTGTTGCAATAACCTGTTTACTTTATAGGTCTCAAAGTATGATGTTCCGGCATTTTTAATAACTCCTCCCGGAATATATTCTCCGTCTTCAAAAAAGCCATCAGCCAATATGCTGTTATTTGAATTGTATAAAATTCCACGCCCGTTAGGTCTGTTATTTCTGAATTGTCCGATATGTTTTTTACCATCAGCATAATATAACGTTCCGTCACCTTGTAGCTCATCTTTTATCCATTCACCTTCATATTTTCTGCCATCGACATAATTCTGCATTCCCCATCCCTGACGATAATTCGTAAGAAACAACCCTGTATATACATCACCATTAGAGTACTCCATTTTTGCATAGCCGTTGTATAAGGCATCTTTGAAATTTCCGGTATATAAATCACCTTGTTCATTGAGCAAAGAACCATATCCGTTAATACAATCACC
>SXGT01064338.1_pt1 | contig 12550 bp, 21 predicted proteins | sample 3176221 | NCBI WGS metagenome assembly SXGT01 (sample SAMN11356862, study PRJNA531348) | freshwater metagenome | isolation source: freshwater sample F1-120 | place: China: Fuxian Lake, Yuxi | collected 2017-12-25
AGTTTACCAAACTATATGGCCCTATATAAATACCCGCACTGCAACACACAGCGCGATACAGACGAATTACAACCACAGTGCATGCACGGCAAAGCTAGAGTAAATATGCAGGCCGTAATTGTTGTAAAACCGAGCTTTCAGGATATGGCTGGCTCGTCTATTAAAAAAGATTTTGTGAGGAAGAGTTATGAGTAACGAAACCAATAAGCATGGCCATTTTTCTGTGCCTCGTCACATTGTCGGTGACCAAACGCATCATTATTTGGACGATAGAAACTCTGAGCCAAATGTGCTGCGCGCGCAGAATGAAATTTTAGTTGATGGAATTGACGTTGGTTCTCATTACCGATTTGTATTTAGAAAAAAATTAACGGATGCGGAAATTAAAAACGGATTTGCAGTAGTTGATTTAGATTTTTATCGAGTTGCTGATGCTTGTGGATTTAAACACCCAGCACAGCAGCACGTTATTAAAAAGCTCTGGAATCCCGGTAATCGTGGCCATAATTCTTTACTAGATGATATTAATGATTGCATCGGCGCTTTGAAACGTTGGAAGCAAATGATTGCTGAAACCATAGAATTGTAATAAGAGGTATAAATGACACGAATAGAAGAAATCGAGCAAGAGATTAAAACAATAGTTGATGACATCCACGATCTTCAAAAAATAATGGAAGAAAAAAGACTTGGCTTATATGAATTGGCTCGTGATAAATTTTTTGAGCTGCATCGTATTGAAAAAGAGAATAGTTACATTCGTGGAATATTGGATTTTTGTAGGACGGGTAAATAATGGAAAATAAAATTAATACAACATGGGTGAAATTAGAAAATAATTCGCTTGAAGATTTTTTAAATACTGATCGAATTACAGGCGATGTAAAAACCGTTATTTTTGTTTTTGATGGCATAGGCTGGTGGTTTAATGAGTCTGTTGATATTGACGAGATAAGTCAATAAGCAAATCAAAATTTATTTGGGGTGTTAAATGCTACTAAGTTATAACGAATTAGTAAAACTTGTGGATGCTGGTGTTATCACAGCAGACTATGAAAACATTAATGCTGCATCGATTGATCTAACGCTAGATGATGTGATTATGATCGAGGACGAGCCTAAATTTAATGCCGTGGTAAGTCTAAAGGACAAAGAATCTATCAGTATGCGCGAAGTTAAGCTCGGCGAGAATGGCTATATTCTGGCACCAGGTGAGTTTGTGTTGGCATCTACGCGGGAGGTGTTTAATTTGCCTGACGATCTATGCTGCGAGTATAAGTTAAAAAGCACATTAGCCAGGAACGGATTAGGACATCTTTTGGCTGGATGGGCTGACTGTGGCTTTAATAGTGCGAAGCTTACTTTGGAGCTGAAAAACGAAACACGCAAGCATGAATTAACGCTTAAGCCGGGAATGAAAATCGGGCAAATGGTTTGGTTTAGATGCGAGCCTGTGCCAGCAAATAAAAGTTACCGTGCTATTGGTCAATATAACGGGCAGACACAGGTTACAGCATCGAAAGGGTTGAGATAAATGGGAATATTAATAAGATTTGGAATATTGCTTATTTTGTCTTGTGTGATTGGGTTTGGATTTGAGGCTGGATCAATTATGGCTGATCTTGTTTTGATTTAAGATTATCTATTCACAATATATCTCAATGCCACGAAAAGCATGATTTTGTAAAACACAATATCTTGTGTATAATCATGTAAAAATACACTACATATAGTGATTTATGAATCAATTACTCGACGCAATCAAAGCAGATGACAGGCTACAGGATGTAAGACATATAGCTTATCTACTAGCTACTATTCATCATGAAACCGCTGCCACGTTCAAACCGATTGTGGAGCGTGGAGACAGGGACTATTTCACGCGCTACGATCACACGACTCGTGTCGGTGCCAGGTTAGGCAACACTGAGCCGCAGGACGGTTTCAAATTCAGGGGCCGGGGTTACGTTCAGATCACAGGTCGGGCAAATTACACTCGATTTTCACGGTTACTCGATAAAAACCTAGTCATGCAGCCTGATCTAGCATTGCAGCACGATGTTGCGTATGAGATAGCAGTATTAGGTATGACAAAAGGGCTGTTTACTGGCGTGTCGCTATCTGATTACTTTGACGAGCGAGAAACCAATTGGATTGATGCTCGGAAAATTATCAACGGGCTAGACTGCGCTGAGAAGATTGCAAACAAAGCGCGATTTTATTTTGATGCTATGCAACAAGGGGGATGGGATGCGATTAGATTTTAGTCAGGGGTCAACGCGTCGCGGTATTGTGCGATTGTTAGTGTGTTTAGCTGCGGCCTGGGCATGGTTTACGGGTGATGTAGACAAGGCCATTGGAGCGTTTACAGTGGGTCAGGCGTTAACGGGTTATTTGGGGATAGTCGATGAAAAATAATTTTACAGTAAGTTTTTTGGGCATTATTGCGCTGTATTCTCTGGCTCTAGTGATAATTCATGTTTTAGTTATGGCGTCAACCAAACCAGCATCAGCCAGCATCCAGCCACAATTCACACACTGCGTACAAATCCCGGATTTACTACTCAACCAAACAACTCAAGATCGAGTGTCAGTCAAACTGATTTGCGACGACAAAGGTCATCAGTGCGAGCTGGTTGAGATTATTAAGCTTGAGCCAAAAACCTACTTTAGTCCGTTATCAACGAAGTGCAACTAATGACTCTGGTGTTTGCATTATTAGCCGCTGCTGCGGTGTTGTTAGCAATGGTGATCTACTACCGCACAGACCGCAACTATTACAAACAACGCGCACGGGATAACGAAGCTATTGCTCTGCGCCATATTGAGTATGCACAGCGCCAACGCGAGCAGGAGATCAAAAGCAATGAAATTGAAAAAACAGAATTGTCTGAAGCTGTTATCGATCAGCGTGACGCTTTTAGTGGTGACTGGATGCTCGACAGAGCCGAGCATACCCCTGAAGCTTCCGCCCCCAGTGCGACCAGTGCTGCCGTCAATATCTCCGAGTGATGCGCAACGCATACCTAAAGATTTATACATCACACTGGTAAAACGCCAGTTATTACTGCAAAGATACATAGAACAGTTGGAGTTATACAGTGGACAGTAGCCCAGAATTTATTGAAAGACGACAGCATGCGCATTTGAGCGAGTCGCAAATAGAGTACATTGCTGAGCGTGCAGCATCTAAGGCTGTGGAAAAGATCACAACTGATTTGTACTCGGCTGTGGGTAAAGGCGTGATTAAGCGGTTTGTGTGGGTTTTAGGAGCTGTTGTTGTTGGTGGTTATGTGTGGCTAAAGAATAAAGGGGTTTTGTAATGATTATCGCGTATTGTGTCATAGTTGGCGTCTGCATCGCTGGCGGGTTTGTTGCTAAAACGATTATGGAAGATCAGGCAGATCATTTGGCTAGCAATGAAGTGAAAATAGCAGAACTACTAACCGAACTCAATGCAGCGCACGATAAATTAGTTGCGATTGCGGATTTGACAAGCCCATATCATGACGAATATTAAGCAAGTACCCGTCGCTGATTTAATCCCTTACGTAAACAATGCGAGGACGCATTCTGACGCACAGGTGGCGCAAATTGCCGCTTCTATAAAAGAGTTTTCGTTCACTAATCCCATTTTAACCGATGGAGATAATGGGATTATAGCGGGCCACGGTCGATTAATGGCAGCTAAAAAACTCGGATTAAAAGAAGTCCCGGTGATTGAGCTATCGCATCTGAGTAAAGCGCAGAAGAAAGCATATATTCTCGCCGACAACAAACTAGCTTTAAATTCTGGGTGGGACTCGTCACTTCTTTCTCTAGAGCTAAGCGATCTCAAAGAACTTAATTTTGATTTGTCGGTGATCGGGTTTGATGATGCGGAGTTAGCGGAGCTGTTGGCTGTTGAATCCATCGAAGGCTTAACTGATCCTGATGACGTCCCCGAAGTACCAGAGGAGCCAGTGACTAAGCTTGGGGATGTTTGGTTGTTGGGGAATCATCGTATTGTTTGCGGATCAAGCACAGAAGTTGATACGGTTGATAAGTGCTTGAATGGTGTTAAGCCACACCTCATGGTTACTGACCCACCATACGGGGTCGAGTACGATGCAGACTGGCGTAATAAGGCAGTGCGAGCAGACGGCACGACCAGCGATGGTCGTGCCGTTGGTAAGGTATTAAATGACGACATAGCAGATTGGACTGAGGCGTGGGCGCTTTTTCCTGGTGATGTAGCGTATGTCTGGCATGCTGGTGTTTATAGTCATGTTGTTGCGCAAAGCCTAGAAAATTGCAAATTTAAAATGCGAGCATTAATAGTGTGGGCTAAGAGCAACTTTGCTATAGGTCGAGGACATTATCATCATGGTCACGAACCTTGCTGGTATGTGGTAAGAGATAAGCAAGGTGCAACAGGCCATTGGAATGGCGACAGAAAGCAATCCACCTTGTGGAAGATAGACAAGCCCACAAAATCTGAGACAGGTCACAGCACACAAAAACCTATTGAGTGCATGCTTAAGCCGATTGAAAACAACAGCAGTGCAGGGCAGGCTGTTTATGAGCCTTTTAGCGGGAGTGGAACAACAATAATCGCATGCGAGCAATCAGGCAGAATGTGTCACGCAATAGAATTAAATCCAGCTTATGTAGATGTCGCTGTAACCCGCTGGCAAAACTTCACAGGCAAAAAAGCAACGCTCGAATCCACGGGCGAAACGTTTGACGAGTTAAAGAATGGCTAAACGAGGCCCAAAACCACACAAACCAACAGACGAGCAAGTTAGTGAGGCAGCAACATGGCTAGGCCACTAAAAGAAATCGATTGGGCTACAGTTGAAAAACTTTGCTCGCTTCAATGCACCGGGGAGGAAATAGCAAGCTTCTTAGACATTTCTTACGATACGCTAGAAAGAGCGGTAAAAAGAGAAAAAAAACAATGTTTTGCGGACTACTACAACAAAAAGAGAGGAACGGGCAAAATATCGCTAAGAAGAAAGCAATATGAGGTTGCTATGGCGGGCAATCCAACAATGTTGATTTGGCTTGGCAAGCAGTGGCTGGGCCAAGCTGAAAAGATCGTCGATGAAACAGAATCAGAGCAAGCCGTACCTACAGAAATCGTTTTCACAGTAGCAGATGCCAGAATTAAACATCCCGCAGACTAATTTTATCCAGTTGCCGCATAAGTTCCGTGCGTTTGTAGCGGGCTTTGGTGGCGGGAAAACTTGGGTGGGGTCTACTGCAATGTGTGTTAGATTTTGGAAGCACCCAAAAATAAATCAAGGCTATTTCGCGCCAACATTTACCCATATAAGAGATATTTTTTTCCCAACGATTGACGAAGTTGCTTTTGGCATGGATTTGAGGGTTGAAATAAAAGAAAGCAACAAAGAAGTGCATTTTTATAGCGGCAGACAATACCGTGGCACAACTATTTGCCGCAGCATGGATAAACCGCAGCATATTATCGGGTACAAAATAGGATCGTGTTTAATTGATGAATTTGACGTACTAAAAAAAAATAAAGCTCAGCAAGCATGGCGCAAAATAATTGCGCGTTTGCGTTGGACTGATGCGCTTAACGGTGCAGACGTAACAACAACTCCGGAAGGGTTTAGGGAAACCTATAGGCTCTTTGTTAAAGAACTAGAGCGTAATCCAGATTTAAAAAATAGCTATGGAATGATTCAGGCGTCTACCAGGGATAACGAGGCAAATCTGCCTGATGGCTACATTCAATCATTAATCGACACCTATCCTGGCGAGCTGGTTGATGCATATATTGACGGTAAATTTTGTAACTTAGCAACTGGAACTATTTATAGATCGTATGACCGCAGTCGTTGCAATTCAAATGAAAAAGTTAATGGAAACGAATTGTTAGAAATAGGCATGGATTTTAACGTAGGAAAAATGGCGGCCACTATTTACGTTAACCGAAATAACGGCATGCACGCTGTTAGCGAGTTCAAAGATATTTTTGATACGCCAGCTATGGTCAAAGCGATAAATGAGCGGTTCCCGAATAACAGAAAGATTGTTTACCCGGATGCCTCGGGCCAGTCTCGTAAAACAAACAATGCCAGCACATCAGATCATGCGATTATTCAGCAGGCAGGCATGGAATTAAGGGTTAATTCTACAAATCCGGCGGTAAGAGACAGGATATTGTCAGTTAATAAGCAATTTGAGCTTGGGTTGTTGTGGGTAAATTCAAAGGAATGCCCAACCGTAGCCGAAAACCTAGAACAACAAGCTTATGACGATAATGGCGAGCCTGATAAAAAAGGCGGTTTCGATCATCAAAACGACGCAACAGGTTATCCGATTGCTTACAAATTTCCGATAATGCGCGGAATGAGCAGAGTTAGAGTAGGTGGGTTGTAATGAGTAATATTGTCGAATTTAAAAAAAAAGAACAGCAATTGGCTGGCGGTGAGGCATTCTGCTTGCAGTGTCAGCATGAATGGGGTGCTGTTGCGGAGACTGGAACAACGCACCTCGAATGCCCTGAGTGTAAAACAATGAAAGGGTTGTTTAAATATCCATGCTATCCACCATACGGAACATTAATTATGGTATGCAATTGCGGTAATGATTTGTTTTATTTAACAAAAGAAGGGCATCTGTGTGCAAATTGCGGGACGTATCAATATTATGATTAACAGTTTAAAATGATCGACTCAATAATCAAAGTTAACCTAGACATCTACCGCCTAGACGCATCCACACGCGCTAAAGTCATTAAGCTGCTCGATCAAATGGAGCATGAGCTAGAAGCCAAGTTGATGGACAAAAACCTCACAAATTGGAATAAGGCGCGAGTTGAAAAACTGCTAGCGCAAGCGTATGCGATCACCAGCGAATACTATGGCGAGGCACAAAACACGCTAGCAGATGTGCTAGATGGCGTTGCCAAGGTATCATCATCGACTACAGCCGCAGGATTAGCGGCAATCATCCCAGTTTCGCTTGATGTCGGAATACCCACGACAGCTTATGTTGCAAAGCTGGCATCCGATCTAATCACTCAGGGTGCTACACAGAAAGAATGGTGGGCAGCACAAACTAAGGACACAAACTTCAAATTTTCGGCACAAGTGCGGCAGGGGCTTATCCAAGGCGAGACTAATGCGCAGATCATTAAGCGGGTGCAGTCAGTTATTGATGTATCGAGGCGCAATGCTGCATCATTGGTACAGACATCAGTGCAGACAGTGGCGAATGAGGCACGTTTAGCAGTGTTTGAAGAAAATAGCGATATCACTAAGGGATTTATTTATCACAGCACGCTAGACGGTCACACATGCCCAACATGCGGCGCGTACGATGGCAAACAATGGACAAATGATCGTAAGCCGATTAACGGTGCTCCTGCGTTTCGCAACCCTCCGCTGCATTTTAGTTGCCGTTGCGTCATGAGTGTTGTGGTTAAAACCAATGCAGAGCTAGGGTTTCCTGAAATACCAGACGCACGCCCAGGTAAGCGTGCTTCGAGTGATGGGCCGATCTCGGATAAGACTACATTTGAGGATTTTTTGGGTAGACAGAGCCAAGCGTTTCAAGATTCAACGCTTGGAAAAGGCCGTGCTCAGCTTTGGCGTGATGGCAAGATCACGCTCGATGATTTAATCAATGGGAATGCGCAGCCATTAACATTGGATCAGTTGAAAGCTAAGTATGAGAATTAAGCGTTTTAACAATCCACTCCGTTAGCCTCAACCCCTCAGCCTGGGCGCACTTAACCCACATTGCTTTATCGCTGGGCTTGCACCTAGCGTGGATATATGAGGTGGCGCTATCGTCCTTGATAGCGTTTTTGTTGCCTTTGTTGCCGTGTTGTTTGGTCATAACTAACCTTCGTCACTATCTAATGAGTTAAGAAAGCAATTAATTTCGTATTGCATTCTTCTAACTTTCAAGTCATCAGATTCAAAAAAAACATTGCTGTTTGCTTTCAGTTCGTTTGCTTTGATTTTAGCTAAGTCAAGAGTAAGCAATTCATCATCATTGTTTTTAATTTCAAGCTTTTCAATGAAAGAAACTGGGCATACAAATTCGTCTCTTTTTTCTTTAGAAAATGAGATTTCTAAATGCGTGTAACCGCCTTCGTAATCGTGATCTACAACTTCAACACAGATAAAAACGCCTTCTTTAATGGCTTTGATGGCGGCATTAAATGCGGCTTGTTTATCGGAATTTTGTAATTCTGAAATGTTTGATGCTTTCATGATGATTCTCCAATTAGGTTCAAGGTTCCGCCTTGTCGGTATGGTTCTATTATAGTGCTTTATTTTGTTTTGTCAACACAATTCAAATAAATAATCACAACACTACATATAGTGTTAAAAAATATTTCTATACACAATATATTGTGTTTGATATATAATTATGCTAACAATTATCAGTGAGATAAGGCGTTGAGCGTAAAAGATACCCACCCAGATTACAAAAAAATGGAGAGCCGCTGGCAGATGTGCCGGGATGCGTCCGAGGGTGAGTATGCGATTCACGAAGCTGGTGTCACGTATCTGCCAAAACTGCACGACGAACTCGCTGAAGATTACGAAAAACGCAAAAACATGACTCCGTTTTTCAACGCGACATGGCGCACCATCGCTGGATTGCGCGGCATGTTGTTTCGTAAACCTCCTGTCATCGAATACCAGACAGCTTTTGAGCAGTTTGTTTTAAACATCGACAACGCTGGTACACCGCTAGTCAGATTTGCTAATGATGTCGCAGAGGAAGCGTTAGAGGTTGGGCGCATTGGTTTGCTAGTCGATTACCCGCCAGTAGATAACATCGGCAGTTTGGCAGATGCTCAGGCAATGGGCTTGCGTGGGTTAATCACATCTTACGAAGCTGAGGACATCCTGAATTGGCGCACGGCACGCATTAATGGTGTGACTGTTTTAACTATGGTTGTGCTTAAAGAGGATGCCGCGATTGCAGGCGTTGATGAGTTCGATCATAAGTGTGAAGATCGGTATCGAGTCCTGGATTTGTTCAATGGTGTTTATCGGCAACGCGTTTTCCGCATTAATGACAAAGACGAAGATGAGCAAGTAGGCGAAGATATTTTTCCGATAATGAACGGTAAAACTATGAATTTTATTCCGTTTATTTTTATAGGCACAGACTGTTTAGAGCCTGATATTGATGCGCCTCCGCTGATTGATTTAGTAACGACCAATATTCACCACTACCAAATCTCAACGTCATACGAGCGCGGCTGCTTTATTTCTGGACTTGGCACTATGTTTGTTTATGGCTATGTTCCAGACGATGCCAGTCCTATCTATATGGGCGGTGCAAAGGCTAATTGCATACAAAATACTGATGCACGGGCTGAATTTGTCGAGCTTAAGTCAGAATTTAACGCACTAAGAACCAATCTGTTAGACAAAAAACAGGAAATGGCCTTATTAGGCGCACGAATGCTTGAGTCACAGAAATCTGGCATTGAATCAGCAGAAGCAATTGCTCGTAGGCAAAATGGAGATGAGTCGATCTTAAGCGACATGTCTCAGACGATCAGTATGGGCATCACTATTGCTTTGCGCTGGCTGGCAATGTGGCAAGGCATCGAGGGTGATATTAAATTTGAAATGAATCGCGATTTTATGCCGAGCAGATTAAGTGCCCAAGAGTTAACCGCTCTGTTTGCAGCATTACAAGGTGGCGGCATCAGTCACCAGACATATTTTGACAATCTGAAAGCAGGCGAGATCATTGATTCAGATGTCACGTTTGAAGATGAGCAGGCGCGAATTAATAGCGCTGCTCCACAGTTACCAATTGCCGCTACGAGTTAGCGACAATTACCGCCCCGAGTTGGGCTTTATTATCCGAGAGATAAAAACATGGCTTTACCATTAATTGCAGAATCACTAGACGCTATACCTGAAGCATTCCGGGGCGAGTACACCGAGACTGACGGGAAATTTAAACTTAATGTTGATGGCGTTGAGGATGTTACTGGGCTGAAAAATACTTTAGCTAAGTTTAAAGCTGACCAAAAAGCGGCAGCAGACAAGCTAAAAGCGTTTGAAGGTGTTGACCCTGATGAATACAAAACGCTTAAACAAGAGCGTGAAGCCCTGGAAGAAGCCAAGCTAAAAGCTGAAGGAAAAGCCGACGAACTAGCTCAGCGTAAGATCGAAAAAGCTTTAGCAGCTAAAAACAAGGAAATTGAAGCATTTAAGCAAGAAGCCGAGCTTGCAAGGCAAGAAAGTCAAAGCTTAAAGCACTCTGTTTTGGACGGGCACATTAGCAAAGCTGTTGCTGGGATCATTCACACCTCTGCGATTGATGATGCACAAATGTGGGCGCGTCAACTGTTTACACTCAAAGGCACTGAGGCGGTAATGCTGGACGAGGACGGAAACGTCAAGCTGGGAAAAGACGGTAAAACCCCGTATTCGCCGAAAGAGTGGATTGAGGAAATGCGCGAACAGAAACCGCATTGGTTTCCCGCATCATCATCAGGTGGCGGCGCAAGTGGTAGCGGTTTTGGCACAAGTAGCAAAAAAGCTATGACGACAACGGCATTTAATGCCTTATCACCGAAAGATAGAGCCAAATTCATGGCTGACGGTGGCAGGCTGATTGAACACTAATTACAGTTTGGCTGTAATTACTTTATTTACATTTTAATTTAGGATTTTAACAATGGCTAACGTATTTACAGCTTTAACCCCGCAACTTTTTAGTGCGGCACAAGAAGTTTCCGCCGAACCATTTGGCGTGGTTTCGGCAATCAGTGCATCTTTTGATGATAAAGGCGTTGCCGTTGGTGATACGGTAACAGTACCTGTTGCTCCCACTGCATCAACGTCAGATTTTACACCTGCCCAGGTTCCGACTGTGGGCGCTGACGCAACGGCATCTAGTGTTGCAGTACAGATCACAGCATCCAAAAAAGTTACCTGGAACATCACAGGCGAGCAAGAGCGCTCTTTGATGAATGGCGGCAATGACAACGAGTGGGTTCGTCAGATGATTGCCCAGGGCATGCGTGCTTTGCGTAATGGCGCTGAGGCTGCTGCAGTTTCAGCTATCAAGGCTGGCGCATCGCGTGCCGTTGGTACTGCTGGAACTAACCCGTTTGCGTCTGATATCAGCATTATTCCAGACGTGCGCAAAGTGTTATTTGATAATGGCGCACCAATGGCTGACTTGCAGTTAGTTATTGACTCAGCCGCTGGTACATCAGCACGTAAATTAGGTATTGTGCAACAAGCCTATCAAGCTGGTAGCGAAGAAGAACGCAGAAGCGGCAATTTATTGCGCCAGTTCGGTTTCTCAATTCGTGAATCTGCTGGTATTGGCGTGCACACCAAAGGCACGGGTGCTTCATACGTGACATCTGGGTCAACTGCGGTCGGAACTCGTGACATTGCGCTTGTGACTGGTACAGGTACAGTTTTAGCTGGTGACGTAGTGACTTTTGCAGCAGATACCACTAACAAATATGTGGTCAACACTGGCGTTGCAGCTCCCGGAACAATCACCTTGGGTCGTCCAGGTGCTAAAGCGACAATTGCAACAGCTAATGCTATGACTATTGGCAACAATTACACATCAAACCTAGCTTTTGAGCGTAATGCGGTTGTCGGTATTATGCGCCCTCCAATCATCCCAGCTAATCCCACCATCACCCAGCAATTGATTAGTGACCGTTTCGGCATGACCTATTTGCTGTTACAAATTGCTGGCTACGGTTTAACTACTTGGGAGCTGCATTTAGCGTATGGTTTCAAAGTTGTACAAGGCGAGCACGTTGCTATCGTAATGGGCTAAAGATTACCCCAGCGCAAGGATGCGCATTTTTTCAAGGTTTAAAAAATGGCTAAATGGGTACATTCTGATGTTTTAGACCAAGGTCCAAATTTCATCAAATCAAACTGCAACAAAATTGCTGTAATTTCGGCTTACACATCTGGCGACAGCTATGCAACTGTAAACGCTGCAATTCTAGCTGAAGCAGCTATGGCAAGTGGCGATTTTACGCTAGCGAGTTCAGGCAGTAATCGCACATTAACAACGGCATCAGGTAAGAGTGATTCAAGCGCCAATGCGACAGGCACAGCGTCACACATAGCTTTTGTTGATACAGTCAACAGTAAAGTGCTATGGGTGACAAGCGAAACCAGTGGTCAAAGCATCACAAGCGGCAATGCGGTGAATTTCCCAGCATTGGTTTACACAGCTAACCAGCCCACATAACATGAACTGGCATTTTGTTGTGTTTCTATTAGCGATCGGTGTCGGGGTATATATCCAATATCAGGTGGTGTCGTCATGCCTATAGTAAATTCCATTATCGTTTCACAGACGCCACAGGCTGATGGTTCGCTGTCAGTACATGAGCAGCACACAGATCATACAGGCCGTGTTTATGACGTTGTGTACATGTGCCAATCTGGGTTATCTCCTGATGCAATCATGACTGATCGTGCATCTAATCTCAGCAATGAAATTGATGTGCGAGAGGCTGAATTACAAGTCGCTACTAATATTGAGATACCTTTGACCCCTGTTG
>SXGT01224575.1_pt1 | contig 12550 bp, 21 predicted proteins | sample 3176221 | NCBI WGS metagenome assembly SXGT01 (sample SAMN11356862, study PRJNA531348) | freshwater metagenome | isolation source: freshwater sample F1-120 | place: China: Fuxian Lake, Yuxi | collected 2017-12-25
ATTCACTAATACGTGGTCTATATTATTCAAAAATTCCATGCTGCACAAAGAAACTAAACAATATATCTCAAATGCAGATCTCCAAAAATTTGATCAATCTGATTTTCAGTATCCAAGTTTGCCAATAGCATTATTGACAATCAAAATACTTTTGTCCGATGCTAAAGAAAAATTCTTCAAATCTTTCGGCGATAATGTGGTATCCCCAGATCCTGAGTTGGGAGTCGTACCTCCCGAAAAGTAGTACTTGCTCCCTGCAGGGTGATATTTATTCTATACACACTCTACAAGGAGAATCGAATGTTTGATAAATCAGTCCCATTATTTGCTAGAATCTTAGCATGTATAGCACAAATAGAGACTAGTTTGAAAGCTCCAAAATGTTACGGTAGAATAGCTGGGAATTTTGATGGGATGGGAATAAGTTATGGTACTTTGCAATTTAATCTTGGGACAGGAACTCTTCAACCACTTTTGAAAGAGTTTATTGTGAAAAATTCTACATCATTCAATACAATATTTGGGACACATGCTCAAGAATTAAAGAATGTGCTCGACAAACCTACTGCTGAACAACTAAAATGGAGTTCGACAATTCAAAATAGTAAATTTACAATCAACCCAGATTGGAAATTGCAATTTGAAGCTTTGGGACTTACTCCGGAAATGCAAAGTATCCAAGTAAGTGCTGCAAAAAATAAGTACTTCAAACCAGCTGTGTCTTGGATGAAAGAATACGGATTAAAATCCGAAAGAGGTTGTGCATTATTGTGTGATATTTCTGTTCAAAACGGAAGCATCTCTTCAAAAGTGAAGAGTATTATTTTATCACAAATCAAACCTTCTGATGATGAAGTCACAAGAATGACCATCATCGCAAATCGCCGAGCTGAAGCAGCAAATCCACGATGGATTGAAGATGTGAGATCTAGAAAACTTACATTTGCTACCGGAACTGGAATCATTCACGGGGGTAATTACAATCTTGAAAAAGACTTTTGTATCACTCTTAGCCCAATCAATGAAGCAGAATTAGTTTAGTTTTACACTAATTCTTTATTTACAAATCATCTGTTTTTGATTAAATTTTATCATATTAATCAAACAGAAATGTCATACAAATGACACTCTAAATCAACACAACATAACTTGCTGAACATTAATTTACGGTAAGTTATTTTTTCGGAGATAAATTTTGAATCTAAGACACATCTTATTGATTCTATTCATGATTTGTGCTGCATTATTCGTCAACACAGCTGTAATTCCCATGAATAAAGATCAAATAATCGCAGAAAAAAATCAAAAAATTGAAGAGTATCTAACACGGATAGATTCGACACAAACAGTGAATGAACAACTCAAAAACAGAATTTTAGATATTTTGAGTAAGGGTATAAAAGTTACAGTAACGAATTATAATCCAGTAAGACAACAAACAGATGATACTCCGAATATTTTAGCAGATCAATCTAAGATTGATGTTCATTCTGCATCAAAATATCAATACGTCGCAATTAGCAGAAATTTGCATGAAAGATGGGGTGGATTTTTGAAATTTGGAGATTTGATTCTCATCAAAAATGCAGAAGGAAAAGACGGAATTTATTGTGTCAGAGATGTCATGAATGAGAGGTTTGTCAATGCGATAGATATTTTGGAAACAATGGGAACAGAAAATTACAAATATTACGGTGTTGATCTTTACAAACTTTCATGGATCGTACTTTCATAAGGAGAATGTATGAATAAAAGAATTAGTCTGTACACAGTAGCTGCAATTGTATATATCACACTAATTTCTGGAATTCAAATCGGGAACATTGGCAACAAAGCAGAAGTTATCTTCGATGCTTTGTATGTCTTCAAAGTGTTTTCAGGAATTACGCTACCACTGATTTTGGGATATCTCGCCGGTCGTTCTGATTCTAAAGAAATCAAAAATTCCTAAGGAATGAATATTGATAAGTTGCGAATTGAAGATTACACAGACAAGTACTTCACTCGTTCTAGAAAGGTTTTACAGTATAATATGATGAACCCAATTGTCAGGGCTCAGATATTTTTGCGTAAACCTGGCATTGTGAATGGGATTGCTGAAACTGTGAATTTTATTAAGATGTTCTGTCCTAGTGCAAAAATTCTTGCTCAAAAGGATTTTACTCCATACGAAAGCTGTGTTCCCGTAATCGTGTTTGAGGCTCCTGCTGTAGAAATCATCGAACTAGAAACTGTATATTTGGGAATTATTTCAACATTCACTACTGAAGCTTCTACAAAAACAATTATGAATTTGAATACTATCGCATCAAACACGTTAGATACTATTTCTCAAATTCGTGATATGATTGGTTCTCGTGGATTAATGTATATGGGAGCTAGACATATTCATCATGGTTGGGACGCAACAATTTCAGAACATGCTTTCAGAGCTGGGTGTACTGATTGTTCTACTGATGTTGGTTCCAGAAGAAACAACAGACTTGGAGTTGGGACAATCCCACATGCTCTAGAAAATATTTTTGCATTTTATCATGGCGCAGAAAATGCAGTTGTTAACACTACTCGAGCATTCAACACCTGGCGTAAAGAAACCGGAGAAAAGTGCAACACTGTTGCACTCGTAGATTACAATAATAAAGAAATTTCTGACACACTTTCAACATACAGTGTGTTAGGTGATGATTTGTTCGGTATTCGTGTCGATACTTGTGGAGAAAACGTCATGCAAGGAGCATCAACACACAAAGACATCGAATTTAGGAATGGAGAAGCTAGATTTTGGGTTGATGGAAGAAAGATTCATATCAAACCCGAAAATCTCAAATATTGGTTCGGTAATGGAGTGACAATCAGTGGCGTGTATAGTTTGAATAACGCTGTTATGCATGTTGAGAGTGGGCCATCTCGCAAACTCAAATTTATTCTTTCTTCTGGATTTGGAAATCCGAAAAAAGTAGCAGCATTTGTTGAAGCTGAAGAACAACTCCAAACACAATTGTTTGATACTCTTGGTGTCGGAAATATTTACAATATTCCAGAATTAAGAATTGCAACGATGGATATCGTTTCAGTGTTAGATGAAGATAAATGGGTGAATTGTTCGAAAATTGGCAGATCACACAAACAAAATCCAGGACTAGCGCAGGTATGAGACAAATATTCAAAGACGTATGTAGAGTATTTATATCTGAGTTATTGAAAGCGCTAATATCAGTACTAGTAACATACACATGTGCTAAGTTAGTAGAAATATTCATTAATAGAAAAAAGGGAAAATTTGGGTTCAAATGAAAATAACGATAGCTAACAAAAAAGTTGTCCTTTCAAATTTAGACCCTAGTTTCATATATACGTTCAAAAATGATACAGCATTTGATAATTTTGTTCAAAGAATTTTGACTATTCAAAAACAATTGAAACACCGATGCCCCAAATGTGATTCAAGTAATATCAAAACTTTCGATTCAAACAACGATATTTGCATAAAATGTAAAGAAATTTTTTCAGGGAGTTAAGAGAATGTACGTAGATGTTGTCTCCGGTCTCCAGCGAGGAGATGAACTGTATTGATATTCCTCATACAGATATTTATAATATCTGATGGAGGGAATATGAAAAAAATTCGATTTGAGTGTTATACCAAATGCTTGTATTGTGATAGTTGGTTCAAAAATTTATGTAACATTAACACACAAAAATTTGCAAAAAGTTTTTGCAATTCATCCTGTTTATGTTCATTCAGAAATATTAAAAGACGAAAAAGAGAAATTAGAGATTATTTTTGTCCTGATTGTGGTAAACAAATAGATGGAAGAGGGGAACGATGCAGAAAATGTTCTAACAAAATTATCATTACTGAACGTAACAAGAGTGTAGATTACAAAGGATCAAATAATCCAATGTATGGGATGGGACACAAATTGTTGGGTGAAAAAAATGGAATGTTTGGTAGAACAGGTTCTTCAAGTCCACAATATGGAAAATCTCCGTCTCCGAAATCTAGTTTCGGCCTGCGCGGAATTTTAATAATGAATGGAGAAAAAATTAGATTTAAAAGTTCACTAGAATTACGTATATTTTTGTATTTGATGATCAACAAAATTCAGTTCATCTTATCTCTTGAAAGAATTAAATATATTGATAAATTCGGAACTCATAGGACATACAACCCAGATATAGAATTTGAGAATATTGTTTATGAAATTAAACCATCTAATTTGGTAAAATTCAACAAAGAAAAAATTGTTAATGCTCATAAAATTCTCAAACAAAAACACAAAAAATTTAAGATCATCACTGAAAAAACATTTGATTTGAGTATCATAAATGATAGTATAATAAATAGTTTTATAGAACAAAACATTTTGATATTCGATCCAGACGAAAAAAATTTGAAAAAATATCAAAATCTAATAAGAAGGAAAACAATATGTATGTCGACATAGTATGTGGACTGCAGCGCGGAGACTGTGCTAAGGGATGTGTTTCTAAAAGTGTTCTAGAAGCTTTCAATCATGTGAATGTGTGCAAAGTTAATGGTGGCGGAAATGCTGGACATACAGTTTACCACAACAATGAAAAATATGTTTCGCACTATCTTAATTCCGGAATATTCAGTAGTCAAGCAAACATCATTATTGGTCCTGCTACCGTACTTCATGTAGAGAGGTTTTTGAAAGAAGTAGAAGAATTTGAAAAAACATTCAGTATCAAAAGAAGATTGTTCATTGCTGAAAATGTTCATATTGTTACAGATAAACACTTAGAAGATGATTCAAGAGGATCTATTATTGGTACAACTAAGCAGGGAATTGGCTACGCTTATTCTGATAAAGCTCTAAGAATCGGATTAAGGGCGAAAGATATTGAAGAATTAGAAAAATATGTGATAAACAAATATCGTTTGAATGAATTAATCAGAAAATGTCCGACATTAGCAGAAATGTCTCAGGGATTCTGGCTTGACATTGATCATGGAGATTATCCGTACGTAACTTCTAGCAATTGCCTTCCTCAGCATTTTTTTACTACATACGGTATTCCGATGAATTATTGCAGAAAAAATATCGGCGTAGCAAAATGGTATGAAACATATTCTGGATATGCTACAGGACTTCTTGTATGCGACCAATCTGATGAAGAAAATATCCGTATTGCTGGAAAAGAATTTGGATCTACAACTGGTAGAGCTCGTAGAATCGGATATTTAGATTTAGATGCTCTTTCTTACGCGATTACGTGTACGGGAATAAATGTTTTGGTCATGAAAAAATTTGATGTATTAGAAAACACTAAAATATTCAATATAATTGTTGATAATAGTTTGATTAAATTTAAGGATGCTGTGGGGATGAAAGGATATTTTTACAAACATATGAATTATAAACACCAAGGATTGAAGATAATAGAGTCTAACAATGCAGACGGAAATGATATAGATTGGAGTTAAGATGACTCAAGTGAAATTGATATGGGGAGCAACTATCAAATCTCTCGAACATGAAATCAACATGTTTTTAGACGGAAATTCTACTATAAGAGTAGTTGACATAAAGTTGAATGATGCTGATTCGCTTGTTTATCCGAGAGGATTTGTAGCGATGATTATATATCAAAGAGTTTGATGAAAACTACTGTAGTTCATTGTAAAAAAGAGAAATATGATGTTTACATCGGTAGACCAAGTAAATGGGGAAATCCATTTGTGATTGGCAAAGATGGAAATAGAGAAGAAGTTGTAAGAAAATATGAACAATGGATTTTGAAACAACCAGATTTGATTGAAGAAATTTCTACGCTGAAAGGAAAAACTTTGGGTTGTTGGTGTAAACCCGCCGGATGCCACGGAGATATTTTGGCTAAATTGGCTGATGAATAAAATTCCTTTACTAATCACATGAAAATGTTTATATTTAACTATACAAAATAGATGGACTAACTCTTATCGAGGAGAAACATTATGGCGTATACTGTTGATGTGAAAGATGGTCATGTTGTAGTAACTGTTGAGGAAAAGTCACCGGTTCTCTTTTCTCCCGATGATAAAGAATCTTGTCGAAAATTTCTCAAGAAGAACGGTATTCGAAAAATCGAAAATCTTCCAGATGCAGATTTTTGTCTAGCTGCTGGATTTCCAGATGCTCCCAAGTTTCTCACTGAAGCACTTTGGTGGTAAAGGAGAATTTCAATGGTCGATCTTTCTAATAAAAACTCACTCACAAGTTTCATCAGCCAAAACACTGATGAACTTCGGGAAATTTCTTCAAAAGCGCAGCTGGTAGCTTTCATCGAAAGGGGCAAGTCTCAAGGATTTTACGTTTCTGATCGAAAATTGGCAGAAATGAAGATGATTATTGGGAAGAAGCCGAATTTCATCGAAGCTCATCAGTACGTCTATAGGTTTTTGTGTTCTGGTCTGGGCATGCCAGCGAATATTTGATAGGAGAAAAAATGGAATATTTTCTTTTGTGGTTTATTGCTGGAACTGCTCAGTTAGTTTTTCATATTAAGTTTCTCCGTGAAGAAATTCGAAATCATGGAATGGAATTTTCAAACTGGTGAAAATTCGATACAACAATCCTGCTGAGTTAACTGCATAGGATCTTGTTTGTATGACTTTGATGTCGTACACAATTATCGGGTATCCATACGTGTTAGGATGTTATATCATATCACGAGTAATTAGTTCTATCACAACATCTCAAATTTTGAAGAACATTATTGATAGAGTAAGAAAAGTGTAATTTTCCTTTACGAATCTCCAACAATTGTCTATATTTAATCATACAATAAATGGAGGATGAAATGAAAAGTTCTTACGTCGTTTATCTTTGGAAACGTGGAAATCGTAAGTGGTATGCTCCTTGGAACAGAGAACCCTCAGAATGTACAGTTGTTAGAGTTTTTGTAGGAGAAAATTCTTTAGAGGGTGGCAGGTTCGTAGATTCTTTCAACACTTTGATGAAGAGTGTTCATCTCTATAATCAAATCTGGATGAATCTTCAGTTTGTTAATCTTGGAGCTTAACATGCAGAAGATTTCTGATAGAAATCAGAGAATTAAAGACGAAATTTTGAAAAACAAGTTTTTCCGTGTAGCTCGTGAGCAAATGTTTCTTTCTGACCATGAAGTCAGAATGGGAGCAGTGATGGTAATAAATTCAAAGGTCTATTATTCTTCTCACAATCGCCGGAATAAAACTCATCCGCTTATTGTTCTTCATTATCCAGAATTTGTTCAGTCAATCCATGCAGAACTCAATGCTTTGATCAAATACAACGAAGTACGTTTTGGAAAACTTCCGAAAGGAACTTCAATGTATGTTTACCGTGAAGATCGTGCCGGCAATGTTAAACTTTCGAAACCATGTAAAACTTGTCAGAAATTAATGAGAACTGCAGGAATTAAAAGAGTTTTTTATTCTACTGAAACTGGAACTAAAATGGAGGTTCTATAATGGACTACATCTTTGAAGAAATTCGAGACGGATTTTCTGAGGGTGTCAAGGCCGGAGTCTGGGTGATATTCTTCTTTTCAGGAATTGGAAGTGTTTTCTATGTAGTATACAAATTTCTTTCATTTTTGGGAATTCTATAATGGACAAAAATCATTTTCTCATGTTAGCTTCTTTGGCTACTGTGGTCACAGTTTATTTGACAGCTTACGAATGGGAAATTTTTCAATCTAGAAATACAGACGAAATCTCTATGAGTTATTTTGACTTAGGATAAAAATTAAGTGACGATTCAAATTTTGTTTATTCGCTAAATACGACGATGATATTTATGATGAGGAGAAAATCTATTGAAAGAAAATATTAAGAGTGTTTTGTTGATTGACGTTATGAATCTTTTTATTCGCAATTTTGCTGCAGTACCAATGACTGATGATAATGGGAATCATGTGGGTGGGTGGTTTGGAGCTATACAATCACTACGTTCTTCTATTGAACGTTTAAAATGCAATCATGTGATATGTTGTTGGGAGGGAAAAGGCTCTGCTGAACGTCGAAGAAAAATTCTGAAGGAATATAAAGAAGGTCGTAAATTTACAGGTTTCAACAGAAAAATTCACCCAGACCCAGAAAGAGAAAGAGAATCGTTTAAAGAACAACTTATAAAACTCAAAATGTTGTTTTCGTACCTTCCAGTGAATCAATTGAGTGTGGATTATCTTGAAGCAGATGATGTTATCGCATATATTTGCAAAAAAATCTTAAAAGATGATTATGAAAAAATCATTTTATCTACAGATAGAGATTATTTCCAGTTAGTAGATGAATACACTACAATTTATCGACCAACAAAATCTAAGAAAAACCCAGATGGTGAGCATATAACTCAACAACACATGATTGATGAACTTAAATGCTTCCCTACTAATTGGATTCTTGTTAAATGTGCAGTAGGTGATTCAGATAATATCGAAGGTGTAAAAAATGAAGCAGCAGAAGGAAAAAAATCCAGAGGAATTGGGAATAATACGTTCTTGAAAGACTTTCCGTTTTTAGTAAATCAAAAAGATGTTGACGGAGAAAAAACGAATTTTCAGATTGAAGACATCATTGAATTTGCAAAAAAACAAGAACACAAAAAATATAAGAAATACTTCACCGAAGAATCAATCGAACTCCTTAAAAGAAATGAGAAACTTATTCAACTTTTAGACCCCAATATCAGCTTCACTTCATCGATCAACATCGAAAAAGTTTTAGAAGAACAACCCATACGTTTAAACCCATTCAAATTTAGATTAGAACTATCTAGTGCAGAAGTATCTTCTAGATACATCGATACTTGGTTATCTACATTTTCTGGAATAACTCCATTGTTCAATAAGTCAAATTAAAAGGGGAACATGTCAGATTCATTTCAACACTTTGGTGCCGAATTTCAAACTAGAGTATTACAAGGAATTTTACTTGATCACAAGTTTTTTGAAAAAGTTCATGATATTCTTAATAACGATTATTTCACTACTGAGGGACACACCAAACTTTGGATAGAAATCAAAAAATATTATGAAAAGTATAACGAAACTCCATCAATCTCAGCATTAAGAGTCGAAGTAAATTGCATTAAAAGTCAAGATTTAAAAGATGTTTGCAATACAGTACTCACTGAAGTAGAAAACAATTCTAACAGAAAAGAAGTAGAACAAGCCCAAGATAAAGTATTAGAGTTTTGTAAAAATAAGTCAATGGAATTAGCGATACTAGAATCAGTTCCATTATTGAAACAAGGCAAATACGATGAAATTCAAAAGAAAATTGAGGATGCACTTAAAGTATCTTTAGATGTTGATGTAGGAACAGTATATTTTGAATCGTCTTTCAAAGACAGATACGCAGAAAATTCAAGAAAATGCATCCCAACAGGGTTTCAATCATTAGATCAATTAGATTATCTTGATGGGGGATCTGGTCCCGGGGAATTGTATGTTGTGATTGCTCCATCTGGCGGGGGCAAATCATTTTTTCTTGTGAACATTGGATATGGTGCTCTTGCAGCGGGATATAATGTGTTATATTATACATGTGAATTATCAGAAAAAAGAATTATGAACAGGTATGATTCTCGCATTAGTGGTGTTCCGATGAAAGAAATAAGAAAAAGAAAAGAAGAGACAGAAGAAAAACTCAAGTTATTTACCGGTGGTAAATTAATTGTCAAAGAATATCCCACGAAAACTGCAACAGTCAATACGTTAAAATTTCATACAAACAAATTAAGTTCTTCGATGGGATTCAGGCCAGATGTCATAATCGTAGATTATGCAGATTTATTACGTTCAAGAAAAGGATACGAACTTAAAAGATTTGAACTTGAAGCAATTTATGAAGATTTACGGGGATTTGCTGGGGAAATGCAAATCCCAATTTGGACTGTTTCTCAATCTACAAGAGGCGCATTACATGATGAAGTTATTACAGAAGATAAGATCGGAGAATCATACGCTAAGGTTCAAATTGCAGATTTCGTAGGGTCATTTTCTCCATCTAAATTTTACATTTGTAAGAATCGTATGGGTCGAGCACACCAAGTGTTCGATTGCAAATTAGAAGAAGGAATAAGTTTATTCACATTATATTCTCCTTTGGGTCAAGGTATTCAAACAAACATTGATTCTCAGGTTCGTTCAGCAATAAACAATTCTTCTGGAGATTTGACACAATTGTATAAGAAATACAAAGATAAAAAAGGTATAGCATAATGCCCATCTATGAATACCATTGTAAAAATTGTGAAGTCACTTTTGAAGTGATGAAAAGTTTCTCTAGTTACAAAAAAACAGAGAAATGCCCTACTTGTAAAAAGAATTCTGTAAGACATTTTGCAGGAAACAAGGTATGTCTAAATTTCGTAGGAAAATGGTACAAGACCGGGGGATATTGATGAAAGAATTTCTATAAATAGATATAGAAGAAGCTAAGAAAATTCTTTCCGCAATTTGCACAGAAGATCATGAGTGTGAATTTGAAGATAAAAATCTGATGCGTAAAATTGAGAATTTTCTCAAAGACAACAATCAAGAACTTTACTTAAGAGGATATTAATTTTGTCAGGAAGAATAACTGTAGTACGAACATTAAGACGAAAACTTGAAAATACTGAAGTCACTGTAGTGTATTCAGGAATTTTGGGAAAGAAAACTGGATTTGGTCCGAAAGATAAAGATAGAATTTTAACTGTTGAAGAAGCAGAAAGAATCACTAATACTATAGCTAATGGTGAGCAACCGCTTGAGGGATTTGACGAACTTGAATTTGAAGTTTTCATCACACAAGAGAATGGAGACCAAAATTTAGTAAAAAGAATAAGTTCTGTCGGTCCAGGCTATAAGGGTAAAAGTTTATATGAAGAAAATATGAGAAAGAAAGAAGAAGAAATTATTGAAATTCAAGAAGAACAAGAATGGAATTTTAAAAACCAATAACCACGGAGAATTTTGTTGGAATTATCGAATGAAATTTTAAGCTCGATTATCACGTACATGAAGTATGCTAAATATGTTCCTGAAATGAAACGACGAGAAACTTGGGATGAATTAGTATATCGAAACAAAGAAATGCATTTAAAGAAATTTCCACATCTCAAAGATGAAATAAGTAAAGCGTATTCGTTTGTCTATACTAAGAAAGTTCTTCCATCTATGAGATCTATGCAATTCGCAGGGAAACCAATCGAATTGTCTCCTGATAGAATTTACAATTGTTGTTTCATATCAGTTGACAATTATCTTGCTTTTTCAGAAATTATGAAATTATTATTAGGGGGAACTGGAGTAGGATATAGTGTTCAATTTCATCATATAGAAAAACTTCCAGAAATAATTAAACCTACAAAAACTAGAAGATATCTCATTGGTGATAGTATCGGTGGTTGGGCTGATGCAATCAAGGCATTATTTAAAGCTTACATGTGTGGATCATTTTTACCAAGATTTGATTTCTCAGATATTAGAGCAAAAGGAGAAAGGCTAATCACAACTGGAGGAAAGGCTCCTGGACCCGAACCACTCAAGGACTGCCTGCATAATATTCAAAAAATATTTGACAGAAAAAATAATGGGGAAAAGTTAAAACCAATTGAAGCTCACGACATAATATGCTATATAGCTGATAGCGTATTATCTGGTGGGATAAGAAGATCGGCAACTATTTCTCTATTTTCTTTAGATGATGAAGACATGCTGACTTGCAAATTTAATCATTGGTGGGAATTAAATCCCCAAAGAGCAAGAGCAAACAATTCAGCTGTCATCTTAAGACACAGAATAAAGAAAAAAGAATTCTTCAATTTATGGGAAAAAATTAGAGTTGCAGGGTCAGGAGAACCCGGACTTTATTTTAGTCATGATTCTGAGCTTGGAACAAATCCATGTGGAGAAGTTTCTCTGCATAGCATGCAAATGTGTAATTTGTGTGAAATCAACGTATCAGATGTAGAATCTCAAGAAGATTTAAACGAACGAGCAAAAGCTGCCACATTTATTGGGACATTACAAGCAAGCTACACTGATTTTCATTATCTTCGAGAATCTTGGAAAAAAACTACTGAAAAAGAAGCGCTGCTGGGAATTGGAATGACAGGGATAGCTTCAGGAAAAGTGTCTAATTTGAATTTGCAAGAAGCTGCTAAAATTACTATCGAAGAAAACAAAAGAGTTTCTGCGCTACTTGGAATAAATTCAGCAGCCAGAATAACGTTGGTTAAACCCAGTGGGACAACATCATGCATTTTAGGTTGTTCATCTGGAATTCATGCATGGCATGCTCCATTTTATATTAGACGAGTTAGAGTAGGTAAAAATGAAGCAATATACAAATATTTATCTGAAAAACATCCCGAACTTATTGAAGATGATTTCTTTAAACCACATCTTCAAGCAGTAATATCAATCCCACAAAAAGCTCCAGAAGGTGCAATAGTTAGAAATACTGAAACTTCTATTTCTTTGATGGAACGTGTAAAGTATTTTTATGAAAATTGGGTTCTTCCTGGTCATATAAAAGGAAACAATACACAAAATATTTCAGCAACAATTA
>SXGT01624919.1_pt1 | contig 12549 bp, 15 predicted proteins | sample 3176221 | NCBI WGS metagenome assembly SXGT01 (sample SAMN11356862, study PRJNA531348) | freshwater metagenome | isolation source: freshwater sample F1-120 | place: China: Fuxian Lake, Yuxi | collected 2017-12-25
CGCGATGCAACATTGGCAGTTCACGATGGCCCAGCGGGCCACCGAAATCGAATGCGCCCGCACTCTTTACCAGAAGGCCGCCACCCTGCTCGACCGCGGCGACCGCAACGCCGAACCCGAAGCCGCAATGGCCAAGGCCTATGGCACACGCCTGGCCAACGACCTGATCCGCGACGCGATACAGATCCACGGTGCTCTCGGTTTCGCCCGCCAGGTGGGCGAAACCGGAGAGTCGGTCCGCCTGGAAGAGATGTATCGCGATGCCAAGATTCTGGAGATCTTCGAGGGCGCCAATGAACTCCAGCAGTGGATCGTCGCGCGACAACTGATCGGCCGGGACGTCACCGGCTGAGTTCGACGCCCCTCACCGCGCAGCGTTCCAGAACGTCGGCCGTTGACGTCGTCCCACATGACGATCCACCGTGTCGCCGGGCAATGTGCGGGTGGCGCTCATCAGATACATCCGCCGGCACAGGGATCGACGGGCTGCGCCGACTCCGGCGCCAGAATCCCTGCCCCCGTCTGCTGTTGCGTGTAGTCCACATCGCCGTCGAGCTCGGGAGCTATCGGCATGAATCTGCACAGCAGCGACGCTGCGAGCGCACAAGGCTCATTCAGCGGATCAGCACGGACCGGAGTCGCCCCGACGATCGCCGCGGCGACACCTACCGCGACAGCGACCACCGTCACGCAACTCCTCGACATCATCGGCTCACTCGGCTTCGAGGCGCCGGAGAGCCCGGAACGCGTATGGCGTCAGCACGGCGATGAGGACGAAGAACATCACGAACACCGCCCAGAAGTTCAAGAGTCCGTGCCAGGCGAACGGCCCGGTGCGCGCGAACGGGACAAGAGTGAGCGGAACGTAGACCGCGGCGGTGAGAAAGCAGACATACCCGACCCATCGAGGGAACAGGGGCTCCCGGCGGCGATCCATCAGGATGGCGATTCCCAGCGCGGCGCTCTGCAGGAACGAGAACATGAACGTCAGATCGAAGAACAGCCAGCCGAAGTCGTACAGCGTCTGAATGGTCTCTGCCGAGCGAGATTCCGAACGAAATGCCGCCGCCTGCCAGACAATTGCGGGCACCGCGGTGACGACGCCCGTCATCAGCCCGCCTATCAGTTCGGTCATGGACAACGGACCCATCGGACCTTCCATACGCCCGATGATCTTCGACAGCGCGATGCTCCAGGTGTAGTAGCACGGCGCACCAACGACCATCAGCACCATACCGATTCGAATGGCGGTCTCGTGCTCCCGGAAGTACGCCGCAATCTCGGCGGCATCAAGGTCTTGGCTCGGCGGTGGCCAGAACCCGGCGAAGACCGCAAATCCCAACAGCCCCAGCCCGACGTAGGCGCATACCGACCAGAGTGCCACCCGCAACATCCGGTAGTCGCCACTCGTGCTCACCTGCCCGTGTGCACTCAACTCCGGACCGATCGTGGTTGCCATATTTCCTCCGCACGGTAATTTCGAGTTGCGCAGCGAGATCCGTCCGCGCGTGGCCATCGCCCACCACCGCGAATATAATCGAATCGGCATTCAAAAAAACTAGGAATCGGGTCATTCGCACCGCCGCGTGATCCCATGAAGTCCTTGACCAGAGCCACTTCGATGGCCTCACAGAGCTTCTTCTCTCGCGATGTGACGATACGGACCGCTGATCGCACTCCCCCGAAGCCTTTCGGCTCCATCGCTTTCGAGCCATGTGATCAGATCGCGGAAGATGCCCGCGAGGCCTTCGATGTCCGGGTCCAACGCCGCCTGCTCGTACCCGATGAGCAGATACAGCGACGCCGCGGCGAACCGGTTCGCGCGCAGCTCTTCGACACCCATCTCGCGGGCGGAGTCGAGCACGACGCGGTGACGCAGCGAGTCAACCTCGGCCTGCACCGCGGCGACCTCGTCGTCCACCCTGCTCCACGCGCGGATGGCTGCCTCAGCGGTGTGGTCCAGATGCACTGCGACGTCGACGAGACCCTCGATGCGCCGACGAGGATCGGGCTCGGCGCTGATGATGGTGAGCTTCGCCAGCGTGCCGTGCTCTTTCCAGTACTGGATCAGCTGGCTTCGGTATGCCGCCCAACTGTCGAAGAAGTGGTAGAAGGATCCCGATGTCACACCAAGCCTGCGACACACTTCGGCCAGCTTGAGGCAGAGGTGGCCCCGGTCGGCCAGGACTTCCAGTCCCACGATCATGTAGTCCTCGCGAGTCACGATGAGTGCGACCGCTCCTGCGCGACCCGACTTGATCTCATTGACATATTCTAATTCATGATAAATAAATTTGTCATGGACACTCATCCGGAAGCAGGCCTGACTGTGCCCGCCCATGACACCACCCGCGGTGACCACGGGCCCGACGGCGCCGGGATGTGGACGCAGCCGGCCGCCGTCCTTGACTGGCTGCTGACCCATGACCTCGACGCCACGCCTCCCCTGACGATCACCCGCGTGGGCATCGGCCAGTCGAACATCACCACCGTGATCACCGATGTCGCCGGCAGCGAGTGGGTGATGCGTGAGCCGCCACCCGGCACCTCGGCCGGCTCGGCACACGATCTTCTCCGCGAGGCGGGCATCCTGCGAGCACTGTCCGGTTCCGGCGTCCCGGTGCCACGGTTGATCGGCACGGGCACGAGCCCGGAAGGGTCACCCTTTCTGGTGATGGAGCGCGTTGCGGGCGCCGCACTGGAGAACGAGCAGGACGCTCGGGCACTCGCCCCTGCTCAGCGCCGTGATCTCGGTGTCTCGGTGGCCGCAACGCTGGCCACGCTGCATCGGCTCGACCCGGACATCCTCGGCATCGAGGTCTCGCGCAGCCCCTACCTCGCGCGGCAGATCCGACGCGTGACGGCGGCATGGGATCTCGTCCGCACCGAGAGTCGCCACGACCGTGACTGGCGGGCGGTGCGCGACGCACTGGCGGAGCGTGTGCCGCAGGCCGGCCCCCCGGCGATCATGCACGGCGACTATCGGCTCTCCAATCTCCTGGTTTCCGCGGGGCGGATCACCGCAGTACTGGACTGGGAGCTCTGCACCGTCGGCGACCCGCTGGCCGACCTGGCCTGGTTGCTCGACGACTGGCGGCCCGCAGACGAGCCCGCCATCGTGATGCCCAGTCCGACCAGGGCCGGCGGGTTCCCCGACCGCGACGAGATGGTCTCCGTGTACCGCGAGATCACCGGGTACCGAGTCGATGAGCTCGACTACTACCGGGCTTTCACGCAGTGGCGCGCAGCCAGTCTGCTGGAGGGAGTCCGGGCGCGTCGCCGCTCCGGGGCGATGGGGTCACATGCCGCGATCGACCCAGAAGAACTCGAGGACTCCATCGGCGTGCTCTTGACGTCGGCGGCCGCGCAGATCCGAGCGAGTCGCTGAGTTCACTCAGCCGGGCACGGCCTCGGTGAGACCGTGCCGAATGATCGACTGGGCGTTGTGGACAACAGCTTCCACCGAACTACGCCGCGGGTTCCACCATTCCACGGCCCAGTTCAACGCCCCCAGCACCAGCATCTGCGCAATGTAGAGATCCAACTCGGGGCGCAATATGCCCTCCCTGGCCACGTCGTTGATCAGCCTGCGCCAGATGTCGCCGTAACGTTCTTCTTCGAGGATCTGCCGCTTGCGGATGGCCTGCGGCACCTGGCCCGCATTCCGGATGGCCGCCGTCGTGTAGTCAGAAATCTCAAGCTCATGACGCAGATGCGCTTCAGCGGCGCTGAGCAGCCTGTCCAGCGGCGGCGTGCCGTCTGGAATGTTGTCCAGTGCCGACGCCACGTGCTCGCGCATATCGGCGATCCCGGCCCACATCACCTCTTCGATGAGCTCGTCCCGAGAGGGAAAGTAGTAGTAGATTGCCGGTGCCTGCAGGTCCGCAGCCGCCGCGACATCGGTGAGACGCAGACCCGCGTAACCGCGGTCCGAGAGCACCCGCGCCGCAGCATCGAGGATGCGAGACCTCGTCAACACCGACTTAGATTCCGTCACCGGATCCTCGACAACCGCCTGATCTACCGGCGCGGACAGCCGATTGCTTTGCCTGGACATTTCCACATGATACGACCGAAGCGGCCGGCGCACCCGCACCGCGCAGCCACCGTGCTTAATCAAAAATAAAAAATGCTTGACGTCGACCGCCTCCGTTGCGCACAGTGATCACGTGACGTCCGCCCCATTGCCGATGACGGAGACCCCATCAGGTGCCCCCCGCGTGCCGAGACGAACGCGACGGGGGCACGCGGTGCGTCTCCTGCTCGGCGTCGCCGTCGCCGGTGGCGTCATCGGACCGAATATGGCGGCCATCGCTCACGCCGATGAGGTGGCCTTCCTGGTCAATGTGACGGTTCGTCCGGGCTACCACTTTTCCAGCGCCCAAGCCGCGCTCGGCTACGGGGACAGGCTGTGCGAGAAAATCAGATCCGGTAGCCCCTACGCATCGGTCATGTCGGACGTGAAGCACGACTTCGGCGTCACCGACGAGTACCAGGCGTCCTACCTCATCACCCAGGCAGCCACCGAATTGTGCCCCGACGCCATCTGGCAGCTGCGCAACTCTGCTGCCGGCTACCCAGGGTCGGAGTAGCTCGATGCCACCGACCATCCGCGCAGACCGCAACAGACGCGAGTCCACCGCCGTTTTCGTACGCGGATCCCTCGCGGTGAGCGCCGCGGTGCTGATCGCACTGGCGACCGCGGCGACATCGCAGGCAGATAGCCGCAGGCTCAACCAGAGCGTGATCGCCAACATCTACACCGTGCAACACCAGGCAGGCTGCACGAACAACGTCGTGAACAACCCACAATTGCAGCTGGCCGCGCAGTGGCACACCCGCGATGTGATGGGTCACCGCGACCTCACCGACGAGCTCGGCTCGGACGGATCGACACCGCAGTCACGCGCCGACGCGGCCGGCTATCGCGGTGTCGTGCAGCAGACTGTGGCAATCAACCCCGCTCTGGCCATCAGCGGCATCGAGCTCATCAACCAGTGGTACCGCAACCCGACAGCTCTGGCCACCATGCAGAACTGCTCGAACACTCAGATGGGCGTGTGGTCCGAGAACAGCCTGGATCGAACGGTCGTCGTGGCGGTGTACGGTCAGCCGGCCTGAACTTCGGGTGCCGGAACGACAATCCGCACGGACGCAATTCTGTTGATTGCCGGCACATCACACCGGTGACAACGATTGATGGCGCACTAGCTAGGAATGACATGGAATCAACAACGACATTGATCGGGCAACCGACGTCCGCGACAACGGGGTGCACCGTCGGCTTCTCAGGATCGGTCGAAGCGCGGTTCGGCCTGAAGAATTGCCGTTCAACAGGATCCGGCGCGAACCGCTGCGAATACACCCCGCCGCCGTGGGCGCGCGATTCCCACGGGCGGGTACGGGTCGGCGCATTGATGGTTCTGGCCGACCACATCCTCGGCGAACTGCCCTACGTGTGCCGGCCGCCCGAGACATGGTCGCTGACCTCCGAACTGACGCTGGACATCATCAGCGAAATGTCGTTCTCAGAAACGTATTTCGCTGAGGGACGCAACATCTCCACCGGCACCGACCTATTCGTTCAGTGCGATATCACCGATGCCGCAGGCAGGCTGATGGCGGTGGGGACCACCCGTTGTGCGTACGTCCCCGGGAGCACCGACAGTCCGGCCGCCACCGGTTCCGGCAGGCGTAGGCAGCCCGCCGCCACAGCCGACATCGGCCAGACCCTCGGGCTGGACTACCAGCAGCACAGCGACGGTCTGCAGGCGACGCTGGCCGACCCGGGGGGCTGGGTCAACGGGTTCGGCATCATGCACGGTGGGGTGTCGGCATGCGTCACCGAACTCGTGGCGGCAGAGGCCATCTCTGCGCACAATCCCGACCTGTCCACCGCGCACGTGCACACCAGCTACCTGCGGCCGGTCGGGGTCGGAGCGCCGTTCGTCGCCGTCGCCCGGCCGTACCACGTGGGCAGGTCCTCGGCCGTCGTCGAGGTCCTCGGCTACGGCGGCGCAGGCCAGTTGTGCACGGTGTCCACGGTGACCGCCCGGCGTCCAGGCCGCGCCCACCCCAATCAACCCACGTCACCCCGATGATCACCGAGTACAGGAGTTCGATGAGCAGAGTTCTACGCAAGGGCGATGTCGTTCGCGGCGCGACGGTGGTCAACGCTTCCCCAGACGACGTGTACGACGTGGTGTCGGATATCCGCTTGATTCCGGAATGGAGCCCGGAGTGTGTCCACGCGGAGTGGCTCGCTCCCAACGTGTTTCGCGGAAAGAACCGTCGCCGGTTCGGCCGATGGTCGACTCGCGCCAACGTGGTCACCGCGGATCCGGGTCGCGAGTTCAGCTTTGCCGTACAGCTGGGTGGGGCGGATTTCACCACGTGGAGCTACCGGATGGAGTCCCACCCGTCGGGTTGTCTGCTCAGCGAAGAGATGCAGATGCGCGTGGACCTGCCGCTGACGGCTCTTCTCTTCGAGAGAATCGCCCTGCGCGTCAAAGATCGACGATCGGATCTGCAAGGCAACATCGACCAATCGCTGCGGCGGATCCGGGAACTGATCGAATCCGGACAGCATCGACGGGGCGCACAGTGAAAGCGGCTCACGCGGCCGATTACATCGTCGTCGGCGCGGGTTCTGCTGGGTGTGTCGTCGCCTCACGATTGGCTGCCGCCGGTGCGGCAGTGACACTCATCGAGGCCGGCGGCACCGATCGCCGTCCCGACGTTCGGCTGCCGGTGGGCATCGCCAGCCTGTTCGCCACCGCGAACTGGCGCTATCCCACCCTCGCCGATCCGAGCAAGCACGACCAGCGCAGTGCCTTCGCCAGCGGACGCATCGTCGGCGGCAGCGGCTCGATCAACGCGATGGTGTACGTGCGGGGGCGGGCGGCCGACTACGACGGATGGGCACACGCGGGGGCGACCGGGTGGTCGCACCAGGATGTCCTACCCGCCTTCCGATCGATCGAGAACTGGTCCGGTGGCCAGGATGCCTATCGCGGCGCCGGCGGACCGATCGATGTCACCTGGTGCGGACACCGGCACCCGGTCGACCAGGCCTTCATCGAAGCTGCTGTCGACGCCGGATACACCCGCAATCCGGACCAGAACGGGCACGTCCAGTTCGGTATCGCGCCGGCGCAGGTCAACCAACATCATGGCCTGCGATGCTCCGCCGCAACAGGCTATTTGCGCGGTCTGCCCACCGACCGGCGGCCCCGGCTACTCACCAGGACACCGGTCGAGAAGGTCCTGATCGAAAAGGGCCGCGCCGTCGGGATCGTCTCGCGTGGCACAACGCTGCGTGCCAACCAGGGCGTCATCCTCAGCGCCGGGGCCATCGGCACTCCGGCGGTCCTGTTGCGTTCTGGCATCGGGCCAGGCGGCAGGGTCGCCGATCTCACCGGAGTCGGTGCCAACCTGCAGGACCATCTCGTCGTCGCACAGCACTGGTCCTGCAAAGTTCCCACCGTCAACACCATCGGCCCGCTGCGGGCGGCACGCGCGGTCGGCTCACTCGTCGTCCACGGAACCGGGCCACTGACGACGACACCTTTTGAGGCACAGCTGTTCACCGACGAATTTCAGATCGCGATCAGTCCGATCCGCTATCAGCTCGACCCGGTACGGGGGCGAGCCAGGATCGAACGCAAGGACGCCTTCACCGTGTACACCGTCCTGCTGCATCCTGAATCGCGTGGACGGGTCGAACTTCGTGATGGCCGCCCGGTGATCGACCACCCGCGCCTGGCCCACAAGCACGACAGGATCCGACTTCTCGACGGCACGGCGCTTGCTCGCGATCTCGTGGAATCTCAGTCCGCCATGCGCGGCCTGACGGGGCGTTACCTCGATGACAACGGCACCCGTGGCGCAGACTGGCTGGCCACCAACGAATCCAGCATCTATCACGCGGTCGGCACGTGCCGGATGGGCACCGACGAACACTCCGTCGTCGACCCTGCACTGCGTGTGCACGGGATCGACGGCCTGCGTGTCGTGGATGCATCCGTGATGCCGACCATCACATCCGGCAACACCAACGCCCCGACGATGATGATCGCGCATCGAGCCGCCGACCTGGTCTTGCACGGCTGAGTATGCCTCCGCGACAACCCGAAAGGACCAGTTCACCGCATGGAACCACACGTTGATGACGGCGCTGTGCGGCCGCAGCGCCGGCGCCGGTCGATGGCGATGACCCCTGACGAAGTCGACACCTTTCTCTCGGGACAGCGCACCTGCCGCGTTGCGACGGTCACGCGCTCCGGCCAGCCGCATGTCACGCCGCTGTGGTTCGGCTGGGACGGTAGGTCTTTGTGGCTGTACTCGATCACCGACAGCCAGCGCTGGTCAGATCTCAGTCATGGTTCGCAGGTCGCCGCCGTGATCGACGACGGCGATCACTACGGAGAGCTCCGCGGTGTCGAGATCCTCGGCACCGCCGCGGTGGTAGGTGAGGTACCACGGCGCGGCATCGTTCATCCCGAACTTGTCGAACCCGAACGACTGTTCTCCGAAAAGTATTTCCGTGCAGAAGAATTCAGCTACGACGGTCGGCATGGCTGGCTGCGCGTCACGCCGGCGAGTCTGCGGAGTTGGGACTTTCGCAAGATTCGGACCGCGAAGCACTAGGCGAAGAGATACAGACCGATCAGCACGGCTGCCACCACCACGTTCCAGGCCCCGAAGATCGCCGTCAACCCGACCGGCGCGTTGCGCAACTCCATGAAATACCGGCCGACGAAGTGCACCTTCGCAAAGGAAATCACCAGGATGCTGATCGCTGCGTACCTATCTGGCAGGTCATGGCCGACGCCGAGGACCCACGACGCCAGCGTCGCAGCGACCAGGATGAACCATACGACGGTAATGCGATCGCGCAGAAGGGTTGTCAGCATCATTTCACCAAGTACAGGAGAGGAAAGATCACAATCCACAGCAGGTCGACCATGTGCCAGAAACACGCAGAACCTTCCAGATAGCGCTGCTCACGGGCTTCATAGGCGGGTTTGCGGGTCAGCTTGACGACGAACCACAACAAGGCCAATCCGATGGCGACGTGAAACAGGTGCAGCCCGGTCATCACGTAGAAGTACATGAAGAACTGATTCGTGGCCGGCACCAGGCCGTGGGAGATCTTCTCGCCGTACTCGATCGCCTTGTTGAGCACGAAGATGAACCCACAGAGCATGGCGCCATAGGTGAGCCGGCGGGCCAACCCACGGGCATCTCTGCGCATGGCACGCACGGCGGTGACCACCAACAATGAACTGGTCAGCAGCACCACCGTGTTGACGACACCGAATGTCTGGTTGAGCTGGAGTTGGGATTCGTTGAACTGAGCCGGTGCTTCGCCGCGGTAATAGAGGTATACGCCGAAAAGCATGGCGAAAACCGTCATATCGCCGAAGATGAAGACCCACATGCCCTCCTCGCCGGGAAGGTGGCGTGCGGCGGCGACCGGCTTGCGCACCGCACTGCCATTCACGTGCGCTTCCACCATGCCGCAGCCCTTCGTCGCGAGATCACCCTCTGGAGATAATTTAACATAAAGTAAAAACGCAGGTACTGTGCTTCCCATGCCTAGTCTGCTCAGCGAGGAAGAGTCCCTGCTCGTCGAGACCGTGCGGTTGTTCGTCGACCGTGACGTGAAACCGACCGTCCGCGAGGTCGAGCACGCCAACGAATACCCCGCGGCCTGGATAGACCAGATGAAGCGCATCGGCATCTACGGCTTGGCGGTACCCGAGGAATACGGCGGAACCCCGGTGTCGACCGCGTGCTACGTGATGGTCACCCAGGAGTTGGCTCGTGGCTGGATGAGCCTGGCCGGCGCGATGGGTGGTCACACCGTCGTGGCCAAGCTCGTGTCACAGTTCGGCACCGACGAACAGCGCCAGAAGTATCTGCCCGCGCTGGCCACCGGCGAGATGCGGGCCACCATGGCACTGACCGAGCCCGGCGGCGGTTCGGACCTGCAGGCCATGACCACCACCGCACTGCCTGCGGCCGACGACGAGTCCGAACTGGTGGTCAACGGCTCGAAGACGTGGATCTCCAACGCGCGCCGCTCGGGACTCATCGCCCTGCTCTGCAAGACCGACCCCAAGGCCTCCCCCAAGCACGCGGGCATCTCCGTGCTGCTCGTCGAGCACGGCCCGGGCTTGACCGTGTCCCGGGATCTCCCCAAGCTCGGCTACAAGGGCGTGGAGAGCTGCGAACTGTCGTTCGATGACTGCCGCGTACCGGCGTCGGCGATCCTCGGCGGCGTTCCCGGCAAGGGCTTCGGCCAGATGATGAAGGGGCTCGAGACGGGCCGCATCCAGGTGGCGTCGCGGGCACTGGGCGTGGCGACCGCCGCGCTCGAGGACGCCCTGGCCTACGCGCAGGACCGTGAAAGTTTCGGTCAACCGATCTGGAAACACCAAGCCATCGGGCACTACCTCGCCGATATGGCCACCAAGCTCACCGCCGCCCGCCAGTTGACGCTCTACGCGGCCGAGCGCTATGACAGCGGCGAACGTGCCGACATGGAGGCCGGCATGGCCAAACTGTTCGCGTCCGAGACGGCGATGGAGATCGCACTCAACGCGGTCCGGATTCACGGCGGGTACGGATACTCGACGGAGTACGACGTTGAACGCTACTTCCGCGATGCGCCCCTGATGATCGTCGGCGAAGGCACCAACGAGATCCAGCGAAACGTCATCGCGGCGCAACTGGTGGCACGCGGCGGCATCTGAGGCGCGGGACACCTGCGCGCCGGGTCAACCGCACTTGAGTGGCCAACACTCCTATCATCGAGCGATGCCCAAGAAGCCAACAGCCGTCGAGGCGAGCGATACCAAGGCCCAGCGCACACGAGCGCGGATCCTGGACGCCGCTGCCCGAGTACTCAGCGTCAAAGGCTATGCCGGCACGCGACTGACGGATGTGGCACAACAAGCCGAGCTTCAGGCCCCCGCGATCTACTACTACTTCAAGTCGCGGGACGTCCTGATCGAGGAAGTGATGTTCTGCGGCATCAGCGATCTGCGCAAGCACCTGCAAGACGCGCTCGACGCGCTGCCCGCCGGAGTCGGCTCGATGGACCGCATCATGGTGGCGGTCGAATCGCATCTCCAACATGAACTGGAACTCTCCGACTATGCGCGTGCGTCGATCCGCAACTCGGGTCAGATCCCCGATCACCTCAAGACCCGGCAGAAAAAAGAAGAAGCGGCGTACGACCGCATCTGGCGTGGTCTGATGAAAAACGCCGTAGCCGATGGGCAGATCCGCTCAGATCTGGACGACCGCCTGGCCCAGGCCCTGGTGCTGGGCGCATTGAACTGGGCTGCCGAATGGTGGGATCCGCGGCGCAACTCGGTGCAGACCATGGTCGACAACGCCAAGGTCTTCGTGCGGCACAGTCTGATCCCGACAGCCCCACCCCCGGCGCGGCGCCGACGATAACGGCCGGCAGCCGACGTGCACGACGCCGATCTACTCCTGTTTTTGATTCTATGTTAAATTAATTTCATGACTGAAGCTTTCATCGTAGACGCCGTTCGTACACCCGTTGGCAGGCGCAAAGGCGGCTTTGCGGCTGCGCACCCGGCCGATATGGCCGCGCACGTGATCAAGACCGTCGTGGGGCGTCATGACATCGACCCCGCGGCCATCGACGACGTGATACTGGGATGTCTGGACAATATCGGCTCCCAGGCCGGTGACATTGCCCGTACCGCTGCCCTGGCGTCGGGGTTGCCCGAGTCCGTTCCCGGAGTCACGATCGACCGCCAGTGCGGATCCGCCCAGCAGGCAGTGCATTTCGCGGCCCAGGCCGTGATGAGCGGAACCTCCGATCTGATCGTGGCCGGCGGCGTCCAGAAGATGAGCCAGTACCCGATCCTGAGCGCATTCGGGGCGGGCGAGCCCTTCGGGTCCACCGACCCCTGGACCGGGTGTGAGGGCTGGCGGGCGCGCTACGGCGACCAGGAGATCTCGCAGTTCCGCGGCGCCGAGATGATCGCCGAGCAGTGGAGCCTCAGCCGCGAGGACAATGAGCGCTTCGCTCTCGCCAGCCATGAGCGCGCCCTCGCGGCGATCGCCGAGGGCCATTTCACCAGGGAAATCACCGAGTACGCCGGAATCAGAGTCGACGAGGGCCCACGACCGGACACCTCCCTGGAGAAGATGGCGTCGCTGCCGACCCTGGTGGAGGGCGGCGTCCTGACGGCCGCCGTCGCCAGCCAGATCTCCGACGGCGCCGCCGCCCTCCTGGTGGCCTCGCAGGCCGCGGTCGATCGGTTCGGACTCACGCCGCGCGCCCGGATTCACCACATCTCGGTCCGCGGCGCCGATCCGGTCATGATGCTCACGGCACCCATTCCGGCCACCCAGCATGCGCTGAAGCGCGCGGGGCTGTCCATCGACGATTGCGACACCGTCGAGATAAACGAGGCATTCGCGCGGGTGGTGCTGGCCTGGCTCGCCGTGTTGGGGGCGGACCCGGCAATGGTAAACCCAATTGGTGGTGCAATCGCCCTC
>SXGT01768634.1_pt1 | contig 12549 bp, 12 predicted proteins | sample 3176221 | NCBI WGS metagenome assembly SXGT01 (sample SAMN11356862, study PRJNA531348) | freshwater metagenome | isolation source: freshwater sample F1-120 | place: China: Fuxian Lake, Yuxi | collected 2017-12-25
CGCTGTACTGGTTCGGCAGCGACACCGCCGCGCGCGATCGCTTGCTGAACCGCACGGTCAGCGGTGGTGTGACGGTGAACGACACGCTGATGCACATCGCGCACGAAGGCCTGCCTTTTGGTGGCGTGGGCGAAAGCGGCTGGGGCTCGTACCACGGTGAGGCCGGCTTCCTGCGCTTCACACAGCAGAAGCCTGTGCTGGTGCAGTCGCGCTGGGCGATGGGCCAGCTGTTCTATCCGCCGTATGGGGCGCGGTTCCAGCGTGTGATGGGCTTGCTCAAGCGCTGGCTCTGAGTCAGGCACCCGCCACCGCATCGTCGTCGGTCTCCGCCGCGGCCCCGGTCGTGGCGCACTGCAGCAAACCTTCTTGCTGCAAGCGCTGCAGAAGTTCTTTCACATCGTCGCCCAGCAGGCCCACCAGTTCCTGCTCGCTGCGGCGGCCGTTGGCCAGCAACAGGAGGGTGTGTGTCTGGCGGCCCAGCCGGTCGGGCCAGGTGAGGGCGTCCCAGGCGCGGGATGTCTTCACGTAGCGTTGGTTGCTGCATTCCATTTTTTTCTCCCCGAATCTCGGCACCATTCTGGCCCGAGCGTGTCCCATGCTGCCTGTCAGATATGACAGCTTCTTGAAGGGCGGGAAGACGGCCGCGCCGAGTCTCCTTCAGCGTTGCTGGCCGTCTGCCCGCAAGCCCCAGCGTGTTGGCGGGTGGCCCATGGCCGCCTTGAACATCGCGCTGAACGCGCTGTCGCTGGCATAACCCGTGGCCGCCGCCACCTGACCGATGGGCATGCCCCGGGCGAGCAGAGGCAAGGCGTGTGCCAGCACCGCCTGCTGCCGCCACTGCTGGTAGGTGGTGCCCAGTTCCTCTCGGAACAGCCGCGCCACGGTGCGTTCGCTCGCCCCGGTGTCGGCCGCCCATTCGGCCAGCGTGGCGCGTTCGCCGGGCGCGCGCAGCACCGCCTCGCACAGGGCGCGCAGCCGCTTGTCGCGCGGCAGCGGCACGCCCAGGGTCTGGGTGTCGGCGTGCGCCAGTTCGTCGAGCACCAGATCGGTCAGCAGGCGGTCGCGCGCCGGTTCGGCTGCGCGCCGCGTGGCCGCGTCCATGGCCTGGATCAGCTCGCGCAACAGGGGAGAGACGACGATCATGCGGCAGGCCGTCCAGCCGGCGGGCGCGGCGTCCGCGTGGATGTAGAGCGTGCGCAGCTCGGCGGCTTCGCGCACCGTGACGGCGTGGCGCATGCCGGGCGGAATCCACACCGCGCGCGAGGGCGGCACGATGTAGGTCACCGCCTGCAGGCTCGGGTCGTCGGGAGAGGCCATCGCCTGCACAATGCCGGTGGCGCAGTAGGCCAGCTGCCCCCAGGGGTGGCGGTGTGGTTCGAAGTGGGTGTCCGCGCTCAGGTCGCGGGCGCGCACGCGCACCGGGCGGGCCGCGTCGGGCGTGAAGGGATCGGTGTCTCCGAGCAGCGTGGGGCCGGGGCGAGGGCGCTGAGGCATCGTTTTGGTGCGTTGGCGGATTTTCAACGAATTCTGACAGATCGTCGCGATTCGGCGAAGTCGGGCCGATCTACGATCACGCCATGTCCTCCTCCAGCACCACCTCATCCCTGCCGCCGCCCGTGGCCCTGCGGCAGGACGCCAGCCTCATCGGGCTGGTCGGCCTGGCCCACATGGTCAGCCACTTCAGCCAGCTGCTGCTCGCGCCGCTGTTCCCCTGGCTCAAGGACGCATTCAATGCCAGTTACGCGGAACTGGGTTTCCTGATGACCATCTTCTTCGTCACCTCGTGCGCGGTGCAGACCGCCTCGGGTTTCGTGGTGGACCGCCTCGGTCCCCGCCCGGTGCTGTTCGCCGGCCTGGCGCTGCTGGGCGTGGCGGCCTTCGGGTTCGCGGCCAGCACCGGCTACTGGATGATGGCCTTCTTCGCCATCGTGGCCGGCATCGGCAACGGGGTGTTCCACCCGGTGGACTACACCTTGCTCAACCGCAAGGTGAGCGCGCCCCGCCTGGGGCACGCCTACAGCGTGCACGGCATCACCGGCAGCCTGGGCTGGGCGCTGGCGCCGGCCATGATGGTGCCGATCGCGCTGGCCTTCTCCTGGCGCGCGGCGCTGGCCAGCGCGGGTGTGCTGGCCTTCGCGGTGCTGGCCGTGCTGTGGTTCAACCGCGAGCGCCTCAGCCTGCCGGCCGCGCCCAAGCCGGCCCAGGGCCCGGCCCACGCGGCCACGGAAAGCTCCACGGCCTTCCTGCGCATCCCGGCGGTGTGGATGTGTTTCGGTTTCTTCTTTTTCTATGCCATGGCGCTCAGCGTGGTGCAGGCTTTCGCGCCCGAAGCCGCGCGCCAGCTGCACGGCGTGCCGCTCGCGCTGGTGGCGGTGTGCCTGACGATCTACATGGTCTGCGCGGCCGGCGGCATGGTGCTGGGTGGCTTCCTCGCGTCCGATCCGGCGCGCTGCGAGCGCGTGGTGGGCGTGGGGTTTGGCCTGGCGGCGGTCATCGCGCTGGTGCTGGCCTTTGCCCATGTGCCGGCGGCGGTGGTGCCGGTGCTGTTCGGCGCCATGGGCTTCTCGGCCGGCATCGCGGGCCCTTCGCGCGACCTGCTGGTGAAGAAGTCCACGCCCGACAACGCCACCGGCCGTGTGTACGGCGTGGTGTATTCGGGGCTGGACATCGGCCAGGCCATCTCGCCGCTGATCTTTGGCGTGCTCATGGACCACGGCCAGTTCCAGGGCGTGCTGATCGGCCTGGCGGTGGTGCAGGCGGTGCTCATCGCGAGCGCTTTCAACGTGCGCCGGGTGCGGCGCACCGTTTTGGCGCCGGCCTGAAGCGGGCCGGCCACCCGGGCGCCGCCGGTGCCGGTGTTGCGCCCGGCTGCCGAATATTTGCCGCCCTTCACGCGGTGGGCCTTGCCAGCGGGTATAAAAGCATCTTGATACATATACCCACCCGGCCGATTCCCGCACACCGCCCATGACGGCGCCCTCCCGTTTGCTGCAGCAGTGCTTTCAGGAAGCACTCTCTGGCGCGCCCGACATGCTGGCGCGCTGCGCCGACTCGGCCATCGCCAGCCTGCAGGCCGCGGAAAAAGCCTCCAAGGAAGTCGCCCAGCGCGACCGCCTCGCGCTGGCCTGGTGGGGTCTGTTGCAGAACAAGATCCAGTGGGGGCGCAGCTTCTCGCAGCACCTGCGCGATGCCCTGATGGCCTCGCCCGAGATGAACAGCTCGCGCCCGGCCCTGCTCTCCGAGTCTTCCCTGCTGTCGCTGGTGGAGGACGACGCGGTCAACGAGTCGCTCGAATCGGCCCGGCTGGTGCACAGCCTCATGCCGGTGGTGGAGCAGCAGCTCGGCGTGCTCGATGCCCTGATGAGTTCGGTGATCGGCCTGCAGACGGTGCAGGCCGAGCGCAACCCCATGCGGCCCTCGGTCTTCGTGCGGGCGCTGCGCGAGCTCATGGCCTCGGCCGAATCCGAACCCGAGGTGCGCGCCCTGTGGTTGCGGCACATGGGCGACGCGCTGGCCCGCGAGTTGCAGAAGCTTTACGAGCGCGTGGCGCTGATCCTGCAGCGCGCCAACGTGCAGGAAGCCGGCTACCGCGTGCGGCTGGTGGAAGAGTCGGGCGCGTCCACCCGATCCGGCGGCCTGTCCACGCGCTCGGGCAGCCTGGGCACCTCGTCCCGCGCGGCCGGGCTGGGCGCCCCGCCCAGCAGCCAGTGGCAGGACGCTGGCGACACCGGGGGCAGCGGCCACCACGCGCCGGGCTGGGCCAGTGCCGATCCGCTGCCGTCCATGCAGACGCTGGCGCGCATGCAACCGGGCGAAGACCACCAGGTCTTCCATGACTTCCTGAAGCAGGGCGGCAAACACTTCGACCGCCACCTGACCCCGGACTACTACGAGCAGGTGAGCGAAGAGCTCGCCGCCATCGAGGCGTTTGCCGCGATCCCGGTGCTCGACGAGTCCATGATCCTGGAGCAGCAGACGCAGTACCGCGACCTGCCGGTGGTGGACCGGCCGGCGCGCGAGATCGGCATCTCCAGCCAGCTCAGCCACAAGGCCTGGGGCACCTACGCCGCCGCGCACGAGCGCTCGCGCGTGCTCATGCACCTCAAGCAGAAGGCGCAGCGCGTCGGCCAGGCCGTGGGCCTGGACCTGGTGCGCACGCTGGTCAGCCAGGTGGCGAGCGATCCCTTGCTGCTCGGGCCGGTGCGCGAAGCGGTGGTGGCGCTGGAGCCGGCGCTGTTGCGCCTGGCCATGGCCAACCCGCGCTTCTTCAACGAGGACGAGCACCCCGCGCGGCGCCTGATCGAGAGCGTGGCGCAGCGCAGCTTCAAGTTCAACGACGAGTTCGCGCCCGAGTTCGACAGCTTCTTCCAGCCGGTGCAGAGCGCGTTCAACGAGCTCAACGCCACCGCCACGCGCGACCCCCAGCCGTTCGCCGACGTGCTCACCGAACTGCGGCAGGGCTGGGAAGCGCAGGACCAGAAGGAACTCGCGCTGCAGGACAACAGCCTGCAGTCCATCCGCTACGCCGAAGAGCGGCAGGCCATGGCCGACCAGATCGCCTGGGACCTGAGCCAGCGGCCCGACGTGGACAACGCGCCCGGGGTGATCCTCGATTTCCTCTATGGCCCCTGGTCGCTGGTGATCGCCTCGGCCAAGCTCAACGAGCCGGACGAGGCCGACCCCGGCGGCTACCGGAAGGTGGTGTCCAACCTGCTGTGGAGCGTGAAGAAGGAAGTCACGCTCAAGCGGCCCAAGGAGTTGTTCGCCATGGTGCCTGGCATGCTCGCCACGCTGCACGCGGGGCTGGACATGCTGGGCAAGACGCGCGAGGAAACCAAGCCTTTTTTCGATGCGCTGATGCGCCTGCACCAGCCTGTGCTCGGCCTTCGCCGCGCGCGCATCCGCGCCGATGCGAGCCACTCCGGCCTGCCGCCGATGGAGAACTCGGGCGCGATGCCCCTGGAGGACGTGCCGTCCTCCATGTCCATGGACCTTGACGAAACCCTGCCCGCCACGCCCGAGCAGCGCAAGCCGAAGCCGCGCGCCCAGCCCTGGCTGGGCAAGCGCGAGCTGGAAGCCGCCGGCTTCGAGGACACCATGCCGACCGATTACGGCGACCTCATCGAAACCCAGGTGCAGGCCCGCGCCCGCGAGGACGACTCTCAGGCCGCGGCGCTGGCCGAAGAGGCCGAAGAGATGGAAGACATCAACGCCGCGGCTACCCTGGTGGGCCTGCACGAAGGCGACTGGGTGGACCTGTACTCCCACCGCGAGTGGCTGCGCGCCCAGCTCATCTGGGCCAGCAGCAAGGGCACGCTGTTCATGTTCGTGAGCCGGGGAGGCCGGCCGCATTCGATGACCAAGCGCAGCTGCGAACGCCTGATCGCCAGCCGCCTGTTGCGCCCGGTCAACACGCAGCAGGGTGTGGTGCAGAAGGCGCTGCAGGCCATGAAAAAGGCCGACCCCGCCGCCTCGTCGAGGTCGGCGGAGTCGGCCGCGGCCTGACGGCCGTCACCGTTCACGGCCCCGCGTTCCAGCGGCGCACCACGATCTGCGTGCCGGTGGCGGAGAAGAGCTGCGCCCATCCGAGCACCGCGTGGCCTTGCCCGTTCATGGCCAGGGCCGGGGCGTACGACGGGTCGGCATAGGTTTCCACCACTTCCGCCGTGGACCAGCCGCTGCCCGGCGTCAGGCGCGACACCGTGACGTTGCTGCCCACGGGATCGACCCAGGCGACCATCGCGCGATCCGCGCTGTCCACGCCCACCACCGGCAGGCTGTCCCAGGTGCCGCCGTTGGCGCTGCGCAGCGTGGTCGGGCCGCTGAAGGCCACCGCCTGCGGAGCGGCCGCGGCCGCGTTCAGCGATTGGTCGGCATCACCCCAGACCACCACCGCCGTGCCCGCCGCGTTCATGCGCAGCACCGGCGTGCTGACGAAGCCTTGCGTGTTGGGCACGGCCGGGGCCACGGCGCTCACCGCCGGCTGCCAGGCGCCGGCATTGAAGCGTTTGAACCAGATGGCGTTGTTGCCGGTGCCGCCCGCGATGTCGAGCTGGCCCCAGGCCAGCAGGCCGTTGCCACCGGCATCGAGCGCGAGGTCGTGCCGGCCCAGGGTCTGGAAGGCGCCCGCGTCGGTCACGATGGCGGCAGCGGTTCCCCAGCCCGCGCCCACGGTGAAGCGGTTGCCCCAGAGGTCACCGCCGCCACCGGAGCGCTTCCACACGGTCAGCGCATCGCCGGCGGGCGTCACCGCCACCACGGGATCGCCGTCCACGCTGCCGACCACCTCGTTGGTCTCGATCAGCTGCGGCGAACCCCAGCCGCCGCCGGGCGTGTAGCGGTTGGCGTGGATGCTGAAGCGCGTCGCCGGGCCGATCTGCGACCAGACCGCCACCGCGTTGCCGCTGTTGTCCGTGCCCACGCTGCTCACGCCGACCATGCCAGCGCCGCTGTCGACCACTGCGGCGGTGCCCCAGCCGGTGGTGGGGTCCAGCGGCCTCGCATGCAGGTCCACCGTGGGGCCGGCCTGGATCCACAGCAGCATGCCGCGCCCCGTGGCCGCGTCCACCGACAAGCGCAGCTCGCTCACGTTGCCGGTGTTGCTCTCCAGCCGCTCGGGTGCGGACCAGGTGCCGCCCGAGACCGAGCGGCTGCTCCAGACGTGGTGCTCGGTGGTGCCCGGGTCCAGCTGGCGCCAGACCGCGGTGGCCCGGCCCGCGCCGTCGATGGACACCACCGGCGTCGCCGCGCCCGCGCCCGCGCCCGCCAGGTTCACCAGCTCACCCCAGCCCGCCTGGCTGGGCGCCGCCTTGAACGCGGCCGCCACGGCGCGCGCCGCGCTCATCGTCACGTCGCAGCTCAGGGCCTGATTGCGGCAGGCGCCGCTCCAGCCATCGAACACCTGGCCCGATGCGGGGCTGGCCGTCAGCGTGACCAGGGTGCCGGCGTTGAACTGCGCCTCGCAGGTGCTGCCGCAGCTGATGCCCGCCGGTGACGAGCTCACATCGCCGCTGCCGGTGCGCGTGACCGACAGGTCGAAGCGCGTGGCCGTGGTGGCCACGAAGGTGGCCGTGGCCGAGCGCGCCTGGTCCATCGACACGCTGCAGGTCAGCGCCGCGCCGCTGCAGGCGCCGCTCCAGCTGGCCAGTTGCTGCCCCGCCGCCGGTGTGGCCGTCAGCGTCACCGCGCTGCCGGTCGCAAAGGGCGCGCCGCAGGCGTCGTTGCAGTCCAGCCCGGCGGGCAGTGAGCTGATGTTGCCGCTGCCCACCACGGTCACCTCCAGCCGGCTGGTGCCCGGGATGGGAGCGGGGCTGTTGCCACCACCTCCACTGCTGGTGTTCGAGCCTCCACAGGCGCCCAGCGCGGCGGCCACCGCCGCCAGCACGGACAGCCGTGCGATCGTTCCTTGCCATTTCATTCATGTGCTCCATGGTTGTACATGGGGCGGATGCTAGGAACGAAGGGCGCGCGGCTCCATAGCACCATCGGGCAGGGCGATGCGCGCGCGCATCACCTGCCCGAAGGTGCTGTTCCCCGCCGGGGAGGTCCCGCCTAGCATGGGTTCGCGGCAGACCTTGCCGTCACAACCGACTACTTTCATGACAGGAGAACCCATGCACTCACCCAGACTCTGGGTACCCACCCTTGCCGCGCTGCTGCTGCTCACCGCCGGTTGCGCCTCGATGGCCGTCACCGACGAGGCCATCGTCGACCGCACCGCCTTTGCGCTCGGCCTGGAGCGGAACGCGTTCACCGTGAGCAACCGCGTCGACGAGGGCACCACCACCCGCTACGCCGTGCGCACCAAGAGTGGCCAGGAATACGGCTGCTTCGTTGGCGGGTCCTTCAATGTGCTGGGGCGCTCGGTGTCCGAGGCGGTGTGCAGCCGCAAGGGCGCGCCGCCCGCGCGCAACCCCCTGTTGCGCTGACCCCTGCCTCAATCGGGCTGCGGCGCCTGCTCCCTGGCGAACACCTGCCCCAGGAACGCGCGCAATTGCACCGGCCGCACCGGCTTGACCATCACCGTCAGGCCGGCGTCCTGGGCCAGCCGCATGTGCGGGCTTCCGGCGTCGCCCGTCACCATCACGGCGGGCAGCTCGTCACCCAGCAGCGCGCGCACGTCGCGCAAGGCGTCGATGCCGCTGGCACCGTCGGGCAGGCGCAGGTCCACCACCAGGGCGTCGGGCCGGAACCCCGTCCGAATGTGGTCCAGGCTGGTGGCTGCATCCGCCGCCGAACGCACGTCGCAACCCCATGAGCGCAACAGGCCCGTGAGCGCGGCGCGCGCATCGGCGTCGTCCTCGATCACCAGCACCCGGTGGCCGGGCAGCAAAGCCTCTGGGGCGCCCGGCTCGGGATGGGGCGCGGCGCTCATCGTGACCTCGTCCATGGCCACGCGCCGCAGCTTCAGGGAGAACACGCTGCCCTGGCCGGGCGCCGAGCGCAGCACCGACACATCCAGCGACAGCAGGTCGCTCAGGCGCTTCACGGTGGCCAGGCCCAGTCCCAGGCCCAGATGGCGGTCGCGCGCCGGGTTGCCCACCTGGTAGAACTCCTCGAAGATGCGCGGCAGGTCCTCTTCATCGATGCCGATGCCGGTGTCTTCCACATCGAGCCAGACGTGGCTTTCGTCGCTTGTCAGGGCGCAGGCCACCCGCACCGCGCCGCGCTCGGTGTAGCGGATGGCGTTGGAGACCAGGTTGCTCAGCACCCGGGCCAGCAGGGCGCGGTCGCTGTGCACGGCCAGCCGGGCCACATCGATGTCCAGCCGCAGGCCCTTGGCCAGCGCCAGTGGTTCGTGGGGCCGGCAGCACTCCCGCACCAGATCGTCCAGCGGAAAACTCGACCAGTGCGGAGCCATGTGGCCCACGTCGAGCCGCGTGATCTCCAGCAGGTCGTCGATCACCTCCGCCATGCCCTCCACGCACTCGACCAGGTGGGTGGACACCGCAGCCACGTCCACCTTGTGGCCCTGTTCCAGCAGCGTCTGCGACAGCAGGCGCATGGCGTGCAGAGGCTGGCGCAGGTCGTGGTTGGCCGCTGCAAAGAAGCGGGTGCGTGCCGCGTTCGCCTCTTCGGCCACGCCGCGCGCGGTTTCGCTGCGTTCGTTCTCTCTTTGCAAGGCGACGATCAGTTCCTCGTTGCGCTGGCGCTGGACGTGGATCTCGCGCAGGGCCAGCGACTGGTTGCGGCCGCTGACCAGGGCGTACACCCCGATCAGGAACACCAGGAACGCCAGCACCGCGTGGTACGGGTTGGCCGTCCACAGGTCGCGCAGGATCAGCGGGCCGAGCACCAGGCCCACATGGGCGATCAGCGTGAGGCGAAAGCCGGGCAGGCGCACCGAGCCGCCCATGGCGATCGCCACCAGCGTGATGTGCAGGATGGACTCCGCCTGGGGCGGCCCCGGGGTCAGCAGGACCACGCTCAGCAGGCCCCACAGCGCGGCATGCACCAGCGTGCTGCTCAGCCACCAGCGGATCAGGCGGACCGAGCGCGGTACGCGGTGCACGAAAAGGGACGCCACCAGCCTCTGCGTGCTCACCGCGCAGAAGGCGGCCAGCCACCAGTCCAGGCGCGAATCGGTCTGCGAGTCGGCGAACTGCAGGTAGCAGATCAACGCGCCCAGTGTGCTCAGGAACCACACCGCCGGGGTGGTGCGCACCAGCCGGTTGATCTGGTCCACCTCCAGCGCGGTCGGGCCCGGGGCGCTGGTGGACCGGTCCATTCAGATGAGGCCCGAGTCGCGTGCCAGCACCAGCAGGTGGGTGCGGTTGCGCGCGCCCAGCGCATCCAGCAGCGCGGTGACGTGCAGCTTCACGGTGCGCTCGGCTATGCCCAGTTCGTGCGCAATCTGCTTGTTCTGCTGGCCCCGCGCCACCAGCAGCAACACCTCGAGCTGTCGGGCTGTCGGGCCGGAGGTCGCTGCTCCCGTGAGAAGCCTGCCGGCAACTTCCGCCGCGTGGAAATGTTCGCCACCACCCACGATCTTCTCCAGCGCAGCCAGGATCTCGGCGATCGGCAACGACTTGCCCAGAAAGCCCGCGGCGCCGGCCGTGCGCGCCTGCGCCAGCAGGTGCCGGTCTTCCTGGCCCGAGATCAGCACGCGTGCGACCAGCGGGTGGTGCGTGCCGAAGCGCCGCAAGCCGGCCAGCCCATCGTCGCCCGCCAGCCGGTAGTCGATCAGCACCACATCCAGCCCGGGCCATTGCCGGGCCAGCGCCAGCCCGTGTTCCAGGTGCAGCACCGCCCGGGCGTCGATGCCTGGGCGCAGGTGGGTGAGGGCGTGAACGAACCCGACGCCGAACATCGGGTGGTCATCGATGAGGAGCAGGTTCATGGGCGTGTCGATTCTGGGCCCGCCATGCACTTTTGGGCACTGCCCCAAGGGGCAGGTCACCGCCTTTCGGGAATATCGCCACGGATTCTTGACATCCTTGAGAACCCCTCAATCGAATGCAGAAGAACCCGGCCTTCCACGCCTGGCACGACGGCTTCCACCGCCGCCACCGAGCGCGTGCTGGTCAAGTGAGTCGCGAGGGCCTGTGCCGCGCGCACATGCGCAGCCGCTGCGTGCGGCATTGCCGCTGTGTCGGCTGGCTCCTACAAGCTGCGTCGCCATGCACCGACATGCCGGATCGGTGCCTGCGCGGATCATCCGTGCAAGCCCAACACCGCATCGAGGAGCCCGCAATGAACAGCACCACCCACATGAGCCCACCCCGCGACAGCGGTTGGCTCGGCGTCTTTTCCAATGCCTTGGTCTGGCTGCTGTTGGCGACCGCCGGCCTGCTGCTGATGTGGTTCGTGGCGGTGCTCAATGACGTCACGCAACGCGGCGAGCAGCGCCGCCTGCAGCAGCGCACGACAGGGTCGCTGATCCTCGCCGACGAGGCCGCGCGGCGCGGCCCCCTCCCGGCCGCCGTGCTCACAGCGAGCAACGAGAAGCTCATCACTCGTTGACAGTCTCCGTGTCGAAATCCCATAATCCAGTTGATCAACTGGTTTTTTGGGGCATGACATGGCATCGCGGGCAGAGAGTGAACTGAAGCGCCAGCACCTGACCGAGACGGCGGCCGACCTGGTCCATCGACATGGGTTTTCCAACACGTCCCTGGCCGACGTTGCCACTGCGGCGCGGATTCCGCTGGGCAGCGTGCATTTCTATTTCCCCACCAAGGAGTTGCTCGCCAGCGCCATCATGGATTTGCGCGTCGGCGTCATCCAGCGCCGCCTGACAAGCTGGGATGCGCTCAAGAACCCGCGTGCCCGGCTCGCGTCGCTGGCCGATGTCTGGCTGCGCGACCGGGAGTCCGACACCCGGCACGGCTGCCCAGTCGGCAGCCTGTGCTATGAGCTGGGCAAGGACGGCGGGACGCTCGGCCAGCTGGCCTCGAAGCCCTTTTCTCTTCTGCTGGCGTGGTGCACGAGGCAGTTCGCGGCGATGGGTCTGGCGCGCAGCGCGCGCCAGCACGCCATTCAGCTGCTGTGTTCGCTGCAGGGCATGGGCATCCTGGCCAATGCGCTCAAGGACCCCAGGGTCATCGATACCGAAGCCCGGCAGATCAAGGCCTGGCTTCGCTCGCTGGAACCACGCGCCAGCGCCTGCTAGTTTTTTCACCCTGGAGTTTTGACGATGACATTTTTCGCTCGCACCTTGCTTGCATCGGCGTTGGTTTTCGGCGCCGTCGCGGCCTCTGCCGACGAGTTCGCGCCCTACGGCACCGCCAAGGTCGACATGCACGAGTACCCGACCATCAATGCTGTCTTCGATCTCAACTACGAGAACCCCGGAGACATGAACATCCTCTACAACTTCGTGAACAACACCCGCACGCCGCTCAAGGGGAAGATGGTGGTGGTGACGCACGGACCCGAGCTCCGCGTGTTCGCGAAGGAGAACTACGAGAAGTACCAGGGCATCGTGGACAAGATGGCCGAGCTGGCGAAGAACGGGGTCGAGTTCCGCATGTGCAGCAACGCCATGCGCGCCGCCGGTTTCCAGCCGAACGACATGCACGGGTTCATCACCGTCGTGCCCGCAGGCTTTCCGGAGATCGCCTACCTGCAGTCCCAGGGCTACCGGTACATCAATCCGATCCCGCTGCCGGTCAAGGACGTGCGCTACCTGGACCAGCCTCAACTGAAAAAATGAGCGCTCGCGAAAAGTGGACCATCCCCCACCGCTCGCTGGTTGCCGAGACCCAGGACCTCGCCGCGCAGCGGATCCGGGAGTTGCTGCTGGCCATGTTCCAGAGGCCAGAGACGGCTCAAGGCGCGCCCGTCCCGGGCGAGGCCGAGCGGCGGCCTGAGAACATCGGCCCGGACGTCGATCAGCGCCGGCCTTGATGGGCAGGCCCCGCGCCGTGCGCGGGGCCTGGGGCTCACACCGCGCTGCGGTGCCGTTCGATGCAGGTCTTCAGGACCTCGTCGTGATCGCGTTTCCACCAGTTGCCGGTGGAGAAGATCTCCACTTCGCTGAAGCCGGCGAAGCCCTGCGCTTCCACCCAGCCCCGGATGCGCGGGATGTCGATCACGCCGTCGCCCATC
>SXGT01875395.1_pt1 | contig 12549 bp, 9 predicted proteins | sample 3176221 | NCBI WGS metagenome assembly SXGT01 (sample SAMN11356862, study PRJNA531348) | freshwater metagenome | isolation source: freshwater sample F1-120 | place: China: Fuxian Lake, Yuxi | collected 2017-12-25
CGCCACCCATGCCGCAGGTGACGAACACCAAATCCGCGCCTTGCATGGCCTCGAGCACCTCGTCGCGGTTTTCCTCGATGGCTTGCCGGCCAATCTCCGGGCGGGCGCCCGCGCCGAGCCCCCGGGTGAGCTTCTTGCCGATCTGGACCTTCACATCGGCCTTGTTGCCCACCAGTGCCTGGGCGTCGGTATTCACCGACACGAACTCCACTCCGACCAGGTGCTCTTCAATCATCCGGTTGACGGCGTTCCCACCGCCACCGCCGACCCCGATGACTTTCATGCGGGCGTTTTGGACCGGTGGCTCTTCGCTCCGGAAGGTCATGGCCTGTGTCCTCTCGAGCTTAGAAGAAATCCTGTAACCAACGTTTGACGGGGCCGATCATTTTTTCAACGGCGGGCGACCGGCGCGCGGCCATGCCGAACCCGCCACTTTGCAAGACTTGTTTGGCGCCGTACAGTAACAGCCCGGCCGACACCGTCATCCGGGGCGCCGTCATCCGATCGGCCAATCCGCTCAGGTCCCTCGCCGGTTCGGCCACTCGGACCGGGAGCGCAAAGACTTCCCGGGCAAGTTCCACGATCCCCGCGGCCTGGGCGCCGCCGCCCGAGAGAACCACTCCGGCCGCCAATCGCTGGCGGAACCCGGTTCGGGTCAACTCGTCAAGGGCCAGTTCCAGGATCTCCTGCAGCCGCATGTGCATGATATGCGCAAGGACCCGCCGGTGGGCGGTTCGCGGGGCTTGGCCGGGCCCGGCCGGCAATTCGATGGTGTCGCTGTCGGGAACCAACGGCTCGTAGGCCGCGCCAAACCGCTCCTTGATCTTCTCCGCTTCCAACTGGGTGACTTGGAGACCATGGACGATGTCGTTGGTGACATGACTGCCCGCGAACATCAGCGACGCCGTGTGGCAAATCTTCCCGTTCTGAAACACCGAGAGATTCGTTGACCCGCCCCCGAGTTCGATCAACGCCACGCCGAGTTCCCGCTCGTCCGGGCTCAGCGCGGCCACCGAGGCGGCCAACGGCTCGAGGACGAACTCACCGACCCGGAAACCGGCCTTCTCGATACACTTCTGGAGATTGACCACCGCGCTCGAGAGGACGGTCACCAAGTACACTTGGGCCTCGAGCCGGGAACCAATCATCCCGATCGGATCGGAAATCCCGCCCTGCTGGTCAACCAAGTAGTCTTGGGGCACCGCATGAAGCAACTCGTGATCGCGGCTGAACGAAATATTGGCAGCCACCTCGTTGACCCGGGCCACGTCCGCGGTTCGGATTTCGTTGCCGGTTACGGACACGACGCCGTGTGAAAGGCGGCCCGCCACGTGCTCACCGGCAATTCCGACGTAAACGGTGCCTACCTCCACGCCGGCCATCAGTTGGGCGTCCTTGAGGGCCCTGACGATGGCCCGGGTGGTTTCCTCAATGTCGCGAACCACGCCCCGCCGGAGCCCCGTGGTCCGTTCGGAGCCCACACCCAGGACCCGAACGCCGGGGGACCGCGGATCACCGGTGACTTCACCGATGGTCGCGATCACCCGGGTCGACCCGAGATCGAGTGCGGCAATCAGCCGCTGGGTAGTTCCGGTCATGCCCGCCTCCCCCGAACGACAACGCGACCCTCGAACCGGGCGTCCAGCTCCGTGACAGGCATTCGGCGGCGGACCACTTCAGCCATGACCGCTCCGGCTGCCTGGATGTCCTTGACCGATGCCCCGACTCGAAACAACACTCGATAGCGACCCGTTTCAACCACGATCACGGTCCGCTCCCGGCTGGCCAACGTGATGGCGCCAAACAAACCCGGGTCGGCGTCCCTGACCCGATCGATCAGGGCCGCCACCGCCGGATCGGCATCGGCGATCGGCAAATCCGTAGCAGCCCGCGTTGGATCGAAGGGTAATGACCGTCCACGCCGATCCACTAGGGTCAACTTGCCGTCGATCGGGGCGAGGGCCACCGGCTCGAACTCCTCGATCTCGACTTCGAGGGTTCCGGGGAGCCGGGTCCGGACCGCCGCGGTCCGGACTCCACGCATGGCCAAGACCCTGGCCGCCAACGGCCTCGTGTCATCGAACCCGCTGGCCGCGGGGCCGAGCGCCAGCGCCCGCGTCACCTCCGCCGCGCTCAGATACCGCGCTCCCTGAACCTCAACCCGCCGAATCCTGAAAATCTCCATCCGGCGAAGGGCCGACGGACCAAGGAACCACAGCACACCGACTGCCACAATCGCCCCGGCGGCCCACATCCAACGCTTCATCGGGCCCCGAGAATCGGAACGAGGTCACGGCCAACTCGGGTAATATCGCCGGCCCCAAGGGTGACCAGCACGTCGCCCCGCTCGAGCACCGCCAGGATCGTCTCGGCCAAATCCGCCCGGACCGGCTGATAGATTACCCGGACGCCGCGGCTGGTAGCCGCCTCCGCCACCAGGGACCCGGTGATGCCGGGGATCGGGGCGTCCCGGGCCGGATAGATCGCGGTGACCACGGCGACGTCCGCGCCCGTCAACGCGGCTCCCATGGCGTCACCGTGGAGCGCGGTCCGGCTGAATAAATGGGGCTGAAACGCGGCCACCAGCCGCCGGCCCGGGAAGGCCTGTCGGGCCGCCGCGAGCGTGGCCACCAGTTCCGTCGGATGGTGGGCGGAGTCGTCGATGACGGTGATACCGCCCGCGTCTCCCACCCGTTCGAACCGGCGTCCAACGCCGGTGAACCGGCCGAGCGCCGCCGCCGCCCGTTCCCGGTCGCCGCCGAGGGCCCCAACCACGCCTAACGCCGCGGTGGCATTCCGGAGATTGTGAACCCCTGGCACCGCGAGCTCGAGCGTGATCTCGACCCCGTCGGGGAATCGCACCCCGGCCTCGGTCCCCGCGGCCGACTGGCGTCGAATGTCGATGGCGACATCCGTGGCCCCGGGACCGAAGCGCCACACCGTGCCGCGGTCGAGCCGAGCCGCGACTCGGTCGGCGCCCGGGCCGTCGTTCCCGACGAGCACCCGGCGGGCCCGCGCGGCGAAGGTCACGTAGGCCGCCTCCATTGCCTCGACCGAACCGTAGCATTCCAAATGATCGGGCTCGACGTTGTTGACCACCGCGATGGTGGGCCGGAGTGTCAGGAACGCTTGATCGTATTCATCGGCCTCCACCACGAAGAGGTCGGTCCCGCCCAACCGGGCGTTACCGCCCCAATCAGCCACTCGCCCGCCGGCCAAACCCGTTGGGTCGAGTCCGGCGGCGACGAGGGCTTCGGTCGTCATGACGGTCGTCGTCGTCTTCCCGTGGGTTCCGGCAATGGCCACACAGGCGGCCGAGCCGATCAGACCAGCCAGGGCGTCCTTCCGGGAAACGATCGGAATCCCGAGTTCCCGGGCCCGAACCAGGTCCGGGTGCTCGGCGGGAATGGCGGCGCTCATGATGACCGTGGACGTTCGCTGCAGCAACTCAACCGCGCTGCCGGCCCGGACCTCGGCGCCAGCGGCGGTCATTTCCCCAGTGCCGCTGATATCGGAGTCCGAGCCGGTCACCTTCAAGCCCCGGCGGAGCGCCACCAGGGCGAGCGCGCTCATCCCCGCCCCGCCGATACCGACGAAGTGGAGAGGACCTGAATCGGACTGGAGAAATAGGTTCATGCCTGGTGGGCTAATCTAAGGTAGCGCCTAGGCTTGGAAAAGACCGATTCAGGACGCGAGAAGCCGTTCCAGGGACTCGACGATCTCGGCCGCCGCGCCGGGTCGGCCCCGTTGCCTGGCGGCGGCGGCCATCCGGTCCAAGCGGAAGCGGTCACCGAGCAGATCGGTAATCGCCCGGCCGAGCGTCGTCGGGTCGAGTTCGGCCTGGCGGAGCATGACCGCCGCCCCGGCGCCGGCCATCGCGGTGGCGTTCTTGGTCTGATGGTCGGCGGCTGCGGTCGGGAGCGGAATCAGGATGCTGGGCAGCCCCCAGGCCGCCACCTCGGCGATGGTCATCATCCCGGCCCGGCAGACCACCAAGTCGGCGACCGAGTAGGCGTCGGCCACCGGATCGAGAAACTCCACGACCTGCAGGTGAGGGGGGGCATGGAGGTGGCGGAAATCCTCAAACGTGGCCTTGCCGGCAGCCCAAAGGAGCGTTAGGCCCCGAGCCCCGCCTTGCTGGACCCAATCGGCGATCATTCGATTGATCGCGAGGGAGCCCTGGCTCCCGCCCATCACGACGACCACCGGCCGACCGGGAGGAACGCCGAGGGAAGCGAGCGCAGCCGTTCGGCGCTCGAAGGTGGGCGGGACGATCGGACTCCCGGTAAACACCACCCGGGTGTGGGGGCCTGGCTTCAGGGCTGCCGCGGCTTCCGGCGCGCCGAGATACACTTCCCGCACTCGCGGCGCGAGCCAGCGGGTGACCAGCCCGGGATAGGCATCCTGCTCCAACATCGCCGTCGGGAGGCCGCGGCGGGCCGCCGCCCAGACGACCGGACCGGAGGCATAGCCGCCGGTGCCGAATACCAGGTCCGGACGTTCGCGGTCGAGGAGCTGGCCCACCTGGCGAATCAACCGCACCGCCAACGCCGGCCAGCGCAGGTTCTTCCACCATTGGTGCCGGTAGATCGGCTCGAACGGCAGGAGATGGAACGGAAAGGTCCGCTCCGGAAGCAACCGCGCCTCCACACCCCGGGTGGCACCGACCAGCACGATCCGCCAAGCCGGGTGCCGGGCCCGGAGCGCTTCGGCGATAGCCAAGGCCGGCATCAAATGGCCGCCGGTGCCGCCCCCGGCGATCATCACGGTTTTCGCCGCCGTCACGGCGGACCCGCGCGTCCCCGCATCCGTCCGACGCTCAAGATCACCCCAACCGACACCAGGGTCACCAATAAGCTCGACCGGCCCGCCGACATGAACGGCAGCGTCACCCCGGTTGTCGGCATCAACCCGACGTTCACCGCCATATGCATCAGGGCGGTCAACCCAACCGAGGCGGTGAGGCCGGTCGCGAGGTATTGCCCGAAGGGGTCGGGCGCCGTGCGGGCGATCCGGAATCCGAGCCAGCAGAACGCCACGAAGAGGGCAAGTACGAAGAGGACACCAAGAAATCCCCATTCCTCGCCGATCGTCGAGAACAGGAAATCATTGGTGGCATAGGGCAGATACTCCAATTTGAGCTGCCCCTCACCGAATCCCGCGCCAAGAAGCCGGCCGGAGGCGAAGCCTTTGGTGGCCTGATCGAGTTGATAGTTCGTCCCAGTGGCGCAATCGGTAGCGAGGCCAAGCCAGCACTTCGCCCTGGTGAACCGGTACGGAACCGCCATAACGGAGCCCACCGCCAAGAAGACCGCCACCACCGTGACCAGGAGAAACTGGCCGATCCGGGCCCCAGCCGTGAACAGCACTACGCCCCCAAGCAACCCGATGATCGTGGCGATCGAGAGATTCGGCTCGACGAGCACCAGCAGGGCCACGAAGCCGGTCACCAGCAGCACCGGCAACACGCCCATCTTGAACTGCCGGATCGTGTCGCCCTTCTGGGCCGCGAACATCGCCGCCCACACCACGATCGAGAACCGGGCCAATTCCGACGGCTGGAACCCGACCCCGGCCACGTTGATCCACCGGCGCGACCCGTTGATGACCGCCGCCCCCGGCAACAGCAAGGCAACCAGAAGCACGACCGTCAGCCCCAAGAGCCACCAGGCGACACGGGTCCAGCGGCGATAGTCGATCCCCGCGGCGACCACCAACGCGATCCCCCCAGCCCCGGCCGCGATGAGTTGCTTCAGGGCCTCACGAAACGCTCCGGCCTGGAAGGTGGCGGCCGAGTAGACACTGACCAGACCGAATACCGTCAGGACAGCCACGAGAACCACGATCAGCCTGGTCTCCCACCGGTGATCGGCTGGGTGGTCGAACGAAGGCCGGGTCACATCGCCTCCACCAGGGCCCGGAACCGGGCGCCCCGTTGCTCGTAATTGGTGAAGAGGTCGTAGCTCGAACACGCCGGCGACAGCAGCACCACGTCCCCCGGAATGGCTTCCGCGGCCGCGACGGCCATCGCCTCCTCGAACGACGCCGCCTGCTCGACCCGGACCAACTTCCCGAGATCTCCGACGATCAAGGGCCGGGCCTCCCCGAAGGCCACGACCGCCCGGCACCGCCCCAGCAGGGGGGCCAGGCGGTCGTACGGCTCGCCCTTGTGCCGCCCGCCCAACAGCAACACAAACGGGCGCTCCATCGCGGCAACGGCCACCTCGGTCGACGAGATGTTGGTGGCCTTGGAGTCATTGATCCACAGGACGCCCTTCACTTCCCGGATCGGCTCGATCCGATGGGCCAATCTCGGGGCGGTTTCCAGGCCCCGCCCGATGGCCGCCACCGATACGCCTAACGCATGCGCGGCCAGGGCGGCGGCCAGCGCATTGGCCACGTTGTGATCGCCCAGCAGCGGAAACCGGGCCCGCTCGACGACCTCGGTGTCACCGAGCTTCAGCCACCCTCGGGCGCGATCGTACCATCCGTCGCTTCGTCCCCGGATCGAAAACCGCCGCCGACGGCCCTTCCGCGATCCGAACCACGCCACCGACACCGGGTCATCCTCGTTCGTGATCCAAAGCGAGTCCCGGGTGGCGTTGGCGAACAGCCGCATCTTATCGCTGTAATAGGCATCGACGGTCGGGTACCGGTCGAGGTGGTCGGGGGCCAAGTTGGTCAGCACCCCGACCGCCGGACACAGCGTCGGCATATCGTGAAGCTGGAAACTGGACAGCTCGACCGCGAGCAACGCCGGCCGTTCGGCGGCAATGGCAATCTCCGACACTGGGGTGCCGATGTTGCCGGCGGCGCGGGCGGCCAGGCCTCCGGCTGAAAGGAGGTGTGCCACCAAGCTGGTCGTCGTCGTCTTGCCGTTGGTCCCGGTTATCGCGGCAATCTGGACTCCCGGCCCCAAGGCCCGGAGGCCGAGTTCAGCCTCTGCCAAGACCGGGACCGCTGCCTCCCTGGCTGCGGCGACCGGCGGAGCGTCGGGCGGAACCCCGGGCGACAGGACCGCGGCGGTGGCCCGCCGAATCCGACTGAGGTCGTGGCCCCCGATCTCGACCGTCGCGCCGAGGGCCCGCAGGGCGGCGGCGGCGGCGGCGAGGCCCGGCCCGTGCCCGGCGTCCGAGGCATACACCTTCGCCCCGGCCTGGCACAGCAGCCGAGTGGCGGCCACCCCGCTTCGCCCCAAGCCGATGACAGCCACTTCGCCCCGAAAGTCGATCCCAAACACCGGACCTGCCTAACGAATCTTGAGGGTCGCGAAGGCGACCAAGGCACACAGCAGACCCACGACCCAGAACCGAACCACGACCTGGGTTTCGGCCCACCCCTTCTTCTCGAAATGATGATGAAGCGGAGCCATCCGAAACACCCGGTGGGCGTCCGCATACTCGCGGCCCCGGGTCCGTTTGTGGAACTTGTAGACGCCCATCTGGAGAATGACCGACATTTGCTCGGCGACGAACACGCCGCCGATGATCAGCAGCAGAAACTCGGCCCGGAGCAGGATCGCCACCGTGCCGAGGGCGCCGCCGATGGCCAAACTGCCGGTGTCCCCCATGAAGACCTGGGCCGGATGGGCGTTGAACCAGAGAAAGCCGATCGCGCCGCCCATCAGCGCGGCACAAAACACCGTCAACTCGCCGGCCCCTGGCAAATAGTAGAAATTGAGGTACGACGTCATGTCGACGCGGCCGAAGATATAGGCGAAGAACGCAAACGCGCCGGCCGCAATGGCGGTCAGCCCCGTGGCCAAGCCATCCAAGCCATCGGTCATGTTGACCGCGTTGCTGGTGCCGGTCACCACGAAAGTGACGAAGCCGACGTAGAGCAACGGCAGGAACAGCACTACCGTGTACTTGACGAACGGCAACACCGTCGCCGTCGACGGAAGGGTGGTCTCCGGCACCACCGGCTGAAGCCAGAGGTACAACCCGAGCGCGATGCCAAAGCTGCACTGCCCCGCCAACTTCCAGCGGGCAATCAACCCCTGCGGCTTCCCCTGGACCACTTTCAAGTAGTCGTCGAGGAAACCGATGGCGCCGGTCCACAGCGTGGCGAGGATGGCCACCACGACGAATCGATTGGTCAACGGGGCCCAGAGCAACGTCGGCACCACCGTGGCCAGCAGGATGATCAGCCCGCCCATGGTCGGCGTGCCCCGCTTGACATCGTGCGACGCCAGCAGGCCCGTCCGGACGACTTGGCCGACCTTGTGCTTGGTCAGTTGTCGAATGATGACCGGGCCAAACCAAAACGCGATGACCAGCGCGGTGACGACCGCCCCGGCAGCGCGGAAGCTGATGTAGTTGAAGAGATTGAGCAGAATGTAGTCGCGGCCCAACGGGGCCAGCAGATGATAGAGCATTCGACTCGACTTTAGGTCGCCGCGCGACCCACCAGTTCAGGGATGATTCGTTCCAGCCGGACCCCGCGCGAACCCTTGAGTACCACGAGTTCGTCGCCCCGGAGCCGTTCGGCCACGAGCGGTCCAATCGCCGCCGCATCGTCGGCTGTCAGGAGCCGGGCACCAAACTGCGCTCGGTGCCGTTCGAGCGCCGGGACGAACTCGCCGACCGCCGCGAGCACCTCGGGATCGAGCGTCGCCAACTCGTCTGCGATCTGGGTGTGCTCCGCCGCCGAATGACTCCCGAGTTCACGCATCGTGCCGGCCACGAACACCAGCCGCCGCCCGGCCCGCATCGACCGGACCAAGTCCACCAGGGCCCGGAATGAGGCCGGATTCGCGTTATAGGAATCGTTGAGCAGCGTCAAGCGGCCGTACTGGGCCAAGTCGCCCCGACCAGCGGGAAGTGTAAACGATTCGAGCCCCCGCGCCACCTGCCCCGCCGGCAATCCGAGGGCCTGACCGACCGCCCAGGCCAACATCGCGTTCTTGGCTTGGTGAAGCCCGAGTTGCCCCACGGTGAAGCTCACCTCGCCGATCGTGACCCGCGGCCGCCCGCTCGGCTGGATCACCACCTCGTCGGCCGCGACGTCCGTGCCGGAGAGCCCCGCCGTCACGACCCGCCGGGCCACCCGACGGGCCCCGGCCGCGAGTTCCGGATTGTCCCCGCCGACGATCGCGAGCGGCACGTCACGAGCCAGGGCCAGCTTCTCCTCCAAGACGCCGGCCAACGATCCGAAACCCTCGAGATGGCCGGCATCGACATTGGTGATGACGGTGATGTCCGGCTCGATGATCTCCCGGTAGCGGGCGATCTCGCCGGGCGCATTCGCCCCCGCCTCCACCACCAGAGCTTCCGTCCCCTCCGGGCACTCGAGGATGGTCTGCGGTACGCCCACCAAATTGTTCAGGTTGAGCCGGGTCGCATGGGTCCGGTATTGAGTGCCGAGCACCGCCGCCAGCATCTCTTTCGTAGACGTCTTCCCGTTGGTGCCGGTCACCGCCACCACCGGACCGGGAAACTGCCGCCGCCGGTGACGAGCGAGCCACCCGAACCCGCGAAGGGTGTCGTCTACTTCGAAGAGCCGGAGCCCCGGAACCGGCCCGGTTCCCCGGCGCACTACGGCGCCGGCGGCCCCGGCGGCGGCGGCGGCCGCGAGAAACTCGTGGCCGTCGAATCGTTCGCCCTCGAGGGCCACGAATAACGCCCCCGGCCCGATTTGCCTCGTGTCGGTCGCAATGCTGCTGTAGCCGATATTCGGGTCGCCGGGGTTCAGGCCGAGCGCAGCCCGAATCGACTCATCGGTCCAGCGCATCACCGGCCCCTGAGCGTATCGGCCACGATGACCCGCTCGTCGAATGGAAACGACTCCGCGCCAACAATCTGATAGGTCTCGTGGCCCTTCCCGGCCAAGAGCAGGGTGTCGCCGGGTCGGGCCTCGCCTAACGCCCATTGGATCGCTTCACGCCGGTCCGGTATCCGTCGGACGGCAGACCCTGCGGGAATGCCGGCCACGATGTCGTCGATGATTCTTTCCGGATCTTCCGTGCGCGGGTTGTCGGACGTGACCACGACAAGGTCTGCGAGATCGGCGGCGATCCGGCCCATGATCGGACGCTTCCCGGTGTCCCGGGCGCCGCCGCAGCCGAACAGCACGATGAGCCGGCCGGTTGTGAGCGGGCGAAGGGTGAGCAGCACCCGTTCGAGCGCGTCTGGTTTGTGAGCGTAGTCGCGGAGTACGACGCAAGGCTGCTCGACCAACCGCTCCATTCGCCCCGGGACCTGCGGCGCACCCGCCAATCGCACCGCCACGTCGCGGATCTCCATCCCGAGGCCGAGTGCGACGGTAGCCGCCCCGAGGGCGTTCGATACGTTGAACTCACCCGGCAGCGGCAACTCGATGTCCGCGGCCCCAAACCGGCCGGCAAGGGTAAACCGGCTCGAGACGGGTCCGAAGTGGACCGACTCAGCCCGTACCGAGGCGCCCGGGCGGGTTCCGAAGGTGATGACATTCGACCTGGTCTCGAGACCCGCCCAGGCCGGATCGTCGGCGTTGACCGCCGCGACTCCGCCCGGCACCAGGTAGTCGAACAGCTTGAGCTTGGCGAGCCGGTACTCGTCCATGGTCCGGTGATAGTCCAGGTGCTCCCGGGATAAATTCGTGAACACGGCTCCATCGAAACTCAGGCCGTCGAGCCGGCCCTGATCGAGACTGTGCGACGAGGTTTCCATCGCAACCCGCTCGACACCAGCCTTGACCAGGCCGGCGAGAGTGGCCTGGAGGTCGACCGGACCCGGTGTCGTCAGCGAGCCGGCCGTCGATGGAATCGCGCGGTCCGAACCATCGAACGCACCGAGGGTCCCGATACTTCCCGCGGTTCCCCGCCCGTTGAACAGGTGACGTACCAGGAGGGTGGTGGTGGTCTTGCCGCTGGTCCCCGTCACGCCGATCATGGACAACCGGCGGCCCGGATCGCCATACCACGCCCGGGCCAACGCGATCGCGGCCCGGCGGCCATCCGTCACGACGATCTCGGCCACTGCCAAGCCCGACGGCCGCTCGACCACCACCGCCGACGCACCGGCGGCCACCGCCGTCTCGAGGTACCGATGCCCGTCGGCCTGCGACCCCCGGACGGCCACGAAGACGAATCCCGGAGCGACCGAACGGCTGTCGGTGGTTATTCCCGCGAACGCCGGCAGGGCCGGCGGCGAGGCCACCAACAATGACTCGGCTCGCAGGGCGGCAATCAAAGCGGCGGGACTGGGCGGCATCGGGGTCATGACGGACGTTCCGGGGCAGCGGTGAGGGTGACCAACGTGCCGGCACTCGATGAGTCTCCCGACCGTGGGGAGACCCGGACCACGATGCCCCGGCCCTCGAGACGGACCCGAAAGCCCCGTCGGTGGAGTGCCACCGCGGCCGATCGAACCGGCTGGCCGACGACATCGGGAATCTCCTCCATCCGTCCCGGCCCGGGGCGGGCCGCCGGAAGCGGGAGCTCGACCCATTTGACGGCACCGCGATTGGCGGCCTCCGAACGCCGCGCAGCCGCGGGAGGACGTTCAATCCGCGACTCCGCCAGCATCGCCCGGTCCAGTGTGGTGCGCCGGGCCGCGAGCGCCTGACGGAGCATGTCGCCGACGAGGGGGGCCGCCACCGCACCACCCATGTAAGCACCCTGGGGGTCTTCGATCCGAACGACGAACACCAGTTGCGGATCGCGGGCCGGATACATGCCGGCAAACGAGGCCGCGTACTTGTTGGTGTACTGGCGGTTCTCGACCAACTTGGCCGTCCCAGTCTTGCCTAACACCGATCCCTTGACCTGGGCCCGTCCACCGGTCCCCGAGTCAGCGGCCGACAGTGCGAGGACTTGGCGCAGGGTGGCGGCCACCTCCGGCGAGACCGCGTTCCGCACCACGGTCGGCCGATGCTGGTAAATGATCTCCCCGTCGGGGCGGCGGATGGCCTTGACGATCGCAGGAGTCAAGAGCCGCCCCTGGTTGGCCAGCGCGGCGTAGGCGGCGGCCAATTGCACCGGCGTAACCATGAGGGCGTAGCCCATCGCCGCGCTCGGGCCGGTCCCGCCGGGACGCCAGGTGTGGGCACCCGGCAGGACGCCGGGCTCTTCAAACGGGAACTCGACCCCGGTGGGCGATCCAAGGCCGAAGCGACGGAGCGCATCGAAGTGTTGGGCCGGCTTGAGCCGGGTCGAGAATTTGGCCATGGCCACGTTACTCGACACTTGAATCGCCCGGGCCAGCGTCACGGGAACCTTCTGCGGATGGTCATCCACGATCGGCCGGCTCCGGCCCGGCATCGACCACCGGCCATTCTCCGGTGAGACCGCCTCGTCACCATCCACCAAGCCCAGCTCGAGCAACGCCGCCGCCGTCAGCGGTTTGGCCGTCGAACCCGGCTCAAAGGCGCTGGTGAAGTACGACGCACTCGCCATCAGCTGCCCGGCGTCGTTGACCTCTCGCGAGGCCGCGGCCAGGATCTCACCGGTCCGGGGGTCGAGAAAGATGACGTCCCCACGTTGGGGATGAAACGCCTCGAACGCGGCGGCCAAGCCACCTTCGGCGATTTCCTGCAACTCTTTGTCGATGGTTAGAATCACGTCGTGAC
>SXGT01600505.1_pt1 | contig 12548 bp, 13 predicted proteins | sample 3176221 | NCBI WGS metagenome assembly SXGT01 (sample SAMN11356862, study PRJNA531348) | freshwater metagenome | isolation source: freshwater sample F1-120 | place: China: Fuxian Lake, Yuxi | collected 2017-12-25
GTCACGAGCGGCTCTCCCTGGACGACCTTGCTGCCCGCTGCCACGTGGACTGTGGCGACGGTTCCGTCCCACGGTGACCGGATCACATTCAGCATCTTCATGGCATCGAGCGTCACCAGCTCATCGCCGCGCGCGACGGTTTGTCCCGCCTTGACGGATACCGAGGCGACAACCCCCGGGATCGGCGCCGTCATGGCCTGCGGTCCTGTGACCCCGGCGCTGGCGGCACGCGCCGGCGCGCCACCGCTTACGCCCGGCAGCACCGGCTCCGTGCCGTCGGTTCCGTCGTCTTCCTCGCGCGCCGGTTCGACATCGACCGAGAACGCGAAGCCGGCCAACCTGGCCGTCACCGGGCGGGCATGCGGGTCGTCAATTTCAACGTCGTAGATCCGCCCATCGACGGTGACTCGGTATCGGTTCACCTCTGCGTCCTCGTTCTTGCCCGAGACTGGGGCTGGTTCAGCCGGCGGCTGTGGTGGAAGCGGCGCCAGCCGGAGGACACCGAGGTGAGCAGCATCGGCGCGCGCTCGGCCCGCGCGCACGCGGTCGCCACGGCGATTGCCACGGCCCGTCGCTGCCGGTCCCGCTCCGCGTCCACGTCATCCCGCTTCTGGACAGCGTCGGTGTCCGCCGTCTTGTCTTTGGTGTCCATCGCTGCGTCGGCGGCCACCGGCGCCGGCCGAAACAGTGTTTGCGACGTCAGCAGATACATCAACCCGATGAGACCCGCCAGCGCGGCAAACAGCAGCGCCGTCCCTACGCCGGAGATCAGGAGCACGGTGCCCATTTGGTCGGTCATGACGCGCGGCCGGTCACTAGAGTGGAATGTTCCCGTGCTTCTTGGGCAACGCGGCCGTCTGCTTGTCCTTCAGGAATTCGATGGCGGCGACCACGCGGGCCCGGGTCTCCCGTGGATAGATGACGTCGTCGATGTGTCCGGAGGAGGCGGCCACGAACGGTGAATTGAATTTGGTCTGAAATTCGCTCTCCAGCCGTGCGCGTTCGGCATCGCGCATCGCCGCCGGCGCCGCCGCCAGCTGTTTGGCGTAGAGAATGCTCACCGCGCCCTTCGGGCCCATCACCGCGATCTCGGCGCTCGGCCACGCTAAACAGACATCGGTGCGAATCATCTTGCTGCTCATCACGATGTAGGCACCGCCGTACGCCTTGCGGAGCACGATCGAGATCTTGGGGACCGTCGCCTCCGAGTAGGCGTAGACGATCTTGGCTCCATGGCGGATGATGCCCTGGTGCTCCTGGCCAGCGCCGGGAAGAAAGCCCGGGCAGTCCACGAGGGTGACAAGTGGGATGTTGAACGCGTCAGCAAACCGTATAAAACGCGCGATCTTGTCAGACGCGTCGATGTCGAGCACGCCGGCCAGATGCGTCGGCTGGTTCGCAATCACGGCGATCACGCGACCGCGCACGCGGGCGAATCCGACGACCGCGTTCGGTGCGAACGCCTCGTGCACCTCGAGGAACGACCCGCGGTCAGCGATCAGGGTGATGGCGTCCCGGACGTCGTAGGCCATCGCGGCCGACTCGGGAATCAGATCGTCCAAGGCGGTGGCGCGGGGGTCGAGCCGGTCGTCAGGTTCGAGGTCCGGCGGATCGTCCGCGTTGTTCGAAGGCAGATAACTCAGCAGTCGTCGTGTGAGCTGGAAGGCGCCATTCTCGTCGTCAGCGACGAAGTGCGCCACACCGGAGATGGCCGCGTGGGTGTGCGCACCGCCGAGCGTCTCGACATCGACCTCCTCACCGGTGACCGTCTTGATCACGTCCGGTCCGGTGATGAACATGTAGCTGCTGCCGCGCGTCATCATCACGAAGTCGGTCAGCCCAGGCGAATACACCGCGCCCCCCGCGCACGGCCCCAGCATGAGACTGATCTGCGGCACCACCCCGCTGGCCTGGGTGTTGCGCCAGAACAGGTCGCCGAAACCGGCCAGACTCCAGACGCCTTCTTGTATGCGCGCGCCCACAGAATCGAGTATCGCGATGCTGGGCAGGCCTGCGGTGGTCGCCGCTTCGAGCAGACGCCCCACCTTCTGTGCCTGTACCTCTGAGAAAGAGCCTCCGCGCACAGTGAAGTCCTGCGCGAACACGGCCACGCGGCGCCCCGCGATCACACCGAACCCGGTAATGACGCCGTCCCCCGGGTGACGCTCCTTTTCGAGTCCGAAGCCCGCGTGACGATGCTGGATGTACGGCGCCATCTCCTCGAAGGAACCGGGGTCCAGCAGGCGGTCGATCCGCTCCCGGGCGGTCAGCTTGCCGCGGGCATGTTGTGCGTCGATGCGTGTCTGGCCTCCGCCGAGCCGCAGCGCGGTGCGGTGGGCCGCCACCGTTGCCTCGGCCGGTCGCATCGGCGCTGTGGGCTCTGGCGGCGCGGTCGGCGCTGTGGGCTCTACGTCCGCCGCCTCGTCGGCGGTGTCAGGAGTATCGTCGTCTGTGTCCACCGGGGCCTCGCTCTCGGTCGTGCCCGTATCTGACGGTGCGGGTGCGGCGCGATATTGGGCATCCGCTCGCCGAATCGTGGGGGCGCCAAAGGAAAGGTCGCCATCGCCGGCCGATGCCAGCGCCAGGGTCTCGGGGAGTTCCAGCGGGGCAGGGACCTGAGCGGCGGCCGGTGTGGGCTCAGCCCGAGCCGCGCGCCGTTTGCGCCATGTACGTAGCGCTGCCAGGACCGCGGCTCCCACGACCGTGGCGCCCACCGGCACGCCGAGCAGCCTGAACGGATTTCCAGGAGGGGCCGTCGACGGGCCGGCGAAGGCCGGGGTCGCGCGGACCCTTGCGGCTGGTACGGTAGCCTCGGCATCCGCGCTCGGCTCTGATCCGGGAGCCTCGCCCCGTGGCACAGACGTGGGTGGGGTCGGACTGTCGCTCATAAGATCCGATGGATTATAGCGGCAGTTGCGACCCCGAGGATCTGTCGGGTGCGGCCGCGCGCCAGATCGGCGTTGTGATCGTCGATTTTTTGGCTTGGGCGCCTCACCTGGGTGGTCTAACATGCCACCAGTACGCCTTCGATGCGGCGGGAGTCTCGCATCGCGGCCGGCGTGGAGAGAGGAGCCCGAGGATGCGAGTGCATAGCGCGGCGGCCGTGATCGTCGCTGGGGTTGCGTGGGCCAGTGCGCCGGCGACCGCTCACGCGGCGTCACCAACCTACAACCAGGACGTCGGTTCGATCTTGCTCGAGAACTGCGCGAGCTGTCATCGACCGAACCAGGTGGCTCCGATGCCGCTGCTCTCCTACCAGGATGCTCGTCCCTGGGCTCGTGCGATCAAGGCCAAGGTGGCTTCGAGAGAGATGCCGCCCTGGTTCGCCGATCCGAGCTACGGGACCTTCTCGAACGACATCAGTCTGACCGACGACGAGATCGCGATGATCGTCGAATGGGTCGACGCGGGCGCGCCCGAGGGAGATGGCGTTTCTCCCGAGGCGCCACGGTTTTCTGACGCGGGTTGGAGCCACCCGTCCGGAGCAGAGCCCGACTACGTGATTGAGTTCCCGATCGCGTGGGAAGTGCCGGCCGATGGCGAAACCCCGAATTTCAATCTGTATACGCCATTGCCATTCGATGACGTGCTGCGGGTGTCCGCGACCCAGGTACGCCCGGGCAACTACGCGGCGACGCACCACATCACGACGGGGCTTGTGAATATGCCGCCTGGCAAGGTGCTCGGTACCGGTCCGGCCTGGGCCGGCGGACCGCTTGTGGACTATGTGCCGGTGACGGACCCTGCTCTGGACGCTGATGCGCTGACCGCATCTGCGGCGCCTGCGCGATCCGCCGGAACCGCGCTCGACCCTGAGGCCCTGGAGGAGGCGGCGGCGCAGCGAGCCGGATTCGGACCGTACATTCCTGGCGTCGGGGCCGACGTCGCGGGTCCAGGCCAGGCGCGCGAGATCCGCGGCGACCTGTTCGACTACGTCATTTGGAACCTCCACTATCAGGCCACCGGCAAACCGGAAATCGCGCGCCCCTCTATCGGAGCCTGGTTGGCCACCGAGGAGCGGACGCAGCGTGTTCGGAGCCTCGGGCTACGAGAAGCCACGTCGGAAGGGCGGCAGTTAGTGGCGCCGGCCCCGATGACGGCGGAGGAGCGAGCGATCGCGGGGCCGAGCCAGGTCGGTCAAGGACTCAACCCGACGTTGGATCCGATTCCGCCGCACGAAGGAAACTGGACCGTGACGGGTATCGGCGCCTTCCAGAACGATGCCGTCATTCAGAGCCTGTTCGTGCACGCTCACGTGCGTGGCAAGGACTTTACCTGGCTGCTGACCTATCCGGACGGTCGCGAGGAAGTGCTGCTCCGCGTCCCCAACTACGACTTTGACTGGCAGTTCGAGTATGAGTTGGCTGAGCCCCTGCGTGTCCCTGCCGGCAGCACGGTGAAGTCCATCGCACGCTACGACAATTCTCGGAACAACCGTCGGAACCCGGCGCCTCAGAAAGAGGTGTACTGGTCGGAACAAAGCTGGGACGACATGTATTTGACCAACGTGCGGTACACGATCGCGGACGAGACGAGCAGCGAGAACTAGTGTCCCGTGGGTGGGTCATCGTGAGATGGTCATGACGTTCCGGGCGGGGCTGGCGCTGGGAGCCATCGGGGGGGCCTACCTCTGGTCGGGCGGCCTGTTTGCTGCTGAGGGTTCCGCGGGCCAGCAGACGTCGCCCGCGCGTCGAAAACCGCAGGTCGAGATGGTGCAGGCGGTCGGGTGTGTGGAGCCGCGGGGGGCGAGCACCTGGTGGTTGACCCGGGCGTCCGAGCCGGAAGTCAGTCCGCCCGGGATGTTCAACCGGGTGCAAGTGGACGCGGTGCTGGCCGCACCGGAATTGGGGTCACTGGAATTTCAGCTGGTCGGGGTGGCCGACTTTCTCGACGCGGAGGGGTTGCTGGCGACGGGCAACCGGGCCGATTTCACTGAACCAGACCAAGTCAACGCGACGGGCGAGTTGCGCGAAGGGCGGACGGTGCTCGTCAAGGGGTTGTTGATAGAAGCGGACGACGTGTCGCGCATCAATCTCACGACGGTGGTCGGGCTCGCGGAGACCTGCCGGTAGAGGCGGTTCTTGCCGATGACCATAGCGCATCGGATCGCTCGCACACGCGCTCGTCTGGCGGTGATCGCCGTGCTGGGCGTGACGGCGCATCCGGTCACGGCTCAGACACGAGCGCAGATCGAAGCGGAGCCGATTGTGAAGCTGCGCGCGGGCGAGACGCTGGTGGCTGGGCAGTGTCTGACCCGCGAAGAACTCGACCTCCTGGACAGCTTGACTACCCTCCGTCGTCCGACGGTCGGAGTGGAATCCGACGGAGACGATCCCGCGCCATTTGACCCTCACTACTTCGTCGGCACATGGGAGATCGAGGGTGTGCTCCCTGATTCACCGCTTGGTGAGGCCGGCGAGTTCTACGGTACCGAGAGCGTGCGCCATCTGGAGGGGTGCTCATACGAGAGCACCATCGAGGCGGGTTCTGTGGACAGCCCGGTGCGCGTCGATGTGCGCACCGAGTACGACCGACGGGCGCAGTACATGGTGCGACTCGAAGAGGACAGTCGTGGCCCACAGTATATGAAGGTCGGTCGTGTCGGCGGCGACCCTGGTGGCTACTTCTCCCACCACTGGCAGGCTGCCCCGGTGACGAGCGGCGGACAACGGATTCGTCTCGCCGGTCGTACCTTCATCACCTCTCCGGACAACTACGAAGTGCAGATGCGTATCGCGATGGATGGCGGCGACTTCGCCAACTTCGGTCGTCTGCGCTGGCGGCGCGTCATCGAAGACGAGCCGTAGCCCGACCCGGTGAGCACGCCGGCTCGCGTGGCGTGCCCGAACACGCGCCCCTGCAAGACCGCATCCCTGACATCGTGCAGACGCGGCGTCCAGGCCGACACGGCGGAGCAACGCATCCGGCGCTCCGCCTGGTCAGGACGGGGATGCCGCGGATCGCTGCCGGAACAGCCAGACGATGTCCAGGGCGAAGGAGGCGAGCAGCAACGCGAGCGCGGTACCGGCGACTGCGCTCGCCAGCGGGACTGGGACGATTGGGCCCAGACAGACGAGCAACGCGATGCCCTGCATGACACAGCCGGCCTTGCGTCGAAAGCGTTGTGGCAGCGCCGCCCGTAGCCACCCGAGGCGCCAGCCCGCGATCACGAACAGATAGCGAGGCAGCCCCAGGAGGATGACCCACGGTCCCACCCGGCCACTGCGCCAGACGAGTGCGGCGAGGACGAGCATAAGGGACGAATCGAGCTCCATGTCGAAGCGGGCGCCGAACGCGCTGACACTGTTGGCGCGTCGGGCGACCCAGCCGTCGACGCCGTCGAGACAGAGGACCAGGGTGGCGAGGCCGATGACGAACCAGTGGCCTCCGTCGAAGTGGATCTGTGGGTGCGGAACGAGCGCCGCCAGGGGCAGCACCAACATGGCGCGACCGAACGTGACCTGATTCGCGGGCCCGAGGCCGGTCCCCGGCGGCTGGAGAGGAAGATGCCGCAGCAGGAGCGCCGAGGTCAGCCCGAACAGCGCGAGTACCCGCAACAGGTACGTCGGCGGGAGGCTAAACGACCAGGCGATGGCGCCGGACACCAGAAGCAGGAGCATCGCTCCGACGCCGAGGTCGAGGAATGCGCCGTGGCGTCCAGAAGAGGCCCTCCTGGGCCGCCTGGGGTGCTCGTCGGTGTGCATCGAGGATGGCGTGCGCGATGAGTCGGCGTCGGATTTGCGGACTGAGATGAAGTAACGTTCTCTGAGATCGTCGACCTTTGCGAAACACGGCCACCGATGTCCGCGCCCATTATCGCTCAGCAATTTTGGATTCAGTCGCCGGGTCACGGTGAGATCATGTCCGCCGCGCTCAACCCGCCCCAGGCCGGTGACGTACTGGTGGAGGCCCGTTACTCCGGCATCAGCCGCGGCACCGAGTCTCTCGTGTTTCGTGGCGAGGTCCCGAGTTCTCAATACAGCCAGATGCGGGCGCCGTTTCAGGAAGGCGAGTTTCCGGGCCCGGTGAAGTACGGCTACGCCAGTGTCGGTGACGTGACCGACGGGCCGGCCGCCTGGCGTGGACGCACCGTGTTCTGTCTCTTCCCCCACCAGGCCCGCTACTGGGTGCCGCTCGCAGCCGTCACGCCCGTGCCGGCCGACGTGCCGGCCGGTCGGGCCGTGCTGGCGGCGAATATGGAAACGGCGGTGAACGTGGCGTGGGACGCGCGCCCCGTCGTCGGCGACCGGATCGGTGTCATTGGGGCCGGTGTCGTGGGGCTGCTCGTCGCCTGGCTCTTCCGGCAGATGGCCGGGGTCGACCTCATGGTCGTGGACGTCAACCCCGCGCGGGCTGCGGTGGCAGAATCCCTTGGGCTGCGATGCCGGACAGCGCCGCCGGTCGATACGGAGGCGGACCTCGTTGTGCATGCCAGCGGTCACCCGGAGGGGTTGGTGACCGCGCTGGGCGTCGCCGGCGTCGAAGCCACGATCGTGGAGGCCAGCTGGTACGGGACCCGGGAGGTGCCGTTGCCTCTCGGGGAGCAGTTCCATGCGCGCCGTCTCACCCTCAGGAGCAGTCAGGTGGGGCGCGTGCCCACGACGCGGACCCCGCGCTGGACACACGGCCGACGACTCGCGCTCGCCCTGGACCTGCTCCGCGCCCCTGAACTGGATGTGCTGGTCTCAGGCGAGAGTCACTTCGCGGAACTGCCAACCCTGATGGCATCGCTGAGCCGCGCGCCTGGGGACACGCTTTGCCACCGAATACGGTACGCATGACGTCAGAACGGAGGGTGGGTGTACAGCCTTAATGTCCGCGATCACTTCATGATCGCGCATAGTTTCAAGGGCGAGGCGTTTGGCCCGGCGCAGCGGCTGCATGGGGCCACCTATGTCGTCGACGCCACGTTCCGGCGCCTCGAGCTCGACAGCGATGGTCTGGTGGTCGACATCGGCCGTGCCAGCGACCAGTTGCGCGCCGTGCTATCGGACCTGTCCTACCGCAATCTCGACGACGAGCCGGCGTTCGCGGGACAGAACACCACCACGGAGTTCCTCGCGCGAACGATTTTTGATCGGCTGGCGCAGGCGGCGCGGGATGGCTCGATGGGCGAGGGTGCGCGCGGGGTGACGGCGATTTGTGTCACGCTGAACGAGTCGCACGTGGCGTGGGGGAGCTACGAAGGCCAGGTGTGACACCACCGGAACTGCATTTTGTCGTGCCCGGGCCGATCGATCAGCGCACCGGTGGTTACATCTATGACGCCCGCATCGTCTCGGGACTCCGCGAGCTGGGCTGGTCCGTCGCTGTCCACTCCCTAGACGGTGTGTTCCCGGATCCGGATGCGGTGGCCAGCGCCAGTCTGGCGTCGACCCTCGCCGCCATCCCCACCGGGCGTCGCGTCGTGATCGATGGTCTCGCGATGGGCGCACTCCCGACACCGGTCAACGCCGAGGCAGCCCGACTCAGGGTGGTGTCGCTCGTGCACCACCCCTTGGCCGATGAGACCGGTCTCGATGCTCGGACTCGAGACCGCTTCAGAGCGAGTGAGCGCGAGGCGCTGGCCGCGTGCGCGGGCGTGGTGGTAACCAGCACGTTCACGACCCGGCGACTTGCGCACTACGGGGTAGAGGCAGACCGCGTGCGCGCGGTCCATCCGGGCACGGACCGGTGTCGACCTGCCGTGGGACCCGCGCACGACCACCCTCCGGCGCTGTTGTGTGTCGGGTCCGTGACGCCTCGCAAGGGTCACGATGTGCTGGTGCGCGCGTTGGCCCGGTTGCGTCACCTGTCCTGGACCTGCGTCTGTGCCGGCAGCCTTACAGCGGCGCCCCATTTCGCGGAGGTCGTCGACCGTCTGATCCGTGACGCGCGGCTCGATGGCCGCGTGCAGTTGATCGGGGAGTGTGACTCGGAGCGACTCGACGCGCTCTATCATCACGCGTCGTTGTTCGTGCTGCCGTCGTACTACGAGGGCTACGGGATGGCTCTCAGCGAGGCTCTCGCGCGGGGACTGGGCGTAGTCAGCACGACGGGCGGTGCCATTCCGCACACGGTGCCGAATGAAGCCGGCCTCCTGGTCGAGCCGGGCGACGAGGCGGCGCTGACGGCGGCGCTTCGCGGTTTGTTGGCGGAGCCCGGAGGGCGCGCGCAATGCGGCGCCCTGGCCGCTGCGGCCAGCCGGTACGCCGAAACGCTTCCGGGATGGGACGAGGCCGCTGAACGGTTCGCGGCTGCAGTGCAGGACCTGGCACCCGATGGAAACGTTTGACGCTGACTGGCTGACGCTGCGCGAGCGGGTCGACCACCGATCGCGGGCCGAGTCGCTGATCCCGCCACTCGTCGAGGCGTGGGAAACCGGCGGGTGGTCGCGCGTGCTGGATCTGGGTAGTGGGACCGGCTCCAATCTGCGATACCTGGCGCCACGCTTGCCGCATGGACAGGACTGGGTGCTGCTGGATCACGACCCGGCACATCTCCGCACCTTGCGTGAGCTCCAGCTGCCGGCACGAGTGCGGAGCCTGACCGTGTCAGAGATCGATCTGGCCGGTCATGATCTGAGTGCGGTGACAGGCGTCCATCTCGTCACCGCCTCGGCCTTGCTCGATCTGACATCTGAGGGATGGCTCGACCGCGTGGTGTCGGCGTGCGCCGCCGCCGGCTGCGGGGTGCTCTGTGCGTTGACATATAACGGACAGATCGACTGGTCTGACGAGTCATCGCCAGGGTCAGCCGACGTCGACCCCGACCATCAGCTCGTCCGTGACGCGGTGAACCGGCACCAGAGGGGCGACAAGGGCTTTGGGCCCGCCTTGGGTCCTGCCGCTGTCACGGTGGCAGCGCGGCGCTTTCGGGTGGCCGGCTATCGCACAACCCTGCGCGAGAGCGTCTGGCGACTCGGGGCCCCTGACCGTGCGCTCGTAGACCGGCTCATCGACGGGTGGGAGCAGGCCGCCGCAGCGATTCGCCCAGACGGGGCCACTCGCATTCGTCGCTGGGCCGACGGTAGGCGAGCGGTGGTCGCCGCCGGCCGCTTTCGTCTCACGGTCGGGCATCACGACCTGCTCGCCGTTCCCTCCGCGCGAGTATGAGACAGCCCGGCGCCTGGCGAGCGCTGTTCACGGTTGCGCTGCTCGTCGGGCTGGCGTGGTGGTTCGATCTCGAAGACGTCGTTGGCCGGCTGCTCGCGATGCGCGTGGGCTGGGTGGCGTTGGCGTTGGGCTTGTCCGTCATCCAGGTGGCGGTACTGGCGTGGCGCTGGTGTTTCACCGCGCGGCGGCTCGGCGTGACCTTGTCGTTTGGTGAAGCCTGGCGTGAGTACTACCTGTCCATCTTCTTGAACCAGGTATTGCCGGGCGGAGTCGTGGGCGACGTCTCGCGTTCGTGGAGACAAGCCCGCGGTGCCGCCGGGGGCCAGGACAGGGCCGGGGGACCAGCCGTACGAGCGGTGATCTTCGAGCGGGTGTCGGCCCAAGCCGTGATGACCACAGGGGCAGTGGTGTCGCTGTTGGCGCTGCCCTCGGTGGTCGGCCAGCCGTCCGGCCCGATGGTGGCGGTGACCGTGGGGGTGGCTCTGCTCATTGCGGCGGCCACGGCAGTGTGGGTGCGACGCCAGGCCTCAGCCCAATCCGTGACCGGTCGGGTCCTCGCCGAGCTGGCGGACTCGCATTTCTCCCCTTCGGCGTTCGCGGTGCAACTCGCCACCGGCCTGTTCATCGTCGGCACCTACCTGGCGACGTATATCGTGTCGGCCCGCGCGGTTGGGATCGAGACGCCGTCGCTCGTCCTCCTCCCGCTGGTGGCGCCCGTGCTGATGACGATGCTGATTCCGATCACCATCGCCGGCTGGGGGCTCCGTGAGAGCGCCGCGGCCCTGTTGTGGGGCGCGGTGGGGCTCACGGCGGCCGACGGGGTCACCGTGTCCGTCGCGTACGGCGTGATCGTGCTGGTCGGAAGTCTCCCCGGCGCACTGGTGCTCGCGCTGGCACGGCGCGGGTAACGGCAACGGACGTCCCTCCGCTTTCTTCACGATATGAATGTGCACGCCGCTGCGCAATGATTCCGGTGCATTCTGCCGGCGGCGTCTACCGGCGACCCCTGCTTGAGAAGCCGTGGGCGCAGCCGCCGTACGCACGCACGGAGGATTCGCCGTAGTGTCCGCCAGCGCTCCGGCACCGATGCCCCAAAGGTCTACCGAAGGTCGAAGTCGAACAGCACGTCGTCACCCAACTGGAACTGGCGGCAGGGGGGCCGGAGTGCGTCGTCCAGAACCGTGATCGCGGGCAGCGTGAACGCGGGGCGTCCGGAGCCAATGAGCATCGGCGCCACCGCGACGTGGAGCCGGGTCAACGCGCCGGCCTGCAGGAACCGGGAGACCGTGATGCCGCCGCCCTCAATCAGGAGGCGCCGGAGACCTCTCGACCGCAGCGCCTCGACCACCGCATGCGGGTCGAACCCCGGCGCGGCTCCTGGGGCGCCGGCGGCGGACACCGTCGGCAGGTCGATGACGTTCTTGCCGGTGTTCGCGGGTGTGGCGAGCCGCGCCGCACGGACCACCAGCGTGGGGGCCGCGCCGTCGCTGAAGACGGCGTGTGCTGCGGACAGTCGGGCGCGTGGGTCCAGCACCACCCGCACCGGATTGTCGCCTTCGACGCCCCGCACAGTCAGGCGCGGGTCGTCCGCGGCCACGGTTCCGGCACCGACGATCACCGCGTCCACCAGTGCTCGCAACCGATGTAGTCGTAGGATGTCAGCCTGGCCGGTGATGTAGTGTGACTTCCCCTTTTCGGTGGCGATCCGACCGTCGAGGCTCTGTCCAATCTGGCCAATGACGAGGTTGGGATCCAACTGCAGCGGCAGATACAGGTCCACGAGTGTCTTGGCGGCCTCGCTGAGGGGGGCCGACGTGCGCCATCCCCCTGATTCGTCGATATGCAGCCAGTAGGAGTCGTTTGCGCTAGAATGGACACGTCGTGTCCGTTCCGCTCCGGGTTCGGTGGCGGGAACGGCTCGAATCAGGTCCCACACAGCGGATTCGGTCATTAGCGTCGGCACGCGGCGGTCTCCTATGGGCCTACCTGTATCGTGCCCTGGAGTGGAGTTCAGTCTGGACGGTATCATGCGGGAAGCAGAGCGGGCGTTGTTCGACCTCCGGCGCGGGCGTCCGATCCGGGTGACCGGCGGCCAGGCGTCGGACGCTACCGTGCTGCTGGCGGCGGTCGAGGGTCTCTCGCACGGCACCTTGGACCTGTTGCGCGGCCCCGGGGCCCGTCACGTTCGTCTTGCTGTCACCCATCAGCGCGCGCATGCGATGGGGCTGACACCGGCTCCACCGATGGGCCAAACCCCGGACCGCACCAGCAGCATCCACACGGGTGACGTCAGCCTGGGGCTGCGCGGGAAGACGACGCCGGACGCGGTGTGGAACCTGTCGAGCGGGTTGGACCAGCCAGACAGGACCAGCGTGGACCTGAGCGCCGCCTCTATCCCAGAAGTGGGGGGGCTGACGCTGGCGCGTCTCGGACAGCTATTGCCTGCGGTGGTGA
>SXGT01731391.1_pt1 | contig 12548 bp, 12 predicted proteins | sample 3176221 | NCBI WGS metagenome assembly SXGT01 (sample SAMN11356862, study PRJNA531348) | freshwater metagenome | isolation source: freshwater sample F1-120 | place: China: Fuxian Lake, Yuxi | collected 2017-12-25
CATGAACTGCGCCTGCATGTCGGTCGGAAAAGCGGGATAAGGAGATGTGCGAATGCTTACAGAATTGAGTCGCGCAGGGGCTTTCAGGCGAATCGCATCACGCTCAAGAGCAATATCGCAACCGGCATCCATCAGTTTGTCGATCACGGCATCCAGATAACTCGCCGAAGTGTGCGTCAGGCGCACATCGCCGCCGGTCGCTGCGGCAGCACAAAGGTAAGTGCCAGTTTCGATGCGATCCGGCATGATGCGGTGCGTCGTACCGTGCAAGCGCTCGACACCTTGGATGCGAATCACGTCAGTCCCCGCACCGGAGATGCGCGCGCCCATGGCCACCAGACAGTTGGCCAGGTCGACGACTTCGGGTTCGCGCGCGGCATTCTCGATGACTGTCTCGCCCTCGGCCAGGCATGCGGCCATCATCAGGTTTTCCGTACCGGTCACTGTCACCATGTCGGTAAAGAGGCGCGCGCCCTTGAGACGGGGGCAACGTGCCTGGACGTAGCCTTGTTCGACCGCGATTTCGGCACCCATCGCGGTCAGGCCCTTGATGTGCTGATCGACAGGCCGCGCACCAATGGCACATCCGCCCGGCAGCGACACACGCGCCTCGCCACAGCGCGTCACCAAAGGCCCGAGTACCAAAACCGAGGCACGCATGGTTTTGACCATCTCGTAAGGCGCTACCGGATTGTCCAACCCCGCAGCGTCCAGAACAATGGTATCAGCCGTCCCGCCAGCGCCGACTTTTTCAACCTTCACACCCATCTGCGTCAGCAGCTTGAGCATGGTGCCGATATCGTTAAGCGCCGGCACATTGGTCAGTGTCAGCGGCTCGCGCGTCAGCAACGCAGCGCAGATCAGGGGCAGGGCCGCATTCTTGGCTCCGGAAATGGCGATCTCGCCTGAAAGCGGCGTACCGCCTTCGATCAGCAGTTTATCCACGGGCTTTAAATTCTTCCGGCGTCATGCAGCGCATCGACAGCGCATGCAGCAATTCGGTTTCGAAATGCTCGCGCAGAACCGCATTGACACGTTGCTGACGTTGCACCCGACTCAGGCCTTCAAAAACCGGGCTGACAATCAAGGCCTCGAAATGCCGGCCATCGCCGGCGACAACGAGATGCGTGCAATCAAGTCCGGCGCGGATCCAGACTTCGATCTGTTCGGTTGTGAGCATTTTGCTTGGGCCTGTCAGGATAGTGGCAGAAGATCACTTACGTCGTACACCTGCGCCAGGCTAACCAGATTTGCCGGTGGATTATCGATACGCATGGTCTTACCCTGTACCTCGGCGGCACGCATCCAGCCAAACAAGACCGCCAGACCGGAAGAGTCAACTTCGTCAACGCCGGAAAGGTCGAATACTGGGGACTCCGACTGACTTTGGGAAATTTCCAGCCCACGCGCGAACAGGGCGGTCGCCGTCTCCAGCGTCATATCACCGCTAACGCGCAAATACCCATCGCGGGCCTCCACCGTGACCGTCATTTTGCTTTTTGTACGGCCTCGGTGGACTTGTTCTTGGTCTGCAGACTGCGAATCAGGCTGTCAATTCCATTGGCTTGGATTTCCTGGGCGAACGAACTACGGTAGTTGGTCACCAAACTCGCGCCACCCACTTCTATATCGTATATCTTCCAACCAATGGACGACTTCTCAAGATAGTAATCCATCGGCACCGGCTTGCCGCCTGACTGCCGGATCTCCGTACGCACTTTGGCATCGGTATCGGTAGCCGCCATCTGGAACGGCTTGAAGATCACCTCCTGATCGCGAAACTCGGTCAGTGCCTTGGCATAGGTACGCACCAACAAGGTCTTGAATTCTTCAGCCAAAACCGTCAGCTGCTCAGGCGTCGCCTTGCGCGCCTCGCGTCCCAGCGCCAACTGCGTCATGCGCTTGAAGTTGAAATGGGGCAATACCTTGGCGTCAACCAGCTCAATCGACTTTTTCGTATTGCCAGACTGGATATCCTTGTCCCTGCGCACGATATCCAGTACCTCGCTGGTGACATTCTTGACTAGAACATCGGGCGCCATATTGTTCGCGAAGACCGTCGAGGCAAACAATACCACGCTGGCCAAGAGTCCCAGCAGTCCATGTTTCATATAGTTACTCACTTCTCTGTTTTCTTCGAATCGGCGGAATCAGTCAGCCTTTTCACGTGGCGCATTGCCATCATGAATCAGGTTGCGCCGGCGCTGCAGATAACCATCGCGAACATAGGCATACTTGTCGAGTGCGGCTTCTTCAATCACTTTGTCGGCCGGCAACAAGTCAGCACGGGTATCGACTAAGCGCAAGACCGATAAAGAAGTGCGAGTCGGCACATGTTCTATATGGGCAACCGGGTCGGCAGCCATATCGAGAACCAGACCAGCGGTATCGCGCACAGTGCGCGGGCCAAAGACCGGAACAACAACAAAAGCACCGTCGCCAACGCCCCAGCGGCCAAAAGTCTGACCAAAGTCTTCCTCATGCTTGTCCATACCCATGTCGGAAGCCACGTCGATCAGACCGAGAATGCCGATCGTGCTATTGACGAGAACACGGCCTATATCACTGGCGGCTTCTTCAGGCTTGCCTTGCATAAAGTTATTCACACCAATGAAAAAATCGCCAATATTGCCAAAGAAATTCGTCACACCGGTACGCACCGGTGACGGCATGACCGCATCGTAACCCTGTGCCACCGGCTTGATGATCACAGTATCCAGCCCCTCATTAAAAGCAAACATCGCGCGGTTGAAGCCTTCAACCGGGTCTTTATGATTTTCGGAGGTCGCGCAACCGCCCAGTGCAACTGCCAAGAGCGCAACTGCAACGGCCATTTTCACGGGACTTCTTGTTTGCTGGACCATGTTGAGCATGTCTTTTCCTATTTATTACCTTCGTCGTCAGCCGCCTTGCTGAACATGAATTGGCTGATCAGTTTTTCAATCACCATCGCCGACTGGGTTTTCTTGATGACCTCGCCGGCTTTCAGCATTTCGGGATCGCCCCCGACTTCAAACCCCACATATTGCTCGCCCAACAAACCAGAGGTATTGATGGTCGCAAAAGTATCCCGCGGAAACTGGTAGCGCGTATCAATTTGCATTACCACTTTCGCGGTATAAGTCTCTGGATCAAAACGAATTTCGTCCACACGACCGACTACTACGCCAGCACTTTTCACTGGCGACCGCACCTTCAGGCTTCCGATGTTATCAAAACCGGCCTGCAAACTGTAGGTCTGTCCAACTTCCGAAGAGCTCAAATTGCCTACCTTGAGCGCCAAAAACAACAGGGCGACCAAACCAAGGGCGACAAAAAACCCCACCCAGAGATCAATTACGGCTCGATTCATCAAACTCCCCTGAACATGAAGGCAGTCAACACGAAGTCAGCTGCGAGAATTGCCAAAGACGAATGGACGACAGTGCGCGTCGTTGCACGGGAAACACCTTCAGCGGTCGGATCAGCGTCATAGCCTTCAAAAACCGCAATCCAGGAAACAATAACGCCAAAAACGAAACTCTTGATGACGCCGTTCAGGATATCCTGGCGAAAATCAACGGCCGCCTGCATTTGCGACCAGAAAGATCCTGCGTCAACGCCGATCAACTGCACGCCGACCACATAGCCGCCCAGTACCCCCATGGCCGAAAACAGGGCGGCCAGCAAAGGCATCGAGATCACTCCGGCCCAGAAGCGTGGCGCCACAACACGGGCAATGGGATTCACCGCCATCATCTCCATCGCAGACAGTTGTTCGGTCGCCTTCATCAAGCCAATCTCGGCCGTAATCGCAGAACCTGCACGGCTAGCAAACAAAAGGGCTGCCACTACCGGTCCCAGTTCCCGGACCAAGGACAATGCGACCAGAACACCCAGCGCCTCCGATGAGCCATAACGCTGCAATGTGTCATACCCTTGCAGCCCCAACACCATGCCGACAAACAGACCTGATACGAGGATGATGATAAGTGAAAGCACACCGGTGAAATAAATTTCCCGCATGGTGAGCTGGAAACGCTTCAATGCCGTGCCCGAAAAAATCAGGATCATGAGCACGAACCGACTGGCGAACCCCAGACGCCAGATACGATCCGTCATCGCCCGACCAAGGCGGCGCAACAAATCAGGAGGACTCATGACCACCACCCACTCGGTCTGGCCGGCTGCGCATGCAGTTCCTGGAGAAACGGCTGCGCGGGGTAGTGGAAATTGACCGGCCCATCCACTTCCCCCCAGACGAACTGGTGGACAAACGGCTCCCGGGAATGCTTGATCTCTTCAGCCGTTCCTTCCGCAACGATCTTTCCGGCCGATACAAAGTAAACATAATCGACAATTTTCAAGGATTCCTGGACATCGTGCGTGACAACGATCGAGCTGATGCCCAGGGCGTCGTTTAGCTTGCGAATCAACTCACCGACAATCGACAAGGAAATGGGGTCCAGCCCCGCAAATGGCTCATCGTACATCATTAGCATCGGATCAAGTGCCATTGCTCGCGCCAGAGCCACGCGACGCGCCATGCCTCCGGAAAGTTCAGTAGGCATCAGATGATGCGCACCGCGCAAACCCACTGCATGCAGCTTCATCAGCACCAGATCGTGAATCAGTTCCTCTGACAAATCTGTATGTTCGCGCATCTGGAATGCCACGTTGTCATATACGGACATATCGGTAAATAATGCCCCAAACTGGAACAACATACCCATGCGACGACGCAATTGGTAAAGACCTGTCTCATCCAGCTCATGAACTACCTGCCCGGCCACACGCACCGCACCTGAGGTTGGACGTAATTGCCCACCAATCAGACGAAGCGTGGTCGTCTTGCCGCAACCTGACAAACCCATGATGGCAACCACCTTGCCGCGCGGGATCGTCATATTGATTCCGGTCAGGATCGCCCGATTGTCGTAGGCAAAGTTGAGGTCGCGAATTTCGACGAGAAGATCGGGAGACACGGGAGATCGGGGTTCGGGGTCTGATTGGCCAACAGGCGCGGGATTATAACCAGCCTCATTATGTAGGGGTAATACGGTAAGATTGCCCCATGACCGTTGGTAACGATGGCAAGCCATCTCTCCTCATTGTTGATGACGACCCCCTGATCGTCGACACACTGGGCTATCTGCTAGAAGAAGACTTTCAGATCTGTCGCGCAGCTTCCCGGTCCGAGGCAATGAAATGGCTAACAACACAGGGGACAGCACCAAAAATTGCCTTGGTCGATCTCGGCCTGCCGCCTTGCCCCCATCGACCTGACGAAGGTTTTGCACTGATCAGCGAACTACTGGCTGGCGCCCCAAAAATGAATATCGTCGTGCTTTCCGGTCAGAACGATAGCGCCAATGCGCGTCATGCGCGCGCTTTGGGTGCCGTTGATTTCGTTCCCAAGCCGGCAGATCCAGAGGCATTGCGCAAACTCCTGCTCCGGCTTTTATCGATCGACAACGAACCGATTGTTGATGAACTTCCTCTCTTGGGACAAAGCGCTCCCATGCAGAAGCTGCGCACACAACTGCGACAGTATGCCGACACCCCATTCCCGGTGCTGATCGAAGGCGAGTCGGGCTGCGGCAAAGAGCTGGCGGCAGCGGCACTGCATAGCCTTTCCTCGCGACGCAACCGCCCTTATTTGACGCTCAATTGTGCCGCCATCGCGCCGACACTGGTTGAAGCAGCCCTGTTTGGCCATGCGAAGGGAGCGTTTACCGGGGCTGCAACCAGCCGTGCGGGCTATTTCGAGGAAGCCGGCGAGGGCAGCCTCCTACTGGATGAAATTGGCGAGTTGCCCCTTGAGTTGCAGCCAAAACTGTTGCGTGTACTCGAAAATGGCGAGTATCAGCGTGTTGGCGAAACGCAGGTACGTCAATCCCGTGCACGTATCGTCGCCGCCACCAACCGCGATCTCAAACAGGAAGTCCGCGCCAGCCGCTTTCGCACCGACCTCTATCACCGTCTTTCCGTTTTTTCCATCTCGGTTCCACCGCTTCGCGAACTGGGAGAGGATCGCCTGCGCCTGCTCGAACACTTCAAGCAGCAAATTGCCGTGCAATTCAGGCAGGCGCCGTTCATCCTCAGCCCGGAAGCCGAAAAAATTTGGATGGCCTATCCCTTCCCCGGCAATGTACGCGAGTTGCGCAACATCACCATCCGCCTCGGCACCCGCCATGCCGGCCAGACCATCGGCACGGAGGTGCTTGCCGAAGAATTCGATCCGGCGGCAGAGATCCCAGCGGTACCGCAGCAGGGCCGTGAAACACTAATCGGTCATGCCATCGAGCAAATGAGCTTGCAAGGCGAACGCTTTAAGCTCGACAAACACCTGTTGCGCTGGGAAGATGCCTATATCGAAGGTGCGCGACGTCTGGCCAAGGGTAACCTGAGCCAGGCAGCCAAGTTGCTGGGCATCCAGCGCACCACCCTGTACAACCGACTCGAGGTTTTGGCCCGCGAAGGCCTGACTTCGCCCGCAGACGAATCGCACCGCTAACCATCCGACGCCATGTATCTGGAACATTACGGTCTGACCGAAGCCCCCTTCCGCATCACCCCGCACACCGACTTCTTCTTTTCCGGTGCCAACCGTGGTGCCACGCTGGAAGCCTTGCTTTACGCCATCACCCATGATGAGGGCATCGTCAAGATCAGCGGCGAAGTCGGCAGCGGGAAGACCATGCTATGCCGTGTCCTGATAGAGCGCCTTCCAGAAACCGTCGTCATCATTTACCTGGCCAATCCCTCCCTGTCGCGCGACGACATTCTGTATGCGCTGGCCGACGAACTCGGCATCGCGATTCCCGAACAAAGCCGTAGCGGCGCAGTGATGCGCGCCCTTCAGGAAACCTTGGTCAAGTTGCACGCCGAAGGCCGCCAGGTGGTCGTCCTGATCGACGAAGCCCATGCCATGCCGATGGAGACCCTTGAAGAAATCCGTCTGCTGTCGAATCTCGAAACCAACCGCCACAAATTACTGCAACTGGTGTTGTTTGGGCAACCAGAATTGAACGCCACCCTGGTGCGTGACGATATGCGCCAGCTGCGCGAGCGCATCACTCATAACTTTAGCCTGGAGCCCTTGTTGCGCGAAGACATCGAAAAGTACCTTGACTTTCGCATGCGCGCTGCCGGCTACAAAGGCCCCAACGTCTTTGCACCGGGCGCCATCAAGCTCATTGCGCAATCCTCGCAGGGACTGACCCGACGCATCAATATCCTGGCGGACAAGGCATTGCTGGCCACGTTCGCCGCCGGCAGTCATCAGGTCGGCCCCAAGGAAGCGCGCGCCGCCATTCGCGACTCGGAATTTTCGGCCGTCCAAACTTCAATGGCAAAAAGCCTCCCTCCCCCCATCCTTTGGGCTGCAGGGGGGGCTGCGATGATGCTAATCGCCATTGGAATATGGCAGTCCCTGTTCAATAACACGCAGGAACCTCCCCAACCCACGGTACCAATTACGCCGTCCACAGAAACCAAGGCAGTTCCCGTCCCAGTTACGCCGCCTGCTGTCGTCACAAAGCCTGCCGAGCCCGAGACGCAAGATCCTTCGATCACTCAGGCATCTCTCCCCCCCCCCCTTGCCCAGCCAGTAGCTGCTGAAATCGCCGCACTGGCCGCGACAGAACTTGATCGCGCCCTCGCAGCCGGCAAAACCTGGATCGAACAAACGCCTGATCACCGTTGGTTCATTCAACTCTACACAACCACTGTTACACAACGCCCAGATTTGGTCGAAAAATATCTCATCAAAGCGCAAAATGCCGGGCTCTCGAAAGAGAGTCTGCGTGCTTATCACGTTAACATCGGTCCCATGAGCCGCTACGGCATTATCTTTGGGGATTTTGATTCCCGCCAGGATGCCGCCAATGCGCTCAACCGACTCCCCGATGCGTTGAAACATACCCGTCCCTATGCCCGAAAAGTGGTACGACTGAAGCTAAACAGCAACACGGGATAAATAACCTTAAACTGATACATATCAAAAAGTTGCAAAATAAACTTCGCGTGGTACGATTAATGCCAACGTCAACTTCCCTGCTCGCCGGCCGGAAATGAAAAAACTGATAATTTTCCCGGTACTGACTTTGCTCGCCACCGCCTGCAGCAACGCTCCCACCCCCCCCCCGAGCGAGGGCCATCTGCGTGCAGAAAAAGTCGGCGCTGGCGGTACGGCATCGATTCCGGCCCCGGTGCAGCAGGTACTCAGCCTGCCGGCCCCTAAACCCACCCCCAAGACAGAAACTTATAGCGTCGTCGTCAATAATGTTAAGGTACAGGAACTGCTGTTTGCCTTGGCGCGTGACGCCAAGCTCAATGTGGACATCCATCCAGGCATTGATGGAACCGTCACGCTGAATGCCATCGACCAGACCTTGCAACAGCTTCTGGCCCGCATTGCAAAGCAGGTTGACCTGCGCTGGGAGCTTGACGGGCCCAACCTCGCCGTCATGCCGGATAGCCCCTTCCTGCGGACGTACAAAGTGGATTACGTCAACATTTCGCGTGACAGCAGCAGCGCGGTTGCGATCAACACACAAATTGCCTCGACAAGTTCAGGTGCAACCGGGGGGGCAGGGGGAGGTCAGGGGGGGGTAATAATTCATCGACAACGGTGACCAGCAAGGCGCAAAACCACTTCTGGCCATCGATCGAGAAGAACATCAAGGACATCCTGCACGAGACCGACAAGATTCTGCCGGAAGGGTCCAGCGAAACCGTCACCGAGCGAATTGATCAACAACAAACCACCGGGACGGGCACTGCGCCTCCCGCGGTTCGCAACAACACCAATACACCCGCCTCGATTGCGGGTAGCCCGAACCCGGCCTCCTTGCAACAGCAAGGCTCGACCGTCGTGCGCAAAACCACCTTCCGCGAAGCCGCTTCGGTGATCGTGAACCCGGAAGCAGGGGTTGTTGTCGTGCGCGCCACCTCACGTCAACACGAAAAGATCCAGCAGTTTATTGATCAGGTTACCGCCAGCAGTCGCCGGCAGGTCATGGTCGAGGCGACCATCGCCGAAGTGCGGCTCGGCGACCGCTACGAGCAGGGAATCAACTGGCAGAGCCTGCGCACCATGCGCAACAGCAACAAGGGCTTTTCGGTCGGCATGAATCCGACCGGCCTGGAGCCTTGGTCGCAAGCCACCTCAACCTCGACACAGACCCAGAACATACCCGGCGGGTCGCTCAGGACAGATATCGTCACCATCGACTCGATGGGCCGATATGCCGACCCGGTTGCAACTGCCGGCAACGCCTTTTTACTGAATTACATCGCCCCCGGCCTTGGCATTGCCTCTACCCTGAAACTGCTCGAAACCTTTGGCAACGTCAAGGTATTGTCCAGCCCGAAGATCAGCGTGTTGAACAACCAGACCGCCATGCTCAAGGTGGTCGACAACATCATCTATTTCACCGTCAAATCCGATACCACGACTTCCGCGAGTGGACCGGGGCAAACCACGGTGACCACCACACCCAACTCGGTATCGGTTGGCCTGGTCATGAGTGTCACCCCGCAAATCAGCGAGAATGGCAATATCCTGCTGAATGTGCGGCCCACCATTTCACGCGTCACTGCCTACAAGACAGATCCGAACCCCAGCATTCCTTCTAATCTGATCAATGCCGTACCGGAAATTCAGACCCGCGAAATGGAGTCCATGCTGCGCCTCTCGGACGGGGAAATCGCCGTGATGGGGGGGCTGATGCAAGATACGCTGGACAACACCACACAAGCGGTACCGCTGCTCTCCAAACTGCCCGGTATCGGCAATTTCTTCACCCAGCGCAATGACATCAGCAACAAGACCGAGCTGGTTATTTTCCTCAAGCCCACCATCATTCGCGACCCCAGTGTTTCAGGCGACTATCGCGAATTCGCCCGGCAATTGCCCGATGCCAATTTTTTCGGTAACAACCCGGGGCCACAGCAACAGCAAGCGAACATAGTCGGGGATCAACAGTGAGCCTGTTGATGGATGCACTCCGCAAGGCGGAGCAGCAAAAACTCGCGGCTCAGAATCCGCTGGCCAAAGCGGCTGTAGATGCATCCGCGAGTCTGCACGATGGCCTGTCGCTTGAGCCCATCTTGAGGCAGGCGGCAACCAGACCAGAACCAGAACCTGCCCCACCCCCTGCAGCCTCGGCGCAAGGTTCCGCTCTGCCTGAACTGCCCCGCAGCCTTGAGGCGCTCGACGAGCAGTTCCTGGCCCATGCTGCCGCAAGCAAGCCCGCCCCCAAACCACGCCCCGCCGTTACGCCGCAGCCTCCCCAGCCCACCCCCGAAACATTACCGCCTCCAGCATCGCCAAATCCGGAAAGTGCCCGCGAAAGCGCGCGCAACGTCTTCGAAGCCAAACTACCACCGCCGCGTAACAACCGGAGCTTTGCCATTGCCGTTGGATTGATCAGTCTGGTGGCTGCGATTGGCATCGGCGCCTATTTCTGGTGGCAACTACAGCCCAGGAGCAGCATGATGGTGGCTGTCAATAACCCACCCCCGACCCCAGCGCCCATCGTTACCCCCCCTGCTCCACTCCCAATGGCCCCCCCCATAGCGCCAGCGCCGGTTGTACCCATTGCCGTCCCGCCAGCGCCGACTTTTTCCAGCCCGATGGCAAAGGCCAAAGGAGGGAACGAGGCGGAAGATGAGGAGGACACCCCTGCCCCCGCCAAGCGCGAAACCAGGGCCGCCAGTGCCAGGCCGACACCCGCTGCGCCAAGTGCTCCCCAACCCGAATCGCCCATACGCAAGACCACCACAACGGAACAAACCGATCCGTTGCTCATCCAGGCTCATGAGGCTTACCGCCGTGGCGAACACGCGATTGCCCGCCAGGCTTGGCAAGCCGTGCTGGCCAAGGATGCGCGCAACCTCGATGCGCTGCGCGGTTTGGCCGTGGTGGCGCAGCAAAAGCAGCAATTTGGCGAGGCGGCCAACTATTACCAGCGCGCTCTGGACGTTGACCCGAAAGACGCCATTGCCCTGACCGGTTTGATGGCACTCAGGGTGCCGACCGACAAGATCCAGGCCGAAAGCCGCCTGAAAACCTTGCTGGCTGAACAACCCGATTCTGCCTATCTCAATTTCGCGCTGGGCAACCAGTTTGCCCGCCAACAACGCTGGGCAGAAGCGCAACAGGCCTACTTCAAGGCCTATACGGCCGACCCTGCAAATGCCGACTATGTCTTCAACCTCGCTGTCAGTCTCGATCAACTCCACCAGGCTAGATTGGCCGCCCGCTATTACAACGAAGCACTTGCATTGGCCGAGCGACAACCTGGTCAGCCGGCTGGTTTCGACCGGGTCGAAGTCCTCAGCAGGCTGAATCAACTGCAGGCTGCCGTGGCCCCCTGACACTGCCTCAGCAACTCATTGAACCAGATGAACACTAACGTCAACCGCCAGCCCATCGGCCAGGTACTGATCGCCCAAGGCATCATCAGCGAGGATCAGTTGCGCATTGCGCTCCTCGAGCAGATGAAGTCGAACCAACCGGTCGGCAAGTTGCTCGTCAGTCTCGGCTTTGTCTCGGAGGCCACGCTGCGCGACGCGCTGGGCGAATCGCTCGGCCAAAAGTCCATTGACCTTTCGCGCGCCACCGTTGACCCGGTGGCGTTAAGTCTTGTTCCGCACGAAATCGCCAAGCGCCATCGTCTTCTGCCGCTGGATTACAAAGCCGACCAGAAACGCATGACCATCGCGCTGGCTGATCCCAACGACATCGTCGCTCTGGATCGCCTGCGTGCCCTCATCTCGCCTGACCTGCTCATCGACACCGTCCTCGCCGGCGAGTCCGAGATTGCCCGGGGCATTGACCAGCACTATGGTCACGAACTGTCGATCGATGGCATCCTGCACGAGATCGAAACCGGCGAAATCGACTTTCGCAGCTTGTCCACCTCCTCGGATGAATACAGCCAGCCGGTGGTCCGCCTCGTCGACGCGCTGCTTTCCGACGCCGTGAAACGCGACGCCTCCGACATTCACTTCGAGCCGGAAGCCAGCTTCCTGCGCATCCGCTACCGCATCGACGGCATCCTGCGTCAGATCCGCGCCCTGCACAAATCCTACTGGTCGGCCATGGCCGTGCGGCTCAAGGTGATGAGCGGCATGAACATCGCCGAAACGCGGGCGCCTCAGGATGGCCGCATTTCGATGACCATCACCGGCCGCTCAGTCGATTTCCGTTGCGCCGCCCAGCCCACCATCCATGGCGAAAACCTCGTCCTGCGGATTCTCGACCGCCAGAAAGGCATCGTGCCGCTCGACCGCATCGGCCTAGACGACGCCCAACAGGAACAGTTGCGTCGCATGATGGCGCGCCCCGAAGGCATCATCCTGGTAACCGGCCCGACGGGTAGCGGCAAGACAACCACGCTCTACTCGGTACTCAACCACATCAACGAAGAGGGCGTGAACATCATGACCCTGGAAGACCCGGTCGAGTACCCGATGGCGATGATCCGCCAGACCTCGGTGGCCGAATCCGCCAAGCTCGACTTTGCCAACGGCATCCGTTCGATGATGCGCCAGGACCC
>SXGT01729715.1_pt1 | contig 12547 bp, 10 predicted proteins | sample 3176221 | NCBI WGS metagenome assembly SXGT01 (sample SAMN11356862, study PRJNA531348) | freshwater metagenome | isolation source: freshwater sample F1-120 | place: China: Fuxian Lake, Yuxi | collected 2017-12-25
GGATAAGGCAGAGCACCATTCATCTGCGGGATCACATGCGCGAAGCCATTGGCCATGAGCGTGCGGTTGAAAAGCGCTTTATCGTTGCACAACTCAATGCTTTCCCGAGTAGGAATAGGCAGCGGGTTACAGGCAATGAGCGGACGCATCTCGTTCAAGAGCATCGCGTCTTGAACAGTGAGTGGCACGACGAGGTCGTAGTTGCCAATCGTGGCGGAAGAAAATTCGTCGAAGACAAGCCCATGCCCTGTAGCCTGAAACCCTATCGAGATCGCCTCTTCCCAGTCCTGTTTTTTGGAAAATAAAATTTTCATTGGGACCGCAGAAGCAAGTGTCAGGTTTGGCGGAAGCGCTGACCCGCCGCTGGTGGAGTTTCTGGCGCCCCGGCAAAGCACTGCGCCATAGCCATCCAAGTCGTTGCAGTTTCGCCAACAACCCGCAGAGCCGTGTCGGCGATGTTCCGCGTCTGCGCGACCACTTGGCAGAACTCCACCGCACTGCCCGCAACACAATTATCCTGGGTCGGAGCATTCCATTCCCAAATCGCCCCCGACGGTGCAGTCAGTCGGACGTAGGGCTGGTCGGCTGGCACGGGCAGTCCGCGATTCGTGAAGGTCCAGCCAAAGGTATTGATGCCGAGCACGGCAACGTTTTTAATGCGGTCGGTGTCGCGGCGCACTTGCCCGAGGACATCGTAGACTGCCTGCCCATGCGCCCAGGTTTCCATCAGGCGGGCGCTGATGCTGGAACGCACGCTCATATCGGGGCCGACCCATTTCACGCGTTTTGAGGGATCAGCAACCGCGAAGCGTTCGGTCATCTCCACATAAAATTCACGCCAGCGAGTGAGCAAGGCACGGTTCTTCGTTCCCGCCAGCCATTCGTTCGTCGCGACACGGCCATTGGACCGCTTCCTTACCGCCATGAAGTTGCGGATAAAATCGAGAAAAGCATCGCTATCGCGCAGTGACAAATCGGCCAGGTAATTACCGAAGTGCAAATGGGCGACGACATCGTGAATCGTCCACTCTTTGAACTGGGTGGATCGTTCCCAGTCGCGATCTTCTAGCGGTTCAAGCAGCGCAAACAGTGTCTCGCTTTCATCACGAAAATCATAGGCTTGTTGAAGCATGGTGGTGTCCTCTTGAGGTGGCGTTCGGCAACTGCCTCTTCGCCTATCTGGACTTCACCAAGAAGACAAGTGGGAGGGGGAGACTATCATCAGTATTACGCTGGCGAAGGCTACATCGCTACAGCTTTTTCTGCATCACCACTCTCCAGACGGGGTCGAGCCCGCGTGCTTCTTCGTCGGCAACGCGCCGCCGCAGCTGGGCAGTCAATGCCTCAGCCAGCACCACCTCGAATCCGAGTTTGGCGTAGAACGGCGCATTCCACGGAATGTCCCGAAAAGTGGTCAAGGTAATCGCAGTGTAACCACGGTCTCGTGCCCACGTACAGATCGTCTCGACTAAGGCCTTGCCGACCCCACGACGTCCATGCTCAGGGAGTACATCGATTTCTTCGAGGTGGAGTGTGGTTCCGTCTGACTCGGTCAGGGCAAAACCAACAGGATGACCTTGCAGCGACAACGCCACCCACAGATGCCCCTCTTCCTGCGCAGCTTGGAACTCTGCCAGTGGTGTCGTCTCTTCGATCACAGCAGCAGGAACGTTCCAGTCACGAAACAGCAGGGCAGCCTGCAGCTCGATTTCTGGCAACTCAGAGAGGTGTTCCGGTTGGGCAAGTACGAAGGAGTAGCTTGCTTCCATGTGGCATGTCGCCCCGCGCGGAGAGAAACAAGAGAGAAGTCAGTCCCAGCACGGAGCAGAGAAATGAGGCGGCGGGCTTAGTCGTGGGCGATGGAGTGCATGGCAATGCTGCTATGGGCGAAAGCACCGCCGGCGGCAAGTGCCATAGCCACAAAGACGCTCTCAGCGACTTCCTCGTCGGTAGCACCGGCGCTCTTAGCACGCTTCACGTGCGTGTCGATGCAGTACGGACACTGGGTGATATGCGCGGCGGCGATGGCAATCAACTCTTTAGTTTTGACCGGGAGTGCGCCCTCTTCAAAAACTTTGCTGTCAAACTCCGTGAATGCTTTGAACAAGCCGGGGCGCAGGTCACGTAACTTGCGTAAGCCTTTGATACCTTCTGGGGTGTAAAAATTGTCGGCCATGGAAGCTCCTTTCTTCGCTGTTTACGGGCCGACCCTATCGCAGAACGCTGGCCGACACTAGAGGCCAGCCCGTGCCTCAGCGCCCCCAGCGTGTAAAAATGCCGCGCACATCCACATGTACAAATGGGCCATGCCCGCCGCTTTCGCGATAACGTGCCAGACCGCCAGTCATGTGGCGTTGCAGCCGTTGGTCGTCCGCGAAGCCGGTGGCACCTAGTTGCTGCAAGATCGGAGCGTTGACGAATCCACTGGTGAGGAATTGCTGCACGCGCGGTTCGTACAGTTCGAACACGATATCGTACAACACTTCAGTGTCATGGAAGTCGATGACACCATCACTATTGAGATCGTCCATCTCACCATCGCGTGGATTGGCATCAACAAAGATGTCGGCAGCATCGCCCCACAGATGGCGGCTGTAGGAGGTCACGTTACCAATGGCCCGGTTGTAGTGAGGAGTCCGGTAGCCGCTCATGACTGACAACGTCGGACAATGATGGCCTTGTTCGTTGACTTTCTTCAGGATGGTTTCTAGTACCAGGAGCAAACGGGAGTCGAGCGCTAGGTACTTGGGATAGTCGCTCTGCTGTTTGCACAGGAACTGTCGCAAGCGGAAATGCGGAGTGATCAACGTGTTTTCGTTTTCTTCGGTGACTTCGATGAAGCCACGCGGCAGTAAGTATGCCTCCAGCTCGTGCAACGGGGCGGCGGGATACTTGCCAACTTGATACCCGTTCAGCTCGCCGTCCTCAATCTGCGTAAAAGGAGCCATCACGAAGACGTTGAGCTGGACGGTAGCCCCCCATGCGGTATGCAAGATTTTCACTGGATAGAGACCAACCTCGCGTGGCGCTTGCCATGACCAGTGATGTTGCCCGGTCGTCGTCGTCTTGAATGGGCTTTGCAGGATGTAGGCATTGTTCTTTTTCGTTTTTCCCACAGCCAACGTTATCGTTTCACCCGGCAGCACGAAGGCGCTGTTGGTACGGAAGACCAGCGGTTCGTCATTCAGTAGCACGGGGAACGGTGCCAGTTCCGGGGCATAAGGCGTCGGCGGAAAAGTATCGTCGTAATTGGTGGCAATTAATATCCGGCGCGTGGCATCTCTCGCCGCCGCTGCTGCTGCCGCCCGCAATGCTAAGGCGGCGCGGGAACGTGACAGCCCACGGTGCCTCTTTATTTTTGTCGACGCTTTAGCCACGCGGCGCGATTTTATCTGCGTCTGCGTTCGTGCGGTAAGCTTGGAGCGAGGTGCGGATTTTCCCCGCTGGACGGTCGCTCGTGTACGCGGCACGCTATGCGTCCGTGCGGAGGTGAGATTTTTCTTTTGTTTGGAGGCCGATGATTGTGCATGGAGAAGAGGCGGAAAGCAGAAAAAACAGAAACCAAGCAGCAACAAAAGCAAGGCAGCACGACTGCGCAGCCTTTGGCGTTGCCTCGTCCGCAGTGTCCCTGTGGGGTTCAGATCGTGTACTAACCATTCCATCGCAGATTCCTACATCGCGTTCAGGGCCGCGGCTGGAAGAGCTGGCCGGTTTTCTAATGGTGCCTGCGTGACAGGAGGCAGGTCTGGCACCGTGGGCTGCGGAGAGTGCACTTCTTGCGGCGCTGGCAGTGGTTGCGGCAGTTGCGGGGCTGGTGCTGGCCGTGGTTTCTTTGCGACCGCTATCGGCAGTCGCGCACCTGGGGTCTTATCGTAGCCGTAGATGTCGTTCCTGAATTGCATGACGCCGTCGCGGTCCACCCAAACCGTCCAGTATTGGATGTACACAGGCACGGGCTCTGCCAACCAAATGGTTTTCTCTTTGCGTCGATCAAGGGTCGCCTGGATCGACCCCCTCTGCCACTTCTCGGAGTCGCGCAACAGATGCTCGGCCAGATCAAGAGGCCGCTCCACACGAATGCAGCCGTGGCTAAAGGTGCGTACCGTCCGTTCGAACAACGCCTTGGACGGAGTGTCATGCAGGTACACGCCATGTGCGTTAGGAAAAATGAACTTGACCCGCCCGAGGGCATTCTTCGGCCCTGGCTCTTGCCGCAGGCGATATTGATACACTGGCGTGGCAATCATTGAGCCGTCTGTCGCATTGGGATCAGGAATCATTTTCTCGCCAACTGCCACTTTGCGCACGGTGAATTTATTCTTGGCAAAGTATTGCGGGTTCTTACGCGAGAGCGGGAACAGCTCTTCTTCGGCGATGCTCTTGGGCACATTCCAGTACGGATTGAGCACGATGTGGGTCATGGCCGCACTGAACGTCGGCGTCGAGCGCTTCTCGACCATTTTCCCGACCACCACTTTCATGGCGAGGGTGGACTGCTCTTTTTCAACGACATCCAGCGTGAAGTTGGGGACGTTGATGGCCACATAGCGGCTCCCGAGATTCTGCGGCAATGCACGCCACCGTGCCATGTTGGCGAGGATTTGTTGAATACGGGTTTCCACCGAGACGTTGAGGGCTGCCAGCGTGCCACCGCCAACGACGCCATCTAGTTCCAGTCCGTGGCGGCGTTGAAATCGTTTGACAGCATCTACCAAAGTTGCGTCGTACTCGTCCTCATTCTCGTGGCGGGGTTTGGTGGTGTTACTCTTGGGGGAATGGGTCGGCATCCGCGTGAGTTCAGTAGTGGAGGCAGGTGCCCATTCTCCGGTGGCCTGGAGGCGAGAGCGTAATTGCGCAGCGCGGCGGTCGTGATCGCCAGGGCGTAGGTCGAAACCAGCGGCGATGCGCGGCCAGCCTCCGTGCTCGGCAACTGTGCGATGGTGCACAAGTGCATCGCGCAACTGCACATATCCCGGGTGTGAAACAGTCAACGTTTTCAGCACGGCGTCAACGCGGTTGGTATCCACCACGCTCTGCAAGGCTTGGACAAGGTCGGTTTTGCCTTGCTTTTCGAACCACTCGGCACTTAACGCACTGAGTTTCACCTGTCCGAGTGATAGGTGCGCACTGTAGAGCAGGAACGTATCGGTCAAGAGGAAATCGAGATCGGCGAGTACACGCGCATCAGCAGCAGATTGCCCCAGAGGCGCTTGGCGCACGTGGCGGAGAAGTTTCCCGAGTTGCGTCAAACGATAATCTTCGGCCCGAAGCCCTTCTTTTCCAGATTCCACTTGAATTGTAGCAAGCAACGTCTCTGCACGTGCGAGCGGGCCACGTTCATCGCTCCACGCTGGCCGATAATTGCGCCCTTCGTAAAACCGCGCGAGCATGACCGCCGTCGTCAGCGTGTCCTTGCCGACAAGGAATTTCGGCAGTGGCGGAGCTTTCACCGGTGGAGGAGGTAGCACGCTGGGTTGAGCAGTCACTGGAACAGGAGCGGCAACCCCCGTGGTCGCAGAAGCAGAGGGTGCAAGCGAGCCAGAGGGGACAAGCGTAGGGGGCGTAGGAACAGGTGGAGGGGTGAGTTCAGGAGGCGGCGTGCGCCACGTTTCGATGCGCTGACGGAGCAGCTCGCTCGTTTGCTGGCTCAGTGAGGCTGCCATCGCGTGAGCCGGAAAAACTAGACACGTCAACCAGCCAACCCAAAGAGAAAAGAAAAAATAGTGCATGGTGAACTCAGCTCCACATCACGGGCATGGCAGACACGGACGATTGCCCGTACCAGGAGGGACCTCAGCTGTCGCGGCGGTGACCCACCCGTATGTTTGCAAACCCGGGCTGAATGTCTACCACTGTCAGTTCCTAGAGTCCACAACCTTGCTCGAGGCCGGAGAGGGGCGACGCAAGGGCGACGATACTTACGAACGCGCCACGAAAAGGCTAGTTAGAGAGGCAACAACATTAAAGTGGATACGGAGAGGCAACACGCCGAGACGGTGACGTGCTGTTGGACTGGTAGCGCATCATGCTCAGACATTTACGGGTCAGAAATCTGGCACTGATCGACGAATTGGAATTGTCCTTTGAGGAGGGTTTGAATGTCATTACCGGCGAGACCGGTGCTGGCAAAAGCTTGCTCATGCAAGCCCTCGGATTAGCGCTCGGCGGGCGCGCGACTGCTGAGCTAATTCGTCACGATACGCAAGAAGCGATTGTCGAAGCCGTATTTGCCCCTCCAGATGGGCGGCTCGCCCCGCTGCTCGAAAGCGGAGGCTATGCCGTTGAAGAAGAGTTGTTGGTGCGACGAGTCCTCACGCAAAGTGGTCGCAGCCGGGTCTATGTGAACGGTGGTGCCGCCACGGTCACGGTCTTGCGTCAGTTGGCCGACAACCTCATGCACATCTACGGGCAACACGAGCAACAAGTGTTGCTTGAAGCCGAAGCCGCTATCGACTTGCTCGATGATTTTGCTGACTTGTACCAACCTCGCGCCGCAATGGCGCAGTGTCATCAGACGCTACGCCAGACCTGGGAACATCTTCAGGCCTTAACAACCGGGAAAGCTGCTGCCGAGGCACGGCGCGAACTGCTACGCTTTCAAGTCGATGAGATCGCTCGCGCCGAACTCCGTCTTGGCGAGGACGAAGCCTTGCGGCAAGAAAAAACCGTTTTGATGAACTCTGAACGCTTGGTGCAAGGCGCAACTGCCGGCGAAGCGTTGTTAGCCGCCGGCGAGGAGGCGGTAACGGATCGCCTCGGACGACTCCTCTCTCGACTGCGTGAACTGGCCAGGATCGACGCGAGTCTGCAAGATGTGGTGGTTCTTGTCGCCGGAGGGTTAGCGCAGGTCGAAGAAGCGGCACTGCAACTCCGCCGCTATGGTCAACGCTTGCACGTCAACCCTGAACGGTTAGAAGAGATTGAGACGCGGCTGGCGCTGCTTTCCCGTCTCAAGCACAAATACGGCGGTAGCATTGAGGCAGCGCTGGCGCTGCAAGAAACGTTCACACGCGAATTGCAACACATCGAAGGTGGCGAAGAGACCGTCACTGCCCTGCTCCACCAAGTCGAGGCTGCGGCAGCAACGGCTTGGGAAAAGGCGCAGCAACTGTCCCAGGCTCGGCGCTCCGCTGCTCAGGCACTGGAATCGCAAATGGCCAAAGAGTTGGCATCGTTAGGCATGAAAGGCGCGACGTTTCAGGTGCGGTTCGCCGAGTTTGGCGCAGCAACCGATGAAGACGGCATCGACAGCCCTTTCGTGCGCGGGCGGCAGCGGCTCCGCAGTGTAGGCTGCGATCGAGCGGAGTTCTATTTGTCAGCGAATCCCGGCGAACCGTTACTGCCTCTCGCACAAGTCGCATCCGGCGGCGAATTGTCGCGGCTCATGTTGGCACTCAAAGCCTTGAGTGCAGCGGTGGGCGACGCGCCGACGCTGATTTTCGATGAAGTGGATGCCGGGGTAGGCGGTGCTGTCGCCGAGGCGGTGGGCCGACGGCTCAAAGCCCTCTCCCACAACCGGCAGGTGCTGTGCATCACTCATGTTCCACAGATCGCTGCGTTCGCCGACCACGCCTACACCGTGGAGAAACGTATGCTCAAGAACCGCACGGTGTCCTCGGCGCGGCGGCTGACTGCCGAGGAACAATTGCACGAACTCGCTCGCATGCTTAGTGGCGCGGAGATTTCTGCGGAAGCAAAACGTCATGCCCAAGAGATGCTCGAAGCAGCACGGAGAAGGTGACTCGTGCTCGTGGCTCGTGCTCGTGATTCGTTGAAGGAGTAGTGACTATGGATTTCTCGTTTTCCCCGGAAGAAGAACAGTTTCGCCAAGATTTACGCGAATGGTTGCGACAGAACCTGCCCTCGGGATGGGGTTCGACCTTTCGTGCGCCAAAAGGCAGGGAACGCATTGCCTTCTTGCGCGATTGGCAGCGGAAACTCCATAGCGGCGGCTATTTAGGACTCTCGTGGCCAAAAGAATACGGTGGACGCGGCGCGTCGATGATCGAGATGGCAATCTTCAACGAAGAGATGGCACGTGTGGAAGCGCCCGGCCCACTCAACGTCCTCGGCTTGGGCATGGCAGGGCCAACCATCATCGTGCATGGCACGGAAGAGCAGAAACAGCAGCATCTGAATAAAATTCTCAACTGCGAAGAAATCTGGTGTCAGGGGTTCTCGGAACCAGGCTCAGGCTCGGACGTCGCCTCGATTCGCACGCGCGCCGAACTGCATGGAGATGAATTCGTCGTCAACGGCCAAAAGGTCTGGACGAGTCTGGCACAGATTGCCGATTGGTGCATGCTGCTGGTCCGCACTGATCCCGACGCACCCAAGCATCGCGGCATTTCTTATATCCTCGTCGATATGAAAAGCCCGGGAATCACCGTGCGCCCGTTGCAGCAGATGACCGGTGAGTCTGAGTTTAACGAAGTGTTCTTCGAGGACGTGCATGTCCCACGCGCGAACTTGGTGGGTGAACTTAACAACGGCTGGGGTGTGGCGCTCACTACTTTGATGAACGAGCGTGGGACCGCTTCCTTCGGCACTCAAGCACGTTTCAAGATCATCTACGACAATCTCGTCGGACTGGCCAATGACACCCTGCGTGACGGTCGCCCGGCGACGCAAGATCCACAGATCCGCCAACAGCTCGCCCAGCATCGCATCGATGTCGAAATTCTTAAGCTGAATTGCTTCCGTAACTTTACACGCCTCTTGCGCGGTGGTACGCCGGGACCTGAAGGGTCAATACTGAAGTTGTGGTGGAGCGAATTGAACCAACGTATGCAAGACACAGCTATGCTCGTGCAGGGACCGTTTGGTCAACTGTTGCGCGAGTCGCCGTGGGCGATGGAAGGCGGACGCTGGCAGTACAATTTTCTCCGCTCTAAGGCCAATACGATTGAGGCTGGGACCTCAGAAATTCAAAGAAACATTATCGCTGAACGTGTATTGCATATGCCGAAGGGGCGCTAGCAACCGTTGGCTTTGCCGTGACAATGTGAAGGAGACCTCATGGACAGAGATGTCATGCTATTACTCTACCGGGACATGACCCGCATCCGCCGCTTCGAGGAGGAGGCGGCACGCTGCTACACACGTGGCAAAATCGGTGGCTTCCTCCACCTCTACAACGGCGAAGAGGCGGTGGCCGTTGGGTCAATTCTGGCCGTCGAACCGACAGACTACATTCTGGCAACCTACCGCGAGCACGCCCACTATCTGGTGCGTGTGGGTGACATGAACGCTGCCATGGCCGAGTTGTTTGGGAAAGCGACCGGCTGCTCCAAAGGACGCGGTGGGTCAATGCACTTCTTCGACGTGAGCAAACGCTTCATGGGCGGGCACGCGATTGTCGGCGGTCACATACCGATTGCGGCGGGCATCGCCTTTGCCTCAAAGTATCGCGGCGATCAAGACATTACCCTGTGTTTCTTCGGCGAGGGTACGGCGAATATGGGTGCCTTCCATGAAGGTATGGCCTTGGCCGCGCTGTGGAAACTTCCGGTCGTCTTTATTTGCGAGAACAATATGTACTCGATGGGCACGCCGCTGTACCGTACCCTCGCCGTCGGTGACGTGGCCGTGCGTGCCAAGGGCTACCCGATGGCGCAAGAGATCGTCAATGGCGACGACGTGTTAGAAGTACGCGAAGCTGTTCGGCGTGCAGCCAAACGCGCGCGTACGGAAAACTTACCGATCTTGATCGAAGCCAAGACCTATCGTTTTCGTGGCCACTCCATGTCGGACCCTGCGAAATATCGCACCAAGGAAGAAGTCGAAGAATGGTTGAAGCGCGATCCCATCCGCCTCTTGGCCGACCGCATCTATGATTTGGGCATTGCCAACGAAGCCCAGCTCAAGGCCATTGATGACGAAGCCAAGCACGATGTGGCCGAAGCCGTCAAATTCGCCGAAGCGTCTCCAGTCCCGGCACCGGAGACGCTCTTTGATGATATCTACACAGAAGAGCAATCAGCTCCAGACATGGAAAACGTTGTCTCCCTGCCCCGTCGCGCCAGCGCCGGAGCGTAAGGAAGGAAGGATATCGTCATGCGAGAACTGAGCTATCGAGAAGCCTTACGCGAAGCCATGGCCGAGGAAATGGAGCGCGATGAGCGCGTCTTTCTCATGGGTGAAGAAGTGGGTCATTACAACGGTGCCTACAAAGTGTCAGAAGGCTTGCTCGACCGCTTTGGCGAACGCCGCATCGTGGATACACCCATCGCCGAGACCGGGTTTGCTGGTGTAGGTATTGGTGCAGCCATGGTCGGCTTGCGTCCGATCATTGAGTTCATGACTTGGAACTTTTCCCTGTGCGCGTTCGACCAGCTTGTCAACAACGCGGCCAAACTGCGCTACATGTCTGGCGGGCAGATTACCTTGCCCATCGTGTTTCGCGGCCCGGGTGGAGCTGCCCACCAGCTTGCCGCCCAGCATTCACAGGTCGTAGAGAATCTCTATGCCTACGTCCCTGGACTCAAAGTCATTGCGCCAGCCACACCCCATGATGCCAAAGGGCTACTCAAGAGCGCGATTCGCGACGACAACCCGGTGGTGTTCATCGAAGGCGAGATGCTCTACAACTTGAAGGGCGAGGTTCCCGAGGGCGACCATGTCGTCCCGATCGGCAAGGCCGACATCAAGCGGGCCGGGAAAGACGTCACCATCATCTGCCACTCGAAGACCGTCGGCCCATCCCTCAAAGCCGCTGAGGCGCTGGCCGCCGAAGGGATCGACGCGGAAGTGATTGACCTCCGAACCATCCGGCCGCTCGATACCGAGACGATCTTGGCGTCCGTGGCCAAGACCAACCGGTGCGTGGTGGCGGAAGAGGGTTGGTATTTCGCCGGGGTGGGCGCCCAAGTGGTCGACACGATTCAGCGGGAGGCCTTCGATGCCCTCGACGCACCGGTCTGGCGGGTGACCGGCGCCGACGTCCCGATGCCGTACAACAAGTTGCTCGAGCGCGCCGCCAAGGTGGACGCGCCGAAGATCCAGGCCGCCGCCAAGAAAGTACTCTACGTCTAATGGCCACCAAAGTCGTGATGGAAGCGCTCTCGCCGACCATGGAGGAAGGCCGTCTGGTCGAGTGGAAGAAGCAGGAAGGCGACGTGGTCAAGGCCGGAGACGTGCTGGCCGAGGTGGAGACCGACAAGGCGGTCATGGAATTGGTGGCGCGAGCCGGGGGTACGTTGCTCCGCCACGCGGTGGTGGCCGGGACGACGGTTCCGGTGTCCCAGCTGGTCGGCTGGATCGGCCAGCCGGGCGAAGCGTTAGGCGATTCGGCCGCAACCCCGCCGGCGCCGGCTGCCCCGGGAGCGGTGTCCCCCGCGGGGGCTCCGGCCACCAAGCAGGCCGCCACCCCTGCGCCGGCGGCGCCGGTGGCACTGGGGCGGGTCAAGGCCTCGCCGTTGGCCCGGAAAATGGCCGCCGATCGAGGGGTCGACCTCAGCCGGGTTCCGGGCTCCGGGCCCGAGGGACGAGTGATCCGGCGGGACGTTGAAGGCGCCGGCGCCACGCCGGCTGCAGCACCGGCCCCAGAGCGCGCGGCCGGACCGGCGTTTACCGACGTGCCGCTCTCGATGATCCGGAAGACCATCGCCAAGCGGCTCGCCCAGTCGATCGGCCCGATCCCGACCTTCTACCTCACCACTGAAATCGACATGGAACGGGCCGCCGATTTCCGGGAGCAATTCAAAACCCTGTACGGCGATACGGTCCGGATCTCGTTCAACGATTTGGTGGTGCGGGCAGCGGCCCTGGCGCTGGTCCAGCACCCGGCCTGCAACGCCTGGTGGCAGGACGACAAGATCCGGTATTGGAAGGAAGTCCACATCGGCATGGCGGTGGCCGTGGAAGACGGCCTCATCACGCCGGTCATTCGCAACGCGGACCTCAAGCCGCTTCGGGAGATCGGCGCCGAGTCCCGCGATTTGGCCGGCCGGGCCCGGGACCGTAAGCTCACGCCGGACCAGTATACCGGCTCGACCTTTTCGATCTCGAATCTCGGCATGTTCGACATCGAACACTTCACGGCGGTGATCAATCCACCGGAAGCGGCCATCTTGGCGGTCGGTTCGATTGCCCAAGTGGCCGCGGTGGTCGGAGGCCAGGTCGTGCCCCGGCGCCGGATGCGGGTGACGCTGTCGTGCGACCACCGGGTCATCGACGGCGCCACCGGAGCCCAGTTCCTGAAGACGTTGAAGCAACTCATGGAAAACCCCGTCGGCTTGCAGTCCTAAAGAACCCTTAGCCCGAAATTCGAATGTCTACTTACGATCTCATTGTCCTCGGCGGCGGCCCGGCCGGATACGTCTGCGCCATTCGTGCCGCGCAACTCGGCCTGTCGGTGGCCGTCGTCGAGAAGGACAAACTCGGTGGTGTCTGCGTCAATATCGGCTGTATCCCGACCAAGGCCCTGCTCCACAGCGCCTTCGTGGCCAATCTCGTCGCTCACGACGCGAAAGGCCTGGGGATCGAAGTGGGGCCGGTCAAGACTGATTACGGCGTCGCCATGAAGCGGTCCCGCCAAGTTTCGGAC
>SXGT01131953.1_pt1 | contig 12546 bp, 9 predicted proteins | sample 3176221 | NCBI WGS metagenome assembly SXGT01 (sample SAMN11356862, study PRJNA531348) | freshwater metagenome | isolation source: freshwater sample F1-120 | place: China: Fuxian Lake, Yuxi | collected 2017-12-25
ACGCGATTAACACCGCAGCCGGCACCACGATGGCGAGCTTCAAATCGGTCGGCAACGGAATCGTCCTGACCGACTCCACCACCGGCAGTGAAACCTTCCGCGTGGAATCGGTCAACTTCTCGTCCACCGCTGAAGATCTTGGACTGACAGCCGGCCCGGCAGTGGGTGGCGTCATCACGGGTGAAGACAACAACCCGGAAGTAACCGACGGCATCTTCTCGAATATGATCACCCTGCGCGACGCGCTGCGTTCCAGTGACCAGCAGGCAATCACCGCAGCGGCAACCGGCATCGAAGAAGACCTGGAACGAATCATTCGCGTTCGCGGTGTAACCGGCGCGCGGGTGCAGGAACTCGAATCACGCGAAAATCGCATTACCGACGAAAACCTGGCCACGCAGACATTGCTCGCCAGCCTGCAGGAAACCGACTACACGACCGCTATCACCAAGTACACGACCCTGCAGACGCAGTTGGAAGCAGCGATGAAGACGACGAACCAGGTGTCGAACCTGTCGCTGTTGGATTTTATCGCGTAGAGATCGTTTTCTGGCACGGTGGTTGCTGTGGATAAGTTGTGAATGCATTGTGAGCGTAGAAAACGCAATCAATGCCTGAGACGCGCAGAAAAAGTTGCCGGTGAAGGCAAGAACGGCGCGATGAAGTGAAATTCGAATGAAGCCACGGGCGAGCCGCCCGTGGTACGACGAAGTGAAGAATCCCACGGCACGGATGCCGTGGATGTGTGAATGGAGTTCCGCGGTGGAGATGCCGCGGGTGGCTATGCGGGTAAATGTTTTGGTGACTGTCACCGAACGACCCGCGCTAGAAATGGAGTTCGACGAATGGAGATCGATACGACGCGATTCGGCGTCCTGTCCATCGAGGACGAACGGGTAATGACATTCCCGCGCGGCCTGCTGGGCTTTCCCGATCATGCGCGATTCGCCCTCATTCAGACGGGCGAGGACAATTACTTTTTCTGGTTGCAGAGCGTTGACGATCCGAACCTCGCGTTCGTCGTCACCGACCCAACCATCTTCTTCAAGGATTACGAAGTACCGATCCGCGAAGAGATGATGTTGGAGCTGGCGCTGTCCGACCCAAAGCTGTCGCAGGTGTTTGTCATCTGCAACCGCGTTGGTGATTGGCTGACCGGCAACCTGCTCGGTCCGATCCTGGTCAACGCCGAGAATCGGCTGGCGACACAGGTCGTGTTGACCGAGAAGAAATGGACGACAAGACAGCCCCTGTACAAGCTCACGCAGGAGGTGCCGCTGGCCAGGTCGGCATGAGTTCCATGCCTTCTTGTGGTTTCGACGATTCGCTCACGGTTCATCAGGGATGATGGGCAACGTGATCGGGAGTCGAACCAGCCGTGGAAAACACCCAGGATGGTGTGAACTGCGGATTGCCCCATTCGTGATGACGTTCTCATCATTAGTGGCGCTTCGGTCGAACGGAGTCGACCGCGGCGAGACGAGCTTACTTTTTGCGGGCAGCCGGGTGCGCCGGTAGGTGACTACAATTTTACGATTGCAGTCCGACCCACCGGCGCGAACAGATGGAAGCGCGTGTGACGACGACGTTGTTGTTGCACGAAGTGGAATTCTGTCCGGTTGCCAGAGACGCAATATCCGCAACAGTGCGGATGCGTCATTCCAAAGCCAGGCGATTTGTGTTCACGCCGGCCGTGGCAGTTCGCAGTCTTCACATTCAGCCACCAACCATTCGGTTGGAAAGGCGAAGGTGTGAATGGTTGTAAATGCGACGATCGCCGTGGAGTGCCTGCTTCAAACTGGAAGGAGCCAGACATGTTGGTGCTGTCCCGTCAGCGCGACGAGACGATCATGATCGGCGACGACATCGAAGTGACCGTGGTTGACATCCGCGGTGACAAGGTGCGTCTGGGGATTAATGCCCCAAAAGAGATCAGCGTCCATCGCAAGGAAGTCTACGACGCGATCCGGCGTGAAAACCGGGCCGCGGCGCAGGTGAAACCCGAGGATCTTTCGGGTCTTGGAAAGATCAGTCCGAAAGGTCCGCAGGCAGAAAAAGACCAGAAGAAACCATAAGTATTGCGGAATGATGATTTCGGATTGCGGATCGAAATGGCGTGTAGCCATTGATCTTGAAAATCCGCAATCTGCAATTCGAAATCCGCAATACACCCGGGTCCGAAGGATCGGACCCACCCTCCCGGGCAATAGGGCCCGGCATGCCATACCCAATCACGGAGGATTGACATGGCCCGCATTAATACAAACGTCGCAGCCCTTACCGCTCAACGCGGGTTGGCGCGGAATCAGAATACGCTCAACGACACAATGCAACGGCTCAGCAGTGGACTGCGCATCAATCGCGGTGCCGATGACCCGGCTGGGCTCATCGCGTCCGAAGGATTGCGCAGTGAGATGTCCGGCATCACACAAGCCATCGACAACTCACAGCGCGCTTCCAACGTCATCTCGACCACTGAAGGTGCCCTGACGGAAGTCGCCAGCCTCCTGCTCAACATCAAGAGCATGATCGTGCAGGCCGCCAACACCGGTGGCATGAGCCCTGAGGAAATTGAAGCCAACCAGCTTCAGGTCGACTCAGCTGTCGAGAGCATCACCCGTATCAGCAACACGACGACCTTCGCAGGTCTTCAGCTGATCAACGGCAGTCTCGATTACCTGACCAGTGGCGTCGCCACCAGCGCGATCAAGTCGCTGAATATCTCGCAGGCGAACTTCGGGAATAACTCGACGATCCCTGTGCAGATCAACGTGCTGACCAGCGCCAAGACCGCTGACCTTCAGTTCCGCACCAGCGCCATCACCGAAAGCGTGACGCTGGAGATCACCGGTAACGACGGTGTCCAGGTGCTGACCTTCACCAGTGGCACGGCGGCCTCGGCGATCGCGTACGGTGTGAACCGTATCAGCGACTCGACAGGCGTCATCGCGACCGGTATCAGCAGCGCGAATGCGACCAGTGGCATCAGCTTCAAGAGCAACGAATTCGGCGCCAAGCGATTCGTCTCCATCACCGCACAAAGTGGTGACTTCACGACCACCGACGCTGAAGGCAACGTCAAAGGTCGCGTGACCGGTCAGGATGCGGTCGCGACCATCCACGGTGCACTGACTGTTGGTGACGGACGCAACCTGAAGATCAACACCACTACGCTCGATCTTGAACTGACGCTCGACAAAGCGTTCGGCCTGGGCCAGAAGGCATTCGCCATCACCGGTGGTGGGGCACTGTTCCAACTCGGCCAAGCGGTCAACTTCAACCAGCAGGTGAACATCGGCATTCAGTCGGTGGCTGCCAGCAAGCTGGGTGATTTTGAAACCGGGTTCCTGAACGACATCGTGACGGGTGGCAACAGCACGCTCGTCGGTGGTAAGACGCAGGACGCCAGCGCGATCATCGAGAAAGCGATTCGGCAGGTGTCGGTGTTGCGTGGCCGATTGGGCGCATTCGAGAAGAACACGCTCGATACGAACATGAACAGTCTCAGCGTGGCGTTGGAAAACGTCACCGCCAGTGAGAGCACCATCCGCGATGCCGACTTTGCGAAGGAGACAAGCGCCCTCACCCGCGCTCAGATTCTGACACAAGCCGGCACCAGTGTGCTGTCGACAGCGAACCAGACTCCGCAGCAGGTATTGTCGCTGCTCGGCTAATAACCAGTTCGCGAGAGTCCAATACGACGAAATGACCCGCCCCTCGTGATGACCTCACGGGGGTGCGGGTATTTGCGCATTCCCACCTGATAATCCAGTCATTCCCCGCCACAGCCGATCTTATTGGCCACTCGACCATTCTTGTGGTTATCGGCTCTGGGATGACCCTGCCAGATTTTCCCTTCCTCCAATTTATTCCGGATGCACCATCTCAAGTTACCCATCTTACGGGTCGATTTGAGTGATGTTCACCGAACGAATCCGCCTTGGCGGGTTTGCGAAACCGGTGACGTGGACTTGTGAGAAAGGAGGCCTGATGCACCTGAGCAGGGCCGACAGTCACTAAATAAAGCGTCTCTTTTGCCTTGACCATTGAGTCAAGCATGACGCGCAACACAACCTGTGATTCTGTCGATCCAAGGGCTTCCGGTCGCCTTCCCTGGGCGATGTCGGGCAGAGGGATTCGCTAACTGCGAACTCTCAACAGCCTTTCAAGGGAATGAAGGCTAGCGCCATTTCGATGAGTAAGGATGTTCCTTACCTCGAGAGGCAACTGCCACGACAACGTAACTCGTCAAGGAGCGACTACTAATGTCACGTATCAATACAAACGTAAGCTCGCTGATCTCTCAGCGAATTTTGGGCAAGAACAACAGCCAGCTGAACACGAGCCTTCAACGGCTCAGCACTGGTTTGAAGATCAACTCCGGTGCGGACAACCCCGCCGGTTTGATCGCCAGTGAAAATCTGCGTTCTGAAAAAGTCGGTATCACGACCGCGATCGATAACGCAGAACGCGCCAGCAACATCATCGGGACCGCAGAAGGTGGTTTGAACGAAGTCAGCAGCCTGCTGACCGAACTTCAAGGCCTGATCGGTCAGAGCGCCAACAGTGGTGGTCTGTCCGCGGAAGAAATTTCTGCTAACCAGCTTCAGGTTGACAGCATTCTTTCGACCATCAACCGTATCGCGCAGAGCACGTCGTTCCAGGGCACCAAGCTGCTGAACGGCAACTACGACTACGCCACCAGCTCGGTCGGCACGTCGTCAGTGAAGAACCTGCGTGTGAACTCGTCACGCGTCCCCGACGGCAGCAAGGTCTCGGTCGTCGTGCAGGTCACGACTTCCGCCCAGACCGGCACGCTCAGCTACTCGGGTGGCACTGTCACCGGCGCCACTGTCACGCTCGAAGTCTCGGGCACCAACGGCACCGAACAGCTGTCGTTCAGCTCGGGCACGACCGTGTCTTCAATCGCGACCGCCATCAACGGTGTGAAAACCGCAACGGGTGTGTCGGCGACCATCACCGGTGGTAACCTGCAGGTGAACAGCACGGAATTTGGTTCCGCCCAGTTCGTCGGTCTGAAGGCCCTTACGGGTACCTTCACGTTGTCCAGCAACAAGGACTACGGCACCGACGCGGCTGTCACCGTCAATGGTGCACAGGCGCAAACGGACGGCCTGAAGGTTTCGTACCGTTCAAGCAATCTCGACATCGAATTCGATCTCGACACGACCGTCAACATCAACAACCAAAGCAAGACGTTTGGTGTGACCGGTGGTGGCGCGACGTTCGCACTCGGTTCGAAAGTCACCGAAACCGACAAGGCTTCGATCGGCATCGCGTCGGTCAGCACCGGTTCACTCGGCGACTCTTCTGTCGGTTACCTCAGCACGCTCGGTTCGGGTGGTGCAAACGCACTGACCAGCGACAACCTGACCAGCGCGCAGAAGATTCTGGACAAGTCCATCAAGCAAGTGTCGGCAATCCGTGGTCGTCTGGGCGCGTTCCAGAAGTTCACGATCGGTTCGACGATCAACAGCCTGGGCGTTGCCTTCGAGAACGCATCAGCTGCTGAAAGCGCGATCCGCGACACCGACTTCGCCGAAGAAACGGCGCAGTTGACCCGCTCGCAGATCCTCAGCCAGGCCGCCAGCACCGTGCTGGCCCAGGCCCACGCCGCCCCACAGGCCGCGCTGCGTCTGCTCCAGTAGTTGAATGAGCAGAGCAGGATTCGTCTCAGGTATGTCTCATAAGTCCACGGCCCTCGGCGCTCACAAGCGCCGGGGGCTTTTTCGTTGGAGGGCAAATCGAACATCGAACACCGAACATCCAACACCGAACATCGAAGTGAAGAAATGCATTCGATGTTCGATGTTCGGTGTTCAAATTTGAACGACGGAATCCCGGTCACCCGCGCGATTTGCCCGCCGCGGACATTTCCGCCGATCGAACCCGCGACTGCTCCAGAATTTCCTTCACCCGCTGTTGCAGCTTCCCCATTTCTGCCGGCCCACCCTGCGCGATGGCGATGCCTTTGCCATTACGAAGCCGCAGGATGGCGACGTCACTTCCTTCACCGGTGGCGAGATCGATTCCTTCAATGTCATCGCGCGAGATTTCTCGCTGTCGTGCATCAAAGCCAAGAATGCGCGTGATGATTAAAACAAACGGCTTTCGCGGATCGAAAATCGTCTGCCGATGGGCGATCACACCCGGCAGAATGAAACAGAGCAACACGAACCCCGCGAACCCGAACAGCGCGCTGAGTTTGCCGAAATGGATGAGGTAGAACACGTACGCAGTCACACCACCACCGACAATCGCCAATGGAATTGCAAGCAGGATCGCCAGCACCAGTGGTTGGCGGGTGACGAGAACGTCGTCGCGGTCGTCCATCGCTACTTGCCTTTCAAAATCCACGCGATCGTTTTGTCCGCGAGTTTATCCAGCGCCGCGACGGACATTTCCAGATGTTCTTCTGTCGTGTCTTCGATCTTGTTGTGCGAAATGCCATGCAGGCTTTGCACGAACAGCATTACCGTCGGCACACCCGCGCGGCAGATTTCCGCGGCGTCGTGCAGGGGGCCACTTGGCAGGCGGAATTCGACACCACTGATTTCCTTCACCGCAGCGGCACCCATGTCGATCAGATCAGCATGGAACGGGAATGGCTGAATCTGCCAGATTTTCTTCCAGCTTACTTCGATCTTCTCTTCCCGCGCGATGCTTTCCGAGATCGCGACCGCTTCGTCATACATCAGTTTCAGTTCGGCAGCGCCCAGGTGCCGTTGGTCGAGCGTCATCGTCGCTTCACCGACGACTGCGGTGACGATGCCCGGCTTGATGATGACACTGCCGACGGTGCAGACCCCGCCATGCTTCACCGCGATATCGCGGACGGCCAAGTGCAGTTTCGACACACCACCCAACGCATCGTGCCGATGCGCCATCGGGGTCGATCCACTGTGCGCTGCCTGCCCGGTGAAGGTGATCGCGTGCCGTTCGACACCGAACGTTCCCAGCACCACGCCGAGTGGCAAATCCTGGCTGAGCAGTACGGGTCCTTGTTCGATGTGCAGTTCAAGATAAGCAGCGGCGTTTTGAAGTTCGAACCGCGCTTCGAGCGCCATGTGCATTTCGATGCCGTACTCGCGCACTGCGTCACTCAGTTTAATTCCGTCACGATCAGTCAGGTCGCGCACTTCATCCGGAACGAGCGCGCCCGAAGCGGCGCTCGACCCGAACAGGCTTCGCCCGAACCGCGCGCCTTCTTCGTCGGCCCAGTCGACCAGACGAATCGTCACCGGTGGTTTTTGGTCGGCCGACGCGAATCGGCGGAGGATTTCAAGGCCCGCGATCACATTCAGGCACCCATCCAACCACCCGCCATTGGGGACGGAATCGATGTGACCACCGATCAGCAGGGCTTTTTCACTTTCCCCGGGAAGGGTCGCCCACAGGTTCCCCGCGGGGTCTTGTTTGACGTTCACGTTCGGCAGTTGTGCCAACTTTTCGCGCAACCACGTTCGCGCCTTGGCCCAGGTGGGTGTGAACGCGACGCGCTGCGCGCCGTTTTCGTCGCCGGTGAGGGTGCGGAGTTCTTTTAATTCTTCGACGGTGCGCTTCGGATCGATCATTTTCGGGTTACCTCAGTTCAAATCGGCGGCTTTTGCGCGGGTTCGGCGCGGCATTGTAGCGAACGGCCGGCGCGCCGCACTGTCGCGCGACCTTCGCGCAAGTGCTGCGCGAGCCCGATAAATCCATCGATTCCGAATTGGCACCCGCGAATCCGCAGAAATCCACCAGCGCACGATTGGCCCGATAACGTCAATTTTTGCCGACCCTCCTTTTTTTCAACCCCGAATTTTTCATGTCCGTCGATGAAAACTCCGCGTGACGCAGGTCTGGTCGGGTTTGTGAGTGATGTCGCTCGTGAACCGGAAACAAACAGACCTAGCGAGTTCCCTTACTTGAGGAACTGAACGAAGACGAAAGGAGCAACAGCACCCAGTAGACACCAACGAACCAGCGGCCCCGGACGCCTGCCCTTGTGAACCGGAACGATGCCGCGAAAAAGAATCTACGACCTTTCAAGGGAATGGAAGGCGTGACCTGTAGCGAATAAGGATGCCACAGGATCGCGCCGCGGGCCGGCGAGAGCGAGCACTTCGACTGCGTCGCCTGCGACTCGAAAACGGAACAGTCACGGAGAGACAATCATGAGCCGAATTAACACGAACGTCAGCTCGCTGGTCGCCCAGCGGGTGCTTGGAAAAAACAACAACACACTTAACACCAGCCTGCAGCGCTTAAGCACAGGTCTGAAGATCAACTCGGGTGCGGATAACCCAGCCGGTTTGATCGCCAGTGAAAACCTGCGTGCCGAGAAGGTTGGTATCACGACCGCCATCGACAACGCACAGCGTGCAAGCAACATCATCGGTACCGCAGAAGGTGGTCTGACGGAAGTCAGCAGCCTTCTGACCGAATTGCAGGGCCTGGTTGGGCAGAGCGCCAACAGTGGTGGTCTGTCGCAGGAAGAAATCGCCGCCAACCAGCTTCAGGTTGACAGCATTCTTCAGACGATCAACCGCATTGCCCAAAGCACGTCGTTCCAGGGCACCAAGCTGCTGAACGGTAACTACGACTACGCCACCAGCGGCGTGTCGACCAGTTCGATGCAGAACCTGCAGGTGAACTCGACCCGCATCCCCGACGGCGCCAAGGTTGCCGTTGTCGTGCAGGTCGTCACCAGCGCCCAGACCGGCACCCTCAGCTATTCCGGCGGTACGGTGGCGGGTGATACCGTTACCCTGGAAATCAGTGGTGCATCGGGCACGGAACAGCTTTCCTTCGCCAGTGGTACATCGGTGTCGTCGATCGCGACGGCCATCAACGGTGTGAAGACGGCGACCGGTGTGTCTGCTGTCGTTCAGGCCGGTGGTGTGCTGACTGTGAACAGCACCGGGTTCGGTTCGAACGAATTCGTCGGTCTGCGTGCCCTCACCGGTACGTTCAACATGGCGACAACCAAGGACTACGGCACTGACGCGAACGTCACCGTCAACGGTGCAACCGCTCAGACCGACGGCCTGAAGGTCGCTTACCGTTCCAGCAACGTCGACATCGAATTCGACCTCGCTGCCGACCTGAACGTGAATGCCGCAGTTAAGACGTTTGCCATCATCGGTGGTGGTGCAACGTTCGCGCTGGGTTCGAAGGTCACGGAAACCGACAAGGCTTCCATCGGCATCGGATCGGTCAGCACCGGTTCGCTGGGCGATACGGAACTCGGGTTCCTGTCCAGTATTGGTTCAGGTGGCACCAACAGCCTGACCAGCGACAACCTCACGATGGCCCAGAAGATCCTGGACAAATCCATCAAGCAGGTGTCGGGCATTCGTGGTCGACTGGGCGCGTTCCAGAAGTTCACGATCGGTTCGACGATCAACTCACTCGGCGTTGCGTTCGAGAACGCGTCGGCGGCTGAAAGTGCGATCCGTGATACCGACTTCGCGTCGGAAACGGCTCAGCTCACGCGGGCTCAGATCCTTAGTCAGGCTGCAAGCACGGTGCTTAGCCAGGCCAACGCAAGCCCTCAGGCGGCCCTGCAGCTGCTCCAAGGCTAGCAGGGCGGCCAATCGAAGAGCCGAGCTACATGAGACTCGTCCGGGATTGACCCGACAACGCCCGCGGCCCGCAACGATGCCAGCCGCCCGTTAAGTCGCCTCAACCCGGACTCCGACGGACGCTATCTTTCGTCCGTTCTCACGCGAAAGCCCCCGACCAACGAAGGTCGGGGGCTTTGTGCGTTTTGAAGTTAGACCTGACAAGTTAGCCCGAAGCGCCAGCGAAGGGAATCACCATCCAACAACCACTTTTTCTCCGGTCAGCTCCGGTCAGCACTTTTCCGTTTCGTTCAATCCGTGTTTCCCTCGCTGGCGCGTCGGGCTAACTCGGAGGGCTAACGTGATACTTATGCCAATCGAATCTTCGCATGATCGCCTGGCTCGTACTTTTCACCGGTCAGCATTGCCTTGGTGAAACCGATCAACTGCACCAGTTTCCCACCTGGCGCGTCCCAATATTCGGCCTGGGTCACATCGACTGCGAGCAGCGCCAGTTTCGGGTCGTCCAATCCTTCGGGGAACCAAGCCTTGTGCATGGGATTCCAAAGTTCTTTGGCCTTCTCACGGTCACGCACCAGTCGGGCGCGGCCACTGACGGAAACGTAGCGGTGCTTCGACGGATCGGCATAACTGAGGTTCACATGGCCGTCGTTGGCGATTTCGATCACCTTGCCGGAATCGACTTCGGTGAAGAACCAGAGGGTGCCGTCGAATTCGTCCTTCTGTGTCGACATCGGTCGGCTGTGAAGGGAGCCACTTTCACCAACCGTCGTCATCATGCAGAAATCGATACCATGGATGAGCTTGGCGAGTTTTTGAACGTCGTTGTCTTGGGATTGCGTGTTCATCTAACTATCTCCTGTTCGTAGATGAACTGTTGGCAACAAACAGGGTGCCAGTTGGACGATGAAAGGCTCACTGGTCGTTATTAACCAGCTCGAGTTCTGAAAAAGTGCCTTGAATCACCCAGAACTGGCCCGCTTGAGCTTGGCGACTTCGATATCCGCTTGCCGAGTCGGTTCTGGAATGCGGTACCTTGTGACACAAGCGAGCACAAGCGACACTGCGGAGGTCAAATCGACGCGGTGACCGACGGAAACGAACAATGGCCGCGTCCGGTCTTTCGTTCGCAGGACGGCTCCGATTGGTTCCTCGCGATCGACCAGTGCACTAGTGGAACCGGCAGCGGTTTCCGGTTCATCGAACGTCCCGATCAACCGACTTTTCCCCACGCCAATACTCGGCACATCCAGCGTTACGCCAAGGTGCGTCGCCAGTCCACAGCGGCGCGGGTGGGCGTAGCCTTGGCCATCGAAACAGATCGCGCCGAACGGTTTCGATAGTCTGCCGATCGCCTGCAGCACCGCGGGGCCTTCGCGAAAACTGAGGTAGCCCGGGATGTAAGGCACCGTGACCGGCGCGGTGGCGTGGGCGATGTCGACGATCTGCTTCGCCTCGCGGTCGTACACCACCGCAGCGGCGAAGATGGTCGACTTATCCTTCGAAAATGCCGCGTCCACGCCGGCGACGAATCTTGGGAGTGTCGCGAGTGGCGCGACAATCATCCTTGCGCGCAGCTGCATCTGTTCGAGGTTCCACGATTCAACTCGCGCGGAAGCAGGCATGGAACCAATCATGATGGATGACGAGCGATTCGCGAAAGGGGGGAAATCGGATACCCCTCGGCGTGATCGATCCCAGCACCCTCACTGCGGCGCCAACAACACCACTTCATACTCCAACCCCATCCAGACGCGCGCGATCGCGACGATTAACCAGAAACCGGCAGCCAGCGCTTCGCCGACAATTAACCCCACGAACAGCGGGCGCAGCTGCATGTAGAGACTTGCGCCACCGAAGCGCAGGATTAAAACCTTCGCGAGCCACCCGATGAAAATGCTCCACCACGCGGCGCGGATGTACCACGTATGGCTCACAAGATATGCCACCGGCATGAACGGCCAACCAGAGAACCGCAACGCGCCGTACTGCAACACGCCGGTGACTGCTGCTCCAGTGGCCATGTGGACCGCGGGGTCGTGCACTTTCGGAGGAAATCGACCGGATGCATGATCGACCAGACCGTTGCCGATGTACTGGCGCGGCAGTTCGTACGCGCCCCAGTTGTTCACGGGCTGACTGGCATTTTTGTTCAAAGGCACCGCGTAGTTGTAGTAGCACCACAGCGACACTGCAGCCGACACCACGAACGCGACCAGCAGCGCCCAGCCCATCGCCCCGATGAGAGGCAGCGATGAACCATGCCCGCGCTTCCTGTCCTCTTTTTCCTCCGCCTTCTCCGCGATCACCATGCCGTGCATCACATGGGGCATCAGGCTTTCGCGGCTGTTGACACCGGCGAAGTAGCTGGAAAGGCCTGCGAAGAAAATGTCCCGAGCCGCGAAGTTGGATGGCGCGAAATTCGACGTCACCTGCGGCATGCTCGCCATCACGCGAATGAATGGCAGCCCCGTTTCCGCGACGATGCGCGTCACCAGCAGATGGCACGCAACCACAATGAACACGAACGCCACCGCCATCAACGGCCCACAACCTGCCAGTCGAAGCCACACAAACATCCCCACGACCGCCAACACAAACACCCACGCATTGCCGGTGTAACTGGCGGTTTCATCAATGCGCCGTCTAAAGAACAGATGGCGGATGACCATCAACCAATGCTTGCGACCGATCCAGAATGTGCCTGCCAGAAACGCCACGCACGCGCCGAAGTGCTGGTCTTCCCAGGCGCCCATCGGCATGTCGCTGCCATTCTGTTTGATGGTCATCGAGATGAACGCTTCGATGATGAAGATCGCCCACAAACTGAACCCCACGCGCGACTGAATGAAGTACGTGATGTCGACGAACGTGAAGTACAACGTCGACTTCTTCACTTCCCACATCAAATGCAGCCACGGTTCTTCGCTCAGAATTTTCGTCAGGTCATAGGTGAATG
>SXGT01292465.1_pt1 | contig 12543 bp, 11 predicted proteins | sample 3176221 | NCBI WGS metagenome assembly SXGT01 (sample SAMN11356862, study PRJNA531348) | freshwater metagenome | isolation source: freshwater sample F1-120 | place: China: Fuxian Lake, Yuxi | collected 2017-12-25
ACAACGTGAAATCATCACGGGCCATATCGGCCACGCTGACTCTCAGACGCTCCAGCGCTGGATGAATAGCCTGACGCAAGATCTGTTGAAAACGAACCGCATGGCCGGCAAGCTGCACTTCGAGCTGTCCTCATCGACGCCGTACGACAAGATCGTCCATGCGACGCTGGCGTCATTAGCGGAGAAGTCGTTGGAGTCCTATCGGCCGCTCTCCGACTATGTGCTGAGCGGCATCACCGGGGTGGCCGAGGGATATCAACAATTATTGAAGCGAATCGATACGTTGCGGAACGGATTTGAGGGCATCATCGCCATCATCCGCACGCGCGTCGATCTGATTGTGGAAGCGCAGAATCTCGCCCTCCTCCAAAGCGTCGATAAGACGACGAAGAGCCAAGTGATCCTCCAGCATACCGTCGAGGGACTGTCGGTGATCGTGATCGCCTACTACCTCGCCGGTCTGGCAGGGTATGTCTTCAAGGGGCTGTCAGAAATGGGATGGCTGCATAATGCGAATATTGCGTCAGCGATCTTTGTTCCCATCGCCATCGGCCTTGCCTTTGCCATTACGATAGTGAGCAAGAAGTTTCTGCATAAAAAGCTGATCGGCGAGCAGCCGGCGCTGAAAGTGGACAAGCCGGAGGAATAAATGGCGAGGGGGTTGCTGCGGTCGTTATTTCCTTGTCCGGACGATGGCAGTCGTATCCACTTGAGTGCGTGAACCGAGTTTCATTGATCGCACAAGCGTAAGCGATTCAACCCATCCTGTCCTCCGATCAACTACGGCTTCAGCGTTGTCGTGCATGGCCATCGTTTTGGGGAATTCCTCTTCGGGCCGGTTCCGTCCGAGGCGCACCGTCATCGCGTTCAGCGTTGATCCAGAATTCGCGCAGACTCATGAGGATCGGCCGTCTGACGCCACGTAATCACGGCGTGGCTGGACGCGTCGTCGTAAGATTTCAGAGCCATGCTGGTCCGGCTCGGCAAGGCCTCTCCATCGAGGGGATTCGGCAACACACTTCCGTATTCGTAGGGCTCATGCCGGGTGTAGCCTCGACCGAGCACCATGAAATAGAGCGTCGCGTCACGTGTGCACAGTTGCTCGATTTGCTGCTTGGTTGCGAACATCGATTTCCATTGTGCCCGCAGTTTGGAGAGCAGGACTTGATCGGTGTTTCTGTTTCTTGAATCCTGGGTCGGGGCAAGAAGGGTGTCCATTGTTCTCAGCGTCGCGGTCTTGAGTTCCCGCCAGTTCCGTACTCCCGTGATCGCTCCGCGCGAATCAATCTCAAGGATGACCTGCTGTCCCTTCATCACGTCGGCAACCTGCCGAAGAACGGACGGTGCGCCAGGCGCCGGCGATCCGTACGCAATTTCACCTGCCGTCCAACCAACGAGATATCCCTTCGTGTCGGCGCTGAGGACTTCGATGGTAAAGGGAGTGCGGGTGGTGCCCATGACCGTCGATGTGCCATTGACGGACTTTTCTCGAGTCCGTGTGATCTCAAGGCCGAACTGATCTCCTTTGGTCCAGTGAGGCAAGACGTCGATGGAGGGGGGTGGCACGTCGGCGAAGCCCGTGAATGGAAAACACAGCCAGAGAAGCAGAACCGCGCGAACGGTTGTTGAGCGCATAGTCGTTGAAGACGCGATGAGGACCTCGAAGCATCTTACGAGGTCCGACCCCCGCATAGCCATGATTAATTGAGCTGGTGCTCTATTCGGCGAGCGCGTGGGCTAAGAACCGCCCCGTGTGAGAAGCCGCCACTTTCGCGATTTGTTCCGGGCGACCTTCAGCAATAATCTGGCCACCTGCTGCTCCGCCTTCTGGTCCTAAGTCAATCACCCAGTCCGCCGATTTGATGACATCCAGATTATGCTCGACGACGACCAACGTATTGCCGGCATTCACGAGCTTGTGGAGCACGGTGAGGAGTTTCTTCACGTCGTCGAAGTGCAGGCCGGTGGTGTGTTCATCCAGGATGTAGAGGATATTTTTTGCGGAAGAGTCTTTGAGCTCGGCCGCAACTTTCAAGCGCTGGGCCTCGCCGCCTGAAAGGGTGGTGGCCGATTGGCCGAGACGCAGATAGCCGAGGCCGATGGACGACAGGACATGCAGCCGTTCCTGGAGTTTCGGTGTGCCGGAAAAGAAGGCCAGTGCGTCGTCCACGGTCATCGCAAGCACATCGGAGATTGTGTTGCCTCGATAGCGGATGGCCAGGACCTCAGGCTTGAACCGCTTGCCGTCACAGATCTCACAGGGGGCGTAGATATCTTCGAAGAAATACATCTCCAGTTTTTCCACGCCGCTGCCCTTGCAGCGTTCGCATCGCCCACCGGTTGCGTTGAAAGAAAAATGGCCTGCCGTGAAGCCCTGCCGGATCGATTGACGCTCAGATGCGAAGAGCTTCCTGATGTCGTCGAAGGCTTTCAGATAGGTGATGGGATTCGATCGAGGGGTGCGTCCGATTGGTTGCTGGTCGATCAGGCGCACACCTTGGATGTGTTCGATCCCTTTGATGGCGGTGAAGCGGCCCATCGGGAGCGATTCCAGACGGAAGGCGCGGGCGAGTGCCCGATACAGAGTGTCCTCGACCAAGGTGCTCTTGCCGGAGCCGGAGACCCCGGTGATGCAGATCAACATGCCAAGGGGAAGGCGGACGAGCAGATCTTTCAGATTATGTTCCGCCGCGCCGGCGATGACGAGAAAGTCGCCTGACCCGGACCGGCGTGATGCTGGCAATGGAATCGAGTCTTCTCCCCGGAGATAGCGCGCCGTGATTGCGTGGGGATCGTGGCGAAATGTTTCAGTGGAAGCGGCGCAGACGATGTGGCCGCCCTGTTCGCCCGAGCGTGGCCCCATTTCGACGATGTGATCGGCCGACTCAATCATGCGCCGGTCATGCTCGACGACGACCACGGTGTTGCCTGCAGCTGACAGCTCTTTGAGAATTCCCGCGAGCAGGTCCGTATCCCGCGCGTGGAGCCCGATCGTGGGTTCATCAAGCACGTAGAGGGCGCCGACTAGTCTGGCGCCGAGTTGGTTCGCCAGCGATACCCGTTGCGCTTCGCCTCCCGAGAGCGTTTTAGTCTGCCGGGCGAGCGTGAGATAGCTCAGGCCGACGCGCAGCAGAAACCCCAGTTTGGCCTTCAGCTGCCGCAAGATATCCGCGGCGATGTTTCGTTCAAACGGCGGCAAGGTCAATGAGTCGAGCCAGGAGCCGAGAGCCTCGATCGTCCATTCCGTGACGTCATGAATGTCTTTCCCCGCGATCTTCACGAAGCGCGCGCCAGGCCTCAAACGGCTTCCGTGGCAGCCGGGACAATCGAACGGCGTGCGGTAGCGGCTGAGCATCACGCGCACATGCAGCTTGTACCGTTTGGCTTCCAGATATTCGAAGAACTCGTCAATGCCCTCGAATGACTTGTCACCTTTCCAGAGCGCTTGCTGTGTCTCCTTGGGCAGCAGCCTGAACGGGGCTGTGATGTTTACGCCTTGCCGCTTCATAGCCAGCAGCATCCGTTTCTGCCACCAGTCCGCGCTGGGTTTGCTCCAGGGTTCGATGGCGCCCTGCGCAAGTGACTTGTCGTGGTCGGGAATGACCAGCTCCGGGTCGTAGTGCAGCACGTTGCCAAAGCCCTTGCAGTCGGGGCAGGCGCCGAGCGGATGGTTGAATGAAAAGAGCACCGGTCTGAGGGTCTCAAACGTCCTGCCACATTGCTGGCAGAGGAACGACGTGCTGTATTTCTGAAGTCCCTGGCCGATCACGTCGACGGCGCAACTGCCGTCACCTTCACGGAACGCGGTTTCCACGGCTTCCACGAGGCGTGATCGATTGTCTGTGCCGATCACCAGCCGGTCGAGCACGACATGCAGGATCGACTGTCCCTGCAGTGCCGTCGCTGTGGTCTCATGGAGATCGAGGATGTCACCGGCTGTCTTGATCCGGGTGAACCCGCGGGTCAAGAGCGATTGCACAAAAAGAGGCGTTTGTTTCGGCGAGGGGGCTGCGACGGGAAAGAGGACCATGGCCCGCGCGCCGGGAAAGCGAAGCAGGAGATCGTCGGCGACAGCGTCCGGCTGAAAGGTGCGCGCTTCTTGGCGGCAATCGGGGCATGTCGGTTTGCCGATCTTGGCAAAGAGGAGGCGCAGCAGGTCGGCAATTTCTGTCGTGGTGCCGACGGTTGAGCGGGCGGTGCGAACCTGGTTTTTTTGTTCGATTGCGATGGCTGGGCGCACGTTCTGGATGCGATCCACATCGGGGCGGGCGACCTTGTCGAGAAACATGCGGGCATAGGTCGAGAGGGACTCGACATAGCGCCATTGGCCTTCGGCAAAAATCGTGTCGAAGGCCAATGACGATTTTCCAGACCCGGATAGACCGGTGATGGCAGTCACTCGATCATGGGGAATGCGGAGCGAGATGTTTTTCAGATTATTCTGCCGCGCGCCCTCGACGATTAAGTCCGAAGGCCGGTTATGAGGCAGAGGGGGAGAGTTCACCAGACAAGCTCCAGACTCGGTAAATGAACGATCCTAGCAGGCTCTTTTCCCTGCTTCAACGCGAAGCGGGAAAGTCACGGGGCCTGCGCTCGGTATCAGCGCAGCCAGAGCCGTACAGCACCGACACAGCTCATATACAGCGCGAGTGAGCCGACCATCGCCGGCCAGAAGCCGAAGCGGGGAACGCCAGCGATCATGGACAGGACATAGACGATCCAGGGCGGGACAAACCACAGCAGATTCTTGGCGTAACTGACGATCGCGTCGCTCCCTCCGTTCAGATACATCAGCACAAAAGTTGCGCCGGTAATAGCCGGAAAGGTGCTGGCAAAGGCGGCCAGAAACGATTTGCCTTGCGAGCCAAGGTAGGTCGAAATGCTGACGATCGTTCCGCCCAGCAAAAAGTACAGGGCATACTTCACCACGTCATTCACAGGACCTCCTTCTTTGTGAAACGTATCTCGTGCCGCGTATCTCGTATCTCGCAAACAAAACTACAGGCCCTCTTCTTCTGTCCTGTGCGTCACGCTCAGCCTCGCTGAGTCGGCGAAGCGGGCTTCATGAGATAAGCCTCACGCAATAGGCTAGATCGTCATTTTTACCGCACTATACATGATGAGGACTTCGACCGCATGCGCAACGATGGTGGTGTAGAGATTGCCTGTCCGCAGCCGGATCGTACCCCAAATCAGCCCATCCCATACGGCGATCCAGTGGAGGTGCTGAAACGGATGTACCATAAACGGATCGAAGGCAAAGAGCAGCGCCGTGGTGAGCAGGCCAGAGGTGAGAAGCGGCTCTCTATGTCGGATCTCGATAGGCGGGACTCCAGCGCAGCAAGTCTGCCCAAGATGAAACCTCGGAAGTTGAGTTCTACGAAGATCGCGATACTCCCAATCATCCAAGGGATCATGACAAACAGGGGGAGTAGGCCATGTGGGGTCTGTCGTAAGAAGGTGATGTCGTAACCGAGAAAGGGAAAGAGTGCGAGCATCACGCAGGTATTCAGGCTGCCGAGCACGAGGCCGGTTGCCAGTCCATGGCGCAGGCCGGTTCGTACGTTTGCCTGGTCGAGCCCAAGTCGAACCTGCGCGGCTGAATTGCGGGAAGCCCAGAGGAATAGCGCGGTATAGGCGAGCAGTTACGGAGCAAACTGAACAGAGGTTTGGGCTTGGAGTGATGCGGGAAGGGCGTAGTACGTGAGCGTTGCGGCAAGGGGCACGAGGGCAAGCGCCACTCCCCATTCCGACGCCGGAGTGTAAACGAGCCGATCCGGCTCTGGTGGCATCGTCCGTGGCTACTCCAATTGAAGATTGTACCGGTCCAGTGTGGTCGCTTTGTGCCGCGCAAGATTCGAGAGCGACTTGTTGTAATCGATAGTGGCGCGCAGTTCGTTTCCTCTGGCCGTGGCGAGATCGCGCTGGAAGTCGAGGACAAAGCGTGTCGTGCTCATGCCCACTTTCAGCCGTTCTTGCTCGGCCTGCAGCTGCTTCTCAGCCATGATCCTGGCCGACCTGGTCGTCTCGATACGCTTGAAATCGGTTTGGACCCGGCGCACTGCTTCACGCACGCCGATGATCACTTGCTGCCGGGCGCGAACGAGCGCGACCTCGGCATTCTGGACTTCCAGTTGGCGCTTGTTATAGGTGCTGATGGCCGCACGGTTGCCGAGAGGATAGCTCAAGACGAGTCCCGCGCCGTAGTTGTAAAAGTCGCCGCTGAAATTTCTGGTGAAGGCTTCACCGTAGTCACCGCCCAGCCCGGCCAGGCCCATCGTACCTTGGAGCGACAGGGTGGGCAGCATCTGGTTGCGGGCAAATTGCTGGTTGAGTTCCCCCGAATCGACGTTCTTCTTCGCTTGGATAATTTCCGGGCGCTGGCCGATGGCGATGTCGATGGTTTCCTGAAGACTGATGGGATCCAGGGAGGTGACAGGCATCTCGGTGGGCATGAGGCGCACGTCCTGCCGAAGGTCTTCCTCGCCAGGATTTAAAAGCCGTCGTAGCTGATCTTCCTGGTCGCGAATCGCCTTCTCCGCCACCAACACCTGTTCGACACGCGAGGCCATAGCCGCTTCAGCTTGGAGCACATCCACAATGGACATGATGCCGGCCTTTGATTTAGCGCGGTTGGTCGCCAGCAATTCTTCCGCGGCTTTGAGGGCGGCCTGCGCGACTTTCAAGTTCTCGTTCGCAAAGACGACGTCCCAATAGGTCTGTTCCACCGAGGCGATCACGGTCAAGACGCGGTCTCGAAACACATGCTGTTCAACATCGGCGTTGTTCTGCGCGACCTTGATGAAGGTCTTGTTCACATCGATCCCGGCATTCCGGAGCAGCGGCTGGGTCAACGTCACTCCCAGTCCGCCCATCCAGGATGGATTGAACAGGAAGCCTCTCGCCACATCCTGGTTGACGTTGGTGCGGGACGGGCTGTAGTTCAGATTCACGCTTCCGCCGGTGATCAGGCTTTGTGTCGCATCCACGGTCACAGAATGATTGCGTTGATCAAACGTGGTGATGCTGTTGAGCGTACCGCCGGTTCCACCGAATACCGGCCGGTTGAGCGGGCTCGCGACACGGTTGTATTGGCCATTGATGCTGAACGTCGGATCGAATTTGGCCTGCTCGATGACGATGTCCGCCAGCCGGCTCTCCTTGGTGTGGCGGCTGATGCTGATATCCAGATTGTGCTGCAACGCGCGCAGCGCCGCATCAGCCAGCGAAAGAGTCTCGCGGCGTTCAGACGGTGGTGGTTCGGTCGTATCCAGACTCCAGCCGTCGGTCGGGGCCGGGAGGATCCACAAACCGGCCAGCGCGATCGCGGTGTGACAGAGGCGACGTACTGAGGGAGTGAGATCCATGATTGACTCCTTTGATCGACAGCCAGAGTGTGAGCATACTATAATCTGCCGTGATGGATACTGTCATGAAATTTGTCTCTGCCCGTTCAGCCGCGCCGATGCTATGGGGTTTTGCGGTGCTGCTGATTGCGGTAGGGGCTGTCGAATCGCCCGCCTGGGCTCAGAGCCTGTCGGGCGTTCGGGGATTCAATGGTGGCGTGGCGCCGCTGGTCAGATTTCCCGGGGGGAGTCTCTATATCGACAATCAGGGAACGCAGGGCTTTCTCTATACGCCGGGCCAAAACTTCCAAACATTCAGTTTTCGCAACCCAACCACCGGTCAGGCCTGGAGTGGAGCGGTCGGGACTATGGGGCCGCAGCTATCGATTGGCTTGATTCAAGGGGGCAATCAAACAGGGAATCCGCTCGTCTTGCCAGGTCCCCCGCGCCAAACAGCCCCGCTTCTTCCGATTCAATCCACGATCCCCGACTTCGACGAGATCCCTTAGCATACGGTGAGGTTTAGCAGGCTGCGCTATCCGGTCGCGACTTGGAAATACACAGGCCCTCTCATTTACCCACTCCAATCTGCCGAGAGCCGCAGTTAAAAATCCTTCGCATAATAGTCCGGGACGGGGGCGTTGCTTCCTTGTGCAGCTTGCAGGAGGTTCTTATAGGAAGCGGCGAAGATAGCCGCCCAGTGGTTTTTTGCTAGGTTGTGTCGGATAGTGGCTATCTTGTCGTAGTTCGAGCTAAGGGCCGACACCTTTTCCACGGCCTCATCGGTCCAGAGTGGTGGCTTCCATAACTCAAGACCGTATCGCTGAAGAAGAATTCCAACAGTCGCTGCGCGTAAATTCTCGGTGTTGGGCTGCAGTTCTTTGCTAGCGACGGTCCCGACAGAGCACTGGAGTAAGGAGCCGATTTGTTGTGCTGCAAGCGAAGGACTAGTTGTGGTGATGGCTGCGCCTCCGCAAGCATGATCAATTGAAACGTTGGTAAAGAGGCTAAATGCTGCGTGCCTGTCGCCGTCAAACACATGGGGCAAGAGCCGTTGCCATGTATCAACCACAATTACATAAGGCATGTCCGAGTCTTCGAGAGCCTGACTGTCGCGTTCATGGAGATCCAGTACAGTTTTTGCGGCAGGAAGACCAGCCTTGGCAGCGGCGCGAACCCAACGCAATCCTTCTTCACTGTCTTCAGGCACACCCTCACCTTTCATGTGCATAGACCCTACGCTCATCATTCCTGCAGCAATCCCTCCATGGGCAGCTTCGTTAAACCACAAAAACGCCTTGCTAAATTTGCCTTGCTTGTAGTGGTAGACTCCAACATTGTAAATAGATCCCGAATCACCAGCCTGAACCGCCTTGGTCCACCATTTGACCGCCTCCTCCCAATCTTCAGCAACTCCGATGCCGTTGCTGTATAACGCACCCAAGTCGCTCATCGCTTTGCCGTGCCCAAGTTCGGCGGCTTTCCTCAACATTTGAGCAGCCTCTTCATATCGACCAGCCTTGGCGAGCAACGCCGCGTCGCTGTAAATCGCCTCCGGATCTTTCTTTGAGCTAGCTGAGCAGCCAGAAACAACCAGAAAACCAATGACAACGATTAAGCAAAGCCCGGCAGTGAATATTCTCTCAGGGAACATGATAGCCATAAACTGAATCTCCCTAACGCGCAGTATTATTTGTGCGGCATTCAACATCTGTTCGCGCTTGTATTCAAGCCACTTCACAATCTCTTCCTGGAGAATCACAGCGTTCACATAGAGATCATTTCACAAATATTTGTTTTGGGCCGGCTGGAGGATAAGACAAATTGTCTGAGAAATCGACCGGGGACCTGGAGGTTGTAGCGGAGGTGTTGGTACGGCTAGAACGGGAACAGATCCCACGCACGGACGCGGGGAAGGGGGGCAGTCCTCTGCTTTACGGCGTATTGGCGAGCTGCCAGGCTAAGGCGAGGACATATCGGGCCACGGACTTTACTATTTCCGGATCAATCGTATCGGCGGTGTCGGTGGGTTGGTGAAAGTGGGGGTGGACACCGCCGCTGACGACAGTGACTGTGGGAACTCCCGCTTCCTTGAAGGGCACGTGATCGCCGCCGGGAAAGAATCCATAGAGGTCGAGTTTGTCGCTGAGCCCAGCCGTCTGGCCTGCTTCCGCCGCCACACTTTTTTCCAATCCTGTCACGCCGATCGTGAGTCGTCCATTGCCTGCTCCGGCATGATCGATGTTGATCATGACCTTGGTTGCGGCGAGGGGAGCGAGCGGGCGTGATGTGTAGAGGCGCGAGCCGAGCAGATCCCGTTCCTCTCCGCTGAACGACACAAAGAGCAGGGTACGCTGGGGACGGAATTCGGCCTTCATGAGTACACGTGCGACCTCCAGGATGACGGCGGTGCCCGATGCGTTGTCGTCTGCCCCTGGGAACAACAGCCCGGCCGGCTTGCCGAAATGGTCGCGGTGAGCGCCGATGATGATCCAGTCCGGTCCGGTTCCTGGAATCAACCCCAACAGGTTGATCAGTACTCCGTCCTCTGTCGTGGTTTTCCAATGGAGCGATGCATAGTGATTTGTGTGGATCGATCGAGCCGATGGGCCCCGATTGAGTTGGTCTTGAAACGTACGCAGGCGATCGGGAGTGGCGCTGTTCGATTCGACAAGGATCTGTTCCGCGAGGGCTGTGCTGATCCAGGCCCCCGGGATGGCTTGGTCGAGAGGCAGTTGCCCGTAGAAGGCGCCGGGGTTTCCTGTGACTCCACGACGAGCTTCATAGGGATGGAGAACAGGACCTGTCGCAGTCAGGTAGGCAAGGGCGCCACGGTCCCGCGCCAATCGGACCTTGTCTGCATGGCTGACTGTATGTTTGACGTGGTCCGGCTTCCCGCGCAGGAAGAGCACGATACGGTTGTTCACGTCGACGCCGGCATAGTCGTCGATGCCTTGAGCAGGATCGACAATGCCATAGCCGACGAAGACAATCCGGCCTTGTACATCGGCGGAAGGCGTATCGAAGACTGGGAGGTAATCTGTGCCGAGCGTTGCGGTCGACAGGCGGTCGACGATGCCGATTCGAAGTGCGGGATCGGGTGACATGATGGGAGTGGGGACGAGGGTGGCCATGATACCAGCTGCGGCGCCATCTTTTCTTGAAAAGGGAGGGACCATCAGCGAGCCGTTGAACACCTTCGGGAAACGGAGCCCTGCCGACAACAATTCCTGCGCGATCCATTGCGCGGAACGGAGATCGTCCTCCGTTCCTGTTTGCCGCCCATTGAAAGACGGGCTACTCAATGTGCGAATATCAGCCAGTATCTGTTCGGTAGACATGAGGTCGAGGGCTTGGGAGAGTTTATCGTCAGCTTGCTGAGCGGCAGCGGTTGCTGCCGGCAAGATGACGCACAGACTGATCAGTACGAACGTGTGTCGCAAAAGGGATGAATAGGTAAACGAGCGCATAGGTCTCCGTCTCCGAACTCCGACCCTATAAAGCCGCAAAACTATAACACAGGCCACGCGGCCCATTGCACCATCTCAGCGTGACCAAGTACTATATCGATTCTCTCAGATACAGAGAGAGCGGGTCGAGGCTGTTTTTGAGCAAGGAGTGTCGATGGCGGCTGGCGGATCAGGAAACGGACTGTACGATCATCTCTACAAGAAGTTTTTTACGGAGCGTGATAGCCACGTGGGGTATTCCTTTCAGCAGGCTCCTGGAGGCAGCGCTCCGGCCCCTCTTGTGACGTTCCGCGAGAAACTGCGGTGGTGGACCTGGAATCGATGGCTGCGGCGAAGGACGCTTCTCGCCGAGCGAGATCGGTTGCAGCAGGATATTCTTCAAATTAAGAAATCAGCGACGCCAAAATAGCACAGGCGCCTCTTTCTTCGTCGTTCGTAAAGCAGATCTCGTATCTCGCAAACAAAGATGACAGGGGTTTTCTTTCAGTCCTGCGCTTCACGAGATACACTTCACGAGGCACGCGCTACCATGCGATTAAGTTTCTGCTGTCTGCTCTTGGCTGGCTGCGCTGTGCTGGCAATCGCCGGCGAAGCGTCGGCCGTTCCGCGCGAGTCTCAGGAAGAAAAAGAAGTCAATCTGAAGCGACAGGCAACGGGAGGCCTCTTTCAGAAGTGGACCTTCGATCAGGATCAACTGCAGAAGGCGCCGGCCGGCTTTACGGCGCTGGCCTCGGGTGAGAGAGGGTCTGCCGAATGGATTGTGCAGACCGACGTGGGAGCGCCGTCGCCTACGCAGATCGTGGCGGTGTCATCGCTCTGTGAGGCGGAGCCCTGTGACCAGCTGCTCTTAGCCATGGGGTTCAGGTACGAGTACCCTGATTTGACGGTGAGTTTCCGGGTGCGAGAAGGGGCTTCCGGGATCGGCGGAGTCGTATTGGGCGCACAAGACGCGTCCAACTTTTATGGGGTGGTGGTTGATCTAGCCGGCTCTATGGCGCATGTGATCCGTGTGGTGGGAGGGAAAGAGACGGTGCTTGCTCACACGCCGGTCATGCTCAAACAGACCGAGTGGCATTCGCTCCGAGTGCAGCGGAATACGATTATCAGCAAGGATTTCATTGAGACCTTCGTAGATGGGGTCCTCGTCCTGTCCGTTGAAGATCAAACGCTTGGATTGGGACAAGTCGGATTGCTGGCTCGAGGAAAATCGGCCTTGTTATTCGATACCTTCCATGCCGTTCCCCTCTTTTCCCACCGGCCGCTTTCATCCCCGCCGGCATACTAACTTGCATTTATTCTTTTTCCTGGGGTAGCATAGCCCCGCTTGATTGCGAAAGGCCTGGCAAACAAGCACGAGAGTGACAAGGCCTGAACGGATGTTGTTTTGGTCCGGCCCGGGAATCCGATCGGAAGCCAGTGCTGAACGCCGCTGTGTTGATGCCATCTTCGGCCCATTCCTTCCTCGTTTCTTTCTCGCGTCCAAAACAACACCATTCTGTATTTGCACAAGGAGGAGCGTAAATGGGAGCGAAGATTTATGTCGGTGGATTGCCATATTCAACCACAGAGCAGCAACTGAGTGATCTGTTTGCCGCGCATGGGGCGGTGGCGTCGTCGCGGATTATTACAGACAAGTTCACCGGGCAATCCCGTGGATTTGGATTTGTGGAAATGTCGGCTGATGCTGAAGCCCAAGCCGCTATTACCGCTCTGAACGGGACGGAACT
>SXGT01362669.1_pt1 | contig 12543 bp, 6 predicted proteins | sample 3176221 | NCBI WGS metagenome assembly SXGT01 (sample SAMN11356862, study PRJNA531348) | freshwater metagenome | isolation source: freshwater sample F1-120 | place: China: Fuxian Lake, Yuxi | collected 2017-12-25
CGGAGGGAGTACAGGGTTTGAATCTCATCATCGTAGTTGGCTGCTTCGGCCTTCTGATCACGATTCTCCTGCTCCTGGAGCAATGGCAGCAGAGAATCGCAGAGAGGGACCGAGAACGCGTCCTCACCGACATCCACGAGGCCGAGGAGCGAGGAACTGATAAACCCCTCGCCCAGCATCCGCAAATTGACGAGCAGGCGTGTATTGGCTGTGGGAACTGCATCGAGGCTTGCCCCGAGGACGGAGTCCTCGGCCTTGTCGACGGCATCGCAAAGGTGATCCACGGTTCCCGCTGCATTGGGCACGGTCGCTGCGCCGTCGTTTGCCCCGTCAACGCTATTCAAATTGGCCTGGGCGAGCTTGCGAAGAGCCCCCATTTGCCGATCCTGACGGGGGAGCTGGAGACCACCATTCCAGGAATCTACATTGCAGGCGAGCTGGGTGGCTTCGCGTTGATCCGCGTAGCAGTTGAACAGGGCGTCCAGGCTGTCGAGGAGATAGCTCGAGACCTTGCGCTCGCCGGAGCGCTGAAGAAGGGGCAAGGCGACCTCCTGGACGTCTTCATTGTTGGGGCCGGCCCGGCAGGCCTTGCGGCAAGCCTCAAGTGCAAGGAACGCAATCTCAAGTACGTGATGGTGGACCAGGACGATATCGGCGGTACCGTTCGCAAGTACCCGAGGCGCAAGCTGACCCTCACCGGTCCGCTCGACATGCCGCTTTACGGCCGGGTAAAGAGGGAGGAGTTCCTGAAGGAGGAGCTCATCGAGTTCTGGGAAAAGCTGATACGCACCTATCAGCTCAACTTCCGAACGGGCGTGAGATTCCTGGGCACAGAGCGCTCGTCCAACGGATTCATTGCTCAAACTTCTGCCGGGCCAATCCGGGCCCGCCGCCTGGTGCTCGCCCTGGGACGCCGTGGCACGCCACGGAAACTCGGTGTGCCCGGGGAGGATCTCGAAAAAGTTCTCTATCAGCTTCTCGACGCCGCCAGCTTCACGGACACGCGCCTCCTTGTGGTCGGCGGTGGTGACAGCGCCATCGAGGCCGCAACCGCACTCGCGAGCCACAAGGGCAACACAGTGACCGTGTCCTACCGCCGCGCCAATTTCTTTCGTCTCAAGCAGCGGAACGAGGAAAGGATCCAGCGTTTTCAAGTCGAGAACCGCTTGAGGGTGCTTTTCAACTCACAGGTCCGATCCATTGACGGCGACTCAGTGACCCTCGCGCAAGGGGAGGAGGGACGTGAGGAGGAGCTCTTGATTCAAAACGATTACGTATTCATCCTCGCCGGAGGTGAGCTACCGTATCCTCTCTTGCGCGCAATGGGCGTAAGGTTGAACGGCGAAGACGCCACGCTCGGGGCTTCTCTCAAGGCGAAGGACTTGGTGGAAGCCTGAACATGAGCCAGCGCGAAATAGAGCTCACGAAGGAATCGACCGAAGAGGCGACCGACCTCCTGGATGAAGAAATCCCCATCATCATCCTCCCCGACGGTGTCGACTTCGCGTCGAACGCCGAGGAACCTGCCGCCGCGGCAAACTTGGAGATTCCGGAGGCGCTTGTCGAGCTGATCGCAACGCCGCCAAGCGAGCCGGCTCCGGCCACCAAGCCTGTCGCAGCTTCACGAAAAACGCAGGCGCCGGCTCCCAAACCAGCAATTCGCAAGCTGGAGCGTCCCCGAAGGTCACCCTCCCCCGCGTCCGCTGGTCGCAGAGGCGCAGATGAGCCGATCCTCGCACTTGAGAATATTGAAGCCGAGATCGATCAAGAGCTCCTGGCCGACCAGGCTGGCGCTGCACGGAAGGTCTTCTCGATGCCCTGGGCGTTTCGCCTGCTCGCTTGCGGCGTCGCCTCACTGCTCGTGCTTGTGCTCACGATCGGGTGGGAGTACTACACAACCTCGCTGGCCTTGCGTCCCTTGCATTACTTTCACTGGCTCCTGCGTCCCTCGGGAACCCTCGGACTCTCGCTCGGAGTGACGGGCGCGGCCACCATGATCGCGAGCCTTCTGTATCTGCTCCGCAAGAGTCAACTGTCCTGGCAGAAGCTTGGATCGCTCCAGAGCTGGATGGGCTTCCACATTCTCACGGGGCTTCTTGGACCGGTGATTGCGCTCTTTCACGCTGCGTTCATCCCCACGAGCGCGCTGGGGCTTCTGGCCGTGTCGAGCATGCTCCTCGTCGTGGCCTCTGGAATCGTGGGGCGCTACATCGCGGTCTACTTCCCCCACTCCCTCGAGGGCCACGAGCTCAAGTTTGAGGAAATTCGTGGACGTCTCGTAGTCTATCGAAAGAAGCTCTCCGAACTCGGCGTCGACCCAACCCTGCTCCGGATCGATCTCCCTGGCGCACGGGGACGCACCCCCTGGCTCGTAACGTCGTTCCTGAGGGTTCTGTCCGGCGACTGGCAAAGCCGCCGCGAGTTCAAGCGACTAAAAGAAATCGTGAGCTCGAAAGGCTCAATCCACATCCAGACCGAGCTCGTTCTCTTCCTCATCAAGCGCTGGTGCTGGGAACGGCAGTGGCTCGTGCGCTATGGCGAATTCCGCCGTCTCATCAATTCCTGGAGATTTCTCCACCGGTGGCTCGCGATCGTGCTCTTCGTTGCGATCTTCTTTCACGTTGTTGTCGCCTCAAGATTCGGCAACCTCTGGATCCTGGGAGGGCGCAAGTGAAGATCCAGAACCCAAGAGCGCTCCTGATCGTCGGCATCGCGGCCATCTCCATGATTGGCTGGATCTTGATGGTGACGACGCCGATGCCTGACGCGCTGTCGTCTCCTCACCACCGTGTGAGCGAGCTCTCATCGCAAGGAAGCTGTCAACAGTGCCATTCCGAGACAGGCTTGGCCGAGGGCTGCCTCCACTGCCATTCGGAAATCCAGTCCCAGCTCACAACGGGCAAGGGTTACCACGCTCACCTTCTGAAGGGGCGAGACCTCACGTGCGCTGGTTGCCACAAGGAACACTCAGGGACCGACTTTCAGCTCGTGAACCTCAGCTCCTGGGGTGCGCAAGTACCTCGGGCATTCAAGCACCCGCACGTCGAGTTTCAGCTTGAGGGAAAGCACTCTTACCTCGAGTGCGAGGAGTGCCACCAAGCCGAACGGAGGGAAGTCTTCACGCTGCCGGGTTTCAAGAGCTCGCCGCGCATGAAGTCTTTCCTGGGTCTTGACCAGGACTGTCGCACCTGTCACGCCGACGGCCACTCCGGTGGCTTGACTCCCGAATGCGGCAAGTGTCACGGGCAGGAAAGTTTCGAACCTCCGGTTCATTTTGACCATGCGAAGCACTTTGCACTTGTTGGAGGCCACGAGGGACTCGCCTGCAAGAGCTGTCACAAGATTCCTGACATCACCGCGAACGTGGCCGCGCAACGCAAGGACTTCCCCTTCCCTTTCGACGAGGTAAGGGGAAAGGTCTGCGTCGAATGCCACCAGAAGCCGCACCACGCGGCCAGCCTTCAGCGTTGCGAGGACTGCCACTGGGAAAGCGCGCCCCACTGGGAAAGCGCGCTTCAGAACGTCTCGGCAGAGCAACACATGGCGACCGGATTTCGGCTGCTCGGCGCTCACTCGCAGGTGGAGTGCGCGAAGTGCCACCCTCGCGATCTTGCGTTCGAGGACCGTTATCAAGACCCTCAGGCGCCGGGCTACCTGCGCACCGAGGACACATGCCAGGGCTGTCACAAGGACGCACACAAGGGCCAGTTCCAGGAACGGCACTCGCAGTGCCTGGACTGCCACAGTCGGAACCATTTCCGGCCGACCATTTTCGGGCACTCGGCGCATACGGAAAAGTATCCGCTTACGGGGGCTCACGCAGCAGTTGCGTGCGTGGCATGCCACAAGATCGACACGGCCACCGGGGTAAGACAGTTCGTGGGGACAACGCACGTCTGCAAGGACTGCCACGCCTACCCACACGGCGCCCAATTCCAGGCTGAGATCGCGAAGGCTGACTGCACGACATGCCACCTGGGCACGGCTGAATCGTTCCTGATCCGCCCCTTCGATCACGCGACAAGGACAGCCTATCCCTTGATCGGCGCCCATGCGAACGCCCAGTGCAACGACTGCCATGTTGAGTTCCAGGAGGGGAGCGCACAAATCCGCAAGTTCCGTGGCAACCCTCAGGAGTGTGACGGCTGTCACCGTGACATCCATCGGGGGCAGTTCCAGAAAGACGGAACGCTTTGCAGCGCATGCCACCCCTCATTCGACACTTGGTCGAAACTATCCTTCGACCACAACACGATGTCCCGCTTTGCGCTCGAGGGCGTCCACGCCTCGGTGGCATGTAGCCGCTGCCATCTGAGCGTGAAGGTTCCCGACGGCGCCGAGATCATTCAGTACAAGCCGCTCGGAGTGGAGTGTAGAGACTGTCATGAGATTATCCCTGGCTCAAATCCAACCACTGTTCGCTAGGGCCGCCTGCGCGGTCTTGCTCCTCGCCTGGACGCTCCTGAGCGTCCAGTGCGAAACCGTGCTTCCGCGTCAGAGCTGGAATCTTGAGTGGGGAACGATGGTCCCCCACACCAAGTTCCCCGGTGACTGCGGCATCTGTCACGTTCCCGAGCGGTGGGACATCATTCGTGACGATTTCGAATTTGACCATGCGATGGAAACCGGATACGCGCTCGAGGGCGCGCACAAGGTCGCGGCGTGCCTGAGGTGTCACAACGACCGCGGACCCGTCCAGGCCTATCTGGCGCGGGGCTGCGGCGGTTGCCACGTTGATTTTCACCAGGGGAGCCTCGGGCTCGATTGCACGAAGTGCCACAACGAGGATCACTGGAATCCGATCGGCTTGATTCTGGACCATGCCCGCACGCGATTCCCGCTCACGGGGCCGCACGCCGTGGCCCCCTGCGAGAGCTGCCACGAACGGGCCACCGTGGGCGAGTTCCGTGGAGCCCAGGTCGAGTGCCACTTCTGCCACCAGGAGGAGGCGGCGCGTGCCGTGCCGAACCACGTGATCAACGGATGGCAGCGCGATTGCACCCGCTGCCACAACCATCTCACCTGGGCCCAGGCTCCCGGCTTCAACCATGACAACTTCTTTCCGCTCACGGGTGCTCACTTGAACCTGAGTTGTCTCCAGTGCCATCCCGGCGGTCGTTTCGTACCCATCTCGCCGCTGTGCTTCTCTTGCCACCAGCAAGATTACATCGCGGCTCCGAACCACGTGGCGGACGGGTACTCCACCAACTGCACGGACTGCCACAACACGGTTGCCTGGAAATGAAACCGAGAATTTACATCCTGATCTACGCGACAGCGCTGAGCATGACTCTCGCTCTGCACTCCGGCGCGTCTGCGGATGAGGCCACAATCGAGTGCCAGATTCTCTACGAGATTGCCGATGGCTTCTATGTCAACGTCGGCGGGCAGTCCCGTGTAGTCAAGGGCTCAATTGGCCTTCTCTCCCGAGGTGGACAGCCCATTGCACGATTCGAGGTTGTGACAGTCTCGAAGGAGTCGTCATTTCTCAGGCTCTCGGGCCCAAGGCCAAAGGAATTTCCTGCGCCGGGCGAGGCCATCACGCTGACCATGACAGAGCTTGCCACTCAACCTGGCGCCGACCAACGGCAGACTTCGCCGACGTTGAAGAACCGGGCCTCGGGCGGCGAATCGGAAACGGTGCCGCTGTCACCGGGGCAGGTGAACGCGCCCGCCATTCCGAACAACGCCAGGGCGGGCCAGCTTCCCGCCACCGACGCGGATGGCAAATTCTTGCCGCTCCTCGCGCCAGATGGCAGCAAGATCGGCGCCTTCACGGATGCCTACAACATCTCGCAGGGCCAGGTCTCGGTCCGACAGGCGCTTCAATTCACTCCGGGAAACGACCTAAATTACTTCGCAACACATTTTCGCACATCGGGCAGCCTGGAGCGCATTGAAGCCACACCGTGGGCATTTGAGTGGTCCGGCGACATTTCCTATCGCGACGGCAAGGCCTACAAGGATGTCGATAACTATCAGGAGCCTCGCTTTGAGCTCTATCGCCTGGCGGTCTTCCGCAAGTTCGACGACCAGAGCTGGGTGCGGATTGGACGATTCCTCTCCCGGGAACTGCCGAGTGTGGGCTATCTCGACGGTGCGCAGGGCGAATGGGTACTGAACCCCTTTTTCCGCCTGGGCGGAATGTTCGGCTTCAAGCCGCAACGTCGCGGCCTCGAGATGTCTGTAAAGGAGCCCACCAACGTCGTCTACTTCACGGCCCGCACGGAGGAGCAGCGCGAGGCCTCATACACGGGCACGTTCGGGCTCCTCAACTCCATGTGGAATGGTACGCCGGATCGGCTGGCGTTCCTTGCAGAGCAGACACTCCGCTGGGAAAAACTGGCCGTTCTGTCGTCATCCGAGCTGGACTTCGACATCGGCGGCGCCGAGGTGAACGAAGGGCCCCGCCTGACTCGACTCGACCTCGTCGCCAGCTATCCAATCTTCGACCACACCACCGTACGGGCAGGTCTCGACCGCTTCGAGAAACCCGACACTGAAGCCGAGCGCATGACCGTGCCCGCCTTGACACTCGAAGACCTGGAGTTCTTCCACCGTGCCTACACTCGGGCCTGGCTTGGCGGTTCGCACACTCTCGGTGCCGGTTATCGCCTGAGCGAGGAAGTGTCCATCATGGACGCAGAAGTAAACGGCGGCTCCTTCCGCTGGAACGTAAGTCTCACGAAAGCAGGCTTGCCGCTCCTTCCGGCGGGCTAGAACGCTACAGTGACGGTCTACAACCTCGTTGGCGACGATATCGAAGGCTACGGCGGGCGCCTCTCCGGACACATCCCCTTCCCGGGGCACCGGTTTTCTCTCCAGCCGACGGTTGCTTTCCGTTACCTCCGCTCCGACATTCTGGGCAAAGACGAATTCACCGTGTCGGACATCGGCTGCCATGCCTACTACATCTTCAACAAGGCCTGGTCGGCCTCAGGTGGCATTGCCTATACCTACACCGAGGAAGTCCAACGCCTCTTCTTCGACTTCGCCGTCACGTTCAAGTGGTGAAGAGGGCCAGGAGCGCACCCGGGGCCTGTACTCTGACACCACACGCCGTGTCAGAATACCCTACACAGGGCGATACTTCTCGCAGTCGCTGGCAAGGCGCTTTTCCACAACCGTGGCATTTCTCCGTGGTCCACGTGGCCCCAAGAGCCCCGGGCATTCACCTCGAAAGCAAGCTGGGACCGTGAGTAAGGACGTCAGGGCAAGTCAGGCAGGAAGTTTGCCGGTTCCAGCATTCAGCGTTTGTCACAACCGACAGACACGGGAGCGGATCGATGCGGCTCCAGAATGTATTCACAACACTCTTGTTATGGGCCAGCACTGCGTCGCTTTCAGGCTGCTGGAAAGGTGACTCGGACTCCAATGGAGAGCCCACTGTCTCCGTCGCCAAGGCCGAGTCTTGCATGAAGTGCCACAACGGCGGCTCGGCCGATGACTACTCAGGCCCTGGCCTCGAGAATCCGCACCCATTCCCGGGCGCAGCCACGCTCAAGTGCACGGAGTGCCACGGCGGAGACGCCTCGAATGGCTCCAAGTCTGGAAGCCACATTCCGCCTCCGCCGGAGATCGGCGACAACAAGAATCTCGAGGACGATGCGCACGCGTACTTCAACCGCTTGACGCTCGCCGGAATCGACAAGTTCCCGGACTACGTCGTCGGCGGCCAGACATACTCGGCCCTCGATTACTTGCAGTTCATCCAGCCCGGCGATCTGCGCGTCGTCACCCAAGGCCGAAGCTGCGGCAAGTGCCACGCGCAACATTCGGAGGCTTCGGCGAGCAGCCCCCTCGCCACCGCAATGGGCATCCTGTCGAGCTCCATGTACACGCTCGGACTCCCGAATGCGGTCCCAGAAAACGCTGGACTCTACAGGGACACGGCATCGGACTACTCATTCCGGGCTGTGGCAGACGCGAACTTCATCCATGATCCCACCAAGGTCGGCCCCGTTCCGCGGCTCATGGAAAGTCCCGTCTACAGCGTCTTCGGCGCGATTGGCGCCGACGCGATCTTCAACAATCCCGCCTACGACGCCGCAAACCTGAACAACGACGTCAACGCTGACAACTCCGTCATTGCCGGCTCGCCGCTCGCCAATCTTTTCCACGAGCAGGTGTCGTTCACCTGCGGAGATTGCCACCTGGGCAGCTCCGGCGCCAACAACCGCTACGGAGACTTCCGCTCTTCGGGCTGCACCGCCTGCCACATGCGCTACAGCTCGGACGGTCGCAGCCATTCGAGCGACTCCAACATCAAGAAGAAGGAGCCGAGGAATCCCGACGCGATCGAAGCTCCGGAGCGCCCCCATGTGCAGCGCCACCTGATCAAGAGCGTCGCCCAGACGCTGGCGACTGGCGAGACCGTCACGGGGATCGACGACTACACCTGCGCCGGCTGCCATCAGGGCTCGAACCGAACCGTGCTCCAGTACTGGGGCATCCGCCTTGACCAAAACGCCGACCTCGTCCGCAGGGTGCAGTACCCCGCGAACCCGGTGAGGTTCAAGACCACCCACAATGACACGCGGCTCTACGACCCCGATGTGGGGAACAACACCTTCAACGGGCGCAATCCGAACCAGTACATTCTCGAAGAGGACTACGACGGCGATGGCAGGGACGATACTCCGGCCGATGTGCACTACGATGCGGGCCTGGGCTGCATCGACTGCCACGGTACGCACGATGTGCACGGCGGCAAGGTCGGCGACCCCGCCGGCACCCCGATCCTGAGCCGGCAAGAGCAGGCAGTGGGAGTCCGCTGCGAGAGCTGCCACGGCACCATCGACGCCTATGCCGAGACGCAGCCATGCACAACGTACGATGGACTCGACGCCGAATGCGCCAAGGACGCGGAGAACAACCCACTGCGCAACGTGACAAAGCATGCGAATGGAAACTACTACTTGAAGAGCCGTCTCGACGGCCGCATCCACTACGTCAAGCAAACGAAGGATGTCGTCGCCAACTCGGGCAAGTTGCACCCAACCAGCAGCTCACCGATCTACAACGCAATGGCCTCCTACGCCATGGGAAGGGCCGATAACGACCCCTCGAACGGCATCGGCCCCCAGCAGACAGGCTCCGGCCTCGTGGCCTCCGGCTTCGCGCATGGGGACAGCATGAGCTGCGTATCTTGCCATGCCGCGTGGACGAATAACTGCATCGGCTGCCACTTGCGAGGCGAGTACAACACAGGAAACAACTTCAGCAACATCACGGGCGAGCGCATCGTGTACAAGCAAGCCAACGCCGACTTCACCTATCAGACGCCGGTGCCCTTCCAGCTCGGTGTGAGCACGCACAACGACATCAGCGTCATGAGCCCAAATACACTGGTCTTCTATGGTTGGGAGGACCGCCAAAACAACAACTCGCGCGTCTTCTCCTTCACCGACCGGACCGGCTTCGGCAACAACCCGGGCTCTGGCGGCCAGGGACAGTTCCCGGCTCTTAGCCACAACGTCATGATGCCTCACTCGATCCGCGGCAAGGTCTCATCGACGAAGGAAGGACCGCGCTACTGCGTGGCATGCCACCTGACGGAAGAAGCCATCTCCAACTACGCGAGTGAATACGACGCGTTCCGCAACGCTCTCGCCACCAACGATTTCGCCTCGCTAGATTTCGACCTGCTCAAGCAGCACATCGGCCAGAACCCCGGCAACCAGCTCAACTCTCCCTTCTGGGTCCACATGGTCTCGGGCCTTGGCTCGGGCCTCTGGCTCTTCGACGAGAACGGCTGCCCGGTGAACCCTCTGGATAACAACGCAAACCGCGTCGGCTGCAACGGTAGCTCGCCGGCTGCGATCTACGACCTGAGCCGCGTCGCCCTGAACCTCGACCGAATCGTGGAGGAGACCGGCGTCGCAAGCAGCTCGAACAACCACGCGCTCCTGGGCGGCATCACCTCGGACAAGCGGGACGGATCCTCGAACCCGGGCTTCGCGGGCCCCCTCGGCGCGCGAATCATCCGCAAGTTAAGCGATCCAGTCAACGGCGTCGTGCTCGATTCCTGGATCGACGCCAACGGCCAACTCCAGGGCGACGCCGCGACCCACGTGACGCCCTGAGGTGTCACCATCTGCACGTCCCGTGCGACCAGTACCTCCCCGCAAGACCAGGGTGGCACTGGTCGCCGTGGGCCTGGGCTCCAACGGATCCTCCTGGCCGTTTCCGCCGGGGGACAACTTCGTGACTCTGTGATAGAATCCGGCCCGGATGCGCAGCGTTGAGGTGACCTTTCCCGAAGGAGTGCGGGAGTTCCTCCGAAATACGATCCGTTCCGCCAGCGGCAACGAGGTCTTTTTTCTAGCACGGGTCGAGTGGTCCGATCTTGCCACCCAGCCGGTTGCAACGGTAACCGACCTGGACGTCCTCGCCCGCGGCAATGCTTCCAGCGTGCCCGCCGTGATCCACCGGGCTCAGGGTTGGCACCTCGCCATTCACAACCACCCGAGCGGACGTCTTGAGCCGTCCGACGCAGATATGGTCGTGGCGACCGAACTCGGCGGGCGCAGCATTGGCTTCGCGATCATCACCAATGAAGCAGATCAGCATTACATCGTCATCCCTCCATTTCCAGACGACCAGAAGCTCGAGCGTGTCGATCCCGAGGAGGTGCGGCAGATCTTCGCCCGGGGGGGTCCGCTGTCCCAGGGTCTCGATGGATTCGAGACTCGCGAGGGGCAGCTCAACATGGCCCTCGAGGTCACAAGAGCCCTGAACGAGGACCGAATCGCCGCTCTCGAGGCCGGCACCGGGGTTGGCAAGAGCTTCGCATACCTTGTTCCAGCGATTCTCTGGGCCGTTCGCAATCGACAAAAGGTCGTCGTCTCCACGGGGACGATCAACTTGCAGGAGCAGCTCACTGGCAAGGATCTGCCGCTTCTCGAGAAGATCCTGCCCGTCAAGTTTCGATTTGCGCTGATCAAGGGACGTGGAAACTACGCTTGCAAACGAAAGCTCGAGGAAGCCCGGAGCGACCTCAAGAACAGCACACTCGTCGTCGATGAGCCCACCCGTCAGCTTCAAACTCTCGTCGAGTGGGCCGGCGCCTCCAGGACTGGCAGCCGATCGGAGCTTGGCTGGATCCCGCCTTCTGTGGTGTGGGAGCAGATCATGTCGGAGACGGACAAGTCCTTGAAGACCCGCTGCCCACACTACTCGGAGTGCTTTTATTACTCAGCGAAGCGCCGGGCGGGAACCGCCGACATCATTGTTGTAAACCACCACCTCCTCTTCGCCGACTTGGCGGTTCGCCGCGAGACCGAGAATTACACCGAACACCTCGTGATCCCGCCTTACCGAAACGTCATCTTCGACGAGGCGCACCATCTCGAAGACGTCGCCAGTGAGTATTTCGGCCTCCGCTTCTCGCAAATTGGCATTCGTGCCCGGCTGGCTCGGCTCGTCTCGACCCAGGACTCGAACCGCGGCGTGATCCCCGTGCTCGCCAGGCGAGTGCGCGGCATGGGGGATCCGATGGCGGCAGACCGAATCGAGGAGGTCTACAGGCCAACCATCGCCGAGGTGCGTGAGCGAGTCGAAGACCACTTCCACGAAATTGAGGAGCTGCTCATTCAAGCGGGAACGCATCACAGCTCCGCTTCACGTTCGCAGAGCGTGGTGGAAGACTCGACGCCGCCGGGCGCATCCTACCCAGATGTGTTTCAGCTTCGCTACAAGCCCGGCGCGGAGCGCGAGGAGCTCTGGAGTGCCATCAGCGCAAAACTCGCTGAAGCTCGAGAGGACCTCGGGCGGCTACTCGCCGTCAATCAGCAGGCACTCGACATCCTCGATCGCTCGCGACTCACCGAGGAGCAAGTGGAGGCGCAGTCGCTCGAGCTCGAGTCGTTCGGAACACGGCTCCAGGCTCTGCTCTCCGACATCGAGCGATTCCGGGACTTCGAGGAGGAGGGCTTTGTGCGATGGGTTTCGACACGTCCAGGCCGGTGGCGACGCGAAGGAAGCATTGTTGAGTTTGCGACGGCCCCGATTCGCGTGGGGGAGTCGCTCAAGGGCTCGGTCTACGATTTCATGCGCTCCGTCGTTCTGACGTCCGCAACTCTTTCGGTAGCGGGAAAAGCCGACTTCATCGCCGACCGCCTTGGCCTTTCCTTGGCTAACCCGGACCGCTTTGCCTTCGCAGAGTACCCGTCACCGTTTGACTACGAGACTCAGGCCATCACCGCGATCCCGACCGACTTTCCGCTCCCCGAGTCCAGGGACTTCGCGCCTGGCGTCCCGGAAGCCACTTACGAGATTTTGAAGGCGACGCAAGGGCGGGCCTTCGTCCTCTTTACATCCTATTCGCTGCTCAAGAGAACCTACGCGGCCGTAGCGGACCGGCTCCGTGCCCTCGGCCTCAAGCCCGTCGCACAGGGCGAGGCTCCGCGTTCTGATCTCCTGACCCGCTTTCGCACGGGGCGGATGGCCCGACCGGGGCTGGCGGCCTACCAATCCGCCAAATGGGCGGTCACCGGCTACTCCGGCGTGCTGACCCAGGAGGTGGCGCCATTGGGTATCAAG
>SXGT01815889.1_pt1 | contig 12543 bp, 13 predicted proteins | sample 3176221 | NCBI WGS metagenome assembly SXGT01 (sample SAMN11356862, study PRJNA531348) | freshwater metagenome | isolation source: freshwater sample F1-120 | place: China: Fuxian Lake, Yuxi | collected 2017-12-25
ATTACCTTTTGAAATCTGGAAGAAGCGTGACACTGCTCGACGCCAAAGACAGTGGCAAAGGCAGCGGCTCAGGTAATGCGGGGCACATCGTGCCGAGTCACATCATTCCGCTGGCCGCGCCCGGGGTGGTAACCTCCGCGCTTAAATGGATGCTTGATCCCACGCACAGTCCCTTTGGGATGAAGGTCAGCCTGAATCCAAATTATCTTTTATGGCTTTTGAAATTCGTATTCGCTTGCAGTGATGCCAATGTGCAGAAAAGTATCAAGCCGTTGAATGACCTTGGTCAATTGAGCGCGAAGAATTTTGCAGAGATCATTGCCGAAGAAAAATTTGATTGCTCGTATCAGGAAAAAGGCTTGCTCTTTTTATACAAAACCGATAAAGCCTTTCACGATGGACAGCATGAAGGCGAATTCATGCAGAAGCATAGAATCCCCGTCAGTGTGTATGACAGGATGAAGATTCATGAAGTCGAACCTGCCGCGCTGGACGATGTGATCGGCGGCGTGCATTTCACAGGGGATGCACATCTCAACCCTGCGGTGTTTCTCAAACTGCTGAGTGACCGAGTCCGCGCGATGGGGGCGGAGATGTTGGAGCACACGGCGGTCACGGGATTTGAATCAGCGGGAGGAATGGTTCAGGTTGTCAGAACAAGCGCGGGTGAGTTCGAGGCGGAACAAGTCGTTCTTGCCGCGGGAGCGTTATCTCCATCGGTTGCAAAAGATTTGAAATTGAACATTCCCATTCAGCCTGCGCGGGGATACAGCATGACCATGTCGGCAACGACACACATGCCGAGCCACGCGTTGATCCTCGGCGAAAGAAGAATCGCGGTCTCTCCAATGGGCGGATTGCTGCGCTTCACAGGCAGACTCGAAGTGGGCAATTACAGCATGGAACCCAACCCAACTTGGATTCGGCACATTGAAAATTCTGCGCGCGAATATTTGCGTTTGGATGAAAAACTGAATGTGAAAGAAACCTGGGCGGGGCTTCGTCCCACCACGCCCGATGGGGTTCCCATCATTGGGCGTTCACCGACTCATGGCAATTTGATTCTCGCGACAGGCCACGCCATGCTGGGACTCTCCCTCGGGCCGGGGACAGGTCAGGTGGTGGCTGAGTTGCTCAATGGACAGGAACCGGCTATCAGGTTAAGTCCGATGCGCCTGGGGCGGTTTTAGTTTTCCGATCAAAGTGAAATGTACTTGTAAAGATACATCCTTCTTCGTCTGCGCTATAATCCGCTCGCGTCAGGATACTGGCATGTCTTAACAAATCAACTACAGGAGAGTACCATATGGATATTGAAATTATTCACCGCCCATCTTATTCACTTGCCATCGCGAAACTTACACCCAATGAACGCATCCGTGCAGAAGCTGGCGCAATGGTCAGCATGTCCAGTACAGTGAATATTGAGACCAAGGCGGAGGGCGGTATCCTTAAATCTTTGGGCCGCGCTGTGCTTGGCGGAGAGTCCTTCTTTCAGAATTTTTTTGTTGCATCGGCAACTGGCGGTGAAGTGACTCTTGCGCCCGAATTACCCGGCGACATTGCAGTGATCGAAATGAGCGGCAATAAATTGATGATCCAAAGTGGTTCGTATATGGCATCCGAGTCGACCATTGAGTTGACCGCCAGGGTTAGCGTGAAGGCGTTAATGTCCGCTGAAGGGGTAGCCATGCTTGAAGCGTCGGGAACAGGCACTCTGCTGGTTTCATCGTATGGCGCGATCTACGAAAAGGCGCTTTCTGCGGGTGAAAAGTATATTGTTGATACGTCTCATCTTGTCGCGTTCGATGGCACAATGGGCGTACAGCCGAAAACAGTCGGCGGTATAAAATCCACCTTGTTCAGCGGTGAAGGTTTGGTTATTGAGTTGACGGGTCCTGGCAAGATCTATATCCAGACCCGTTCTCCGCAGGCGCTCATTAATTGGATCATTCCCCAGCTGCCTCCTCCGCCTACCAGCAAAAGCAGTTAATAATTCCATGCAATTGTAGGGGTACCCCGCCTCTACAATCTCGTATAATGGTGCGGGACGTTAACCGTCCCGCAATTTCTTTTTAAGGGTAACCTTGTTGAATTCATCACTCATTTTCATCTTCATCACCATCTTTGTGGATATGCTTGGCTATGGCATTATGTTGCCGTTGCTCCCGTTCTTCGTACGGGCGCAGGATGGTGGTGCGGCGATTGCAGGCGCGTTGAGTTCGTTGTATGCATCTGCTCAATTGTTTGCTGGACCCGTTCTTGGCGCACTCTCTGACCGGTATGGTCGGCGGCCTGTGCTGCTCGTTTGTCTGCTTGGTACATCATTTGGATATCTCATGCTTGGACTGGCAGGTTCGCTTCCGATGATCTTCCTTGCAGTGTTGATCGACGGCCTGACAGGCGGCAACCTCACCACTGCCTACGCCTACATCGCAGATGCGACCACTTCCGAGAATCGCGCGCGTGGGATGGGCATGGTCGGCGCGGCGTTCGGTTTGGGATTAATGGCCGGCCCTGCGCTGGGTGGATTGCTCAGCCGCTATGGATTGTATGTCCCTGCCTTCACGGCATCGGCGATCGCGTTGAGCAATGTGATTTTCGGATATTTTGTGCTGCCCGAATCACTTCCGCTTGAAAGACGCGAGATCAAACCTGTTTTTCAAGGGTTCAATTTCGGGAAACAGTTTCTAAGTCTTTTCAAGCAGGTCAACATCCAAAAACTTCTGATTGCGATGTTCCTGCTCAACCTTGCCTTCGCAGGGTTGCAATCCAACTTTCCGCTGTATTCCAACTTCCGCTTTCAATGGACGCCCACTCAAAACAGTTTCTTCTATCTTTATGTTGGCGTGTGTGCTGTTTTCATTCAGGGATTTTTGTTCGGCAAACTCCAACCGCGCTTCGGTGAAAAACGCCTCACTATCTTTGGTCTAACGATCATGGCAATCGGCCTTGCGGGCATGGCGCTTGCCCCCATTGCATGGATGTTCTATCCCGCCGTCACCATCGTTGCGCTTGGCACGGGCACGAGCATCCCATCACTCACGGCGCTGGTTTCGTTGCGTGTCTCTGAAAGCGAGCAGGGGCGTCTGATGGGCGGCACGCAAACCCTGCTGAGTCTAACGAACATCTTTGGCCCCGTGATCGCAGGCGTTTCGTTTGAACTCATCACCTTTTCCGCACCGTATTGGCTGGGGAGTGTGTTTGCGGTTTTTGCGCTGGGGGTGGCGTATGTGGGATTGTGCCGACAATAGACGATAGACCACGGACGATTGACGATAGATAACCGTCTGTGGTCTGTCGTCTATTGTCAGAACTTTCGCATCTGACTCACCGCAGCCTGAATCCCGTTCTCCGAGCTTAATGCCACGCTGACAATTTTTGCTCTCTCCCGCATGGACTCATCTATCAGTACTCGTGTGATGGCTTGTGCAAGATTCTCGGCGTTCAATTTTCTCTGGGGGATGGGTTTTGTGCCAACGCCAATTTTATAGATTCGCTCACCCCAGAAGAATTGGTCAATGGCCAATGGCATGGTGACTGTGGGAATGCCCGCGTGCAAACTCGCGGACGTTGTCCCTGCGCCGCCGTGGTGGAGGGAGGCGTTCACATGGCGATACAGCCAATCATGCGGGGCGTATTCGATGGGGAAGATGTTCTTCGATTTGATTTCTCCATGCCATTTGGATGGAAGCGTTAAGACAGCTTGTGCATTTGCACGCTTCAATGCTTCCTCCAGCACAGGCAAATATCCCTGCGTGCCCGGGCTTCCAAACCCGATGGCGATGGGGTTTGGTGAGTTGTCGATGAAATATTGCAGCGCTTGAGGGGGTGTCCATTCTGGCGAAACCAGTTTCCAGTAACCAGTAATCAGTTGCTTGTCATTCCAATCTTTTGGGCGAGGGACGATCTGTTCGCTGAAGCCGTTGAGGGTGAGGGGTTGGGCAGAGTCTGCTCGCAGCGAAGGATCAAGCAGATGGGCAGGTGCCAGATCAAAGTCCGTGTGACGCGCGTGGTTGATCTCCGAGCGCCACGAAAGCCAGGTCGCTTGAGTCACTGCCCAATGCGAGAGCCAGTTTCCGATTCCTAAAAGAGAAAAACGAAAAGGTAAAAGTGAGGAGGGGAAATCGCGTGTAGGGGCGAGGGGTTGCAGCAGAGCGCGGACGGATGGAATGCCGAGCCCTTCGGCGATGTGCGCGCCCCAAAGTGTGGGCAGACCGTAGATGAGAATGTCTGAGCCGCGGCAGACTTCGGCGGCGGTATGGAGCATGTGTCTGTAAATCGGGCGGGCCTTTTTGATGAATTGTTGCGTGGAACGAATGGAATTGAGAAAGTTGCTGCCGAGTGTGAGTGGGGTTAAGTCGCCTTGCTCGATAAGCAGATCGGAGGGATTGCCGTCGAAGGGTGCGAATGTGACACGCCTGTCTTGAACGATATTCGCAAACCCGCGCGGCACCGCAATACGGACGGTGAAGCCCGCATCCAGCAAGCCTTTACCGAGGGCAATGTACGGAAGCACATCGCCGCGCGTGCCGCTTGTGAGGAGGGTGATGGTTTTAGGCATAATAATTTTCGTCCTGAGCGGAGCCGCGTTTTTTTGCGGCGCAGTCGAAGGACAATGTGATAAGACAGGCTGAATGTTTATTTAGCGCGCCCTTCGACTGCGTTCCTCGAAGCGCACTCGTCACTCCGCTCAGGGAGTAGTTAGATTTTTTCAAACACCAAAAAACGATATTCCACGATCTTCATGTGCAGGCATTGCTGCAATGCCATGCTTCCCAGCATGGACGGGACGATGGCATGCTTGATGGGAAGTTTCTCTCCGAGAAAGAGCAACGTGCTGGCGAGAAGATTGGGCAGATTTCGGAGACGAAGGTGCGGCGTGAGTTCTTCATTCTTTTTGAGTTGAAGTCCGTTTTTTTTAGCGAAGGAAATGACCTGCTCAACAGTCCGCACACCGGGGACGTACCAGCCGTCAATGTAGGCATTGAGCCATTTGTTTTCATGCGCAGAGAACGGACGCGCCGCTTGATAATCATCCACGAGAATGAGCTTGCCACCTTTGTGCAGCAGACGGCTGGCTTCGCGGAAATATTTTTCAGGGTCAACCGCGTGGCAGACGGCTTCGACAGAATAGACTGCATCCAGTGATTCACTAGGCAGCGGCACGAAGGTGAAATCACCTTCGGCAAAGTTGATCTGGTTTTGAAGTCCAAGTTGTGCGGCAGAGTCTCCCGCGAGTTTGGCTTGCACGGGGCTGAGAGTCAACCCGAGTGCTGGAGCGGGGTTTTGCAAACGCGGATAAATATAAAACAGACTCGCGCCCACGCCACAGCCGAGGTCCGCGATGCGGGCGTTGGTTGGCGCAACGGATTCGATCTCCGCTTTGATGAGCGCATTCGAAGTATTAAGGGCATCTTCAATTGTCTTCGTGTCTTGCATCCACAAAGTGCGGTGGATGTTTTGGGCTTTTTTGCGGCGCGTCCCGCTGAATTTCAAGAAGAGGTTTGTGTTTTCATCGTAATACGTGCGGACGGAGTCAGTTGTTATGGGCATGGTTGAATTATATCGTAGTGGGTAAGGTATAATGTTGGTGCAAAGAATGGTGCAAAAGGAGAGTGCAATGCGTGCTGTCAAAGAGAGAATGAACTTATATATCACCAAATCACTCATCGACGAACTAAAAAAGACAGTCCCTGCCCGTGAGCGGACTCGCTTCGTGGAGGAAGTGTTGGCGCGAGAATTGCGCCGCCGTAAATTGCGTGAGGTTTTGAAGAAATCCTACGGCGCCTGGAAAGACGAAGACCACCCAGAACTGGCAAGCTTTGATGATGTTAACCGTTGGGTGGCAGAAGGGCGAAAAAAATCCACACGTGATTTTTCTGCCGAGTGGGGGCAGGATGAGTGATTATCTCCTTGATACCAATATTTTAATTTTATATCTGCGAAAGACTGACGGGTATTATGAACTTTTAGATTCACTTGCCATGGACGATGCGCTATATATTTCAGCGATTACGCGTCTTGAAATTATTCGAGGTATGCGAGACCGGGAGTGTGAAGCTACGTTTGATATTCTTGACTCGCTTGAAACTATTGAAATTCGCATTGAAATTGCAGACAAAGCCGGTGAGTTGATTCGTACCTGGCGCACAAAGGGGATTGCCCTTGAAGATGCGGATGCATTAATTGCCGCAAGCGCTTTGGAACATGGCTTGGCGCTCGTTACAACAAATGTAAAACATTTCCCTATGCCTGATTTGGTTGTCTATCACGCTGATAAGCAGGGTAAGTTAACGTTGCGCAAATAATCAAAAGGAGAACTCATGTCTCACACTTCGTTTGCCACCACCACCCGCGGACTGAACCGTGAATTGCCGCCGATGCGTTTGTATGAGAAAGCCAAGAAGCTCGGCATTTGGAATCCCTCGGACATTGATCTCACAAAAGATAAACAGGATTGGGCGGGCTTCACAGATGAAGAAAAAGATCTGTGCTTGTTGCTCCTGTCCATGTTTGTAGCGGGCGAGGAGGCAGTGACCCTTGACCTGCTCCCGCTCATTCAGGCGATTGCTCAGGAAGGGCGCATCGAAGAGGAAATGTATCTCACCACGTTTCTCTTTGAAGAAGCCAAGCATACGGATTTCTTCCGCCGATTTATGGATGAAGTCGCGTTCCCCCCTCCTTTTGGGGAGGGGCTAGGGGTGGGGTCAGATTTATCCCGTTATCACGGCGACAACTATCGACAACTTTTCTATGAATTATTGCCAGATGCACTGAACGCGCTTCGCTCCGACCCGTCACCTGCCAGCCAGATACGGGCATCAATTACCTATAACATGGTCGTCGAAGGCGTGCTTGCGGAGACAGGCTATCAAGCCTTCTTCACCATGCTCGAACGCAACAATCTGCTGCCTGGTTTACGCAAAGGGATTTCATTATTGAAGCAGGACGAGTCCCGCCATATTGCCTACGGGGTTTATCTTTTGTCTCGTCTTATCGCGGAGCATCCGCAGGAATGGGACAACCTCCAAATGCAGATGAATAGGCTTTTGCCCTCTGCCATCGGCGTGATCGGTGATGCGTTCGCCAGGTATGAAGTTGTCCCGTTCGAGTTGAAGGAAGAGGACTTTGTCAATTACGCAATGACTCAATTCAGCAAGCGCTTTGAGAGGCTGGAGAAAGCCAAAGGCGCAAGTTTGGATGAGATCAACAAAGTGGCACGCGACATGCAGGATTCTTGATCATGACCCTTACACCCTGGAAGATTCTTGAATCCCGTCACCCGTTCCCCAAATTCCGCATGGATAGCTGTAGACTGCCGAGCGGGAAACCGTACAAGGCCTATGTCTTTGAATTTGATTCATGGGCAAATGTGGTTGCTCTGACGAAGAATAACGAAGTGGTGCTCGTCAAACAGTATCGCCATGGCGTACAGGAGGTCTTGCTGGAACTTCCTGGCGGCGTGGTGGACGATGGCGAGAATCCGCTGGAGGGGGCGAAGCGCGAGTTGATGGAAGAGACAGGCTATTCGGCAGGGAGCATTATTGAGGTGGGTAGGTTGTATCCCAACCCCGCCATCCAGCAAAATACCTTATATTGCTATCTCGCCACAGATGTCGAATTGACCGGTGAACAACATTTGGATGAAGCTGAGGAGATCGAAGTCCATCTCGTGCCATTGGATGACCTGGTCGAGATGGCAGTGCAGGGCAGGTTTCTCCATGCGCTGAATGTGGCAGTCTTGTTTCAGGCGCTGGCGCATTTGAAGAGGGTTTGATTTCAGTTGGGCGCGTCCCGTTTCAGCGGGGTTTGTAAAAGTAGCCCGACGGTTCACCGTCGGGCGGGTATGCAGCGGGGAGATTCTGTCTGGGGTGTTGGAACATGCTGCGGTTAAGTCTGAAGCGGTATGAACATCATGCAAGGAAATCATAATGAGACAGTGGTTGTGCAATTCCATCAACGGGCGTAAAATAATCGGGCTGAGAAGCAAGGAAACCATGTATAAAACGGATGAGAGCGACCCAGGCACTTCTGATAATAATCCTCCCAGTACAGGTGGATGGCACGCGTTTAAATTATTAAATAACATCACGTAGCCGGCTTGCGCCTTTGCGTGGTGTAAATTCACGCAAGGAGGCAGTCATGTTGACGATCTACAAAACCACAGAGCAGGGGCTTGAAACCATAGAAACGATTGCCAATGGCGCATGGGTAAATGTGGTGGACCCGACGCCCGAAGAAATGGAAAAATTGGTGAACTGGGGGATGGATATGGACTATATTAATTATTCCCTCGACCAGGATGAAATGGCCCGTATGGAACGCGATGAAGAATATACCTTCATCCTGCTTCGTATTCCCATACACCAGGCTGAAAGCGACGTGCCTTATACAACGGTGCCGCTCGGAATTATGATCTTGGGGAACAGAATCATTACGGTTTGCCGTTACTCCAGTGATATTTTAAGGACGCTCACAAATGGCAAGCACCGCTTGATGAAAACAGGGAAACGCTACCGTTTGGCATTATATATCTTCCTTGAAACCTCTGCGCGTTATTTGACTTTGCTGCGCGAGATCAACCGCGCCACAGAATTGGTGGAAGACCGTCTGGAAAAATCCACGCAGAACCGTGAAGTGTTGGAACTTCTCAAGTTTCAAAAAAGCCTCACTTATTTTGCGACTGCGCTGCGCTCCAACGAAGTGATGATGGAACGTGTGCAAAGGACGCAGCTCTTTAACTATTACGAAGAAGATCAGGACTTGCTGGAGGATGTGCTCACGGAAAACCAACAGGCCATTCAAATGACCAGCATCGCCACTGAAATCCTTTCAGGGATGATGGATGCCTTTGCTTCGATCATCTCCAATAATCTCAATGTAGTCATGAAGGCGCTGGCGGCTCTTACGATCGTCCTGAACCTGCCTGCCATTGTTGCGGCATTTTATGGAATGAATGTTGCCCTGCCGGGTGAAGGACAGCCATACGCGTTTTTGGTTGTCATCGGCATTTCGCTTGGGCTGACAGCTATTGCCACCTACGTCTTTTACAAACGGAATTGGTTTTAATGAATGCCGAATTGATCCTTGATGCAAAAGCCGCGCTGGGAGAAGGCCCTGCGTGGGATGCGAAGACCCAAACCTTGTACTGGATTGATATTCTTGAAAAGCGCATTTATGCGGGGACGGAGCTTCTCGCGCAGTTGGATGAACTCATCGGCTGCCTTGCTCCATGCAAAAATGGACATCTCATCGTTGGCAAACGCGCCTCACTCGTGGACCTTGACCCTGTTACTTCCCAGCAGACAGTTCTCGCTGCTTTGAGCGAATCAGCCACCAACCGCGTCAACGACGGTAAATGTGACCCCGCTGGCCGCTTCCTCGCCGGCACCATGGACATGAACGAGAAAGATCCCACAGGGTCGTTCTATTCATTTGAGGGCAAACAGGCAAAAGTATTGTTCCGAGGCGTGACCATCTCCAACGGCCTCGCTTGGAGCCCTGACCATAAAACGTTTTACTACATCGACACCCCCACGCGTGAAGTGAAAGCCTTTGACTACGATGTCAGCACGGGCCAAATCGCGAATCCGCGCGCTGTTATTCATTTCTCTGAATCTCTTGGCTGGCCCGACGGCATGACCTCCGACATGGACGGCAATCTCTGGGTTGCCATGTGGGGTGGGGCACAGGTCACGAAGTGGGATCCGAATTCAGGGAAATTGTTGGAGCAGGTTTCCATCCCCGCGTTGCATTCTTCCGCCTGTGTCTTTGGCGGGAAAGATAGGAACGAATTATTCGTCACTTCTGCGCGCAAAGGTATGAGCGAGGCCGACCTAAAAAAATACCCGCTCTCAGGCGGGTTGTTCAAAGTGATCACAAAGGCGGAAGGGATGCCAACCTTCGAATTTGGCTAAAAAAGAAATCAGTGCAGGGTATTTCCTCCGCTACTGTTTTAATTCGGGATGCTGTTCCATCATATCCATAAATTGTTCCACAACGTACGGGTCAAAGTGTTTGCCTGATTGATCTTTAATATATTCCATCACTTTATCCTGATCCCAGGCCGGGCGATAGGGGCGGTCAGAAATTAACGCATCCCACACATCGACGATCGCGAAAATGCGCGCCACAAGCGGGATCTCCTTCCCTTTTAAACCGCCTGGGTAGCCGCTTCCATCCCATTTTTCATGGTGGCAATATGGAATATCCAACGCAGGACGCAGATATTCAATCGGTTGGATCATGTCATAGGCATATTTTGGATGCTGACGCATGATCTTCCATTCCTCCTCTGTTAATTTCTCAGGTTTTAATAGAATGGAGTCTGGCACCCCGAGCTTTCCGATATCATGCAAGAGCGCGCCGCGCCGCGCATGAATAAGCTCCCCTTCTTCCACGCCCATGATACGGCAGAGCTGCTCGGCTAATTTTGTAACACGCAGCGTATGGCCTTCGGTCTCTTTATCGCGCAGGTCCATGGCGTGGGACCATCCCTCAATGGTGGCGTCATACGCGGATAGTAATTTTTCATGAGCTACTTCAAGTTTGGCGCGTTCATTCACCAACTTCCGATAGCGGTTCAGCCGGGTAATGCCCAGCAAGCGGGCCCGCAGTTCATAACGGTCATACGGCTTGGTAATGTAGTCATCTGCGCCGGCTTCAAGCCCGAGCAGCAGGGATTTCCGGTCATCCAGGGCGGTCAGCATAATGATGGGTATCTCTGCCAATTGGGGATCGTTGCGAATGGTACGGCAGACCTCAAAGCCATCCATTCGCGGCATCATCACATCCAACAAGATCACATCCGGCAGCAATTCACGCGTTTTTTCGAGGGCTTCCGCTCCGCTTTGAGCAAGGAATATTTCATACCCCTGCCCATCCAAAATGGATTCGAGAGTTTGCAGACCAACCATTTCATCATCCACAATTAAGATCGTGCTGGACATATTTAACTCCTTAACTTCCTTGGCATATTTATACATCAAAACCCGCCAAACGGGGAATTACCCTTACAGGTCCTTATCGATCAAGCCGTACTTAATCGCGAGGCGCACCACCCCTGCAAGGGTGCGCACATGCAGCTTATCCATCAGGTTGGCCCGGTGCTTTTCCACTGTTTTTTCACTGATGTAAAGCAAATCCGCGATCTCCAGACTGGTATGTTCCTCGGCAATTAATTGAAGGATCTCTTTTTCCCGCGGCGAGAGGATTTCCAATGGATTATTGCTTTGCAATGCATTCAAGTGAAAAGTGCTTTCCATGGCAATGGTGGTGATCGCAGAGCTTAAATAGGTCTCTCCGCGTGCCACGGCGCGTATGGCTTCTAACAGCTCTTCACTGACCGAGGTCTTCAAAACGTATCCTTTCGCTCCGCTTTGCAATGCCTGATGCACCAACCCTTGCTCGGAATACATGGAAAGCAGCAGGATCTGTGATGTCAATTTTAAGGTTTGAATTCTTTCGGCGGCTTGAATTCCATTCAGCCTGGGCATCATAATATCCATAATAACTACATCCGGCTTGAGGCTTTGGGTTAACTCCACGCCTTCCTGGCCGTTTGAGGCCTCCCCAAGAACACAGATATCCCCGGCGCGTTCCAGCAGCGCCCGTAACCCTGCGCGAACAAGGGCGTGATCTTCAACTAACAGAACGCGGATCATCCCTTCTCCTTTGAAGGGTTTTCCACCGGCAAACGCGCCAAAAGAATGGTTCCCTTATCAGGCGCGGATGTAATCATGAGGTTACCGCCTACCAGCAAAATCCGTTCGCGCAGGCCGGTCAGCCCAATGCCGTTGGATACGGGCGGGTCTTCCACGGTAAAGCCCCTGCCATTATCCTGAACGGTCATGGTGATCTCTTGTCCGTCTTGTGTTAATTCAACCCAAACATGATTGGCTCTCGAATGTTTTATTACATTTGTGAGTGTTTCCTGTAAAAAACGAAAGAGTGTGATGGAATAAATATCCGGCAGATCTGGGAGCTTTTCATCGATATCCAAAGTGACCGGCAATCCGCTGCGGATGCTGTATTCGCGACAGTGGTTTTGCAGGGTGGTCTTGAGCCCCAGAGTGTCAAGCATGGTCGGGCGGATGTCCTGGGCAAGCTGGCGCATTTGATTAATCGTCTGGTTCGTGTCTGTGATCAAGCCATCCAGTTCCTTGAGGATGTTGGTATTTTCTGAGTCGATTTCAGCGCGCAGGTTTTGCAGGCGCAGCATATGAGCGACCAGAACCTGACCAAGGTCATCGTGCAGTTCGCGCGATAGCCGTTTGCGTTCCTGTTCCTGGGCGTGTACAACGTGCTCTGCCATTTTACGGAGATTTTCCCGTTGAATCGAGAGGGTACGGTAGCGGTCCAGCCTTAATATCGTGCGGACGCGCAGCCGGAGTTCCTGGTGGTCTACCGGTTTTAGAAGGTAATCATCTGCGCCGGCTTCAATGCCTTGCAGGCGCGAGGCGCGGTCGTCCAAAGCCGTGAGGATGATGATCGGGACTTCAGCAAGCTTCGGCGCGGCGCGGAGGCGACGACAGACTTCAA